>Ga0194125_10003422_pt1 | contig 25592 bp, 21 predicted proteins | sample TA2KigC250mmetaG_FD_148626 | JGI IMG/M metagenome (GOLD analysis project Ga0194125, IMG submission 148626) | Freshwater microbial communities from Lake Tanganyika, Tanzania - TA2015034 Kigoma Deep Cast 250m | ecosystem: Environmental > Aquatic > Freshwater > Lake | place: Tanzania: Lake... | reverse complement strand
CGCCGTACATGCCGGCCTCGTTCAGCCCGCAAGAGGTGGACAACCGCTAACGGCAGTGGCAGGCTGTGGTCCGACGTCAGGAACACCGCAGGCTGAGGGCGATGGACCTACCAGGCTCTCTCGATAGGTGTCGGCAAGCCAACCCGCATGAAGAAGCGGGCAAAGGCCTGAGACAGGTGCTCACGGTAGGGCGGCAGCAGGCGTAAGCGCGGGACGGCCCGCTGAATCAACACAGATTCCAGGAACAGGCGCGGAACGGCGTATACCGCGTGGAAGTCCACGATGCGGTGCTCAATGGCCAATCCGTCCGCGGCTCCGGCGTTCAGCATCGAGAGGTTCCACACGAATCCCTGCCTGACGTCATCGCACCAGCGCTGCCACCTCTTCTCTGTGATCTTCTCCCTCATGGCTGCCATCTGCTCTTCCCAGGCAAGTCGGGACTGTGCCAATGACGTGTGGGGACAGAGGATGACGTTGTCCACCTTTTCGTGCTCCAGGTCGCAGGCCTGCGTCATCACGACAACGTCCGCGCGGACCGCAACAGTAGCTCCTCGCAGGATTTCATCCCCGGGCACGCCTTCAAGTTGCAGTCGCTCGGACTGCCATCCGACCAGGGGGCATTCGGAGATGAGGTCCCCTTGAGTGATTCTTTCAGTGGCCGAGACGGACTGATACCACCGCTCACTCATCGTCAGCTTCGAGCACGCGTCTGTCGATCCAAACCTTCGGTTTCTTGCGAGGGAGCTCCGCAATCCGGTATTGGACGTCCGCCGAGAACAACACCCGGCGTTTCACGGCGAGCTTGAATACGCCACGGAAGGGTGTGCTCTCGGCTTCTGCGTACGGCGCCACGGAAGTCAACGTCAGGTTCGGATACTGCTCGCTGCAAGACGGACCCGCCCGCTCGATGACAATACGCAATCCCCCCGGATAGGAGCCGAGGAGCCGCTTGCACCAGCACGCTTCCCAGAAGTACGCGCGGGCCTCGCCGCCCGCCACCTCCAGGAGCTCTGTCCATGCACTGGATCGAGCACGACGGTAGACAGTCACTATGCCCGCTCGCCGCGGGCCAGGAGGCTCCAAAGTCTCTAGTGCGGCCGTCTGGGGAAGCTCGCAGTCTCCCGTCAGTCCAGTCAGCACCGCGCCACGTAGAACGTCGTCAGCCGCAAGATTCCCGAACTGCCCGCCCGTCTCGACCGTCATCTTGTCCTCTTCCAGACTTGTCGCTGAATTCCATCCCCCGTAAGGTCGGTGAAGCCACGTACGATCCACTCGTGAGCGAGATCGAACCAGTCCCACATTGCCACACGGCCGGTGTCCGCGCCAATGCCTCGAGCCGTCAATTCAAGTCGCAGCACTGGCCGGCCGTCCTCCTTGCGGCGTCCGGTGTGCAGGGCCACGTGCAAACGGCCGGCACGGTCCGGCAGCAGGAAGTCTGCATGCCACCTACAGCTCTCGAAAGTTGGCAGAAAGCGGTCCGGGATAGGACGCCAGGACAGATCCGGCATCACGCCACCGATCTCTGCAAGGGATTCCCAACCGTCCTCCACCGGGATGAGATTCACGTACGTCATCTCGTATTGTCTCGGGTTGATCTCTCCGAAGTCCATCTGCCGGAGGAAGGCGTCAAAGGTCTCCAAGTGCTCCCGAAACATGCCTATCACACGGTGGTACCGCGGATACTCATCATCAGGGCCTACTTTCCGCCAATTGTGCAGGAAGCGGTCCCGCTGGACCTGGATCACGCCTTGATCGTTCTCATGAACAAACCAGACCCGAGGTAGCGGAGGGACCTCACCGAACTCCAGCTCCACAGGCCTAGATTCCTCGCCTTCGAATTGCTCCACGACGGGACCAAGGGGCGTCGCCTCCCGGCAAGTCGAATAGATCGGCCGGAACTTCTGCCACAGCAGCCCGATGTGGGGAGCGAGGAGGTTCTTGATCGGGCGAAAGAGGACGCCGCACACGACCTCAATCAATGGCGGGTTCTCGTAATCGGGCAAGCTTAAGGATGTCGTCATCGCGCTACTGGACGGGCCGCCCCGTCAATCACATGGCGCACCTGCCAGCAGAGGCTTCGTTCCGACTCTGGCGGGGATATACCCCCCACCCATCACTATAGCATGGACTCGGCCCACGAGCCCTCACATCTCGTACACCACCTCGAAGCCCAGGAGGCGGCCCATGCGCTCGAGGGTGCGGGTGTGGTCGCCGTAGAAAACCACGCGGTGCAGCCCGGGGCCGTAGTTCTGAAGCCACTTCTCGGCGTCCTTGACCCGGGTACGGATCTGGCTGCGGCAGCCGCGATCGCTGTCCACCGTGCCGGTCACCTCGCCGGTGGTGACCAGCATCTGCGCGGGGCCGTTGAAGCGCGCCACCGTCACCGGCTGGTCGGAGGGCATCAGCACTTGCAGCACCGCGCCCTCGGCCGTCTCCAGGTGATGGCGGATGGCGTAGGGCGCCGAGGGGCCGCTCAGCCCTCCCATCTTGGTGGCCGCCACGCAGTGCGCGTGGATCACCTCGTTGCGGCTCAGGTCGAAGACCGGGTCGGTGACAAACCCCGGCATTCCCGAGTAGCTGGTCACCAGGATCTGGGTCATGGTGGAGGGCAGGTCGCCCTCGCACACGCCGTACATGCCAGCGTCGTTCAGCTTCGAGAAGGTGATGCAGGGATAGGCCACCATCTGCTTGGCCGGCCAGGTGCCGAAGCAGTCCACGGTGAGCGCGTTGGCTTGGTCGCGCTTCATGATTTCCGTCGCCGTCAGGTAGAACCTCAGGGCGTTGTGGATCTCCTGCTTGGTCGGCTCGACCACACGCAGCGCGCCCTTAACGAACTCGTCGGCCAATTTCTGGGCGCGGGCCGCGTCTACCGCCTCGAACCGGGCCTTGAGGTCCTTGTAGTCGAGGTAGGTCATGGCCGTGCCGTAGTGTCTGGTGTAAGCATCCATGGTGGCCTGCCGGCCGGCCGATTTCTCCGCCCCCACGATGATCTTGCTCTTGCGCAGGTGGCGCACGGTGCGGAAGATGCGCATGTAGGGATCCAGGTCGCCGTAGCTGGTGGTGGCCACGACGTCCAGCTTCTTCTTCCGGTTCCGGCGGGTGGCCGCGATGGTGCTCCAGGCGTGCGTGGCGTAGGGCCGCGAGAAGAACAGCGCCGGCGTCTCCAGGGCGTCAATCAGCGCCGTCAGCGGCCCGACGGGCTGCGACACGGGGATAATCAGCACCCCGTCGATGTCGGCCATTCTGGCCAGCCAAGGCTTCACCTCTGCGTCGCTGTACAGGACTTCGCCGCCCACTAAGCGCACATTGTGGGCATTGCGCCGCTCGACTTCTTTGAGCCGCGCCTCGACCTCGGCCACGTCCTTGGCTACGTCCAGGTCCGGACGCGGCCAGTGCACCGTCTTGGAAGCCAGGTACACGCGGGCCACGGTGGCGGGCTGATCCCAGGGCATGGCGGCCGTTTCGGCGGCCTCCAGCCGCATCCCCAACGGCAGGCCGCACAAGGACCAGGAAAAGCAGCGCCGGGTCATCAGGACAACACTCTTGGACATGCACACCTCCCGAAGCGAATAAGTCTACCTCCAAACGGGCACTGCGCGCACGCCTGCTCCTTCGAGGGCCGCACGGACCGCGCGCGCGATCTCGAGCGCGCCGGGCGAGTCGCCGTGAATGCACAGTGTCTGGGCCGCGAGGGCAACGGGCGTGCCGTCCCAGGCCGTCACCTGCCCGCGCTCAACTACGTCCAGCGCCTGCCGGGCGGCCTCCTCGGGCGAATCTATGAGCGCATCGGGGAAACGGCGCGCGCGCAGCGAGCCATCCGGCTCGTAGCGTCGCTCGACGAAGGCCTCGGCGGCCACGGCAAAGCCCGCCTCGCGGAACACATCCAGCATCCCCGAGCCCGCTAGGCCCACCAGCGTCACGTCGAGGTTCCAGCGCGCCACGCCCTCGGCGATGCCGCGCGCCACGGCGGGGTCCCGCGCGGCGTCGTTGTAAAGCGCGCCGTGCGGCTTCACATGCGTGATGCGCGCGCCGAGCGGGCGGGCTATCCCGTCGAGCGCGCGGAGCTGGCCGCAGACCGCGTGCGCGATCTCCCCCCAGGAGAGTTCCAGCGACACCCGCCCGAAGTTCTCGCGGTCGGGGTAGCCCGGATGCGCGCCCACGGCCACGCCGTGCCGCAGCGCCTGCTCGATGGTCGCCCGCATGGTGGTTTCATCGCCCGCATGCGCCCCGCAAGCGATGTTCACCGATGTGACGTACTCCAGGAGCGCGTCCTGCGCGCCCGAGGCCACGGCCTCCGTCAGCTCGCCCATGTCGCAGTTCAGGTCGATGGTCTTCACGCCGCCCTCCGCGACCGCTGGCTGACGCGCGCGGCTCGGTCAGAGCCACGAGCGTGAGCGAGTGGTCTGGCCTGGGGTCTCACAGAATCTCCAGCTCTGCCGCCCGGGTTTCGGGCAACGTGAACATCAGCGCCCCGGCCGCCAGGAAGAACGCCGAAGTGGCCGCCAGCGCTCCGCCGATGCCCAGGCGCCCCGCGATCGCTCCGATTCCGGCCGGCGCCAGCGCGCTGGCGGCGCGGCCGGCGTTGTAACAAAAACCTTGCGCGGTGCCCCGCACGCGCGAGGGGAACAGCTCCGCCAGCAACGCGCCGAACACGCTGAAGTAGCCGTGCCCGAAGAAGCCGACCAGCGGCCCCAGCGCGGCGAGCAGCGCCTGGCTGCGGTGGCCAGCGCCGTAGAGCGGAACCAGGGCGCCCGCGCCGAGGACGAAGAACAAAAACACCGGGCGGCGGCCCCAGCGGTCCGCCAGCACCCCGAACAGGGTGTAGCCCAGGAAGGCGCCCACCTGCATGGGCACGATCCAAGCCGTAGACCTGACGATTCCCAGTCCCGCGCCGCCCTGCTCGACGGGACTGGCCAGGTACGCCGGGATCCAAGTGAACAGCCCCCAGTAGGCGAACAGCAGCACCGAGCAAAGCAGCGTGGCCAGCAGTGTGCGCCGCGCGAGCGCAGGGCCGAACAACTCGCCCAGCGCCGGGGCGTGCCGCAACTGGCGCTTCCAGATCTCCGGCTCCGCCACGGCGCGGCGTATCCAGAAGGTCAGCAGCGCGGGCAGCGCGCCCACCGCAAACAGCGGGCGCCATCCCCAGCGCGGCAGAATCAGAGCCGCCAGCAGCGCCGCCAGTATGTAGCCCACCGCCCAGCCGGACTGCATGAAGCCTATGGCCTTCCCGCGATGCTCGGCGGGCCAGGTCTCCGCCACCAGCACCGACCCGGCGGACCACTCCGCGCCCAGCCCGATTCCCACCAGCGCCCGCCACAGCACCAGCTCGGCCACCGAGGCCGCCGTGGCCGTCAGCCCGGTGAAGATCGAGTAGATCAGGATGGAGCCCATGAGCACGCGGGTGCGTCCGTAGCGGTCCGCCAGCCACCCGGCCGAGGCCCCGCCCGCCGCGGAAGCCAGCAGCGTGACGGAAGCCAGCGCCCCGGCCGCCGCGCCGCTCAGCCCGAATTCATCCCGGATGGCCGTCAGCGCGAATGCGTAGAGCATCACGTCCATGGCGTCCAGCATCCAGCCGAGCTGCGCGGCCAGAAGCGCGCGCCAGTGCTCTGGGCGGGCGGCGCGGTACCAGGGTGTGGCTCTATCCGCCAAAGAGAAACTCCTCGGAGACCAGCAGCCGCTCCTGCGCGCGCGCCAGCGCGACGGCGTTCTCCAGGCTCACCAGGGTGAACCGAATCTCGTCGCCGGGCCGCAGTTGCCCGACGCGATGCAGATCCACAGCGGCGACCACCGCAATACGCGGGTAGCCGCCCGTGGTCTGCTGCTCCACAAACAGGATGATGGGTTGCCCCGAGGGCGGAACCTGAATGGCGCCCAGATCGACGCCCTCGGTTATCATGCGCTCAAAGCCCCGGGTAGCAAGCGCCGCGCCTTTGAGCCGGAGCCCGGCCCGGTCCGAGGCCTCGCTCACACGGCAGGCCTGCGTGAGAAACGCTTCCCGCGCGGCGGCCTCAAAACGATCCCACTCCGGACCCGGGGTGACGTGCAGCGCTTTGGAAGGCGCGAAGTGCTTTCTGGCCCGCCCGGAGAGCGTGCGGCGCTGACAGGGGCCGGCGGCCGCGCCGATTTCGAGCACGTCGCCGCGCTGGAGGCGGCGTCCGCCCAATCCGCCCAGCCCGCAGGCCAGGTGCGTCGAGGCGCTCCCCAGGAACAGCGGGACGCGGATGCCCCCGCGCACGCACAAGTAGCACCGCGCGCCCTCCCGCGCGGCCCCCACGCTGAGCGTCTGCCCCGCGCCGATCTCCAGCGTGGTCCACCAGGCTGCGCCCCCGAAGTCAGCGCCCGCCAGGGCTGCTAGCGCGCCTTCCGGGAACAGGAAGGTTCCGCCCGTGAGCGTCATTTCGAGCGCCGGTGCGCCCTCCGGGTTTCCCACCAGCAGATTGCCCAGCCGCAGCGCCACCGGGTCCGCTGCGCCAGAAGGCGTCACACCCAGCGGCCCGCAACCGTAGCGCCCCAGATCCTGCACCGTGGTCAGCAGCCCCGGCGACCGCACTTCGATCAGCGGCACGGCGCTTCCCCTGCGATGGGAACGAAGCGCAGGTGATCGCCGATGGCCACCAGCGCCATCGGCTCCCGCTCCGCATCGAACAGCTTCAGCGGCGTGCGCCCGATCAAGCTCCAGCCTCCCGGCGTGGCGAAAGAGTAGACGCCGGTCTGGCTTCCGCCGATGCCCACGCTGCCCGCGGGCACGCGCCGGCGCGGGGTCTCCAGCCGGGGCGTGGCCAGCCGCGGGTCCATCCCCGACAGATACGCGAAGCCGGGGGCGAATCCCAGGAAGTCCACTACGTAATCGCCCGCCGCGTGGCGCCCGATCACCTCCGCGGCGGTGAGACCGCAGTGCGCCGCCACCGCCTCGAGATCCGGTCCGTTCTCGCCGCCGTAGCCCACCGGGATCTCGACGAGGCGCGCCTCCGGCAGCGCCACCTTCTCCAGCCGCTCGAGATAGCGCGTGAGCGCGCGCTCCATCTCCGCGTGAGTCGTGCGCGCGGGATCGAACGTCACCAGCGCCGAGCAGTAGGCGGGATTGAGGTTTCGCACCGCCGCCAGCGGCTCCGCCTGAAGCAGCCACAACAGCCGCCGCACCCGTTCCCGGGCCTCGGCGCCGATCTCCCGTCCCAGGCGCACCAGCAGGGACCGGTCGCTGGAGTAAGTGATTTCGGCTTGCACGCGCGCCTGCCAGCCGATCATGATGGCACACTCGCCGGGCAGCCCGTTGACCGCGGGTAAAGAAGCTGCGGCCCCCTCCGGCGCCGGCGTTCACTGCCCGGCCGGGCTGCTAGAGTGAAAGATCCGTATGCCCGGAAGCAGCGTTCCTGTTCTGATCGCACTGATGGGCGGCCTCGTCTTCACGCCGGTCTTCGCCGGCGCCGCGGTGAGGGGCGTGGTTCAGGATGCGAGCGGTGCCAAGGTGGCTCATGCGGAGGTTCAGATTCGGAACGCGGCGGGGGCTATCCTGTTGGTGGTCTGGACGAACGAAGAAGGCCGCTTCGACTGGCCTGGGGGGGGAGCCGGCTACTATCAACTGCGGATCAGCGCGCAGGGCTTGTCGCCCAGCCTGCGCGTGGTCTTGATGGGGCCGCGCAGCGAGCCCTGTGTCATCACGCTGGAGCCGGAGTCGGTCTACACCCGGGTCACGGTCAGCGCCACCCGGGGCGGCGCCGAGGAAGCCATGTCTTCGCCGCACGTGGCCTTCATCCAGGACCTCGCTGACATCCTGAAGCGCCCGGTCGCGACCCTGGGCAACGTGTTGGAACGGGAACCCGGCGTGCTCGTCCAGCAGAGCACTTATGCCCAGGCCTCTCCGTTTCTCCGCGGGCTGACCGGCTATCACGTCCTGAACCTCGTGGACGGCATTCGCTTCAACAACTCCGCCTTCCGGTCCGGCCCCAACCAGTATCTCGCCTTCCTCGAACCCACCCAAGCGCTGCGGGTGGAAGCGCTGCTCGGGCCCACCGGTTCGCAGTACGGCAGCGATTCACTCGGCGGCACGATCCACGTGGTCACCGAGGAGCCTCGCTTCGGCGGAGCGCCCGGGTGGGAGACACACGGGGAATTCGCGCTGGGGGGCGGCAGCGCCGATCTGTCGGGCATCGGCCGCGCGCGCGTATCGCTGGCCAAACCGAGCGTATTCTGGCTGGCCGGGGTCTCCGGGCGGCGCCACCACGACCTGCGTGCCGGCCAGGGTCACGACTCGCGCAACGTCTTCCACCGGCTCTTCGGGATGTCCCGGGATGAGGTTCGAGATCTGCTGGGCAGCCGCCTTCAGGACACGGGTTTCCGTCAATACGGAGTGCAGACCAAGGTGGCCGCCCGGCTGCGACCGGACCAGACCCTCACGCTGCACGCTCAACGCGGTGGGCAGGACCAGGTCCGCGGGTACAAGGACCTGCTGGGCGGGCTCGGGCGCATGCAGTCGGCATTCGATCCCCAGATCCTGAACTGGTTCTCCGGGCGATATGAACATGCGGGGCTGGGGTTGCTGGATTCTCTCAGCGGGACCTTCTCGATCAATTCTCAGGCGGACGGGGGCCTTCGTCAGGATCTCCGCCACACGGATCCCGTTACCCGCGACTTCAGCCGGGTCAACGCCTACGGCTACACCGCGCAGGCCACCGCCGCTTGGGCCGGCCGTCTGCTCACTTGCTTTGGCGGAGACATCTACGACGAGCGGATTACCTCCCGCCGGTCGGTGACAAACCCGGCAACCGGGACCGTCACCCGCCCCCGCCCGCTCTACCCCAGCGGTTCCCGATACCAGAATTTTGGGTTCTTCGGACAGGGCAGCTACGAGCTGAGCAGCGCCCTGCGCGCTTCGGCCGGGGCGCGCGTCACCGGAGTTCGTTTCCAGACGCGGGAGGATGCCAGGCTCGGCGTGCCGGACTCCTCCCAATGGTTCCGTGACGTCACCTTCCATACCAGTCTGCGCTGGCAGTGGACCCGCGCCTTGGGCTGGCACGGGATCGTGAGCCGCGGGTTCCGCGCCCCCAACCTGAACGATCTTGGAGCCCTGGGCCTCAACGACCTGGGTTACGAGATTCCCGCCGCGGAGGCCATTCCGGCCGGCGCCCTGCTCGGCACGGATGCCGGAGAGGGCGCTCTCTCCAAAGGCCAGCGCGTGCCACCTCTGGCCGCGGAATCGCTGATGGACTATGAGTTCGGCGCCCGCGTCACGGTGGGGCGTCTCTATGCCCGGGTGCAGTTTTTCAACGCGGAGTTTTACGACCCCATCGTTCGCCGGACCCTGCTGTTTCCAGCCTCGGACGCGCCGGAACGGCTGGCCGGCCTTCCCGTAACGGTGCTGCCGCAGACCGGGGCGCAGCGCGAGCAGGGCGTGGTTTCAGTGGCGACACAACTGGACCCCCGCGCGGTAAAGGCATTTGTGAACGACGGGCGCGCCCGCTACTACGGACTGGAGACCGTGGCCCGGCACACCATCGCGGGCCGCTGGTCGATCGAGGCCAACTACGGCTACATCCTCGGACGGGAGCTGAATCCGAACCGCAACATCCGCCGCCTGCCCCCGCAGATGGGCGCCGCCACGCTGCGCCACACGCCGTCCGGGCGAAGCCCCTGGGTGGAAGTCTCACTCGGGGCAGCGGGCGCGCAGGAGCGCCTGAGCGGCGGAGATAACGATGATGAACGCATCGGCGCATCCCGGCGCCGCCGGGACATCGCGGACTTCTTCCGAGGCAGCCGCGTCGCCCCCTGCCTCGACCCCGCGACCGGCGTGTTCCGTCCCACGGGGGAAACGCTCGCTCAGATTCAGAATCGCGTCCTGCCGCTCGGCGCCCTCATCAACGGCGTCCGCGTCGTGGACGACAACACGCGCGTGCCCCTGTATCGGTCCACGCCCGGCTGGGTTACCCTCCACCTCCGTTCCGGGATTCCGCTCGGCGAGCGATGGCAAGCCCTGGCCGCGGTGGAGAACCTGCTGGACCGCAACTATCGCACCCACGGTTCAGGGATTGACGCTCCCGGGGTGCACCTCTACCTCAGCCTGATCTGGCGCTTCTGAGGTGTCCGAAACACCACCCACAACTCCAGGTGCAGTCGAAGACAGAGCGGCATAGCCGCAACCAAAGCCCTGCTGGCGGTTCCGTGGGGCGAACCTCCAGGTTTGCGAGCTGGTTTTCCAACCAGCTTTGGGCCGCGCCCGGAGCCCGCGGCAGGTAAGCCGGCAAGGATGCCGGCTCGCAAGCGTGGACGCTCGCCCCACCAAAGGCTCCAGAATCTTCGCGGCGCGCAAAGAAACTCAGCGAGTGTAGTACAGAGCGGCGCCGGGTCCCGCGCCGCTCTGCCTGGTCAAAACTGGTAGCGCAGGCCGATGGAGATCTCACGCGGACCGGAGAAGTCGCGCGTCGCGACGCTGGTGATGCGGCCCACGGCGGCCGGGACCGAGATGTTCAGGTTCGGGTTGCCGAACGAAGGATGGTTCAGCGCGTTGGTGGCCGTTCCTTGCACGCGCAGGGTGTGGCCCTCGGCGACCGTGAACCGCTTGAACAGACCGAGGCTCATCGAGTGGCGGCCCGGTCCGATGATCACGCCCCGGCCCGCGTTGCCAAACCGCCCGTTGGGCGGAACGGCAAACGCCGAAGCGTCAAACCACCGGCCGATGGAGCGCTGCCCGCTGGGGAGGTTTCCGTTGCCGATCCGGTCGGCGATCCCGCCGATGGTGTTCGTGTTCGACGGGTCGGAACCCGAGAATGTGGGCGTCAGGTATTCGCCCGTCCGGGCGATGTAAGTGGAGCTGATCTGCCAGCCGCCCAGCAGCCAGTCGGTCCAGCCCGGCCGGCTCAGCACCCGGCGGCCCTGCCCCACCGGCACCTCCCAGATCAGGTTGCCGATGAAGCGGTGCCGTGGCACCCACTGCGACTCGCCCCGAAATCCGGCGCGATCATAGGGGTTCTCCATCGTCGGGCCGCCCTCGCTGGCATCCTCGGTGTCCGTGAGCATTTTCGCTATGGTGTGATTGGCCTGGAAGTAAAGGCCGCGGTCCATACGGCGCTCCACGTTCAGCGAGAAAGCGTGGTAGGTCTGGTTGCCTGCGCTGTCGTTGAACAGAATGGTGTTGTAGAGCGGGTAAGGCCGGCGGGCGGCCGAGAACCTCTCGGTGCTCGGCAAGGGTTTGTTGATGTCGCTGCGGTAAGTCGCCCGCGTGGTCTTGGTGCCGATGTAGGACAGTCGGACACCGATGTTGGGGGCCACCTCCCGCTCCAGGGTGAAGTTCCACTGCTGGGTGTACGGGTTGCGCAGGTTAAAGTCCATCCCACGGACGTCCAGCGCCCCCAGCCGGGTCCCCATCGGCAGGAACGGCCGGTCGAAGGTAAGCAGCGGCGCCCCGCCGGTGATCGCGTTAGTGAAGCCCTCGTTGAAGTTGAACGGCCCGTGCCGCACCAGGAAGGCCGCGAAAATGTCCGCCGTCAGGTCGTCGATGAAAATCCCGTAGCCTCCACGGATCACGGTGCGGGCGTCGCTGAATGGACGGTAGGCGAAGCCCACCCGCGGCATGAAGTTGTTCTTGTCCGGGTGGCGCAGCGAGCTCGGCAAGCCCACTTCGGCCGCGGTCACAATCGGCACCGCTTTCGGGAACAGCGGGTGGATGTACTTCATGACCTCCGTCGTCGGCACCACGATGCGCCCCGTCCCCCGGTCGAATGTCGACATAACGTCGAATTTGTCCACCTGCGGGCTGTTGTACTCGTAGCGCAGCCCGAGATTCAGCGTGAGCTTGGGCGACACCCTGATATCGTCCTGCACGAATCCGCTGAGTGAGTACCACCGGGCATAGAGCAAAGGCCGCTCCTGCTCGCGCTGCGTCGTGGCCGGCAGCCCCAGCAGGAAGTCGGAATAGGCGTGTCCCGTGAAACGGTTGGTGAAGGCGTAGACGCCAAAGCCCGGCCGGGTCGGCCCGTTGTACTGCTGCGGCCGGTGCTCGACCCCGGTCTTCACCGTATGGCGGTCCCGGATCCACGTGAGTTGGTCGCTGAACAGGTAGTTGTTGGCCACCCGGCGGTTGTCCCCGCTCCAGGAGATGCTCTGGAAACCGGTGATGGTGAGGTTCGGCGCGGCGCGCTCCTCCGGCGGCTGTCTCACCAGGCCTTGGATGCCGATCAAGTCGATCAGTTCCTGGCCCGGCAGCGGTCCCCCCGTGGTGACCCAGTGGCGGGCGATCCCGGCCCTGGCCTCGTTGATCAGATTCGGCGCAATCGTATAGGTGCTTGAAACGTGGCCCTGCGGGGCGTGGTTCAGCGTCCTGCCATGGCCGCCGATAAAGTCGGCCGGCAAAAAGCCGCCCGCGAGGCTGTTCGACAGGTTGCGCGTAAAGCCGAACCGCGCGTACACCGTGTGTTTCTCCGAGAAGACGTAGTCCACTCGCGTGTTGATCTTATCCACCCGGCTGTCCCGGTCGAAGCTGCCCCGGAAGTTGGCTACCGCCAGATTGGGCGCGCCGAAGTTCGGCAGCGGATACAACTTCTGCTGGGCCTTAAGGGAGGCGGAGTTGTGGAGTCCCCCGGGGATGAGGTTGCCCGGGAACGGCTGGCCGGTGAACGGGTTGCGAATCACCGCGGTCAGGTCCGAGAAATCTCCCTGCCGCATCTTCACCGTTGGAACGCTGGCGGTCACTGTGGCTGGCGTCGGATCGTAGTTGTTCTCGTAGGCGGCAAAGAAGAAGGCCCGGTCCCGAATGATCCGGCCTCCCAGCGAGCCGCCAAAGATGTTCTGCTGCGACGCCACCTCTTTGCCCGTCACAGGGTCCACCGCGCCCCGCGTCGGCGCAAAGAAAGACCGCGCCGCCAGTCGGCTGCTGTAATGTTGCCAGAACGCCGAGCCGTGGAACTGGTTTTGCCCGGAACGGGTGATGATCATCAGGTTGCCCGGGTCGGCGAACTCGGCCTTGCTGTTGACATAGCTGATCTTCACTTCCTGCACCGAATCGAGCGAGGGCTGTAGGTTCGACTCCTGGTTGCCAAACACGATCGAGTTGGAGCTGACGCCGTCCACGTTGAAGTTGGTCGTCGTGCGGCGCGCGCCGCCGAACGAGCGGGCCGCCCCCGACCCCTCGACCGCCGTCGGGGTCAGGATCGTGATCTGGTAAAACGGAGCGGTTGAGCCGATGACGTTCAGCGGCAGGTCGAGCAACTGCTGGCTCGGCCGGTATTGCGCGATGCTCGAGGTTTCCGATTCCACCACCGGCGCGCCGGCCGTGACCGTCACTTCGGTGGTCACGTCGCCGATCTCCAGCCGGATGTCGATGCGAACCTGCGCCACCGCCTCCAGCGGGATGTTTTCGTGCATAAACCGCTTGAAACCCGGGGTCTCCACCCTTACCGTGTAGAGCCCCGGGTGGAGGTGGGTGACTTCGTAGTTGCCGAGCGCGTCGCTGGACACGTTGCGGGTGATGTTGGTGGCTTGGTTGGTTACGCGGATCTGCGCGCCGGGAATGACAGCGCCAGTCGTGTCACTCACTCTGCCGGCGATCACGCCGAAGGTAGCCTGGCCGTAAGCGCCTCCGCACAGAACGAGCAGAGAGACGCTTAGCAGGAGCACACTTCGGGCGAAAGCTGGATTTCGAATCGCCATGGTCGGCTCCGGCTAGAGCCCGGCTTCGCAAGTTCCCCGGGCATGGGGACTGCTGTGGCCGTCAGGCTGAAGGCCCGTCCCGCCAGGCAGCAGTGGCCAGATCCTCGCGAAGCAGGACGCTAGAGTCTTCCTTGCAGGCTCTCCTGACCGGAATCAGTATACCAAGCCCGGCGCCTCGCTGCGGCAGCGCCGACTCGTCCCAGGGACGGTGGAAGCACGGAACCCCATCGACAGCAGGGGCAGTCCGCGCGGAGGCTCCGGCGTGCAGCCAAGTTCCTGGAGTATTCTCGAAGAGGAGGTTGAGCATGTGTCTTAAGAGAAGCGGCATCCTTGTGGCGTTGGGCTTGTTGGTCGGAGCGTCGGCCGCTGCCCAGCAGCAACGCCAGCCTGAACCGCCCCCTCCCGACTTCGCCAACGTCGCCTACGGCGAGCACGAGAGGAACGTCTTCGACCTCTGGCAGGCCAAGAGCGGCCGCCCCGCTCCGTTGGTGATCTACTACCACGGCGGCGGCTTCCGCGGTGGTGACAAGCGCTCGATCAGTGTCCAGTTGTTGAAGCAGCTCCTGGATGGCGGTGTCTCCGTTGCCACCGCCAACTACCGGCTTTCCGCCACCGCGCCCTTCCCGGCGCAGATGCATGACGCCGCCCGGGCCTTGCAGTTCATCCGCCACCACGCGGCCAGGTACAACCTCGATCCGAAGCGCGTCGGCGCAACCGGCGGTTCCGCGGGCGCTGGCATCTCCCTATGGCTGGCCTTCCACGACGACCTGATCGATCCAGCCAGCCCGGACCCGGTCCGGCGCCAGTCCACCCGCATCAGCGCCGCCGTGGTCTACGCCGCCCAGTCCTCCTACGATCCGCGCCTCATCAAGAAGATGTTCAACACCGACGAGGTGCACCCGGCGCTGGTCGGGTTGTTCGGCATGAAGTCGCCCGCTGACGTTGCCGACCCGAAGTTTCACCCCCTCTTTGAGGAGGCTTCTGCGATCAACCACGCCACTCGCGGCGACGCGCCCGTTCTCCTCTTCTATCCGCAGCCCAACGAGCCTCTCCCGCCGAACTCCTCGGGCGAACAGCACATTCACCACCCGAAGTTCGGTTTCCTGCTGAAGGAAAAGCTGGATCAGCTCGGGGTCCAGTGTGTGCTGTTGCTCCGCGAGCAGTATCCCAAAGGTGCGCCGATGGAGGAGTACGCCAAGTTCTTCTTCGAGAAGCTCGGCGTCAAGTAGCGGGCCGGCGGTCTACCGCGACGGGTACGGTCCGAAGACCTTGGTGACGCGGCGGCTTTCGGAGGAGTCGTCCACGATCACCACGCGAAACTCGCCGCCGCCCGGCGATACGCGCAACACGATGTGGCCGCGGTCGCTCGCCAGTTTCTCGATTCCGTTGACCACCACCCGGGTCGCTGAATGCAGATCGGTGGCGAAGACCTCGCGCGGACCCGGATAGAGCCGCGTGGATTGCAGCCGCTGCCACACTCTCCCCGTGGGGTGGCCGGAGTCCCAAACCGACAGGAACCACACCCGCGGGCGCAGCGTGGCGACCAGGAAGGCGTTCTGCGAGTCGATGTAGCCGTGGTGATTCAGGATGGCCGCCTCCACCGGTCCCACGGCTTTGGCCACCGGCGTCTCCACATCGTGCCAGTCGGGAGAACCTTCGGCGGGAATGCCCGGAATGTCGCCGCCGTTGAAGTAGTCGAACGGGCCGTAGCTCAGCCGGAACGACGTGCTGCACATGTTCTCGCTCGGCCAGTCCGCGCGAGCGATGGTCTCCAGGGCCGGGAAGTGGTGGCGCGTGTTTGTGCCCACGCCGGTCCAGATCTCGCCGTTCGCGCCGATGTTGCGGAATTCGAAATTCCGGTATTTCTCCGGCGCGCGGAGCAGCACCACCTGGTCGTTGCGTCCCGGCGTGAAGCGCTCCACCTTCAGGCCCTTGTGCTCGGCTTGCCATTTGGCAAAGGCGCGGTAGTTCCGGGTGGCGGAATCCTCGAGCGGGGAGGGGTAACTGTAATCAGGCCAGCCCCGGTCCAGCAGCTTGCCGATGCGCAGGCTCTCACCTGCACGGGTCAAGCCGGTGAGCCGGTAGGCGCCCGTGGGAGAGGCCGGCGTTTCCTCCGCGACGACGCCCATGTGGTCGCCGTGAAAGTGCGTGAGCAGAGCGTAGTCGAGGGCCGGCTGCGGGGCATGGCGCAATGCGTGACGAAGGTAGCGCACGATCCACTCGCCGGCGGGGCGCGTGCCGTCCGGCCGGTCCGGGGTGTGCCGCGGCGTCTTGCGCGCCTGCTCGCCGGCGTCCACCAGCAGCGTGGTGCCGTCGGGGAGAATGTACAACGCGGCGTTGCCCCGGCCGGTGCTGATCTGGTGGATATCGAGCGTGCCCGGCTGCCAGGGCGCGATCTCCCGGCCCGCGACATCCTCGGCGCGCGCCGCCAGCGCGGCGGCGGCGAGTAGAACCAAGAAGCCAGTACGTTTCACGCTGACAGCCTACCACCCCGCTGCCGGGGCCGCAAGATCCGGAGGACGAGGCTGCCACGGGGCGCCGGGGCTGCCCGGGCGCCACCTCACTTCGCGCCGGTCAGCTCGGCGACCAAAGCCTGGGCGCGGTAGACCGTGCCCAGCGCCTCCAGGATGCCGGCCGAGTGCACCGAGATGGCCCGCGCCACGTCCTCTGAGTAGATGTAGTCCCACACCAGCGAATCCAGGGTGCCGTCAAAGAGAATCCCGACGAACTCTCCCTGCCGGTTCACCACCGGGCTGCCCGAGTTGCCGCCCACCGAGTCGTTGGTGCTCAGGAAGTTGAAGGGCGTATCCAGCTTCAGCCGGCCCCGCGCCTCGACCCAGCTCGGTGGAAGAACGAAGGGATCCCGGTTGCCTTGCGCCTGGGCGCGCGCATAGGCGCCGCCCAACGTGGTGGCCCAGGCCACGGGCTTGCCGCCCTCTTGAAAACCCTTCACCTGCCCGATGGACAGGCGCAGGGTGAAGGTGGCATCGGGGTAGAGGGCCGTGCCGTAGACCTCGAAGCGCGCGTTGGCCAGCCTGGCGTAAGCCTGCCGAAGCGGCTCCTCGACGCGCTCTTCGTAAGCCTTTCGCGCCGCCCGGGAGGCCGGGTCCACCGCCAGCGCCAACTGGATCATGGGATCTGGCGACGTTTCCACGGCCTTCAGGCCACCTTCGGCCAGCCGCTTGCGCACGGCCACGTCGCGCAGCTTCGATCCCCGCACCAGCTCAGCGGCCCGCTCCCGGGGCGACTTGCCGGCCAGCACTTTCAAAACCAGCTCGTGCCGCGCGCCCAGCTTCTCCATCAGCATGCTTAGCGAATCGGCCACCTTCATCGTCTCGAAATCCTCGTAGATGGGAGCTTCCGAGAAGAGCTGCTGTTTCAGGGAATCCAGGGCCGCCTCTGAGTACTCGCGCAGACGCTCGGGGTTGGGCTTCGGCGTCTCCGCCGCCAGCCGCACCAGGCCCCGCGCGATGCCGAACAAATCGCCGTCGAAGCCGTGGCGCAGCTCCAGCAGCGCACGGTCCACCAGGATCGTCTCCCAGGCCTTCAGCGCGGCTTCGACCTGCCCCCACGGGTCTGGCTGTGCCGCCTGCATCTTCACCTTGGCGCGCAGCGCCTCCTCGTCGGCACGCTTCTTCTTCATGACCGCCGGATGCTGAAGCCCGGCCTGCATCCCCAGGTAGGCCTTGCGGCTGTTCTGGTAACTGAATAACTCATCCTGGGCGCGCCGGGCGTTCTCCGCGCTCCGCTCGCTGAAGGTCCTGAGCAGCACCTCACGCCGCCGCAGCAGGTCCAGCACGTATGGATTCCTGCGGTCGCGTATGAACTCCAGGTGGGCCACCGTGTTCATGCGCTCGGTGCGGCCGGGATGGCCTGAGACGAAAACCAGCTCGCCCTCCCCCGCGCCGCCGGTGCTCCACTTGAGGAAGTCGCGGATGCTGGCCGGCCGGCCGTCCTCGTACACCCGGAAGAAAGCGATGTCCAGGCAGTAGCGCGGATACTCGAAGTTGTCCGGATCCCCGCCGAAGAAGGCGCTGGCCTTCTCGGGCGCGAACACCAGCCGCACGTCGGTGTACTTCTTGTAGCGGTAGAGGTGGTAGCGCCCGCCGTTGTAGAGCGTCACCACGTCGCTGCGCAGCCCGGTCTTATCCAGCGACTCCTTCTCGAGGGTGTTCATCACACCGCGTCGCGCCTTCTCCGCGTCGCCGGGGTTCATCCCCGGCCTGACCGCGGCCTGCATCCGCGCGGTCACGTCGTCGATGCCGGCGAGCACGTTCAGCTCCAGGTCCGGGCACTTGCCCTCCTCGGCCCGGCTGCGTGCCTGGAACCCGATGGTGAGGTGGTCGCGCCCCTCCGTGCTGAGCTTCTGGATGCACTCGCTGGCCACGTGATGGTTGGTCATCACCAGCCCGCCGGCGGAGACAAAGGAACCCGACCCGCCGCTGTTGAAGCGCACCGAGGACCGCTGCAAATGCCCCATCCAGCCCGCCGGAGGCTCGAAGCCGTACTTCTCCCGCAGCAGCTTCACGGGCGGGTCGTTGAACAGCCACATCCCTTCGTCGGCGCCGGCAATCGCCGCCACCGCACACAGAGCCAGCACGCGACACAATCCCGAGGTCATGCATCCAGTATCCTACTAACATCACTCCCATGCGCCGACGAACTTTCATCGGGGCCGCCCTCTCGCCGCTGGCCGCCTCTTCTTCCGCCCTGCCCTGGCACCGCCGCGCGCTGCGCTGGGGACAGACCAACATCACCGAGATTGACCCCTCGCGCTACGACATCGCCTTCTGGCGCGAGTACTGGAAGCGCACGCGCGTTCAGGGCGTCATCATCAACGCCGGCGGCATCGTCGCTTACTATCCCAGCAAGTACCCGCTGCACCGCCGCGCCGAGTTCCTCAAGGACCGCGATCTCTACGGCGAGCTTTGCCGCGCCGCCCACGCCGACGGCCTGGTCGTGCTGGCCCGCATGGACTCCAACCGCACGGCCGAGGACTTCTTCCGCGCGCACCCGGACTGGTTCGCACGGGATGCGCAGGGCAACCCCTACCGCGCCGCCGACAAATACGTCACCTGCATCAACAGCCCCTACTACGACGAGTACCTCCCCGCGGTCCTCACCGAGATCATCGAGCGTTCACATCCGGAGGGCTTCGCCGACAACTCCTGGGCCGGCCTGGGCCGCGACAGCATCTGCTACTGCGCCAACTGCGAGCGCAAGTTCCGCGCCCGCACCGGCCAGCCCATCCCCCGCCGCAAGGACTGGGACGCCCCCGTCTACCGCCAGTGGATCCGCTGGAACTACGACCGCCGCCTCGAGGTCTGGGACCTCAACAACCGCACGGCCAAGGCCGCGGGCGGGCCTGACTGTCTCTGGATCGGGATGAACAGCGGCTCGATTCCCGGCCAGGCCCGCTCATTCCGCGACCTCAAAGCCATCTGCGAGCGCGCCGAGATGATGCTGCTGGACCACCAGCGCCGCGACGACTCAACCGGCTTCCAGCAGAATGCCGACACCGGCAAGCTCGTCCATGGGCTGCTGGGTTGGGACAAGCTGGCCCCGGAAAGCATGGCCATGTACCAGGCCTCGCGCAGCTCCTTCCGCGTGTCCGCCAAGCCTGCCGCCGAGGCCCGCATGTGGATGCTCGCAGGCTTCGCCGGCGGCATACAGCCCTGGTGGCACCACGTATCGGCGTATCACGAGGACCGTCGCGCCTATCTCACCGCCGAACCGGTCATGCGCTGGCACGAAGCCAACCAGCGGTACCTGGTGAACCGCCGGCCCGTGGCCACGGTGGGAGTGGTATGGTCGCAAGAGAACACCGATTTCTTCGGCCGCGACCAGGCCGACGAGCTCACCGAGCAGCCCTATCGCGGCATGGTGCAGGCGCTCGTCCGCGCGCGCATCCCTTACCTGCCGGTACACGCCGACCATATCGAGCGCGAGGGCGGCGCTCTGGCCGTGCTGATCCTCCCCAACCTGGGCGCCATGTCGGAGGCGCAGTGCGCCGCCCTCCGCCGCTTCGTCGAGCGCGGCGGCGCCCTCATCGCCACCGGCGCTACGAGCCTCTACACCCAGTGGGGCGATCGGCGTCAGGACTTCGCGCTGGCTGGCCTGTTCGGAGCGCACGCCGGCGCCGGCGGAACTACTCCATCCCGGACGGCCCACACCTATCTGCGGCTGCACCCCGAGCTGCGCGCGCGGGTCTGGGGCCCGAGAGCCGGGAACGAGCCTCCCCCGACCGGCGAGCGCCACCCCGTGCTGGCCGGTTTCAACGAGACCGACATCATCGCTTTCGGCGGCGTGCTGGAGCCCTTGAAGATCGACGCAGGCGTGATTGTACCCTTGACGTTCGTTCCCGAGTTCCCCGTCTATCCTCCCGAAACCGCCTGGATGCGCCAGCCCAAGACGGACATTCCCGCGCTGGTGCTGAAGGGCCGCGTCGCCTACCTGCCCGCCGACATCGACCGCCGCTTCTTCCGCGACAACCTCCCCGACCACGGCAACCTCCTGGCCAACCTGGTGCGCTGGGCCGCCGCGGGGAACATCCCGCTGGCCATCGAGGGCGCGGGCCTCATCGACTGCCATCTTTACCGGCAGCAGGACCGCCTCATCCTGCATCTGGTGAATCTGACCAGCGCGGGCACCTGGCGCGCCCCCATCGACGAGCTGATCCGCGTAGGCCCCCTCAAGGTGCGGGTGCGGCTGCCCAAGGACCTCCGCGCCGCCACCGCCCGCCTGCTGGTCTCGGGCACGGCTCAGCCCGCCGTGGTGAAAGACGGCTGGGCCACCCTGGAGGTGCGCTCAGTGCTGGACCACGAGGTGGTGGTGCTTCGGTAGGGAGCGGCGCGCCGGCTCACAGCCCGGCGACACGCAACCCAACCGCCCGAGCAGCCAGGCCGAGCGTGGCATCATGAGTCGCCATCACCGGCCGTATGCCGCTGCGCTCACCCCACAGCAGGGCGGTGGCCAGATGAATCGCATCCAGCGTTCCCAAACTGACCGGCAGGGGCTGGGCCGCCCGGTCCAGCACCACTCGCGTCACCTCCACCACCTCCGCCCTCTCCAGCAGGCGGAACACAGCTTCCCGCCGCAGCGCCACTTCTGCCTCGGGTATCGCCTGCCGCAGCCGCCATCGGTCCAGCGTTCTGAGGCATTCGACTTCCACCAGCGCACTCACCACCCCGCCTTCAAGGGCGTTCCATTCGCGGAGCGCTCCCGCCTGCCCCAGAAGCTTGCGAAGCAGTACGGAGGAATCCAGGTAAGCGATCACCGCTCGCCTCGCTCCTCCATCAGTAGTTCGACGATGTCCGTCTTTCCCCGCAGCGGCGGCGGCAGCGGCAGTTGACCCAGCCGGGGGCCAGCGGGCGCAGGCCGGCGGACCACCAGCGGCGCGGCTTCGGACCCATACGGCACTATGCGCGCTATCGGCGTCTGCCGGTCCATCACGGTCACGACTTCACCGCGGCGCACCGCGCGCAGGTGCTCGCTCAGGCGGCTCTTAAGCTCGGCAATGCGCACGGCCTTCATGACCATATGTTAACTATATCTGGTCAGGAAGTCAAACGCGCCCCACCCGCCCTGGAGTCGGCCTGAACCCTACTTGATCCGCTCGTCGCGCTCGACCTTGCCGTCGCGCAGGTGGATGACGCGGTGGGCGTGGAGGGCGATGTCGTGCTCGTGGGTCACCAGCACGATGGTGTTGCCCTGCTGCCACAGGCGCTCGAAGACCCCCATGATCTCGTGGCCGGTGGCGGTGTCCAGGTTGCCGGTAGGCTCGTCGGCCAGCAGGATGGAGGGATTGTTCACCAGGGCCCGGGCGATGGCCACCCTCTGGCGCTGGCCGCCGGACAGCTCGTTGGGCTTGTGGTGCATGCGGTCCATCAGGTCCACCTGCTGGAGCGAGTGCTTGGCCCGCTCCATGCGGACCTCGGTAGACAGCCCGGCGTAGATCAGCGGCAGCTCGACGTTATGCAGGGCGGTGGCCCGGGGCAGCAGGTTGAAGGTCTGGAAGACGAAGCCGATTTCCTTGTTGCGGATGCGCGCCAGCTCGTCGTCGTTCATCGAGCTTACCAGCCGCCCGTTGATGTAGTACAGGCCGCCGGTGGGCGTGTCCAGGCACCCGATCAGGTTCATCAGGGTGGACTTCCCCGAGCCCGAAGGCCCCATGATGGCGACGTACTCGCCCTTCTTGATCTCGACGTCCACGCCGTCCACGGCGTGGATCTCCTGGTCGCCCATCAGGTAGCTCTTCCGCAAGTCGAAGGTGCGGATGATGATGCCGTCGCGCTTGAGCTGCTCGCCGCGCGCAATATCCTCGTGGAGTGCTGCTTGTGCCATTGCTCTTCTCTATTGAGGCGGTTTTTCGGGGCCGCCCGGTTACGGGGGCCGCCTCTTACTGGGTTCTCGACGTCGGCGCGTTGTCCACCTTGATCCTGGTATCGTTGCGGATAGTGCGGATCACCCGGTAACTGCCGGTGATGATCTCCTCGCCGTCCTTCAGGCCGCCAAGCACCTCTATATCGGTGGCGCCGGTGATGCCGGTCTCGACCTTGCGGAAGCTGGCCTTCTCGGCGGAGGCAACGAAAACGCCCTGCAATTCCTCCTTCCGGGCCTTCTCGGCGGCGGGATCGGGCTTGGAGGCCGCCTGCACGCCGCCCTTGGGCAGGGGCTCGAGGTCGCCCCGCTGCCGCACTGTCAGCGCCTGTATGGGGATGCTGAGCACCCCCTTGCGCGTGGCGGTAGTGATCTTAGCGGTGCACGAGAGGCCCGGCCGGATCTCCCCGGGCGGGCTGTCCAGCGCGATCACCACCTTGAAATCCTTGGCCTCCTGGCTGGAAATGGCGCTCTGAGAGGCCGCCAGGCCGGTCGAGCGCAGGATGGCAGTGTTGCCCATCTCGATCACCGTGCCCTTGAAGGTCCGGTTGGGAATGGCGTCGATGGTGATGTCCGCCGTCTGATCGAGCTTCACGTTGACGATGTCGGTCTCGTCCACCTTGACCTCGGCGGTGATCAGCGACATGTCGGCGATGGTCATGATGAGGCTGGAGGGGGAGTTCTGGATGCCCGGCACCACGGTCTCGCCTACGCGGACCGGCAGGTTGGTCACCACGCCGTCCAGCGGCGCCACGGCGTAGGTGCGCTGCAAGACGTCGGCGGCCCGCTTCAGGTTGGCCTGGGAGAGCGCGATGCGCTTCTGCGACGCCGCCAGCATGGAGGCCCCCTGGGCCTGCTGGGCCTTGACCTGCTGGTAGCGCGCCTCGGCCTCCCGCACCAAAGCCTGCCGCGCCTGGTGGTCCAGACGGCGCTGGTCGAAGTCCTGCCTCGAGATCAGCTTGTCCTTGAACAACTGCTCGGCGCGGGCGAAGTTCAGCCGGGCCTGCTCGAGTTCGGCTCTGGCCCGGTCCATCCCGGCCTGGGCGGTGGCCAGATTCTCATCGGCGGCCCGGAGCGAGGCCTCGGCGGCCGCCGAATCGGCCTCGGTGGAACTGACCGAGGCCTTCTGCGCCGCCACTTCGGCTTCCGGTTGCACCGACTCCAGGCGGGCCAGCAACTGGCCCTTTCTTACCCGATCGCCTTCCCGGACCAGGATCTCGGTCAGGCGGGAAGGCGCCGCCGCATTCGTGCCTATGTTGATGTAATTACGGGGTTTAATCTCGCCTGAGGCCGTCACGATGGAGGCCAGGTCCTGGCGCACTACCCGGCCCGTCTGCACCGCCACAATTCCGGCCCGGCTGCGCTGGACGACAGTCAGAACCGCGATGCCGGCCACCACTACCACAAGGATGGCCACCCAGATCTTCCATTTGCGCTTCACGGCACTCCACTCCTCTTGAGTCAGACGGAGAAGGCGGAGAAAAAGTTCACCTATTTCAATGGTATCAGAAGGAACCAGAGGACGGGGGAAGCCCTACAAACCGCCCTCGCTGAAGAAGTTGCCCATCTGGCGGAACTTGCGGTACCGCTGCTCGACCAGCTCCTGCGGGGACATCCCGGAAACCTCCGCCAGGATCTGCCGGAGGCTCTGGCGCAGCAGGGTCGCCGCCTGGTCCCAGTCCTCCTGCTCGCTCCATGGCCAGAATCTGGTACATCGGGTCCTGAACGAGGTTTTGACAACGTCGCATCGGATCGCATCTTCAGCGCAGCGGGACGGAGGAGCGTTAACCATGGTTAAGCCTGCGACACAATATAAAGCTAGGTGTATCGCACTATCCAAAATTAGGTACGTCGTGTCATCCAAAATGGGTATTGACTGCCACGGAACCACCCGACATAACAACAAAGTAGCCGGTTCTTGCGACTCTGCGTCCCAGAGGATGGAGGTGTACGAATGCGCGAGTGTGCAGTTGTCTCCTTCACGCTGATCCCAATTCTCGGGTTCCTGTTGTTGCCTGTCGGCCTCAGCCTGCTGGTGCGCCTCAACGGCCGTAGCGCTGCAACCTCGGACCGCAACCCGTCCTAGCGGATGCCTGGCCACGACCTTCACCGGCACGCAGCTTGGATCTACGGTGTGGTTGTGGGGCTAGCGATACGTGAGCCCTTGGTGACGGTGATCCCCCGCCTGATGCCCCAGAAGTTGCCTGATTGGCAGATGCAGCTTGAAGTCTGGAGGCTCGTAGTTTTCTTGCTCGTCATCATTAGGTTCTACCTCGGCTCTGCGCTGTACTTCGCTGAGGTCTATGGCCAGACTGATGCTGCCCGGAGCTGTGGGAAGAGGAGCTACTTCGTCGACTTCCTGGGGAGTCTGCTTCAGTTTCTGCTCTTCTTTGCATGGGCCATCACAGTGGCTCAGCACGACCGGTACAAAGGCGAGATCAGCTATTTCACGGTCATCCTGTGGGCAATTCTCCTGTACGACAACGTCTGGTACTGCGCTTCCCTGTTCGGTGACACGAAGGACGCGATCAGGCCGAGGAGGGACATTAACAATCTCACCCTAATCCTATGCCTCCTGACTTGCGTCGGAGCGCGCTTGGCCGGACGGGACCAAGTCTTCGCTGAGCACCTCATGTTCTTCCCGGCGCTGTTCTTCAGTGTCAAAGACCTCCGCGGGATGCTGGGCCGCTACGAGCAACTTGCGCCTCGCGTGAACGCGGCGGGAGGCGGGTAGCGGCTCCAAGGCTTTGCGGCCATCCGCAAGCCCTTGCGTTCGCGCGAGCAGGCCCCGGCTACATCCCCCTCAGACCCCGCCTTCGCTGAAGAAGTTGCCCATCTGGCGGAACTTGCGGTACCGCTGCTCGACCAGCTCCTGCGGGGACATCCCGGAAACCTCCGCCAGGATCTGCCGGAGGCTCTGGCGCAGCAGGGTCGCCGCCTGGTCCCAGTCCTCCTGGGCGCCCCCGGGAGGCTCGGGGACGATGCCGTCGATCAGGCCCAGCCGCAGCAGGTCCGGCGCCGTCAGCTTCAGTGCCTCCGCCGCCAGAGGCCCCTTGGCGGAGTCCCGATAGATGATGGCCGCGCAGCTTTCCGGGGAGATGACGCTGTAGACGGAGTTCTCCAGCATGAAGACCTGGTTGCCCACCCCCAGCGCCAGCGCCCCGCCGCTGCCCCCTTCGCCGATGACGACGACGATGAGCGGCGCGCTCAGCCGGGCCATCTCCCGGAGGTTGTATGCGATGGCCTCGGCCTGCCCGCGCTCCTCGGCGTCGATGCCGGGGTAGGCGCCCGGTGTGTCCAGCAGCGCCACGGTGGGCCGGCCGAACTTGGCCGCCACTTGCATCACCCGCAGGGCTTTGCGGTAGCCCTCGGGCTTGGGCATGCCGAAGTTGCGGAACAGCTTCTGCTTGGTGTCGCGCCCCTTCTGCTGGGCCACGATCATCAGCGGGGCGCCCTCGAAGAAGCCCATCCCGCAGACCAGGGCCGGGTCGTCGCCGAAGCGCCGGTCACCGTGGATCTCGTTGAAATCGGTGATCAGCCGCTGGATGTAGTCCAGCGAATGCGGGCGCTTGGGA
>Ga0194125_10003418_pt1 | contig 25601 bp, 20 predicted proteins | sample TA2KigC250mmetaG_FD_148626 | JGI IMG/M metagenome (GOLD analysis project Ga0194125, IMG submission 148626) | Freshwater microbial communities from Lake Tanganyika, Tanzania - TA2015034 Kigoma Deep Cast 250m | ecosystem: Environmental > Aquatic > Freshwater > Lake | place: Tanzania: Lake... | reverse complement strand
CCCCGCCCTCGACCGCATCGCCCGTGCCTCGGCGGCCGGGCGGGCCGGGGTGCGCGTCTCGACGGCGGTGGACCCGGCCCTGATCGCCGGCTTCCGCCTCCGGATCGGCGACACGGTCCACGACTATTCCGCGGCGGCGCGGCTGGCCCGGGCGCGACGCGCGCTCGCGGCGGCCGGATGAAGGGTTCCCGATGAGCACAACCCTGAAACCCGAAGAGATCTCCGCGATCCTGCGGAGGCAGCTGGAGAACCTGGACCTTGGCGCCGACGTGCGCGAGGTCGGCACCGTCCTGAGCGTCGGCGACGGCATCGCGCGCGCGCACGGCCTCGGCCGGGTGATGGCCGGCGAACTCGTCGAGTTCTCCGGCGGCGTCAGCGGCATCGCGCTGAACCTCGAGGAGGAGAGCGTCGGCATCGCGGTCTTCGGCGAGGACCGCCACATCCGCGAGGGCGACGAGGTCCGCCGCACGGGGCGGATCGCCTCCGTGCCCGCGGGCGACGGACTGCGCGGCCGGATCGTCGACGCGCTCGGCCGGCCGCTCGACGGCGGCCCGTCGATCGCCGCGGAGACCACGCGCCCGATCGAGACGCGGGCGCCCGGCATCATGGAGCGGCAGAACGTGCGCGAGCCGATGATGACCGGCATCAAGGTCATCGACGCGCTCACGCCCGTCGGCCGCGGGCAGCGCGAGCTGATCATCGGGGACCGCAAGACCGGCAAGACGACGATCGCGATCGACGCGATCCTCAACCAGCGCGGCGGCGACGTGATGTGCTTCTACGTCGCGATCGGCCAGAAGCGGTCGACCGTCGCGCAGATCCACGAGACGCTCAAGCGCCACGGCGCGATGGAGTACACCACGATCGTCGCCGCGACCGCCTCCGACCCCGCCCCGATGCAGTTCCTCGCGCCCTACGCCGGCTGCGCGATGGCCGAGCATCACCGCGACCACGGCCGCCACGCCCTGGTCATCTACGACGACCTCACCAAGCAGGCCCAGGCCTACCGCCAGCTCTCGCTGCTCCTGCGGCGGCCGCCGGGCCGCGAGGCGTTCCCGGGCGACATCTTCTACCTCCACAGCCGCCTGCTCGAGCGCGCCGCGAAGATGAGCGCGGAGCTCGGCGGCGGAAGCCTCACGGCCCTCCCGATCGTCGAGACGCAGGCGAACGACATCTCCGCCTACATCCCGACGAACGTGATCTCGATCACCGACGGGCAGATCTTCCTCGAGTCCGGCCTGTTCAACGCCGGCCAGCGGCCGGCGGTGAATCCGGGCATCTCGGTGTCGCGCGTCGGCGGCGACGCGCAGCTCAAGGCGATGAAGAAGACCGCCGGCCCGCTGCGCATCCACCTCGCGCAGTACCGCGAGCTCGCCGTGTTCGCCCAGTTCTCGTCCGACCTCGACGCCGCGACCCTCCGGCAGCTCGCCGACGGGCGGCGCCTGATGGAGGTGATGAAGCAGGGTCCGAACGCCCCCATCCCGCCGGAGAAGCAGGTGGCGATCCTCTTCGCCGCCTCCAACGGCCACCTGGCGGAGGTCGACGCCGCCCACGTGCGGCGCTACGAGGCCGAGTTGTTCGCCGCGATCGACGAGCGCTACGGCGACTACGCGCGGGCCTTCCGCGCGTCGCCGGAGATGAACGACACCCTGCGCGGCCTGCTCGAGGCCGCGCTCAAGGACTTCGCCGGACGGTTCCGGACCTGACGGCCCCACCCCATGCCGACCTACCGCGAGGCCAGCCGGAAGCTGCAGAGCCTGCGCAGCATGCGCCGGGTGACGCGGACCATGAAGATGGTCTCGGCAGGCCACCTGCGCCGGGCCCAAGCGGCGCTCGTGCGGGCGGACCGCGTCTTCGACGACCTCCGCGCGATGGCGGCCGAGATCGGCCCCGTCGCGGGGCTGCCCTGCACGCTGACCCGGCCCGGAGAGGCCGGCGGCAACGCCCTGCTGCTGGTCGTCAGCGCCAACCGCGGGCTGTGCGGCGGATTCAACAACAACGTCGTCCGCGCCGCCGGGGCCTGGATCGAGGCGGGCCGCGGCCGGTGGCGCAACATCCGCGCCAGCTTCATCGGCAAGAAGGCCCACGCGGCGATGCGCGGGCGGGTCGAGATCCGGCGGCTGCACGAGGATGTCGCGGCCCGGCCGGAGTTCGCCGACGCCCTCCGCATCGGCCTGGAGCTCTGCGCGCTCTTCCAGGCGGGGATGTACTCCGAGATCCACATCGTCTACACGCGGTTCCGCAGCGCGATGGCCTGCGAGGCCGTCGTGGAGCGCCTGCTCCCGGCCGACCCCGCCGCGCTCGGCGGCGGCCCGGTGGCGGAGGCCCGCGGCGCGCGCCCCCTCCTCGAACCCGACCCCCCGACGCTCGCCGAGCGCCTGATGGCGAAGGCCGTCCACCTGACCATCTACCGCGCCCTCTGCCACAGCCACGCGAGCGAGTGCGGCTCCCGCATGGTCGCGATGGACGGCGCGACGACCAACATCGACAAGCTGACCACCCGCACCACCCTGATGCGGAACACCGCCCGCCAGGCCGCGATCACGCGCGAACTCGTCGAGATCGTCGCCGGGGCCGAGACGTTGAAAGGATCCGGATGAGCGCACCCACCCCCGCCCCGGCGAACGGCCGCGTCACCCAGGTCCTGGGCGCCGTGGTCGACGTCCAGTTCGAGCCCGGCCGGCTTCCGCCGATCTTCACGGCGCTGGCCACGACGAACCGCTCGCTCGGCGACACCCCGGGAAACCTCGTCCTCGAGGTCGCCCAGCACCTGGGCGACGACCGCGTCCGCACGATCGCGATGAACACGACCGAGGGCCTCGTCCGCGGCGAACCCGTCGAGTCGCTCGGCCGGGGGCTCACGATGCCCGTCGGCAACGCGACGCTGGGCCGCGTGCTCAACCTCCTCGGCGACCCGGTCGACGGCGGCGCCCCCGTGACCGGCGCGGAGCGCTGGCCCATCCACCGCCCGCCGCCGGACCTCAGCGCCCAGAACACCGCGCAGGAGGTGCTGGTCACCGGCATCAAGGTGATCGACCTGCTGACGCCCTACAAGAAGGGCGGGAAGATCGGCCTCTTCGGCGGCGCGGGCGTCGGCAAGACCGTGCTGATCCAGGAACTCATCCACAACATCGCCAAGCAGCACGGGGGCTGCTCGGTCTTCGCGGGCGTCGGCGAACGCACGCGCGAGGGCACGGCCCTGTTCCACGAGATGCGGCAGGCCGGCGTGCTGGGCAGGACCGCGATGGTCTACGGCCAGATGAACGAGCCGCCCGGCGCGCGGGCCCGCGTCGCGCTCTCGGCCCTGACCGTGGCCGAGTATTTCCGCGACGAGATGCGGCAGGACGTGCTGCTCTTCGTCGACAACATCTTCCGGTTCACGCAGGCCGGCGCCGAGGTCTCCGCCGTGCTCGGCCGCATCCCCTCGGCCGTCGGCTACCAGCCGACCCTCGGCACCGACATGGGCGAACTGCAGGAGCGCATCACGTCGACGCGCTCCGGGTCCATCACGTCGATCCAGGCGATCTACGTCCCGGCCGACGACTACACCGACCCGGCCCCGGCGACGACCTTCGCGCACCTCGACGCGACGACGGAGCTCTCGCGCGCGATCGTCGAGCAGGGCATCTACCCGGCCGTCGACCCGCTGACCTCGTCGTCGGCGATGCTCGCCCCGGAAGTCGTCGGCGCGGAGCACTTCCGCGTCGCCCGCGGGGTCGTCGAGATCCTCCAGCGTTACAAGGACCTCCAGGACATCATCGCGATCCTCGGCATGGACGAGCTCTCGGAGGAGGACCGGCTCACCGTGGCGCGCGCGCGGAAGGTCCAGCGCCTCCTGTCGCAGCCCTTCCACGTCGCCGAGCAGTTCGTCGGCATCCCGGGCGTCTACGTCCCGCTCGCGGACACGGTCCGCTCGTTCGACGAGGTCCTCTCCGGCCGGCACGACGCCGTCCCGGAACAGGCGTTCTACATGGCCGGGGCCATCGAGCAGGTGCTCGAAACCGCCCGCACGATGAGGACCTGAGGCGGCCGTGCCGACATTCCGGTTCATCCTGCGCACGCCGGACAAGGTCCTCCACGAGGGCCCGGTGGACCAGGTGTCCGCCCGCGCGGCGGACGGCTCCATCGGCATCCTGGCCGGTCACGAGCCCCTGCTGACGGCGCTGGACGTGGGCATTCTCCGCGTCACCGCCGACGGCCGGGAGACGCTGTGGGCCACGGGTGATTCGCTGATGCGCGTCCGGCCGGACCGCGTGGAGGTCCTCACCGACTACGCCGTCACGGTCCCCGGCCCCGCCGAGGCGGCGCGCAGGCTGGAGACGGTCCGCGAGTGGTACCGGGCGGCCCGGGACACGCCGGTGTCGCAGTAGCGGATCTCAGACGTCGAGCAGCCGGCCGATCTCGTCCGGCGTCGTCGCCGCAAGGATCTTCGCCCGCGTCGCCTCGTCCCCCACCAGCCGGCCGACCTCGGCCAGGAACTGGATGTGCGGACCCGCGCGGTTCAGCGGCGAGAGGGTCATCACGAAGATCGTGGTCGGCAGCCCGTCGATGGAGGAGAAGTCAACGCCCTCGGGTTTCGTCGCCAGGGCGGCGACGAGCCGGTCGACCGAATCCGTCTTCGCGTGCGGCAGCGCCAGGCCGTTCTGGAGGGCCGTCGACATCTTGGCCTCGCGGTCGAGCAGGGCCTTGGCGGCGTCCCGCCGATCCCGCACGTGGCCGGCGCCGACGAGGATGTCGAGCAGTTCCTCGATGATCTCCTGCTTCGTCTGCCCCTTGAGGCCGACGCGGATCGTATCTTCGGTCAGGATGCGTTTCAGATTCATCAGGCTCCACCGCGTGAAAAAACCCGGTCATCCTAGACCATCGGCCCCGCGAGATCAACCCCGTCGCGATCCTGCCCCGGCGCCGCCGGCCGGGGGACCGCCGCGGAGGGCCGGGCCGAGCGCAGGACCGCCCCGATCCATGCGACGGCGCGCATCGCGAGGTCGCGGACCGGACGCAGGCGCGGACGGACCGAACGCCAGATCCCCGCCGCCCGCCGGGCGGCGTTGCGCGCCTGGGACACCGCATCCTCGATCGGCGGCCGCGGCGCCCCCCCGCCGCGGGCCTCGAGGCAGGGCTGGACGAGCGGGGGCATCAACGCCGCGAGCCGCAGCGCGCCCGCCATGCGGGTGCGGTCCATGATCGCCGGATCGACATGATCCCGATGAACCTCGGGCACCTCCCGCGACACCCACGGCTGGTGGGGCGTGGCGGCCGTTCCGGCATCCGCCACGGCCCGCAGGATGACCGGGCAGTCGCCGATCACGACGACCGTGGCGGGAACCTCGTCGCATCCGCGCAGCACATTCTCCAGGAACGCCTGGAGCCGCGCCGCGAGCGGTCGCGCGCTCGCGGCCAGCGCCGCGTCGATCTCCGCCACCGTGGCCGAGAGCAACGTGCGGCCGTCGCCGAAATAGAGGACCTGCGCGCCGCACACCCCGGGCGCCATCAGGCGGTCCCGCTTGGAGGCCAGGCACCGCGTCACGTTTTCCTCGTCGAGGCGCAGTCGGCCGGCGGCGCCGGTGAGAACATCGTCCGCACCCCACGGGGCCTCGGCCATCCGGACCGGACGGCCCATCTGGAAGAGGCCGCAGGTCGCGTGGCGCTGGCCGATCTCGACCAGGATGCAGTTGCGCTTCCCCTCCGCCTCCAGGAGCAGGGCCTGGAGCGCGGAGAGCGGCGTCGCGAGGGCATTCACCTCGATGCCCATTCCATCGAGCAGGTCGAGCACGCCCTTCACGAAACCGGCGTCGGCCAGGAAACGGTGCCCGTGGAGCTCGAGGTCCGTCGTGATCGCCCCCACCGGATCGTCGACCGTGTACTGGCCGCCGTGGACGTAGCGCTCGCACGCAAGGCCCGTGACCACCCTGCCCGGGGGAACCCCCTCGCGGCAGACGGTGCCGGCCAGCCGCAGCACGTCCCATGTCGTCACCTCGGCCGGCGTGCCCTCCGGATCGCCCCACCACGCGGGAATCGGCATCCGTCCCGTCACCGGCTCGGCCGTGCTGCACCACGACGGCAGCAGGAGGGCCGTCCGCCGGGCCTCCAGCCCCTCGAACCTCTCCCAGCACTGACGGAGTCCCCCGGCGATCTGGCCCATCGAGAGGGTGTGCCCCCGCGCGACGCTGAACGGGACGGTGTGCTCCCGGATCCGGAGAAGATGGTCCGGCCGGTCGACGTGCGCCGCCGTCATCGAGACGGAGCGGTCGCCGATGCTGATGCCGAGAAAGGTGTTGTCGCTGCCGATCGCGGACCGCCGCCGGTTCGCGAGCCTCCGGGTTTCGCCGTTCATCGCCGCTCCTCCCCATCCTCCGCCACCGGTTCCGCCTTCCGCGCACCCCCGCCGACCGGGCGCAGCGACTGCATCGTCCGCAACTGATCGATGGCCTCCCTGCGCGCCGCGATCCACGCCTCGACATTCCGCGTCGCGCGGCCGCCCGGGGTCACGTACCGGGTGCCGCACACGGGACAGAACGCGCCGGGCGCCACGGGCGCTCCGCACGCCTCGTTCGGACACGCCGACTCCAGCATCTCGCCGCAGTCCGAGCAGTGCGTCCGTTCCTCCGCGCCCGCCAGGACCAGCACCGGCGCGAAACACACCTGCCCCCGGACCACGTAGGGCACGTTCGACGGACACTCGTCGACGGGGCAGTACTTCAGGATCTGCCGCGCCTGCGTCCGCGCCACGGGCTCGGGCCGCGCCCCCGCCGGATCCACCTTGAGCACCTTCGCCAGCGCCAGGATCTTCTCCTCGGAGAGACGGTCCTGCAGGCCCGACTCGAACATGCTGATGGCCGACTGCTGGCACCCCACCTTGCGCGCCACTTCCGACTGGGTCATCCCAGCCGCACGCCGCGCCGCCAGCAGCATCTCGCGCAGGGTTCTGGTTCCTTCCGGCATCGCCATCCCTTTCGATCCGCCGCCCATCGTAGACCCCGGCCGGAATATATCAAGTAGATATCAAATCATATTTGCATTGAACTTATCCTTGACGCTGTATCGTGTAGAAAACAGCCATTCATGCGGGTGGATCAGGGATCTTCGGGACTGCCTTCCGACGGAAGGAGTCGCCTATTCGTGCCGGAGGGCGACGATCGGATCAAGCCGGGCGGCGCGGACGGCCGGGTAGATGCCGAACACGAGCCCGATGGCGACACTGATGCCGAAGGAAAGGAAGAGGCTGTAGAGAGGGACGACCGTGGGCATGCCGGAGAACCGCGTGATGAGGGCGGGGATCAGCATCCCCACCCCCACCCCGACGAGTCCCCCCGAACCGGCGAGCACCATCGTCTCGATGAGAAACTGGAGGATGATCTGTCCGCGCCGCGCGCCGATCGCGCGGCGGACGCCGATCTCGCGGGTGCGTTCGGTGACGGAGGCCAGCATGATGTTCATGATGCCGATGCCGCCGACCAGCAGGCTGATGCCCGCGATCGACCCGAGGACGATGTTGAACGTGCGTTTCGTCTTCTCCGCCTGCCGGAGCAGCGCGAGCGGCACGTTCATCTTGTAGTCCTTGCGCGTGTGGAAGGCGCGAAGCATGGCCTCGATCGCCTTGGCCATCGGCTCGACGAGTTCGTCGCCGTCGATCTCGACGAGGATCTGGTGGAGTTCGACCTTCTCGATTTCGAAGCTGCCGCTGGTGATCCGCGCGTTGACCTCTCCGAAGAGCTGGAGCTGGGTGCTCATCGGGATGTAGGCGTCGACCTCCTCGTCCGGCACCGCGATGTTGCGGCCGCCCGTCCCGCTTTCGACGATGCCGACGACCTCGAAATACTGCCGGCTGATGAGGATCTTCTCGCCCAGGATGTGGGCGCCGGCGAGCAGGCGCCGCGCGCCGGTCTCGGTGAGCACGCACACGCGCGCGTTCTGCTCGGTGTCCGACGTGCGCAGCACGCGCCCCGCGACGATGCGGCGCGGCACGAGGTCGAACCAGCCCTGCACGGTGCCGACCACGCGCAGCTCGAGCTTGCGGTCCCCCACGCGCGCGTCGCGGCGCATCAGGCGCACGGGGACGGTCCTGCGGATCGCCGAGCCCATCTCGCGGATGCGGGCCTCGTCCTCGTACTTGAGCCCGTAGATGCTCATCCGGGTCCGCTGCCGGCCGGAGCTCTCGTCGTCGATGTCCTTCTGCGCCTGGATGATGATGTTGTTGCTGCCGACCTTGCGGATCTCCGCGAGCGCATCCTGGCTGGCGCCCTCGCCGACGGCGAGCATCGCGATGACGCTGCCGACGCCGAAGACGACGCCGAGCGTGGTCAGGAGCGAGCGCGTCTTGTGAAGGAGGATGTCCTTCACGCCGAGCCGGAGGTTGCGGACGACGCCGCGCAGGATCATGCGGCACCGCCCTCGATGCGCTCGACGGCGCCATCCTTGAGCCACAGCCGCTTCTCCGCGTACCCGGCGACGCGCGACTCGTGCGTGACGAGGATCAGCGTCCGGCCCTCCCGGTGAAGCCCGCACAGCATCTCCATGATCTGCTCGCCGGTGCGGCTGTCGAGGTTGCCGGTGGGCTCGTCGGCCAGGATCACCGGCGGGTCGTTCGCCAGCGCGCGCGCGATCGCCACGCGCTGGCACTGGCCGCCGGACAGCTCGACCGGCCGGTGCGCGAGGCGGTCGGACAGGCCCACGAGTTCGGCCAGATGCTCGGCGCGCTTCACGCTCTCCGCCGGCGGGGTGCCGCGGTAGTACATCGGAAGCTCGATGTTCTCGCGGACGGTGAGCTGCGGGATCAGGTTGAAGCTCTGGAAGACGAAGCCGAGATGCCGCAGGCGGTAGGCGCTCAGCTCGTCGTCCTCGAGGTCCTCGACGTTGGCCCCGTCGAGCCAGTAGCGGCCGGACGTCGGGCGGTCGAGGCAGCCGATCAGGTTCATCAGCGTGCTCTTGCCGGACCCGCTGGGGCCGAGGATCGCCCAGAACCCGCCCCGCTCGATCGTCAGCGAGACGCGGCGGAGGGCGTGGACGTCGACCTCGCCGATCCGGTAGGTCTTCGCCATGTCCTCGAGGCGGATCACGGCGCCGGCGAAGCCGGGCTGACCCGCCCCCGTCACGGAACGGGCCTCGCGGGACGGCGATCCGACCGCCCCGATCCGCCCCCGCGGTCCCCGGAGGCCGGCCGCGCCGCGCCCGGCGTGACGACCCGTCCGCTGTTCCCGTTGGTCGACCCGTCGCTGCGCCGGCCCTCGACCACGGTCGTGCGCCCGCTGGGGGAATCCGACGGCGGGATCGGCGGGGCCAGCATCACGCGCTCGCCGGGCTCCAGCCCCTCCAGGATCCGCACCATGCGGCTGTTGTCGAGCCCCGTGCGGACCTCCTTCGGCACCGGCAACATCCCGTCCATCTTGTAGACCATCGGCCGGTTGTCGATGCGCAGCACGCTCTGGACGGGCACGTAGACGGCGTCCTCGTAGTCCTCGATCAGGATCTCGACGCGGCAGCTCATGCCGGGCCGGAGCACGTCGGTGTCCTCGTCGATCCAGACGTGGCAGTCGTAGACCTTGAGATCCGGGTTCAGGTAGCTCTGGCTCGAGTTCGGCAGGATGCCGATCCGCTCGATGTGGCCGTTGAAGATGCGGCCGGGCAGCGCGCTGACGCGGATGTAGGCCGGCAGCCCCTCGCGGAGCTTGGGCAGGCTCGTCTCCTGCAGCTGCACGAGCGCCATCATCTCCTTCGTCGCGGGCAGGTAGATCAGTTCCTGCCGCTCGACGACCTCGACGCCCGCCCGGAGCGGCTCCTGCATCCAGCGCCGCTCGGACACCGTCGTCGAATACACCACCATGCCGTCGGACGGGGCGGGGATCCGGCACTTGCCGATCTGCTCGACCGTCCGCTCGAGCTTGTCCTTCTGGCGCAGGTACTCCGATTCCGACGCCCGCGCGGTGGCGATCGCCTGGATCAGGTCGGCCGACGCCTTGAGCTTCGCGCGGGCCAGGGCCATCTCGGCCTTCGTGATCTCGCGGCCCAGCTTCTCGACCGTCTGCGCGTAGGTGTAGTTGGTCAGGATCGACATCTTGCCCTGCGCAAGCTCGAGGCCGAACTTCTGGCGCGTCGCCGTCAGCTCGTCGGCCTGCGTCTCGGTGCGCGTCAGGTAGCCCTGCTTCATCAGGCGCGTGGACCACTCGAGCCTGTCCTCGGCGCGCTTGACCTCCTCCTGCGCGATGGAGATGTCGGCATTGGCCTGCTGGAGCTGCTGCGCGTACTCGGCCTTCTCGAACTTCTCCTTCTCGATGCGCGCGAACCGGAACGTCATGTCGGCGTCGTCGACGGAGGCCTGGGCCGAGTTGCTCACGACGGACAGCGTCTCGCGGGCCTGGATCCAGTTCGCCTCGGCGTTCTCCACGCGGATCTGCTGCTCGACGCGGCTTTCCTCGAGGCCGCTGGCGTCGATCTCGACGAGCAGGTCGCCCTTCTTGACGTGCTTGCCCTCGTCGACCAGCGACAGGATCGTGCGCCGTCCCTCGACCTCGCTGCGGATGATGACCCGCTCGCGGCTCTGGATGCTGCCGGACTCGGTCAGGCTGATGCGCAGCGGTCCGCGCTCGACGACGAACACCGGCTCGCCGGACTCCGTCGGCCCCTTGCGAAACAGGCGGCCCGCGCCCCACGCGAGCCCCGCGATCGCCGCCAGCGCGATGCCGGCGGTCACCCACCTCCGCCGGGTGCGGCGGCTCCGTTTCCGGTCATGGTCCTGCGACATGAGCATCCCCCATTGCGCCGTCTTCGGTCACCCGCAGCGATTCGACCGTCCGCCAGAGCCCCAGCTCCGCCATCCGGTAGTTCACGCGCGCGGCGATCACCGAGTTCTGCGCCTGCAACAGCGAATCGCGCGCCTCGACGAGGTCGCGCATCTCGGCGCGGCCGGCCTCGAGCAGCAGCTCGGTGCTCCGGACCCGGCGGTCGGCGAGCGTCAGCGCCTGCTCCTGGATGCCGCAGACCTCGCGCGACTGCCGCAGCGTCCGGTACGTCGCGCGCACGTCGCTCTTCACCTGGTCCTCGGCGGCCTCCGCCCCGCGCTCGGCCGCATCGAGCGCCAGCAGGCTTCGGCGGTAGGCGTTGCGCTCGGCCGTCCGTTCCCACGGCAGCTGCAGGCCGAGAGCGGCCCGGAGATTCCCGCGGTCGATGCTCAACTCCGCGTCGTCCTGCGCGGCCGAGGACGCCGTCCGCCGCTCGCCGGCCGATCCGGTCACCGAGACGCTCAGGCCCGCCCGCAGCGCATCGGCGGCCACCTTGACGCCCCGGCGCGCGTCCTCGACCCTGCCCTTCGCGATGCGCAGGTCGAGCCGCCGGCCGAGCGCCATCCGCATCGCATCCTCCTCCGTCATCGGCACGTCGGCGGCGGGCGTGGGCAGATCGTCCAGTTCGCGCTCCTCCAGGACGATCCGGGCGTCCGCCGGGAGGCCGAGCTTGACCTTGAACCGGTCGAGGGCCGCGGTGACGCTCTCGCGCGCGGAGGCCAGCTGGTCGCGGGCCGTGAACTCCTGCTGCCGCGCCAGGTTCACCTGCACCTCGGCGGTGCGCCCGGCCTTGCCGAGTTCCACCGCACGGCGCGTCACCAGACCGATGCCGCGGAGGTTCTCCTCCTGGTTGCGGACGCGGCGCTCGAGCTGCAGGACGCCGAGGTAGGCCTCGACAACCTCCACCGCCAAGGTGCGCTTGAACCGCTCGAACCGCTGGATCTCGTAGACGAGGCTCCGCTCCGCCTGCGTCAGCGGTTCCATCACGATGTCGCGCCCCGCGCCGCGCAGGAGCGGGACCGTCAGCGAGAGGTCGGCGAGAATCCCGAACGCGGATTCCTCGTTGCCTGTCAGAAGGCCGGCGACGTCCAGCGCGAGCGAGGCCGCGACCTCGGCGCCGTTGCGGAACCGCTGCGTCACCCCCGGCTCGAACGAGGCCACGGCGCCCCGCTGGCGCGATTGGCCGGACGCCGTGTCGGTGTAGGCCCCCGTGAGAAGGCCCGCGAAGCTGCTGCGGAACGCGTCGCTCTCCAGGTCGAGGTCCAGCGCGGTCGTGAACACCAGCTCCTTCGCGTCCTGGTACTCGCGGGAGTTGGCGAACGCCTCGCGCAGCGCCCCGGCGAGCGAAAGCCGCGCCACGACGCCCGTGGAGGCGGCGTCCGGGGACGCCGCCCGTGGCGCGACCGCGCTCGTGAAGGCCGTCGGAAGCCCCTGCAGGGCCAGCAGGCGCCGGCGGAAGGTGTCGGAGGCGCGCTCGATCCGGAACGGCGGCGCGTTCGAGACCACGCCGGCGCGCGCGCGATCGACCAGGCCCAGCCCCACGCGGTCCGCGTCCGCCCGGTGAACCTCGGGGGAACGGCAGCCGGCCGCCGCCAGCGCCACCCATGCGCCCGCGACGATCCACCGCCCCCGCAACCCGAAGATCCAACGCATCATCCGACTCATCCCATCCCGGCCGCCTCCCGGCAATCCCGACGATGCCGCATCGTACCCAGCCGCGCGACGGCCGTCACCCCTTTTTCCGGCCGGCCGCCGAACCCGGGCGCATCGGCGGTTCATGGACCGGATCCTGCGGGAGCCTCCCGGAGTCCGCAGGGCGGCCGGGATCCATCGAACGGCCGGACCGGACTTCGGCGAGCTCAGTCGAGCCGACTTCGGCGAGCGCAGTCGAGACACGGTCCGGCCGAACGGGAAGCCCGTACGGGCATCCTCGTCATCGCGGCAACGGACCGGAGATGCGCCCGCGACCCCGGCCCGAGGCGGAGGCCTCCCAGCCCCGCCCTCCCGGGCCGGCGGAACGCATCCGGCTCGCGCGATGCGAAGGAGTGGGTATGATCGCCGTCATGGGTTCACGACGGGGCGCAGCATGGGGGGCGGCCGGCTGGCTCTGCGCTGCGAGCGCGGGCGCGGCGGACACCGGTCTGATCGCGGCGGACACGCCATCGGCGACCCCGTGGTTCGCAACGCAGGGGCGCGATCCGGGGCCGACCGTTGTTCTGGTGGGCGGCGTGCACGGCGACGAATCCGCCGGAGCGGCGGCGGCGGAGCAGATCCGCCACTGGCCGATCCTCCGCGGGCGGCTGGTCCTCCTGCCCCGGGCCAACGTCACCGCGCTCGACGCGGGCAGCCGGCTGATGCCGGGCGTGGCGTCCGCGGAATCCAATCTCAACCGCAACTTCCCGACGGCGGCCACGAACGCCCCGCGCGGCGCACTGGCGGCGGCCATCTGGGACTTCGTCCGCGCGCAGAAGCCGGACTGGGTCGTCGATCTCCACGAGGGCGGCGACTTCAACTCGACGAACCGGAGCAGCGTCGGCAGCAGCATCATCGTGGGTCCCGACGACACGGCGCGCCGGTGCGCGACCACCATGCTCGCCCGCGTCAACGCGACCGTCACCAACGCCCCCCTCCGGTTCCGGCAGCTCGGCCCGCCGACCACCGGAAGCCTGGCGCGGGCCGCACAGGACCGCCTCGAGGCGCGCACGATGATCCTGGAGACGACGATCAAGGGGCAGCCGCTCTCCCGCCGCGCACGCCAGCACCGCGTGATGGTCCACGCGCTGCTGGAGCTCCTCGCGATGGTCGCCCCCGACGTCACACCCGACCGTCTCACGCCGCACGCGCCCGGGACCGCCCGCGCCGGAGGCCGGCGGTGGATCGCCCTCTACGACGCCGAGGGAACCGGCGGCTCCGGGGCGGCGCGGGTCACGGCGCTCCTCGCCCCCGAGACGAACACCGCCGTGATCCGCGTCTGCGCGGAGGACATCCGCGGCGGGGTGCTGGGCGCCTTCGACGCGCTGGTCGTGCCCGGGGGCTCCGGGAGCCGCCAGGCGGCGGCGCTGGACGAGGGCGGGCGCGCAGCCGTGCGCGGCTTCGTGAAGGACGGAGGCGGCTACCTCGGCATCTGCGCCGGCGCCTACCTCGCGACGAGCGGCTACGACTGGAGCCTGGGCCTTCTCAACGCGCGGACCCTCTCGCCGAAGTGGCAGCGCGGGCGCGGCACGGTGCAGGTCGAGTTCACCGGGCGCGGACGCGAGGTCCTCGGCGCGCCGGACGGCACCCAGTCCGTTCTCTACGCCAACGGCCCGATCCTCGGCCCGGCAACGAACGCCGCCCTCGCGCCGTACGAGGCGCTGGCCTTCTTCCGCAGCGAAGTGGCCGAAAACGGCGCGCCGCCCGGCGTCATGACCGGATCCCCCGCCCTCGCCGCGGGCCGGTTCGGTCGCGGACGCGTGGTGGTCTCGAGCCCGCATCCGGAGCAGACGAAGGGACTCGACGCCATCGTGCCGCGCGCCATCGACTGGCTGCTGACCCCCGCGGAGGGACCGGAACCATGATCGGACGGTGGACAGCCCTGTGGACCGCCTGCCTCGCGGGCGCCTCATCGGCCGCCCCCGGGGGACCCGTCTCGGGCGAGCCGCGGGAGTCGCGGCGGTCGGCCTATTCCTTCATGCCGTCCATCGGTCCCCACGGCTCGATCTGCCGCAGCGATCGCGCATCGAGGGCGCGGTAGACGTCGGGGAGGTCGAATCGCTCGAGCACGCCGTGCGGCAGCGCCGCGAACGGCCAGTCGTAGTCCTCCGTCGTCGCCACGTCGGTCCACGAGGTCAGCGCATTCTTCAGCGTCACCTGCCGCACCGCCGGGCAGAGCACGGCCGCCGGCGCGGCCGCCAGCGCGCCCCAGCCCCGCGCGGCAAGGTGGATCTCGCCGTGACCGCGGGCCCCGATCCACTGCACGACGCGCATCACGTCGTAGGCCTTCTGCCCGAGATACGGCCGGCCGAGCATCAGCCCGTGGGCGCTGAGGAAGTAGTCGCTCCCGTACGCCTTGAGGAACTGGTCCTTGCCGCAGGTGTCCGGCCGCGACTCGCCGACGCCGCGGACGTCCATCGCGAAGAACGCGAGGTTGGTGTCCGCCGCCATCGCCCGCGCCAGCGCATCGCTCCGGAGCTCGGCGTCCGCCGACCGGTGCGACACGTACAGAACGGCGCGGGACGTCCCGCGCGGCGGCCGCGAGGTCAGTTCGTCGGCGTCGAGCCGCGTCACCAGCGCGAAGACCCCCGGCTCCGTCTCGACCGCGTAGGTGCAGCAGCGCTTCGCCGGATAGCCCCGGGATCCGATGCCGCGAAGGATGCGGAAGTCCGGAGCGGCGTCGGGCAGCGCCGGAATCCGGAGCCCCTCGCGCACCGCGCGCGCCAGAGCGTCGCCCCGGACCTCGCCACGCTTCGCCGCCAGCGCCACCGCCTTCTCGCGCGTGTGGGAGAAGATCGTCCGCGTGCCGGGCTCCGTCCCGATCTGTCCCCGCGAAGAGGCGCGCAGCGTCTCGTCCTTCTCGATCGTCAGCGCCGGCTCGCCCTCCGGCGCGGGATAGCCGACGACCGAGTTGAAGAAGCGGTACATGGCCTCGCGGTTCTCCTGCGTGTAGCCGTGGTAGGTCGGGCCGACGACCAGCTGCGCGTCCTCGCCGCGGCCGAGATGACCGTAGAGCCGGCGCAGCCGCTCGTGCGCGACCGTCGCGCCGCGCACGTCGAAGAAGTCCTTCTCCTGCGCGAGAATCGTCACGGGCGCCGGCGCGAGCGCCGCGAGGAAGTCCGAGTGGTCGAGATCGAGCGCGAGCGCGTTCGGCGGACACTGCTCGGTGTCGGCCGGCAGCTCATTCTCCGCGTTGCGGCGGAAGGTCGTCACGAAACAGGCCGGCGCGGCCATGGTCCATCGGCGCTCCAACCCGCAGAGCCATGTCGTTTGCGTGCCGCCGCCGGAGTTGCCGGTGACGCCGACGCGCCGGGGATCGACCTCGGGGCGCGACAGCAGGTAGTCCAGCGCGCGGATGCCGTCCCACGCGAACCACGTGCCGAGGAACTCGCCGACGAGCCCCATCTGGTTGCCCGCCCGGATGTGCTCGGTCACGCCCGGACCGTAGCGCGACTTCAGCTCCGCGGGCGCGCCGCCGGCCGCCGGCGCCGCGAGGTACTGGAACCGCTCGCCCTGGCCGGGCGGATCGAAGATCAGCGCGACGTAGCCCAGCCGCGCCAGTCCCTGCGCAAACCCCTGGTAGGCCTCCGCCGCCTTCCCGTTGACCGAGTGGCCGCAGGTGCCGACGACGCCGGGCAGCGGCAGCGGCCGGCCCTTCGGAACGTAGAGGTTCGCGGTGACGGGGAAGCCCGGCCGGCTTTCGAAGATCACCGTCTCGAGGACGTACGCGTCGCGATCCACCCTGCCCGTCGTGCGTGCGTTGAGCGGCGTCTTCTCCGGAAGCGGTCCGAAGCACTCCCGGACGCGCCCGCGAACCGACTCGACGTAGGCCCGCGCCGACCGGCTTCCGCGGACCGCCTCGCGACGCGCGTCGCCGCGCGCCTCGGCCGCGCGCACCTGGCCGACGACCCACTCCTGCATCATCCGCGGAAAGCGGTTCAATGCGGGGAGGTCGTTCGTTGTCGCGGCGGGCGCCTCCCGCAGGCCGGCCGAAAGGACCACCCCAAGGACCATCAGCATGCGATGCATCGCGCGCCCCCCCCGGACAAGGACTCCACGAACGCCCGGTTGACGGCGGGAGAGTACCACGGGGCGGGACGACCGGTCAGGACGGATGTGCGGACCCTCGCGGATCCGGAATCGACGCGCCCGGTCGCGCTCGTTGCGCGGCACCCGGTGGCGGCGCCGGCCGCGACGCTTGCCTCGGCGGCAGGGAGTCGCCATTCTTCGTCCCGCGAATTCCGACATGATGGAATCTCTGGACATCGTCTTCATGATCCTGGCCGCGGTCCTGTGGCTCGGAACGCTCGGCTACGTGCTGGTCCTTCAGGTTGTCTCCCTCGCCCGCCGGGCCGCCGATCCGGTGGCGGCCGGCCAGCTCCCGCCTCTGGCCGTCGTGGTGCCGGTTCGAAACGAGGAGGCCCTCGCGGAGGGGAAGCTGCGCGACCTATTGTCGACCGACTACCCGGCCGACCGTCTGCGGATCGTCGTGGTCGACGGCGGCTCCACCGATCGCACGGTCGATCTCGTCACCGGGGTGATGCGGACCGATGCCCGGATCTCGCTGGTGCATGCCGATCATGCCCGCGGGAAGGCCTCGCAGCTGAACCATGCGCTCGAGCACGTGGCCGAGGATTTCGTTGTCGTCACCGATGTGGACGCCCGTCTCCATCCCTCCGCGCTGCGCGAGCTGGTGCGCCTTCTCCAGGGCGCCCCGGACACCGCCATGGCCGGGGCCGTCGTGAGTCCCGCGGCCTCCCTGCCGGAGGAACGCGCCTACTGGTGGTTCCTGAACCGGCTCTGGTGGCTGGAGGGCGAGGTGCTGGGCTCCGCGATGGCCTCCGCGGCATGCTACGCCGTTCGACGGTCCCACTGCCCGCGGCTTCCCGACGACGTCCACAACGATGACGCATTCCTGATGAACGCCCTGGGCGCCCGGCGCGCACGCGTCCGGCTCTGCCTCGCCGCCAAGGCCACGGAACTGCGCGTGCCGCAGACGGTGGCCGAGACCCTCCGGTTCCGAGTCCGACGCGGCCATGGCTATCTTCGCGAGCTGCGCCGTGTCCGTCCGCAGCCGGGCTCGGCGACCGGATGGCGGATCGCCCGCGCCATCCGGCTGTTCCAGTTCCAGGTCGCGCCGTTTCTTGCATGCGTCCTGGCCGCCCTGGCGACGTTCCTCCTTGTCCATGGCGCGTGGGCGCGCGTCGCAGCGGCGGCGGGCGCGTTCGCCGCGGGCGCCCTCCTGTTCCTCGGTCCGCCGCGAACCTCCGCATTGCCCCGCTCGTTCGCCGGATGGCCGCGACGGACGGTCGCGGGCATCCACGCCGCGGGGCTGACCTGGATCTCGCTTCTGCGGATCGGGATCGGGCGGCAGGCGGCCCTCGGCCGGGACGGAGGCATGCCCCCGTGATCGGACCACGCCACATCCGCATGATCCGGGCGTTCCTGCGCTACGGGTTCCGCGAACTCCACCCCTTCGAGGTGCAGGCCCTGCTGACCCCGGCCTGCAACCTCCGCTGCACCTACTGCCGCTGCTACGAACTGGGCACGCCGGAGATGTCGACGGAGCAATGGACCGCGATCCTCCGGGGCCTCGCCCGCCTCGGCACGCAGCGGGTCAAGTTCCAGGGCGGCGAGCCGACGATCCGGAAGGACTTCGCCGAGTTGTGCCGCGTGTCCCGGGAGTCCGGCATCACGACCGCCGTCGTCACCAACGGCATCCGCCTCGTCGCGGAGCCCGCGCTGTTCGAGGTCCTCGACGAGGTCGTCGTCAGCCTCGACAGCGTTGAGCCCGGCGTCCACGACCGGCTGCGGGGCCATGGATCCCATGCGCGCGCCGTCCGTGCGCTCGAACTCGCTCGCGAGAAGGGTGTGGCCGCCTATGCCAACATGGTCGTCAGCACCGCCACCCTTGACGAGCTCCCGGCGATGCTGGACTTCTGCGAGGCCCGCGGACTCCGCCTCAACGCCCAGCCGATCACCTTCGGGCGCGAGGCCTTCGGCAGCGACATCCACGGCCTCTCCCTGAGCCCGGACCAGCATCGCGCCATGCACCTCCGGCTCGTCGGGTGGAAGCGGGAGGGGCGCCCCCTGATGTTCTCCGCCGCGGCCTACCGGCACGCCGCCCGGTGGGACGATCCCTCCACGCTGACGCGACGCAGCCGCGGGGATTCCGGCTGCATGGCCGGACGGTTCTACGTCCACATCGAGTCCAACGGCGACGTCTGGCCCTGCAGCATGCACGGCGCGGACTTCCGGGCGAAGAACATCCTGAGCGACGGCCTGGAGGAGGCGCTGCGCAACGCCCGCCATCACAACTGCGCCGACTGCTACCACGCCTACCTCTGCGAGCGCCGCCTGCTGGCACGGTTCGACCCCCGCGCGATCCTTGAATTGCTGACTCGGCGCTGATCACTCCGGCGCGTCCGCGAACCGTCCCCGGAACTCGATCGAAGCGATCGAAAGCCAGTCGGCGCCGTGGTTGTCGAGCGTGACGCGGTGGATGCCGGCCGGGATCGGCACGATGATTTCGCGGTCGTATTCGGCGGCGGCGGCATCGTTGCGCCCGTCACGGTCCGGGAAGTCCGTCGCGGATGCCTCGCGACCGTCGATCGCCACCTGCAGCCTCGCGCCGGCGATCGACACCGCGCGGACCCGGACCGCGACCGCACAGCCGTCCCGCGCATCCACCAGGAACACCGGCGGCCCGCGCAGGTGCGTGTGCAGGCGCCCGTGGAGATAGCCGTTCATCGCGCCGGCGTTCACGACCGAGCCGTCGGCGCGGACGCGGAACCCGGTCTCGAGCGGCGGCTCCCAACGCAGGGACGGAACAACGCGGACCGGGTCCACGAGGACCGGCGTGTCGAACGTGCCGGAGAAGCGCAGCACGACCATCGCGTACGCCTGCACCTCGTCGATCGTCACCCGCAACCGCCCGGCCGAGACCTCCGCGCGAACCGGGCACGCGCCCTCCCAGTCCGGCGACACGGCGGATGCGCCGCCCTCCGGCGACCGCGCGAGCGGAACGTCGATCGACACCCCGCGCCTCGGTTCGAGCGCGCCGTTCTTCGCCGCCCGGTTGATCACATGCAGGCGGACGACCCCCTCCTCCGGCCCCGTCCATGCGGCAAGGCTCAGGCGGTCCACCGACGCCTTCAGCGCGTCCGTCCCGAGGAACCGCCCGCGAAGGTAGGCCTCGCGGTGCGTGCGGTAGAACGCCGTCAGCCGCGCCATGTCCGCAAGGGTTCCGTCCTTCTCCGCATCGCACCCGAAGGGACCGAGCACCGGGAACGCGAAGAACGCGCCGGCCGCGAAGATCTCGGCGGCGCGCACGCGCATCCACAACACCCGCTGGTCGGCCGGGACCGCCAGCCACGGGAACGGCGGATCGTGCACGCCCCAATCATGGAAGAAGACCACCGGAACGCGACGTCGGGCAAGATCGTGTCCCTGGACGACGCGGCCGCGCCACTGCGGGATCTGGCATTCCGCGAGGTCGATGCGGCCACCGCCGGCCATCCACAGGTCCCAGATGCCCATGACCTGCAGGTCCACGAGCGGCGCCAAGCCGTTCGCGCTGATCAGCACGGTGCGGCCCTTCGCACGGCCGTGCTCGCGGATGCGGTCGGTCAGCGTCCGCCAGGCCCGCGCGTCACGAACGGCCCGGAAACGGTTCCAGGCGGCCGCCAGGGGGTTGGCCGAACCGGTCGGCCGCTCCAGCGCGCCGCGCGCCCGGAGGAACGCCCGGTAGTCGAACGTCTCCATGTCGCCGCCGGCGCAGAGACTGGGATCGGCCGTGTCGACCTTGAAGTCCGACTTCCACCGCGGATCGTTCCGCGCCCAGCCCTTCGCCGGGGGCCATTCGTCGATCAGGTAGCGGCGGAAGGCGGCGAGGGAGCGGTCGTCGTAGCCCTCCAGCGGCCCGAGCGCGGCGGTATGCTCGTCCAGGAAGAGGTAGTCCGCCCCCGCATCGATCTGTTCGCGGCACCAGCGGAAGAGGTAGTCGAGGTACGCCGGACTCGAGAGCGACCCGTGGCGAATCCCCGGCCGGCCCCATGCGTCGACCAGGCGACCGTCCGGCCCGCGCGTGGCCATGTCGAGAACCTGCTCCTGCGTGAGACCGTTCTCGCGATCGTAGAGAGCGCTGCACGTGATCCCGCCGCCGAAGAGCGCGCCCATCGCGTGCGCCTTCGCCGGAACCGCGGTCCAGTTCGACACCGCCGGGGCGCGGTTCCACTTGAACCAGCCGCGAACGAGCATCTCCGACCCGGCCTGCCGCGCCAAGCCGACGTCGCGGTCGGAGGTCGTCGTCTCCGCCATCGTGTAGATGATCACGTCGCCGATGTCCCGCGGTGCGGGGGGCGTCGGGTCGGTCGCGGCGGCGGAGACCACCGTGGCCATGACGATGGCGGGAAGGCTGCGCACGCTCGGCCTCCCGTTCACTTCGCCGCCGGCACGCGCCGGGCGGCGACGACCCGGTGCGCGGTTTCGCGCAAGTACCGCGCGAACTCCGCGTCGAGCGTCGGCGGAACGAAGGTGTTGGAGACGACACTCGTCCGGAACACGACCTCGTACCAGACGCACGCGCCCAGGTACTCCCCGGCCAGGCCCGCGTGGTGGCCGTCCATCACGAGGTTCCGCGGGCCGTTGGTCGAGGCACGCCAGAGCCAGCCGGCGTGCAGCGAGTGCGTCTGGCGGGGCAATGCGGGATGCTTCAGCGCCGCGGGATCGAACGCCGGAGGCGGCTTGAAGCCCATCGTGGCGTCGGAATCAACCGCATGAAAGGCATCGCCGACCGGCAGCAGCCGCGCGCCGACCGCCTCCGCCGTCGCCTCGTAGGCCTTCGTCAGGCCGGCGTACATCTCTTCGCGCGTCCGCGGCTCGCCGGACGTGTCCGACGGCTGCGTGAACCGCGGGTCGTCGCACCGGTAGGCCCACGTCTGGTGGACGAGCAATTCGGCGGACGGCGCCAGTTCCCGCACGAGCACGGCGAGCTTCCCGGCCCACGGCTGGTGCGTCGCCGGGTTGTGGCTCAGCATGCTCGCCTGCTGGATCGTGACGAAGTCCCACCGCTCCGCAGCCAGCATCTGGCGGAGGCTCCGGCCCGTCGGGTAGAGCGCCTTCCGGTCGCCCGGATCCCGATCGAGGATCTCGACGCGCGCCCAGTGCTGCGAGAGCGTGCATCCGCCGATGATGGCGCCCTGGTGGATCAGGACGTTGCCGTCCGCGGCGGCCAGGTCATCCAGGTACTTCGTCGCGTTCTGCGAGAAGCTGTTCCCGATCGTCAGCAGCCGCACCGTCACCGGCGGCGCGGCCCGGACTTCCAAGGATTGGAAGCCGGAAAGCGCCAGGATTCCAAGGATTGGAAGAACGGCTCGCGTCCCACCGGGTTTCACGGCTGGCGCTCCAGAGCCTCGCCGCCCGCCGGTGCGGGCAGCGTGCATTCACCCTTCAGGAGGCCGAGGCCGGCGAGGAATCGGTCCGCCGCCGCGATCGTCACATCCTGCCACGGCGGCTTGTTGAAGAAACCGTGCTTCTCGCCCTTCGCCAGCCACATCTCGGTGGTCTTGTTCCCCAGTTCCTTGAGCTTCGCGAAGGCGGCATCGGCGCCCTTCTTCCAGTCGTCCTCCGTCCCGAAGAACATGATCGCCGGCGGCAGGTCCGCCCGGAGATGCCGGAGGACATCGATCGGCGGATCGCCGGCGTCGGACTCGTGGAAGGCCGGGTTGAAGAGGACGTACGCGACGACGGACGTGTCGAACCCGGGCAGGTCGGAGGGATCGTCAAGTCCGGGCGTCGTGGTCGCCAGCACCGAGACATGTCCGCCGGCCGACCCGCCGCCGGTGATCACGCGCTTCGGATCGATCCCCAGTTCGCCGGCATGCTGCTTGAACCAACGGATCGCCGTCTTCGTGTCGGTCACACAGACGCGCTTGTACGACTCGCCCGCCGGAAGGCCCTTCTGCTCCGCCTTCGCCAGCATGCGGTAGTTCGCGGTCGCCGCGACCAGCCCGCGCGTCGCGAAATAGCGGCAGGCGTAGCGGAACTGGTCCAGCGTGCCGCCGGTCCACCCTCCGCCGTGGAAGAGGATCAGGCCCGGGACCTTGTTCGACGGCGACCAGTCCTTCGGAAAGTAGACCTCGAGTTCCTGCGCCTTGCCCGCGGATTGCTTGTAGACGAAGACCTTCCCGGGCTCCACCTTCGGCGCCGGTGCCTCCCCGCCCGGCTCCCGGGCCTTGCGCGCCGGCCGCTCCGCCGCCATCGCCGCCGTCCCCAAAGTCAGACCGCCAACCACCGCCGCAGCCCCGACCGCCCATCCCCAACCCAAGCGTGTCTTCATCTTCGAGTCACCGGCTCCTTCCGTCTTCCGTTCTTCGCGACCGTTGCGGCTTGGTGTCGTCTCTTCCGGCCGGGGCCTACGCGACAAGGCCGGTCAGGTCGAACGGAAGCGCCCGGTTCTCCTTCAGGATCGCCTCCATCGTCACCGCTTCGCCGCGGGTGCACGCCTCGCGCCCGAGCACCGCGGTGAGGACGTCGTCGCCGGCCTGCTGCACGGTCGGATTGTCGGTCCGCCCCTCGCAGATGGCGCGGTGGAACTCCGCGATGTTGCGGATCGCGCCCTGGTCGTAGAGGCTGACCACCTCGCCGCCGCCGTAATGCATCGGCCCGCCGCGGACGTACGACTTGCCGCGGTAGCTGACGAGCGCCGTGGCCTTGTCGCCGTAGGCATCGAACTTCAGCTGCCACTCCAGCTCGTTGCGCAGAGACTGGCACCGGTGCGTCCACAGCAGGCCGTCCTCGAATTCGTACGTGACGAGGTAGACCTGCCGGAACTCGCACGTCGGATGGTCGCGACCGATGCGCGAGCGGCCGATCGCGGCGACGGGACGGCGGCCGACGGCCCAGAGCACCGCGTTGATCGAGTGCACCGTGTTCTCGGTGATGACGTCGCCCGACAGCGCCGTTGTCGCGTGCCACCAGCGCAGGCGGTCCTCCTGTGTCTTGATCGGCGGTTCACCCCACGGCGGCGAGAAGCCGAGGCTGTCGATGTGCATGAGCCGTCCCAGCCCGCCGGCATGGATGCGCTTCACGACCTCGAGGTTCACGGGGTCGTTGCCCATCTGGTAATCGACCAGGTAGACGAGCTTCCGCTGCGTCGCCAGCCGGCCGGTCTCCTGCACCGACAGCGCGCCGGGCACGTCGACGGCCACCGGCTTCGCCGCGTAGACATGCAGCCCGGCCTCGATGGCGGCCCGCGCGTGCTGCGGGTGGAAGTGCGGCACGTTGACGACCGTCACCGCCTCGGCGCCGGACGCCAACGCCTTCCGGTACGCACCCAGACCCGAGAACCGCCGCTCCGCCGGAACGCCGAATGCCCCGCCCGCCTTCTGCGCGCGCTCGGGGAAGTAGTCCGCGACCGCGACGATCTCGTACCCGCCGTGCTTCGTGAAGAGATCGCCGACCCAGGACCCGCGTCCGCCGCAGCCGATCAGGGCCAGTTTGATCTTCCGGCCCGGGGGCGGCGGGGCGGCGGGCGCGGGGGCGTCCGCGGCACGGACGGAATCGCGGGCCGACAGGGCGGCCGAGGCGCCGGCGGCCAGCGCGCCGCCGAGGAACCGGCGGCGGGATTCGGCGAAGGACGTTCGCAGGTTGTTCATGGCCGCATGATGAACCGCCGACCACGAAAGGCAAGCCGGGGGAGGGAGTTCCTCGTTGGGATGGCGAGTGTCGGTGGATAGACCGAGGTCCGAATTGCGACGTGCGGTTGGCATCCTGCTCGTAATCGCAATCCCGGATCCGCCGCCGTCGCCGGGAGCCACGAGCAGCGATTGCGGATCTGAGCTGGATGCTGGCTTCTCATCTGTCTTTCGGACTTCGATGTTCGATGTTGGGTGTTCGATGTTCGGTGTTCGGTGTTGATCTTCATGCTTCCGTCCGCGCGTCCGTCGTGACACTCTGGCGGCGCACAACCGAGGGGTGCGGCCATGCGCGGACGGGAAACGATGACGTCGCGGGAGCGGGTGCTGAAGACTCTGAACCACGAGGCGCCGGACCGCGTTCCGATCGACCTCGGCGGCAACCAGACCGGCATTCACAAGAACGCCTACGCGAAGCTGATCCGCCACCTCGGGATCGCGGACGACCTCGTCATCGCGGACGCCGTCCAGCAGCTCGCGAAGCCCTGCGAGAAGGTCCTGGAACGCTTCCACGTCGACACGCGCTACATCGCCGCCGGCGCACCGGCCTCGTGGAAGGGCGGCATCGTGAGGGCCGAGCGCGACGGGCGCGCCTGGCACGACCTGGTCGACGAGTTCGGCATCCGGTGGTCGATGCCGGACGACCAGCCGCTCTACATGGACATCACGCTCCACCCGCTGGCGAACGCGACGATCGACGACGTCCGCGCCCACCCGTGGCCGAAGGGCGACGACCCGACGCGCTTCGCCGGCCTGCGCGAGCGCGCCCTCGCCCTGCGGCGCGGGACGCCCTACGCCGTCGTCAGCGGCATCTCCGGCGTCGTCTACGAGATCTGCTGGTACCTCCGCGGCCTCGAGCAGTGGTTCTGCGACCTGCTCACGCAGCCGGAGTTCTGCGAGGCGATGCTGGAACAGACGCTGAAGTTCTGGATGGACTGGTTCCGCGTCTTCCTCGACGAGGTCGGCGACGTGGTCGACGTCATCATGATCGGCGACGACATCGCCGGCCAGAACGGCCCCCTCTTCCACCCCGACCTCTACCGCGCGATCGTGAAGCCGCGACACAGGAAGCTCGTGCAGTACATCCGTTCGCGGACGAAGGCGAAGATCTGGTACCACACCTGCGGCGGCTGCCGTCCGCTTGTGCCCGAACTGCTCGACAACGGGATCCACATCCTGAACCCGGTCCAGACCAGCGCGCGCGACATGGACCCCGCGGACCTCAAGCGCCAGTTCGGCCGCGACCTCGTCTTCTGGGGCGGCGGGTGCGACGCCCAGCACGTCCTCCCGCGCGGCACGCCGGCCGAAGTCGCGGAGAACGTCCGCCGCCACGTGAAGGCGTTCATGCCGGGCGGCGGCTACATCTTCAACAACGTCCACAACATCCAGGGCGAGGTGCCGCCGGAGAACATCGTCGCCCTCTTCGACACCGCCTACG
>Ga0194125_10003417_pt1 | contig 25608 bp, 16 predicted proteins | sample TA2KigC250mmetaG_FD_148626 | JGI IMG/M metagenome (GOLD analysis project Ga0194125, IMG submission 148626) | Freshwater microbial communities from Lake Tanganyika, Tanzania - TA2015034 Kigoma Deep Cast 250m | ecosystem: Environmental > Aquatic > Freshwater > Lake | place: Tanzania: Lake... | reverse complement strand
CCTCTTCGCCGGAGTCTCCGTCCGACAACCCTTGCTGCGCGATTTCTGGATCGATGCCGGCCGCCTGCGGATCCGCGTCCAGCGTCGCCTGGTCCGCGCGACCGAGGCGAGCGCGACCTGGGCGATCATGGAACTGGTGGATCAGGTCGCGCAGGCCTACTACGAACTGGCGTACGCCCGCGCCCATGTCCAGGTGCAAGAGAAACTCCTTGCGGTGCGGGAACGGTTCGAACTGGAGACGCGGCGCCGAATCGAGGCGGGCACACTCGCCTCGCTCGAAGAGAAGTTGGCCCAGTCGCAGGTGGCGCAGGTGCAAACCGATTTGATCGCGGCGGGAAACGCGGTCGCCCTGGCCCAGAACGAGCTCAAGCTCTTGCTCGGCGAAAGCTTCCGGGCCAACGCCGACGTCCACCTCGTGCCGGCGGACCAGCTCGTGATCGTCCCCGAAACTCTGGCGCGGGAGGAGAGCTGGCAGCGCGGGCTGGCCCAGCGCCCTGACCTCGCCCAGTTGCGGCTGGCTGCCGAGACGGCGGACTTGGATCTAGGCTTTCGGCGCAACCAGCTCTTCCCGGCCTTGGACTTGGTGGCCGGTTATGCCCGGCGCGGCGCGGACACGCGCCGCACCCCGGCGAGCCTCCCGCCAGCGTCGGCGACCGCGGCGTTCGACGAGCTCGGGTCCGGCGCCGCGCCCAACGACATGATCGGCGTGGTTCTGACCGTGCCCCTGAGCCGGGCGGCCGAGCGGGCGCGCTACCGCGCGAGCAAGGAACTCCAAGAGCAAACCCGACTGCGCCTCGAACACCAGGAAGAGGTCGTGCTGCGGGAGATCGACGACGCCCTCCGCACCGTCGAGGCGAGCCGCGAGCGCGTCCACGCGACGCGCCGCGCCGCCGAATACGCCGCCGCGGCCGTCGAGGCCGAGGAACAAAAACTGGCCGTTGGGCGGAGCACCTTCTTCGTGGTGCTCGAGTTGCAGAGCCAGTTGGCCGGGGCCCGTTCGGCCGAGGTGCGCGCGCGGGCGGACTACAACCAGGCGCTTTCCCGGCTCCATTTGGCCGAAGGCACCCTGTTGGAGTGGCGCCAGCTCACGCTCGAGTTCAAGTAACCCGCCGCGGACCCGGCCTATGCGGACGCTTTACAACCTAGTCTTCACCGCCGGTTTCCTCCTCAGCGCTCCGTATTACTTTTGGAAGCTGCGGCGGCGGGGGAATTGGCGAGGCGGTTTTCGCGAGCGCTTCGGTCACTACAGCTCGGCCATCAAGCACGCGGTGACCAACCGGCACGTGTTGTGGATGCACGCGGTGAGCGTGGGCGAGGTCAACCTCTGCGCCCAGCTCATCCGCGCCCTCGAACCGCGTGTGCCCAACGTCAAGATCGTCGTCTCGACCACCACCACCACCGGCATGGGGGAACTCCACAAACGCCTGCCGCGTCATGTCGAGAAGATCTATTACCCGATCGACTTCCGGCGCTGTGTCACTCGCGCCCTGGCCGCAGTCCACCCGGACGCCGTCGTCCTAGTCGAGGCCGAGTTGTGGCCCAACTTCCTCTGGAAATGCCGCGAGCGCCGCACGCCGGTCCTGCTGGTTAATGCGCGCATCTCGAAGCGCTCCTACCGCGCCTACCGGCTCTTTGGCTTCCTGTTCCGGCCCCTGTTCCGCCAACTCAAAGGCGTCGGCGCCCAAAACCAGGCCGACGCAGACCGCCTGCGCGCGTTGGGTTGCCGTGCGGAGGCCATTCACGTTGTCGGCAGCCTCAAGTTCGACGCCGCCAAACCCGACGAACGCCGGCTATTGAATGTGCCCGCCATGCTCGCCCAACTGGGCGTCTCGCCAGGCGCGCCGTTATTGGTTGGCGGCAGCACCCATGCGGGCGAAGAAGAGCTGCTGGCGGACATCTTCGGGCGCTTGCGGGCGCGCTTTCCGGAGTTGTTCTTGATCCTGGTGCCGCGGCATTTCGAGCGAGGTAAGGAGGTCGGACGCCAACTCGAGGCGCGCGGCCTGCCTTTCGTTTACCGGCGCGAGATCGGCGAACGCACCCACTGGCCGGCGGGTTCGGTGCAGTGCTTGCTCGTCAACACCACCGGCGAGCTGAAGTACTTCTACGAACAGGCCACCGTGGTCTTCGTCGGCAAAAGCCTCGTCGGCCAAGGCGGCCAAAACCCGATCGAGCCAGGCGCGTTGGGCAAGGCCATGGTGTTCGGACCGCACATGCACAACTTCACCGCCATCGCCGACAGCTTCGTGCGCGCCCGCGCGGCCGTCCAAGTCCCCGACGCGGCCGGTTTGGAGCACGCGCTGGCCGAACTGCTTGCCGACCCGGCGCAGCGCGAGGAACTGGGACGGCGCGCCCAACAGGTCGTGAAGGAAAACGCCGGGGCAGTCAACCGCACGGTGGAACTCATCGTCCAGCACCTGGCGCGCGAAGAGGCCTTCGTGGCGCCGGCAACCTGACGGAGCCAGAGCGCTCCTGGGAGCTGCCCCAGCAAATTCACCGAATGCAGCTCCCAACCGGCTCGTCTGAGGAAGGCAACCTTGAGGTCATGCGCAACATGAAGTCCTTAGTCCTAGCCCTCGGATTCCTCCTGCTGGGTGTGGGCGGCGCCTTGAGCGGCGAGCCTGGCAACCAGGAGACCTTCTACCTCCAGTTGGTGCGCGGCACCGACGACGATACACCCCCGGTGCCCCACGCGACGCGGGTGGGCTCGAAGTTGAGCCGCCGGTTGCAGCCGGTTTTGCGCTGGAAACACTACTGGGAACTCAAGCAGTTGGCCGTCAGCGTCCGCATCGGCGGCAAAGTGCGCCGCGAAATGAGCGAGGAACGCGAGGTCGAGATCGAGCTGCTGAACGCCGAACGCATGGTGGTTCGGCTCTATCGGGCAGGCAATCTGACCCGTGTCGAACGGCAGCCGGTCAAAACCCCCATGCTCATCATGGGAGGCGATCGCGAGGATAAGGACGAGTCCTGGTTCATTGTGGTGCGCCAAGATAAGCCCGGCAACGACTGAGGCCCCGTTTGAATACCCGGAGCGCGCTCGGACTGCTGGGATTGCTCGGGTTGGCCGGGTGCGCCTCAGCCCCCGACGCTGGCGAGCGGGCTCGTTGGACCAGGCCTGCCGAACCGGTCGCCGCGGTCGAGAACCAGGAGGTGACGGCCTGGCGCCTGGGCAACCGGCTCCATTTCTGGTTTGCCATGCAGGGTCGCGAGACCTCGGCACGAGCCCAATGGCTTGATCCGCAGCCGGGACTCGCGGACCCGCAGCATCGGTGGGCAGTGCTGACCTTCGAGAAGCCCACGGGTGCCATGCCGGACTTCGCCGCCCAGGGCGCCACCCCCTTGGCGGTCCGCCCGGCCGAGCAATGGCGCCAATTGGTGCGGCAAGTGCTCGAGGGACTCGTCCCGGACCCGCCCAATCTGGCCACGGGCTGGCGGGTGCAGAGTCAGCACTTGCTGGCCTACCGCGATGCCGATCGACGGCTCCAGGTGGTGCGGCACGAAGCTAAGCCACGCGAGGTCCAGGTGGTGCGCGTGCTCGCGGATGCGGAGTTCTCGCAAAACGCGAACCAGTTGCTGGCGGCGAACTTGGGCGCGTTCGGCGAGACCGACGCCGGCATACTCTTTGCGACGGGACAAGACCCTGCCTTCGTGTTCTTTGACCTGCGCCAGAACCTGACCGTCGTGGTGCATCATCCCCAAGACCCGGAAGTGAGCCCGGTTCACGCCACGCCGGTGTTCGTGGTGCGCGCCCTCAACTCCCTGGTCATCCGCAGCCTGGCGCTCACGGCGCTCAAGAACCCCAGCACCCTGATCACCCGCGGGCTGTGGCATATGGCCAAGTGCGGCACCGCCGTCCTGAACGCGGGCTTGGAATCGCCCCGAGCGGACCTGCCCCCGCTGGCGTCCGGCGCGGGCATGGACCTCGAGGCCTGGGAGGAAGACCTGGACCGGATGGTCTCGTCGCGGCGCTATGCGGGCCAGGTCGAATTGTTGATCGACGGCGATGCCTTCTTCCCGGATCTGCTGGCGCACGTCGCGGCCGCACAGCGCAGCATCGATGTGCTCGTCTACATCTTCGATAACGACGACTACGCCGTGCAGATTGCCGAGGTCCTCAAAGCGCGCTCGCACGAGGTGCGGGTGCGAGTCTTGATGGACGAGATGGGGTCGTTCTTCGCCGCGCGGAGCCCGCCCAGCACGCCGCCGCCACCCGGCTTCCGGCCGCCGGCAGACATCAAGTCCTTCCTGCGCGCGGGGTCGGAGGTCCTGGTGCGGACCGCCACCAATCCTTGGCTCACCGCCGACCATCGCAAGTGCATCGTGATCGACGGCCGCGTGGCCTATCTGGGCGGCATGAACCTCGGACGGGAATACCGATCCGAATGGCACGATCTCATGGTGCGGTTGACCGGACCGATCACGGGCCGCGTGCGGGCAGATTTCGCCAAGGCCTGGGCCCACGCCGGTCCCCTCGGGGATCTCGCCTACGCTTGGGCGGCCCTCTTCGGCCCGGTCCGCATCTCGCGGGTCGAGCCGCCCAAGGCCATCGACATCCGCCCGCTCTACACGCAAACCGGGCGCACCGACATCTACCTGGCCCAACTGCGGGCCATCCAACGGGCCCAACGCTACATCTACCTGCAAAACGCCTACTTGGCCGAAGACAGCATCTCGCGCGAGTTGGTCCGAGCGCGACGCCGCGGCGTGGACGTGCGGGTGATCTTGCCGGCCCAGAATGACTTGGGCATCATGGAGACCAGTAACGCGGTGACGGCGAATAACCTCGTCCGCAACGGCATCCGCGTCTACGCCTACCCCGGCATGACCCACGTCAAAGCCGCCATCTACGACGGTTGGGCCTGCCTAGGCTCCGCCAACTTCAACAAGCTGAGCCTCCACGTCTGCCACGAACTCAACATCGCCTTCTCCGACCCCGCTACCGTCGAGCGCCTCCGCCGCGACTTGTTCGAGGTGGACTTCGCCCGCTCCCGTGAGATCACCGAGCCCGTGGCCTTGAACTGGTTGGATTCACTGGTGGAAACCTTCGCCGACCAGCTCTAGGGCCCCGGGCCTGAGGAACTTCTCGCCGCGGCCGCAATCGGTCCGGGGTTGAACAACCTCCGCCGACCCGGTATCTAACTCGAACGGCATACGCTTATGACAACACAAGAAGCCAACGACCGATTGCTCAACGACCTCCGCCTGGTGGTGCGCGACGCTGAAGACCTGCTCAAGGCGACGGCCGACCAGACCGGCGAGAAGATCGACGAGGTCCGGACCCGACTCACCAAGGCCTTGTCGGGAGCCTCCACGACCTGCGAACGTCTGCAGGAGCGCACGGCCGACGCGGCCAAGGTCACCGACCGCCTCGTGCGCGAGCACCCCTATGAGTCCATCGGGTTCGCCTTCGGCGCCGGACTCCTCATCGGCGTGCTGTTGGTCCGCCGCTAGGCCGCGGCCCGCTGTTCGCAGATCCAGGTGTGCGCCTGATCCGCCAGCTTGGCGAGCAGGAGCAAGTCGTCGCGCCCGTAGCTCTCGGTCGTTTTCCACTGCTCGCCGTCTTTGTACAGCCGGCACAGACTCACGCTGTAACGCGTGGTCTCGCCGAAGTTGTTCTCCCAAATCGCCGCCTTGATGGCGCCCAACCGCATCACGTGCGCCGGCTTGTTCCCGCCGCTTGCTGAGTTGGACGTGACGGGGTTGGGGTTGGACGCCGAGCCCTTGGCCGGCACTGACGGTTTGTTGATCACACTGCCTCCTTGTTGTATCGGTTGACCGCTCTCGCGCCCGCGCGGCGGCCAGGGCAGTAAGCCACGACCTCCTCGATTCCCAACGCAGGCTTGATTCTCGACCCGCCGCCAATGTAGGCCTCGCCGGCCGTTCGTCAAGTGACGCCTGGCCAACGCCTGGCCAACTCGCCCGCCGCGGGTTCCTTAGCCAAAAGTCAAACCCGGCCAAACCCGCCCGTCCACGCCTCGGCCAGACTCGCGTCCGTCGCCGCGAGTCGTCGTGGTACTTGGTCTAGACCCCGCACTAGTTGAGCGCCTTGGCCACCGCCTGCTCGAGGGCATCGCCGCGCAGGTCTTTAGCAATGATCTTGCCCTCCTTGTCCAGCAGATACGTGGCCGGGATGGCGTTGACGCCGTACTTGCCCGCCAGCTTGCATTGCCAGCCCAACCCATCGAAGTACTGCGGCCACGTCATCTTGCGGTCCTTGAGAAACTGCTCGAGGCGCTCCCGGTCCTTGTCCAAGCTGATCCCGATGATCTCGAAGCCGCGGGCATGATGTTTCTCATAGGCCGCGAGCACGTTCGGCAGCTCGGCGATGCACGGCCCGCACCACGTCGCCCAAAAATCGACCAGCACCACCTTGCCCGCTAAGCCCGCCACCGACAACGGCTTGCCTTCGAGGTCTTTCTCGGCAAAGTCCGGAAACTTGCTGCCCACCGCCAGACTGCGCTGGATCTTCCTTGCCTCCGCCTGTTGCGAAATGGACTCGACCAGCTTGTCCGCCCCCTTCCCCAATTCGGTTTCCGGGAAATCGAGCTTGAGTTGCTTCGCCAACTGCGTCGCCTTCTCGGTGTCATCGAGCACCTGCAAGTACAACATCGCCTTCATGTACAGGATCCGAGCGACAGCCTCGGTCTTCTCGCCCTGGTGCTCCGCCAGCAACGTGTCGAACTCCTTGAGCTCCGCCGCCAGCACCTGCTCGGTTACCTCCCCTTGCTGCAACTTGGCCTTGACCTTCCCCACCAACGCCTGGAGCTGCGCCCCGGCATCGGCCGGCTCGGCCGCTCGCCCCTCGAACGCAAACCCAGTCAATAAGAACAATCCCAAAGCGACGATAGTCTTTCTCATAACCGGCGCGATCGAGACAGGTCGACCGGCGGAATGCAAGGACTTTTCAGCACCCGATGTCCGACGGCCCGCACGGCGGCGGTCCCACCCCACGCTGTTGCGCCGGCGCGAACTTACTGATGAGAGCTCGGGATAGAGGACGGATTGCCGGTAGGGCGCGCAGTTCTCTGCGCGCCGCAAACCACTGTGGACACAGCAAGCCGCGGCGCGCAGAGGACTGCGCGCCCTACCGCCGAGTTGTAGTCCATCTCAGTGACCTATCAGTAAGCCAGTCGCGTCAATGGGTTGGTTCGCGTTGCCAGCGGGAATTCCACCCGTTGGCCGTTCAGCCGCTGCGACTCGAAGATCGCGTGGATCATCTCGACGATCGCCCGGCCATCCCGAGCGCTGCACAAGGGCGCACGATCCTCGCGCAGTGCGGCCAGGAGGTCACGTACCGCCGTTTCGTGGCTCATCACTTGCCGGGCCAGTTCGGGCGCGTTCAGGACAACTCTCCACGCGCGCGGCTCGGTGCTGGGCTTGAACGGGCTGCCCGACAGCAGGTGGGCCATGGGCTCGACATCCATGCGCAAGTCGATCAGGCCTTTGGTCCCGATCAGTTGGAGCCCAAAACCCACCGCCTTGTCGCCGGCGTTCTGGACCGAGTCGAAAAATGCAGGCACACCGCTTTCCAGCTCGAACCGGGCATGGACCTCGTTACCCGCAATCGGTCCGACGCCTTCCGCACCCTCGCGCACGTCCGCGCGCGCGATGGGGCGACCGCCCTGCATCACCGTCGCCGTGCACGCCACCGGCGCACCGGATAGTCGATGGATGAGATTGAACACGTGCGAGCCCAGCACCCACAGATCCAGCGACCCGCCACGGTCGTCTTCCTTGCCTCGCCCGCGCAGCTCCAGCAACCGGCCGATGGCTCCCTCCTGGAGGAGCCGTTCCACGGCCGCCACGGCGGGGTGGTAGCGATTCCGGTGAGCTAGCGCTAGCTTCACCCGGCACCGCTCACACGCAGTGACAATCTCGTCGGCTTCCGCCGGCGTCCGGCAGAAGGGCTTCTCCATGTAAATCCCTCGCGCCCCAGCCTCGATCGCCGCCAGCGTCATGTCGCGGTGCTCGTCAATGTGGCGCGGGGCCACCGCCACAATGTCCGGCTTGGCTTGCGCCAGCATCGCCCGATAGTCGCTGTACCCTCTGACGCCGAGCCTCTGCTGGGCCGCGGCCAATCCGGCCGGATCAACATCCGCCACTGCTACAACCTCCGTCTCCGGCACCCGCTGCCAGACCGTGTCGAGTCCGTGACCATAGTTTCCCCGCCCAGTGTGGCCGATGACCCCCACGCGCCAGCGACGTTCGACGGTGGCGGCGCCCGTGGCGAGAGGGAAACCCGAGAGGAGTGCGACGGCGAGGAAGTCACGGCGGTTCATACCCCGCGATTGGACTCGGCTCGGGCACAATTGCAACAAAATTGCGGCTATTATGCCATTGCCCCAACCTCGTCGCTGGCCCAGCGTTCCCCATGCTCCACAGGGCTAGCAACCAGTCGGTTCAGCAGGGCCTCAGGGCTACTGCCGTTGAGCGATTCATCGCCCTCGGCAGCGGGCAAGACCGACGCGGGTCTCGCGGCCTATCAGGAGTTCGCAAGTTGGGCCAACTTCACCGGGCCACAAAACGGGACGGTGCGCTTTGGCAAAGGGGAGAGCATGAGCACACTGGACGCTCGCGGGCCCTAGGCCAAAAGGCAGGGGGAGGCCCTGGGAAGACGTCATGAAAGCGGTCTGTTCGATCCTGTTAGCCACCTGGCCCTGGCTGGGGTTCGCCGCTCCCACCGCCACGGCAGCCGACGCGCGTCAACAGCAGCCTTCGAGTCGTCGGACACCTCTGACGATCACCGAGATCATGTACCACCCTGGACCCGGCCCAGAGCCTCAGGACCTGGAGTACATCGAGCTGTTCAATACCGAACCGGTCCCGCATGACCTCAGTGGCTGGCAAGTCACCGGGGCCGTGGACTACGTCTTCCCCGCTGGCACCATTCTCTCGGGCCGATCCTATCTGCTCGTGGCGGCTGATCCCACAGCCCTCACTGCGCGCTACGGCACGACCAACCTCGTCGGCCCCTTCGCTGGCTTTCTACCCAATGATCGGGGCACCCTCCGGTTGCGCGACCAACTCGGCACCAAGCTCATCGAAATCCAGTATGCGGACCAGTACCCCTGGCCGGTGGCCGCAGACGGCGCGGGCCACGCGCTGCAATTGACTCAACCCGACTTCGGGGAAAGCTCGCCTCGAGCCTGGGCGGCCAGCGGTCTCGTCGGCGGGTCGCCGGGCCGAATCGATCCCAGCAATGCCAGTCCGCTGCGAGAGGTCGTGCTCAACGAGGTCCTGTCTTCGCCAGCCCATGACCAAGAGGAGTTCGTGGAGCTGCTCAACGGGGGAGCGCAGCCCGTCGATGTCTCCCGATGCACCTTGAGTGACACCGCTGCCACGCCGAAGTTCCGCATCCCGGATGGCACCGTCTTGCCACCCGGCGGGATCGCCGCTTTCACACGCACGGTGTTGGGTTTCTCCCTCAGCGGCCAGGGGGATGAGATCTATCTGTCCAGCCCGGATGGGAGCTTCGTGTTGGACGCCATCCGATTCGGGGCGTCCGAAACCGGTGTCGCGCTTGGCCGATACCCCGACGGGGCCCCTGCGGTCCATGAGCTCAGCTCGCCAACACCGAGCTCGAGCAACGCGCCGCTGCTCATACGCGGCGTCGTTATCAACGAAATCATGTATCACCCCCTTTCCGGCGATGAGCGCGATGAGTATGTGGAATTGCACAATCGCAGCGCGACGCCGGTCGACCTGAGCCACTGGCAGTTCACGGACGGCATCTCGTTTGTGTTTCCGGCCGGAACCACCCTCGGCCCGCACGGCTTTCTCGTGGTTGCCAAAGACGCGGCCCGACTGATGACGCGCCATGCCAACCTGACGCCAGAGACCCTCGTGGGCGACTACACCGGAAGCTTGTCCGATCGCGGAGAACGGCTGGCTCTCGCGCGGCCGCGGGACCCCCGTTCGCCCAGAGAGGCGCTGCTCCTAGTCGATGAGGTCAGCTACGGCGACGGCGACGATTGGGGGCGATGGACCGACGGCGGGGGCAGCAGTCTGGAATTGGTGGATCCCGCCAGCGACAACCGCCTGGCCATGAACTGGCGCGGCAGCGACGAAAGCCAGAAAGGTGCCCATCTGTGGACCCACCTGGCCGCCACCCGAACGCTCGCCGGCGGCCACGGCGCGGCCGACGAACTGCACCTCTTCATGATGGGCGCGGGGGAGTGCTTGGTGGACGAGCTCGTCGTCCAAGCCGCCGGCGCACCCGCCCGGCTCACCGAAGGCTTTGAAGCCGGCGCGAGCGGCTGGCAGTTCTGGGGCAACCACGTCCGGTCCAGCCACGAACCTGGCCAAGGCTACCAAAGCGCGCGCAGCCTGCACCTGCGCGCCAGTGGCCCGGGCGACATGACCGGAGGAAATTCCAAAGGCGAAGCGGACAATCCCACCTACGACCGCGTGACGGTACCCCTGGGCGCGGGACTGGTCGCCGGCAACCAGGTGACGATCCAGTGCCGAGCCAGGTGGCTGCAGGGTTCACCCGGACTGGTGCTGGGACTCAAAGGCCTCTGGATGGAGGCCGCGGGTCTACTGACGGTGCCGACCGACCTCGGCACGCCCGGCCGGAGCAACAGTCGCTATCTGCCCAATGCGGGCCCCGCCTTGTGGGACGTGGCTCATTCCCCGGCTGTTCCCCCCGCCTCCCGCGGCGTGGTCGTCACGTGCCGTGCACACGATCCACAGGGCGTTGCGTCCCTGAGCCTGCATTACCGCGTGGATCCGTCACCGGCAGTCCGGAACATCGCCATGCGCGACGATGGCTTGGAAGGCGACTTGCTGGCGGGAGACGGCCTCTACAGTGCTCGGCTTCCAGGCCACCGCACCGGCACACTCCTCGCCTTCACCCTCTCCGCCACCGACACCCTCGGAGCCACGACGCAGTTCCCCCCGCCGGGCCCCGTCGGCGCCCCCACGCGCGAGTGCTTGGTCCGGTTCGGTGAGATGGTCCCCGCGGGCACACTCGGCACCTATCGGATGTGGATGACCGACGCCAACGTTCAAACCTGGAATTCCAGGCCACCGCGTAGCAACGAACCTCTGGATGCAACCTTTGTCTCGGGAACGGAGCGCGTCATCTACAATGCCTCCGCCCGCTACCGGGGCAATTGGCGTCCGTACAACGGTCCGGCCGGAAGCGCCCCTTGCGCTTTCGCGGTGGACTTTCCAGCGTCGGACCGGTTCCTCGGCGATAACGAAGTCAAACTGGACTTGCCCGGCCAGGGCGGCGGCGACATCGCCCTCCAGCGGGAGCGCCACAGTTCCTGGTTCGCCAAGGCGCTGGGTTTGCCGGCCTCGAATGTCCGCTTCGTGCGGGTCTTCTTCAATGGCTCGGACCGGGGCATTAATGGCGTGTTAAATGACAAGGAAACCCCCGGCCGCGCCTTTGTCGAGAGCGTCTACGGCGATGAAGATCCGCTCTATTTCGAGAACACGCGATTTCACAGTGACCAGGTCAACTACAGTCCGCTGCGTGATATCCGGAACCCCGACGGAAGCCGGAAGCAGGAATTCTACCGTTGGTATGTTGGCCGCGTGCCGACCAAAGTGCCCAGCGACGATTACCAACCGCTTTACGCGCTGATCGAGGCCCTCAACACCGCCGATCCCCAGCTCTACACCCTCAAAACTCAAAGCCGGCTCGACCTCGATTCCTGGATGGGCGTCTTCGCCGTTAACCACATCATCGGCAACGGCGATAGCATCAGTTGGCGCAACAGCAAGAACACCGGCATCTACGCGCCTCCCTTGGGCCGAGCCCGCATCTTCCTCATCGACACCGACCAGTCTTTCGGTATCGGCTCCAACCGCGGGCCCCAGGAAGACCTCTTCACCTGTAACGACGCCGTCATTGCCCGGCTGTTGCACCATCCCCCGTTTCGCCGGATCTTCTGGCGCTATGTGGACGAAGCCGTGAATGGCCCAATGCAGCCGGCACGGCACGATCCAGTCGTCGATGCCTGGTTCGATGCCTTACTGGCTGAGGGCGCCACCCCCAACGCCGACTCCACCGCCACGATCAAGACCTACGTCCGGAGCCGCCGCGCGTACCTCGGCTCGCTCCTGACCAGCGTGAATGTCCCCTTCCGCCTTACCCTCAACCAAGGCCGCGACTTTAGCACGGACGCTAACCGGGTCAGCCTAATCGGCGAAGCCCCGGTGACCATCACCACGCTCCTCGTCAACGGCGTGCCGTATCCGGCGAGTTGGGACACGGTCAGCCAGTGGCGAGTGGAAGTGGTGCTGCAGCCCGGAGCCAACGCGCTGGCGGTCGAGGGGCTCGACCGCCACGGGGTCGTCCTAGATGGTGCCTGGGCCACCATCCAGATCACCTTCACCGGCACCGCCGCCTGGCCTGCCCTGCGGATTAGCGAATGGATGGCCGACAACACCGGCTCGGTCCGCGACCCCGTCTACGGCCAGGCCTCCGACTGGTTCGAGCTCTATAACCCGACGGCCAGCGCCGTCGCCCTCCACGGCTGGTACTTATCCGACACGCGCAGCCAGCCGCTCCAGTTCAGAATCCCCACCCACCCGCTCCTCCAACCGGCTGGCTACCTCATCGTCTGGGCCGACGGCCAGGCGGATCGAAACTCCAGCGATCGCCCCGATCTCCACGCTAACTTCAAGCTCGACAAGCAAGGTGAGGTCATCGCCCTCAGCGCCCCGGACGGCACCTTGATCGACGTTGTCCAGTTCGGCCCCCAGGCGCCCGACATCTCCTCCGGCCGTGCGGCGGCACCCCTCAGCCACACCACCGTCCTGGCCTGGCCCACGCCCGGAGGCCCAAACTCCGCCCCGCCCGATCCGCCCACCTTTCAACAACTCCAGCACACTGAGACTTCGGTCGCGCTCCGCCTCAACACCGTCCCGAACTTCACCTACAGCATCGAGGTCCAGGATCAGGCCGGCGCCACCAACTGGTCGCCTCTCGGCCTGCCAGTGCGGGCACTGGACACCACCCTCCTGTTCCCCGATGCAGCTCCGCGGCATCCCCAACGCTTCTACCGAGCTCTCCGGACGCCTTGACCTGCGAGCGTGTCGGGCGTCGCTCGACCCAGCTTGGGATGCGCCTTCGCCGCCTCCCGATACCGCGATGGCGTCGCACCGGCCTCCCGATGAAAAAGCCGGTCCAGCTCCCGCGAACTCTCGAACCCCGACATTTCAGAAATCTTGGACACCGACCAGTCCGTCTCCCGCAGCAACCGCTTCACGTGTTCCAGCCGCACACGGGTGATTTCCTTCTTGGCGGAGAGCCCGACGGCCCGACGGAACCGTGCACCGAAACTGCTGCGCGACATCGGCACCTGCCGCACCACCTCGCCGACGGTCAGGGGGCGAAACACGGCGGTCTTCCGGATGAACCTGAGCGCGCGCGCAATCAGGTCATCCTCAAAACAGACGTAGTCCGAGGACTCCCGAACGACGATGCCCTTGGTTCGGACCCGCGTGATCGGAGGCGGCTCGAAACCCGGCCGACGGATCATCGAGTCCAGAATGCCAGCCGCTTGGTAACCCACCTCGCGGAAGTCCGTCTCGACGCTGGTCAATGGCGGGAAAGTCGACTCACAGATGACCCGGTCGTTCCAAAACCCGACCACTGCCAAGTCCTCGGGGCATCTTAATCCCATGCCCACACCCGCCGCAATCAGCAGAGACGCGGTAATGTCATTATTGGCCAGGATGCCAACCGGCGTGCGCAAGGCGGACAGTCGCTTCCGAAACAGCTCGGCCGCCTTTCCCCAGGCCTCTTCGCTCCAAATGGCCACCTCCGCGATCTCCCGGCGAGTCCATTCACACAGGTCGCACGAAAAACCCGCGCCCTCGACGAGCCGCTGGAACGCGACTGCCCGGTCATGTGACGGCTCGAAAACGCGTGGCCCGAAATAGGCAAAATGCTCCAAACCGAGCCCGAGCAAGTGCTCAGCGGCCACCGCCGCAATGCCGGCGTCATCCCAGAAAACCTGCGGCGCCTGCGGGTACTTGTCTCGCCACCCTGTCGCGTTGACCACCCGAATGCGATGACGCCGGAAATACCCACTGTCGAACACCTGGCTTTCCCCGCCCAGCAGAATCACGCCATCGCCGCGCCAATCCTGGTCGAGGCGCGCCGGCCGCTGCCCATAGTGAAACGAACTATCGACCTCGAGCATCCAGTGCCCCTGCCACCGTGAATACTCAGCGATGCCGTGCAAGATCTCGGTCGTGTAGGCCAGACCCGATCGCAACGCAACCGCGACTTCCAAGCGGCGCTCTCTCACGAGAGGAAAGGGGACTGCACTTCGGCAGAATTGCAACAAAAATGAGGCCGTTATGCCATTGTCCCCGCGACCTCGCAGCCCCACATTCAACGCGTGCCCGCAATTCTACTCATCTGGCGAGGTGCAGGCTGCTCGTGGCCGCGAGCGTGGTCGCCCGCCCAAGGCCGGCCCGCCAGTCCCCCATCAGGCCTACCATCCGAAACCATGACGGGCGGCCAGTCGGTCTCACCATCGCAGTCCTAAACAGCAGAGCATCGTGGCGTATCAACCTGAGATTATGAAAATCATCCAACTCATCCTGGCCAGGCTGAGCCCGGCGGTCCTCGCGGTCGGCCTGGTCACCGTGCTAACGGCGCCGGCTTACGCCCGCGACATCCGCGAGGATGCCATCCTCCGCGTGACCTTCGACCAAAACGATCCCACCGACCGTAGCGCGGGCCTGGTCTCCCCGGCCATCACCGCCAATAACGTGACCTATACCACCGCCCTGCCCCAGATGGCGAACAGCTCCGGCACCGCCGCGGTCTTCAACGGCACCGATTCGCTGATTTCTTACGGGTTGGGTGCGGACAACGAATTGAAGATCGAAACCGCCCTCACCTACCATGCCCGCGTCAAGCATGATGCGGCCGCGATCGCCGGCGGCCGGCCGGAACAGTGGATCATGGGCCGCTTCAGCGGTGGGCGCGTCAGCATCCTGAGCACCTCAGCCGCCGCCGCTGGGGCAAGCTCCTTGAACGTGTTCGGCTTCTGCGCCGTTGGCGGAGCCTGGTTTGCCCAGGCCAACCGGGGGGGCTTAACGCCCGGAGTCTTCCACGATGTCTCGATGCGATTCAATCCGGGGATCTCGGTCACCCTCACCGTGGTGAATGCCGAGACGGGCGAGTTGGTTGGAACCACCGTCATCAGCACCACTCAAGCCGTGCTCACCGACGCCGCAACCCCACTCGAAGTAGGCAATCGCACCACCTCGCCCGTGCCGCTCAACGGGGTAATCGAGCAGGTCAACGTCTGGAACCGCGTGTTAGGCGATGACGAAATCATGGCGATCTCGACGGACGACGGCTTCATCGAGCTCGACTATACGATCGACCTCATCAAAGACCTGCAACCGGCCAACAATGGCCAGTTCCTCCCGGCCAGCACGGCCATTGCCTTCACCTCCCTTTCCCCAGTGGGGGTGAATCCCGACGGAATTCGTCTGGAACTCAACGGTGTGGACCGCTCGGGCGATCTCCAGATCACGGGGACGCCCCAGAACCGCACCGTGCGATTCACCCAGTTGCAGGCCAACCGGGAATATGTGGCCCAGATCAGCGTCAACGATACCCAGGGCCATTCCAAGACCGCCAGCCTCCGCTTCAACACCTACAGCGAAGGTTTGGTCATCTTCGAGGCCGAAGACTACAACTTCCAGAGCGGCCAGTATATCAACAACCCCGCACTGTCGAGCTTCCCCGGCCCGAATAACTACCTGGACCGCTTGAGTGTCGATGGAATTGACGCCCACCCCATCGCTGCTCCCGGCCAGACGCTTTACCGCATTGACGACATCGTGGGCACCGCCTATAGCGACGATCGGCCCTTCCGGCCCAATTACGTCGAGGCCCGACTCACGGATCCGGGCGTCGAGGATTACTACGTGGGCTGGTTTGGCCCCGGTGCGTGGCTGAACTACACCCGCCAATTCCCGGCCAACAGCTACCGCGTTCTGGCTCGCCTGGCCAAGGGCGGCTCGGGCACGTTCGTCGCGCAACTCGATCTGGTGACCAGCGATCGCCGCGTGGCCAACCAAACGACCTTCCCCATCGGCCGTTTCCTCGGCGCCGCCACCGGCGGCGCACAGACCTACGCGTTTACGCCGTTAACGGATGTCGCCGGCAACCCGATCGTCTTGAGCCTGAGCGGCGAACAAACGCTCAGGTTCACGCTGCTGTCGGGTGCGGACAACCTCAACGCCAACTATTTCCTGTTCATTCCGGCGCCCTCCGACGGCCTGCCCTTCGTCACCGCCATCCAACCGCTCCCGGATGCGATCGACGTCCCCACCAACGCGCCCGTCGAGATCAAGATCCTCAATCAACAGTACCAGGTCGTGCGCAACAGCATTCGCATCGAGCTCAACGGCCAGGACCTCACGGGCCATGCCCAGATCGCCAGCGGGACCGAGGGGGTCAGCATCCGCTACCAGACCCCCGGCTTCCCGATGGAATCGGTGCAAGCCGTCAAGGTCACCTTCCAAGATACCGCCACGCCGCCTAACCCTTATTCCGTCCAGTGGCAGTTCACCGTCAAACGCGTCCCCTCGGGCAACACTCCCGAAATCTTCCAGGACGCCATCTTCCGCGTCACCTTCGATGGCAACAGCACGGCAGATATCACTACCGGTAACGTCTCGCTGGCCACCACGGAAAGGGACATCGCCTACACGACCGACCTGCCCCCGATGGCCAACAAGACCGGCGCGGCCGCTCTCTTCAACGGGACCACATCCTTCATCTCCTACGGCCTCGGCGCCGGCGACGAGCTGAAATGGGAATCGGCCTTGACCTACCATTGCCGCGTCAAGCTCAACGGCAGCGCCTTTGGCGGCAGTGCTGAACAGTGGTTCATGGGTCGCTTCCGCAGCGTCGACCAAGGAAATAACACGCGCGTGACCGTGCTCTCGAGCTTCGGTGGCCCACGCCGCTTCTTCGGCGGAGTCTCCGCGGTCGGCTCCGGCTGGCTCGTAGGGCTGATGGACAACACCGCGGTGTTGCCGGATGTCTTCTATGATGCGTTTGTACGGTTCGATCCAGGGGTGGGCGTTTACTTCGACGTGTTCAACGCCGAGACCGGTCAACGGGTGGGCGTGGCGAAGGCGAACCTCACGCCCGTAGATACCCTCATGAACGCCAATTCTCCGCTGGATGTCGGGAACCGGACCATGGCCTCGACCGTCCCCCTCAACGGCGCCATCGAGCAGATGAACATCTGGAATCGCGCCCTCTCCGATGCGGAGATTGCGGCGATCAGCTATGGGCCGAGCACTAAGGTCGAGATCCGGATCACAACCATCGCGCTGGTGTCGGCCGCCACCTTGCAGATCCAGTTCGAGACGACCCATCCCACCCGGCCCTATGGCCTGGTGCAAGCCACCACCTTGACCAACCCAACCTGGACCGAGGTCGCCGGCGTGACTTTCACACCAGCCGCCGGCAAGGTGATTGCAGCCCAATTCGCCGCGCCAAGCGAATCGCCCCGCTTCTTCCGGATCGTCGTGAAATGAGAGCTGCACCGTGGCGGTGAGGCTCTCCAGGGGCCTCACCGCCGCTCCTTCCTCGCAAACGCCTATGAAAGATTCTACCCCTATCCCATCGGGTCCAACGCCGCGCCGCTGCGCCGGCTTCACGCTCATCGAACTGCTCGTGGTGATCGCCGTCATCGCCATCCTCGCCGGCATGCTCCTCCCCGCACTCGCCAAGGCCAAGACCAAGGCCCAGGGCATCCAATGCATGGGTAATGGCCGGCAACTCATCCTGGCCTGGCTTATGTACCCCGACGACAACGAGGGCAAGGTCCCGGATAACATGACGGGCCGCGCTAACGAGAGCTGGGTCAAAGGCTGGCTCGACTTTGATCCCAACAATTCGGACAATATCAGCGTCGACACCCTGCTCAGCGGCCAACTGGGCCCCTACACCAAGAACCATTCCATCTACAAATGCCCTGCCGACCGCAGCATCGTCCAAGTGACGCGCGGACGCAACATCGGCACCTACCCACGCGTCCGCAGCGTCTCGATGAACTGTTACGTCGGCTATAATCGCGATCGCGATGCCATCGATCAGTTGTTCGGCGATAATCCCAACTACCGCAAGTTCTTCAAACTGTCCGACATCGCCAGCTCAGCCTCGCTCTGGATCATCCTCGATGAGCGGGAAGATAGCATTAACGACGGCTGGTTCGCCGTGTCCATGAACGGTCACCCCAACCAGCCCCAATCGTACATGTTCCGCGACTATCCCGCCAGCTACCACAACGGCGCGGGTGGGTTTGCCTTCGCCGACGGCCACTCGGAGATCCGCAAGTGGCTCGATCCGCGTACCAAACCGCCGATCGTCAAAGGCGGACTCATCCCCCTGGGTCAAGCCTCGCCGAACAACCGCGACATCTCATGGTTGCAGGACCGCACCACGGTGCCCTTGAACTAGGAGGCGGCGCTAAAATTATGGCCAACGATGTCCTGGTCATTGTCGGCGACGGCTCGGAGACCGTCGATACGCTCTACCCCATTTTTCGCCTCCAGGAGGACGACTTCGTTCCGGTCGTCTCCGGGCCCGAAAAGAAGCGCTACCACATGGTCCTGCATGAAGTGGCGCCCGGATGGGAAGTAACCCGCGAGTTCGAGGGCTATACCATCGAGGCCACCATCGCATTCCGAGAGGTTCGGCCCGAAGAGTACCTAGGCATCTTCTTCTCGGGCGGGCGTGCCCCGGAATACCTGCGTTACCATCCAGACCTCATACGCATTACGCGCCATTTCTTCGAGGTCAACAAGCCCGTCGGCTGTGTCTGCCATGGCGTGGAAATCCCCGCCCATGCCGGCGTGCTCCGGGGCCGTCGCATGGCGACCGTGCCAAAGTGCCGCGCCGACCTCGAGGCGGTCGGGGGCATCTTCGTCAACGAACCGTGCGTCGTCGATGGCAACTTGGTCAGCGGCCGCACCTATCACGATCATGGCCGTTACGTCGGCCGCTGGATCCAACTGCTGAAGGAAGCCCGCACGCGACGGAGCGAATTCGACCTGAACGGCCAGCCCGCTTGCCCAGCCTAGAAGCGCTGAACGCATCGGCTCGTGACAACCCCCGCCCCCCTGACACCATGAACGGCCACCGCATCAGCCGCCGCACCGCCTGTCAGCTCCTGACCGGAGCTCTGGCGGGCCTGGTCCAACGCCCCGGTCGGGCCGGACCATCCCAACCCTCGACCCAACCACCCCCAGCCTTCCGCCTCCATTACCTGCTCGCCTCGAGCCTCTACGGCACCCTGCCCCTGGAGACGATCCTCCCAGAAGTGCGCCGAACCAGCGCCGAAGAGATTGACCTCTGGCCACGCGTGCATGGCAACCAACGCGAACAAGTCGAGGCGATGGGCTGGGAACGCTTCGGGGCGCTGCTCGAAGAGCACCGCGTCAAACTGGGTGCCATCACCCGCTTCGATCTGGGGCCGTTTCGCCTCGAACCCGAATTGAAGTTCGCTCAGCAGTTCGGCGCCCGGTTGATCGTGACCGGCAGCAGTGGCCCAGCCAACGCGACAGGCGCTGACTTGAAGCCGGCCGTGAAGGCCTTCCTCGAAAAGCTCAAACCGCACGTCGCGGCTGCCGCCGCCGCCCAGGTGACCATCGGCATCGAAAATCACGCCAACGCTCTCATCGCGAGCCCCGACTCGATCCGTTACTTCGCCGAGTTGGCCCCGCCCAGCCACCTCGGCATCGCCCTGGCGCCCTATCACTTGCCGCAAGACCCGGCCCTCTTGGCCCAGTTGATCGGCACGTTGGGCTCGAAACTAGCCCTCTTCTATGCCTGGCAGCACGGCGCCGGCGCCTCGAAGAAGCTGCCGAAAGAGGAGGAGATGAGCCAAATGCCCGGATATGGGCCCTTGGATTTCAAGCCGCTGCTCGAGGCCCTGCGCCAAATCCAGTATGCCGGCCCGACCTCCATCTTCATGCATCCAGTGCCGCGCGGCATACCCATCCTCCCCACCGCCACCGAGGTCACCGGTGCCATCAACACCTCCCGGCGCTACCTGGAACAGTGCCTGTCGCAACCCCAAACGGAGCTCGAAAACGTGTAGACGGCGCAGGTCAAACCTGCCAAAAACACTCGCACTCACTCACCTCTCCATGATGAACCCTCGCCCACTCCCACTCCCGGTCTCTCGGCGCGCCTGGTTGAGACAATCCCTCCGCGGCACTGCCGCGCTCGCCCTCCTGCCCAGCATCGTTTCACCCGCAGCCCTGGGCCAAGGCCCTCGCCCCGCCCCAAGCCGGCGGTTGACCATGGGCATGCTCGGGCTCGGTAGCATGGGGATGCGCCATATCCTGGGCTTCCTGCAGGAGCCCGATTGTCAGATCACCGCCGTCTGCGACACCGACGCCGCGCGCCGGCTCGAGGCCGTGAACGCCATCAACCAGAGCTACGGCGACCAAGGCTGCACCCAAGAGGCGGACTTCCGAGACTTGATCGCGCGGAAGGACCTCGATGTCTTATGCATTGCGCTGCCGGACCACTGGCATTCGATCGCCGCCATCCGCGCCGTGCGCGCCGGCAAGGACATCTACGGCGAGAAACCCCTGGCGCTCACCATCCGAGAGGGCCGCATCATGGCCGACGCCGTGCACGGCTCGAGCTGCGTCTGGCAAACCGGCACGCAAAGCCGCTCCGACGCCCGCATCCGCTTCGCCTGCCAGTTGGTCCGCAACCAGCGCATCGGCAAACTCCAACGGGTCGAGGTCGGACTGCCGGCCGGGCCCCGCACCGGTCCGCAACCGCCCATGCCCGTGCCGGAAGGCTTCGACTACGAGCTCTGGCTCGGACCGGCCCCTTGGTCCCCCTACACCGAGAAACGGTGCCACTGGAACTTCCGCTGGATCCTCGACTACTCGGGTGGCCAGTTGACCGATCAGGGAGCGCATTCGATCGATGTGGCCCAGTGGGGGGCCGGAACCGAGGAGAGCGGCCCTGTCGAGGTCGAAGCCACCGGCGAGTTCCCCAACGACGGCCTCTGGGACGCGGCGGTGACTTATCGGGTCGAATGCCGCTTCGCCAACGGCGTCACCATGGGCATCGGCACCCCGACCCACTATCGCGGCGGCGTGCGCTGGATCGGCGACGCCGGTTGGGTGCACTTGGCCGGCGGGAACCTCGAAGCGCACCCTCAACATCTGTTGTGGGAACAATTCGGCCCAGGCGAAATCCAGCTCTATGAATCCGCAGGAGGACGGCAAGGGCATCGCCGCAATTTCCTGGACTGCGTCAAGACCCGAGCCCGACCGGCCTCGACCATCGAAGTGGCGCACCGCAGCATCACCCTGGCGCACCTGGGCAATATCGCGATGCAATTGGGCCGCAAACTGCGGTGGGACCCGGTCGCCGAGCAGGTGCTGGGAGACCCCAACGCCAACCGCATGCTGTGGCGCCCAATGCGTGCCCCCTGGGGACTCTAAGCCGCTCGAGCCCGGTTCCGAGTGCTACTATGCCACCCGTCACGCCCTCTCGGACCGCCCATGCCTTTCCTCCGGCCACCCCAACCCCACGTCTGAACGCCTGACATGAAATACCGCCACTTGCTCATCGCTTGCCTCGCCGCCGCCCCCGTGCTTGGGCTGCATGCCCACTCACAAGCCGCCTCCGAATCGCCTGCCTGGCGCCCCGAGGAACTCAAGCGCTACGAGTTCGGCCAGAGCCGCGCCCCGCTCCTCCAAGCCGAGGAATCGGTTCGCCAAGCCCTCAACACGCCCGCTCAACAGGCCGTCATGGAAAAACGGTTGATCGAGCTCCTCCAGTCGGAGGCCACCGTCGAGTGCAAACGCTTCGTCTGCCGCCAACTCTACCTCGTCGGCTCGAGCCAAGCCGTCCCCGTGCTGGCGTCGCTCTTAACCGATCCCGCCTTGGCCGACATGGCACGGTACGCTCTCGAACGCATCCCCGGGCCCGCGGTCGACACCGCGCTGCGCCAGGCCTTGTCCCAGACCCAAGGCCGGCAGAAAGTTGGGGTGGTCTACTCCTTGGGCCAGCGGGGCGATTCCCTCGCCGTCCCCGGGCTCATCGAGTGCCTGGCCAATGCCGACGACGCCGTCGCGCGCGCCGCCATCGCCGCCCTCGAGAAGGTGGGCGGCCAAACCTCTGTTCGCGCGCTGCAAGAAGCCCTCTCCACCGCCTCGCCAGCGCGTCGCCCCCTGCTGGTCGACGCCTTGTTGACGTGGGGAGCTCAACTCTCGGCGCAGGGCGAAAAAGCTCGGGCGGACGACATCTTCCGCCAGTTCTACCAACCCTCCGAAACCCAAGCCGTGCGCATGGCGGCGTTGCGCGGGTTGGTCACCCTCGATCCCAACAACTCCTTTCCGCTGCTGCTGGCGCTTCTCTCCTCCGAGACCGACCCCCTGCGGCCAATCGCCGCCGACCATTTCCGGCACTGGCCGGGGACCGAACTCACGCGCCGGGCCATCGCCGAACTGCCGCGGTTGCCCACCACCGCCCAAGCCCTCCTGCTGGCAGCCTTGGGCGACGCCCGAGACCCGGCCGCCCTGCCGGCGGCCGTGGCCGCCACCCAGAGTTCAGAAGCCAAGGTCCGCGTCGCCGCGTTGCAGGCGATCGGTTCCCTGGGCGGAGCCGATCAAGTGCCGCTCCTCGCCAACTTCGTTGCCTCCGAACAGGCGGACCAGCGCGCCGCCGCCCAAGCAAACCTAAACCGGCTTCGCGGCAACGCCGTGGACACGCGCATCATCGAGTGCCTCAAGCAGCGGGACCCTAAAACCCAAAACGAGTTGATCCGTTGCCTGGAAGCGCGCGTCGCCCGAACGGCTGTGCCGGCGCTGCTCGAAATCGCACGCGCGGCCGAGCCGGCTTTGCGCGAGCGTACCCACAAAGCCTTGGGCGCCCTGGCCCAACTCGGCGACTTGCCGGCGTTGGTCCAACTAGCAACCCGCGCCCAGCCAGCGGCCGAGCTGGCCGCGGCCGAGGACGCGATCGCCACCGCCTGCAGTCATCAGCCGGACAAGGCCAAGTGCGTCGACATCATCCTCGCAGAGTACTCCGCGGCGCCCATTCCCGCTCGCGCCGCGCTGCTGCGACTGTTGGGTACCCTGGGGCACGAGCGCGGGCTCGCGGTCGTCCGTAAAGCCCTATCCGACGACGAACCTCAACTCCAAGACGCGGCCCTTCGCGTCCTAGCCGCTTGGCCCAGCCCCGAACCGGCCGACGACCTCCTCCGTCTCGCGCAGCAGACCGACATCCCCACCCGGCGGGCCTTGGCCATCCGCGGATTCATCGCCATGGCCGGCCTGCCTAGCCTCTCGAATCAGGAACGACTCGGCCGTTACCAACGCGCCTTAGCAGAGAACCTGCGGCCCGAGGAGGTCAAGCTGGTCCTAGGCGGCCTGGCGGCCGTCCCCAGTCCGGAGGCCTTCCGGTTGGCCCAGAAACACCTCGCTGAACCAGCCGCGCGCGCCGAAGCCGCCGCCGCCATGATCCGCATAGCCGAAGCCCTCAAAGGCCGCTCTGCAGATACCGTCGCTCCCGGACTGCAGGCGATCCTGGCCAGCGGAGTCGAGGCGAACCTCAAAACTCAGGCGCAGAAGATTCTCAACACCCTGCGTCCCGGTCCGGCGCCAAACCGGTAGCGGCGCCACAATGCGGTTGACTGTTCGCTGCGCTCGGGCAGGCTCAGTCATCCTTATGACACGGTCGAACTCGTCCGCCCTGGCTCACCCCCACCTCACCCTCACCTTTAACCGGCGCCAGTTTGTCAGCCTCACCGGGTTGGGCCTCTATGGTGGACTGCTGCGCTGGAGCCCCGCCCTTCGGGCCGCTGCGGTTGCCGAACCTTGGAATCCAGACAAGCCCTTCCCCGTCGTCGGCCGCAAACTCCGCGTGCAGCCCGTCCTCATGTACTCCTTGCCCACGCGGCGAGAGCAGACTTCGTGGAAGTCCTGGGGTGGCATCCAAACCGAGGCGGCCGTCGCTGAGGAAATCGCCCGCATCGCGCAGGAGTTGAACGACCTCGCCCAACAAGCAGAGTTCCCTCTCGAGTTCTTGCCCGTGGCTCGCGTCACCACACCCGAGGCCGCTCAGGAGCTGGCCAAAAGCCCCTACGACGTCACGTTGCTCTACCCGAGCACCGGCAGCGGCACCCTACTCCGCGCTTGCCTGGCCGCCCGCCCAGACACGCTCGTCTTTGTCCGGCACCGGTCCGGCCCCGTCTATTACTGGTACGAAGCCTTGAGCGTTCGGTATCTGGCCACCGACGCCACACCCCCAATAACCACCCACGCCGAAACCGACACCACCTTGGCCCATGTCGAAGATGTCGTCGTGGACGACCAGGCGGCGCTGCTCTGGCGCCTGCGCGCGTTGTTCGCCGTCCAGAACCTCCGCGGCACACGCATCGTGGCCCTGGGCGGCCCCTGGGGCAAATACGCGCCCGACGCCCCCCAAAAGGCCCAGGAGCGGTTCCAACTCGAGATCCAGGACGTCAGTTATGAGGACTTTGCACCCCGGCTAAAACGGGCGCGTGCCGACCGCGACCTCGCTGCCGCGGCCGAGCGTTGGGTCGACCGCTACCTGGCCCTGCCCGGCACCCGCCTCGAGACCGAACGGCCCTTTGTCACCAACGCCTTTGTGCTCTATCGGGTGTTCAAAGACCTCATGGCCGAACATCGAGCCCAGGCCTTCACCATCAAGAGTTGTATGGGAACCATCATCCCCATGGCCGAAACCACCGCTTGCCTCACCCTCGGCCTCCTCAACGACGAAGGCCTGATCGCCTTCTGCGAATCTGACTTCGTCATCATCCCAGCCGGGCTCCTGCTCCGGTTCCTCGCCGCTAAACCCGTCTTCCTGCACAACTCGACCTTCCCCCACCAGGCCACCGTCACGTGCGCCCACTGCACCTGCCCCCGGCGATTGGATGGGCGCACCTACGAACCGGCGCGAATTGTTACCCACTATGAATCCGAGTATGGCGCGGCCCCCAAAGTCGAGATGCCCATCGGCCAACAGGTCACCTTTATCAATCCCGAGTACAGCACCACTCGCTGGCTTGGCTTCCGGGGTACGATCCGCGCCAATCCCTTCTACGACATCTGTCGCTCCCAGCAGGACGTCGAGATCGAGGGCAACTGGCGACAACTCCTCGGCGAAGTCCGCGATTCCCACTGGATGATGTGCTACGGCGACTGCCTGCGCGAAGCCGGTTACGCCGCGCGCAAGCTCGGCCTCCAGTGGGTCAGTCTCAGCTCAACTTCAGCCTGAACCTGGGCCGCAGCCCTCCTGTCCTGCCGTCGCGGCAGGTGCTGCAGATGCATGACCGACCCGTCCGTTTGACCTCCACCAAGGGAGCCGCCGCTCAGGTCATCCGGCTCCAGGGTCATTAATATGCCAGTAAAATAATAATTGACACGCATGTCTCCGCAGACCAACATCACCGCATCGATGAGAACCGCACGGATCAAAGTCAAAGGCCGCATCGCCGTCTATCACTGCGTGTCCCGCATCGTCGGCGCCCAACGCCTCCTCGATGACCTCGGCAGGGAAACCTTGGTCCGGCTCCTCCGGCGCCTGGCCACCTTCTGCGGCCTGGAAGT
>Ga0194125_10003408_pt1 | contig 25632 bp, 24 predicted proteins | sample TA2KigC250mmetaG_FD_148626 | JGI IMG/M metagenome (GOLD analysis project Ga0194125, IMG submission 148626) | Freshwater microbial communities from Lake Tanganyika, Tanzania - TA2015034 Kigoma Deep Cast 250m | ecosystem: Environmental > Aquatic > Freshwater > Lake | place: Tanzania: Lake... | reverse complement strand
ACAATATCCCATCTTAACCTTAAATCACCTCTTTTACGGTCAAGAGTCAACATTAATGATACTTAACCAACCCTTTTCCAGTCATAGACTGTTTTCAGATAATTTAACTGAATACCCTCATTACACATCACAGCCGTGAAATTTCCATCCACCTCGAATCTGGATAGAATCACCCTATTTCGTCGGATGTATTCCTCTTCCAGCTACTATCCAGTAATCGTGACCTGCGCAAGCAATGCAAACCGGTTCGTTATTTTTCATTCTGATGCGCGTCTCCATCACTTTTTCTCCGCACCTTGAACATTGTATGGAGTTAAACATAGGCGCATATTCTATCTGCGGGACATCTACCGTTTCGATTTTAAAGATTTCGTCCTCCGGGCGTTCCAGAACCCGATAAGTGGATTCTCCCCAGAGTTCTTTGAAACGTTTGCTCTCTTCAGGAGTTAAATCTTCTCGTTTTTTGACCGCTTTATCAAAGAGATTTCTGGCTTCCTTTTCTGGTTGGTCATCTTTATCTTTTCTACTGGAAGAACCGTTGGCGACAAGCCGCAATCCAGTTTTCTCGCCGCGTCGATAAAAGGTGACGGCAGTCTTGCCAAGGTCCTTATATATCAAAGCGTTGTTCCCCAATGTGCAGCCGCTTATTGCCTGAATGCCATCGACGAAACAGTTGTTACACTCCACAACCGCCATAATCTCTTCCATACCATCGCTATGGACAATGCCTAATCTTTTACCGGCAATATACGCCGCTTTGACGCCAAGTGCTAAACCAGGGCAATAATGCCCGTGTATTTCAGCCGCCCTGTTAAGCAACCCAGGCAAATCTCCTGCGGTAAGCAATTTTTCGATAGTAGTTCTGGGATTTTCCTTTTTTTCCGTCATGCTTGTCCTCCTTAACCAATTTTTTGTTTGGTTTTTATGTAAGCAAGTTTCCCCAATAAAGTTAGACTTTGGTGCGAAAACTTTGTTTACGCATAGCGACGCCAGGCGCTATAGATTCTCGACCTTCGATTTCGGCGACAACCCCCTGCCCCCTTTGGTAAGGGGGATTGAATTTTCACACTCCATAAAAGGCAAGTGTTTCTTATGCCGCTGTAATTACCGCCAATCTCATATTGTAATTGGTGGCGCTCTATCAGGTCATCAAGGGGCATTGCGATTAGCTTGTTTAATTTGACTTTGGTAAATTAGTGTCCCTTCCTTTCTGTCATTGCGAGCAAAGCGAAGCAATCTCGCGGTCATTTTCTTTCGTCTTATCTCTGAGATTGCTTCGGCTGCTCTCTCTGTTCCTTCCCCTTCACTACGTTCAGGGCTTCGGCTCACACGTTCAGGACTTGGGACGCCTCGCAATGACGTAGAAATCTACCAAAGTCAAGTTAATTTCAGTATATTTCGGGAACTATCAGCGCCCGGTCTAAATATGGAACAGATTGCAGGTTGCTCTGGTATATTGACTTCAGGAAAGCACTATCCCACGGATTGATACCATCCTCCGGTCTAACGATACGCCGGTCTTTCAGGAAAACAAAAGCATCCCCGTATAGAAAAGCAATATTGGGGTCATGCAAAACAGCCACTATAGTCATACCTTTTTTTACTAAGTCTTTTAAGAGTTTCAGCACTCGTGCCTGATTACAAAAATCCAGATGGGTTGTGGGTTCGTCTAAGAGTATGACCTTTGGGGTTTGTGCCAGTACCCGGGCTATCATGACCAACTGCTGTTCACCGCCGGAAAGCTCGGTATAAGCACGGTCCTTCAGATGTATAATCCCAACGCTTTCCAGTGCGCTAAGGGTATGTTCCTGGTCTTTTTTGCCCGGGGTAAGATTGATATAACTGGCGCGACCTGTTAGAACTACATCTTCAACCGAAAATGGAAACACCGGCCTATGCTTTTGTGCCAGAAAGCCGATTAATTTGGCGCGTTGTGATAAGCTGCACTTTTTTATATCCTGCCCCATAAGCTGAATTTTTCCCTGCTGATAAGGCATGCCCATATAGTAGACCTTTACTATCTTCGGCTTATTTTCATTGATGACGCGCTGAAACTTTTTTATCTCATTTTGCGTATACTGGATTATCTGAGCCGCTCGCGTCTCTTTACCAGTCAATGCCCCCAGGTCACAGACCTCTTTGTAAACATCATCAAAGCTGTCAAGCCATACGCCATAGACCGGGATGCCTTTCTCTTCCATAGATTGGATTGCTTCCTTCTGCTGAGACCAGATAATAACTATATCTGGCATTAGAGATATAACGCTTTCTATATTGACAAAATCCCAGTTACCAGGAGCGGGTATCTCCTTCTCCTTTATCCGCGGGTCCATAGCCGCATACTGGGGAGCAACACTCTCTCTATAAACACTGGTGGAAACACCAACTACCTTGTCTTCAGCACCCAGCATATAAAGACCGGTTAGCACGCTCTCTATCAAGCAAACGATTCGTTCCACAGGTTTGTTAAAACTCAACTGCTTTCCGCGAAAATCTGTGACGATAATAGATGCGGCTATGGATTGATGTATTCCCAAGCCCAAAAGCAATAATGCAATGAAAAAATTCAGCATTAATCGGGTTTTCATAATTATCCCCAATGCCTGGTTTTAGTTTGAAGAAACAAGTGCTTAAAAGCCCGCTTTTATACCGCCAGAAGCCGAAAAGCCTGGGTCCTGGAACTGCCAGGGCATCTTAAATTTATTATTCGTTACATTATAAAAGCTGGCATAAAAATCAACCTGTTTGGTATTTCTCTTAATGAGAGTTTTTTGTAACTTTAGGTTAAGCAGCTCATAAGAATCGAATTTATTCCTGCCGGACTTAGAGGTGCTATCATATATTTCACCTGCAATATGAAGATATGTTATCACCCGGAAGTCCAACGGCAGATTGAGGGTTGTCCCTATATTGATTGTATTCTCCGGCACAAACGGCACATTAGCTCCATCTTGGTCGGGGTCTACATCGTTCTGAATCTCAGTAGTGGTATAGGTGTAGTTGGCAAACCATTCGATAACGTCGCTCAGTTTATGGTTGACACTCACTTCCCCGCCGTAAGCTGTCGTTTTTCCTGCGTTGACGGATTGGGACTGAGACGGCTTTTCACTCACCACATTTTCTACAATAGCATCATTGATGATATTAGCAAACCCCCGGACAGTCAGCCACATATTTAACGGAAATTTTGGACATAATTCAAAATCGCCTTTGAAGCCTTGCTACGACTGGGTTCAAAATTGCAGACCGTTTTTTGCAGTTTCTCCAAATCCAGTGTTCATGCGGGTCGATTGTCGAAATTTCCCCCAAAACTGCAGATTTTGGGGGGTATATCCCAAATTCTCGAAAATTTCAATCTAGTGTTTATGCGGGTTTGCGGATCTTGGTCGGCACATTTCTGTGCAGTTTCCAGGCCAATATCCAGAAATCGGAGCAGTGCTGGTGCGGTTTTGCGCAAACTGCATTTTGCCAAAATCGCCACAATCGCAGTTTGGGCAAGGATTCCCAGATATAGTCAAAATTTCCGTTAATTGATGACCATAGTCTCGGTTGGGACGTCCGGCATCGCCTAAATGGAAAGTCTGATTGGCAAAGAGGGACAACTGAAAATTGTAGTAACGACTTCAATCGTTAATTGCGGGTGTAAATTTGGACAAAAACTACTAAAGTCGTCACTACGAACACCCATGATAGGGCTTTTCAGACAGCCTCTTAGTTTGCAACTTCATAATCTTCGGAGTGAAAAGCCCCACTTCCTACGGGTGACAGGTGAAATTTCACGCTTACCTTCCGTTACCGTTAATTATTCATCTCTTTCTCTGCAAGTACAAGGTAAAAATCTGTTTCATCAGAGATATGAATTTTGGAAAAGCCACTTTGCTCAAGCAGGTAATGCATTTCCGCGTTTGTGGGAATCACATCCTGGGACAAAACTCCGCCGATGGAGGTGTGCATCACGTTGATTTTTCCCCGGCTCGCGGCATGAGCGATTACAAGAATTCCGTCTTGCGTTAGAGTTCTGGCAATCTCTGTTACAGCAACTGGTTTATTGTCAAAGTGCGGAAAGCAAGCAAAACATATCACACGGTTAAATTTGCCCGGTTTAAAAGGAAGCTGTTCCGCAGCCGCTTGCACATAAGTGATATTTGCACTGGCATGCTTCTCTTTGGCGCGTTTGAGCATTTCAAAAGATAGGTCGAGTGCGACACCCCCCCCTTTCCCCCCCCCGTCGACGGGCTGGTAAACCACACACCTGGAAGAAAGAATGGTTGAGAATGTTGCGATGGCTCAAAGTAGATAGTCCACCTTATATGATAGTCATTGTCCTCACTGACCGTGGCTTGTATTTCAAAAGGTGGTTTAAAGGAATCCAAGGTTTGGGTTGGCATCCTTTCATGCGTATAAATTCTGGTGGCACTTTTTACCCAGAAGGTTTTCGCTACTACCGCCCTCTGACAAGCGTTGCACCCCGCCCAAAAACCGACTGGCATGGTAGAGGAACAGCTTTCAAAACCACAGGTAAACAACTTCGTTGCACCCTTTTGGCCCGCTGGGAAGCAGAGATGGACGACGCCTGGTTCATTATAACTGACCTTCCACCAGACTGTTGCGAGGCATGCTGGTATGGATTGCGTGCCTGGATAGAACCGTCTTTTCATACCACGAAGCGTGGTGGATGGCAGTGGCATCGAACGCGAATGACAGAACCTGCGCGAGTTTCCCGTTTTTGGCTGGCAATTTCGGTCGCCACGCTTTGGTTACTTTCAGTAGGAGGAGAAGCAGATTGTAATCTTCCCGAAAGCACCTGCTTACAGATAACAGAAATAATTATTGACCGACACGAGCAAAAAAAGACGCAACTGCGCTCTGTTAGCGTTTTTCGACGAGGATTAGTTCGGATACTGATAGCTCTATTATGTCATGAACCATTGCCGAAAGGATATTTTATTCCAGAACCGTGGCCTTATGTTCATGAATAAGTAGTCAGACTAATTAAACGCTTGACTGAAAATACGAAACTCTTCGTCCCCTGTCATGAAACTGTCTATAGATAAGGGGAAAAGATAGAACAGTCGAGTTTACCTCCGTATTCGTCTTTAACGTTATGTTATTTTTAACATCGTTATGAGGTGATACAAAAAACTTTCGCTTTTTCCCCTTAACCTTTCACTTTTTTAATCTATTCAGAGGCATGATATGTATGGTATGCTTTACTAAAAAACTACCCTTACCAGCTTGGAGGGGGAGGGGTGGGTAAAGAAAAAGTTGGAAGAAAAGTTCCATCAAAAGAAATAAGAGGAAAAAAGTGTACTCTTCTTTGTAAAAAACCATATCACCTAACTATATCTCACATCCACATTGTTCGCACCTGGACTTCCGGAATATAAGCGCGCGGATGCTGCGTCACTATGAACAACGCCATATCCGCGATATCTTCTGGCAGCATCAATTTAGTCGGGTCATCGTCGGGATGATTCTCGGTTCGCAGTCTACTTGTTACGGGGCCCGGACAGATAACACAGACTTTGATATTGTATGGTCTGCCTTCGGCAGCGATGGCTTCGGTAAACCCCATCACGCCGAATTTCGACGCGCAATAGCTGCCATAGCGAGGGCTGCCACGTTTGCCAGCGCCAGAAGAGATATTGATGATATGTCCGCTACGCTTTTCCATCATGAGAGGAAAAATTGCCTGAGTACATAGAAATACGCCCTTGAGATTAACTGCCATCGTCAAATCCCAATCTTCTTCCCGAATATCCATCAAATAATTGTGAATAGCGACACCGGCGTTGTTGACCAGAATATCCACTGTTCCAAATTCAGCAAGCGTTTGCTGCACCATAGCTTGAACTTGCTGCTTCCGGGAAATATCGGTAGGAATTGCCAACGCCCGACGCCCCATAGAGCGAATTTCTGCAGCGACGTTTTCAATTTCAGCGCTTGTTCTGGCAACCGCTACAACATCAGCGCCTTCTCGCGCATACGTCAATGCAATCGCCTTGCCGATGCCGCGTCCACTGCCTGTAACAATTGCCACCTGGTTTTTAAGTTTCACTTAAAACTCCTTTGCGAAGGTTGCGGTTTAGATAAAGGAACCAAGCTATTGTGCAAAACTCGGTTAAAAAATACGGATAGGATGAAGAGTCATCCAAAGGTCTAATTGTTTACATCTTTCCTTCAATAACTCCTTGTACTCTCGGAAGAATGCCTCTGTTTCTGGGGTATCCTCAACATCAAGGACAAAGCGGATGAGTTCGTCTTCATACTCAACGCCTTCATATATCCAAATGCCGCGGAACCCTTGAGGTTCCATTGTCAATCCTTCAAATCGGGTTAAAAGTTCCCGTCGTGTCACCAAACTTTTCTTTTAAAAAGAAAAGTTCCATCATAAGAAACACTAAGGAATTAAAAGTAATTATAAATTTCTCTTGTTCGACGGGAGTACCATCGTTATATCGAAGCGGCAATAGAATTTCGTATCTGACTGTAGACATAATCCCAACCTGTAATTTCAAGTAATTTGTACGGAATTTCTAAATCATCCAAAATTTTTAGATTCTGTTCTGGAATAACATATTCATCATTTCGTAGGTAGATAACTCAAATTCTCCTTGCAAGCTCTAAGGAACCTTTTGCATCATCTTCGTCGCTTAGAAATTTTATTTTTGCCATTCTCATATTCAACTTCCTCTTTCGATAGAATAGACTTCCGAAGTCTTCGAGACTTCGGAAGTCTGGACAGTTGCTTTTTTACTTTATTCCTCTTATTTCTTTTGATCAAACTTTTCTTTCTTAAAGAAAAGTTTGGTTACTCAGACTTCATTTTGCCCCAGGTAATCGCCAGTTTGCCAGCGGCTTGCACTGCTGTTACAGGATACTCTATTGGAGTATCCGCTGGAACAAGCACCGCATCTTTCATCAAATTGCCGTGGTTACCATTTTTTGAAGCGTCTTTGACGACAGTGCCATCTGCTTCATCGAAATGATACAGAGCAACTGTGTCATTGTCTGGTTCAAAGGGTTTCGTGGGGACAGCGAAATCTGCGGTATAGCGAACAACCTTAGAGATTCTGACTTCATCGGTAAGCCCCTTATAGATGCTATGAGTATCTCCGCCGCGTGTTCGTCGGCCGACTTTGAACGTATCAGGCGAATCATATACCTTGCCTTTCCAGCCATCGCTTTCCGCCAGGAATTTACCGTTGATATACAAGCGCGTTTTTTCTCGATCGTAAGTGACGGCGACATGCGTCCATGTTCCGGCGGGAACATTGCCATTGCTGCTAATCCAGTCCCAGCCCTTATCAACTGTCCTTATCGCGGTTTTGAAGATGCCATCGACAATGGCGATTTCATAGACATCTTCTTTATTCAAAATCATGCGTTCACCGACGTTGTCGGCTGGATTTACCCAGGCTTCGACAGTCAGGTCTGCAATATCGGTATCAAATGTAGGATTGTCGGGAGCTTCAAAAAAGCTCTCCGGGTCACCTTCGAGTTTCAGCGCCATATTGGCTGCCATTGCCACCTGACAAAGGCTAACCAAAATGGCGACAATTGTGGTAAACAAAAATCTATTCATTTTCATCCTCCTTAATTTAGCACCTCGCGTGTAAGCGCAAATCAAAAAATTCCGTTTCTCGGAAAGTCGATGCGCTACTTCGAGGCGATTGATAAGCGTCCTGTGACACTACATTAAAAATTATACAACAATAATTGGCTAATTGCAAGATTTTTTTTGGTAGTTAAAAACGTTAGGTAATTTTGACGAATAAACTTAACATTTCCTCTATTTGAACCACGAAGGCACTAAGACACCAAGAAAACATTTGTGTCTTGGTGTCTTAGTGGTTTAAAAAGTTCAACTTTAATAATCAAAGCTACCTAAATCATCTCAATATCTTCCAACGACACCGCCATCTGCATCATGCCTAATTGCACCACAATCTTTTCCCCATTTGTATCCATCTTTGAAATCGTTCCAATTCTGTTTAGACTCAATACCCGCACCTCATCGCCTACCTCCAATCGCCGAGTAAATTCCTGCCTCTGCTCCTCTTCGGGGAACGCTTCCAACTGCGCGGATAAATCTTTATAAATTTCGTCTATTGAATTTAAGATTGATTGGGATGACAATTTTGAACTGCGGATGCGTGCAATTTGTCCTTTAACTTTGAGCATCGCCGCAAAGGCCTCCTCGTGGAGTTGTTTTGGCAAATGCTCCTCCTGTTCGGTCAGTTTTTGCAACTTCATTCGATATTCTTGTTTCAATTGAAATGTCTCTGTCTTTGCTTGCTCAACGGCAAGTTTATTTTTCTCCGCAATCACTTTAGCTGATTGGAGTTGATTTATCAATTCCGCCGCATTTTCATCTTCCTGTGCCGAGTCGGCTGCTGCATGTTCAATAACTTCAGTCGGCAGCCCCAAGCGTTTCGCTATTGCCAGAGCATTGCTACTGCCGGGAGTGCCAATCAATAGCTTGTAAGTTGGCTTCAAGGTCACCACATCAAATTCCACTGAGGCGTTTTCGATGCCCGGCACTGTGTAGCCGAGGTTTTTGAGCGGGCTAATATGAGTTGTTACAGTGGTTTTGACGTTTCGTTTATGCAGATATTTTAGGATAGATTTTCCCAACGCCGCGCCTTCCGCCGGGTCAGTCCCCCCGCCCAGTTCGTCCAACAGGACTAAACTATTCTCATCCGCGTTTTTGAGAATCCCGGCAATATTCGTGAGGTGACTGGAAAATGTGCTTAAACTTTGTTCGATACTCTGTTCATCGCCAATATCTGCGAATATCTGCTGGAACACTGCCATCTTCGGATTTTCCGCCGCAGGAACATGCATTCCCGATTGAGCCATCAAGGTGAGCAGTCCCACAGTCTTCAGCGTGACAGTTTTTCCGCCAGTGTTCGGACCAGTTAGAATCAAAGTATTGAAATCGTCGCCCAGTCGGAAATCTATCGGCACAATCTCGGTGGTTTTTTCGGGTTCACTCGATTTGTTAGCTTCGCGCTGTAAAGCCATTAGCAACGGATGTCTTGCTTGCTTCACATCAATAATACCTTCAGTATTCAATAACGGTGGCTTCATCTCATAATCGCGGCTGAAACGGACTTTTGCATAAGTTAAGTCGATATGAGCGAGCACTTTCAAAATTTTGCGGAGAGCTTCAGTTTTGTCGGCTATCATCGCGGTGATTTCGCGTAGAATGCGCACCATCTCAGCTTTCTCGGCATTCATAAGATTTTGCAGTTCATCTCCCATGCTTAGAACGGCTTGAGGTTCGATGAAGAGCGAATTGCCGCTATCAGACTTATCCCGTATCGTTCCAGTAACCTTATCCGCATGATGTTCCTTCACCGCGAGAACCGGACGCCCCTTTCGCTCTCTCACGACCGTATCTTGCAAATAGGAATTGATTCTCTTCGAGCGAATCACAGATTGCAGTTTGGTACGAATGCGCCCTCTGAGAGTTTGAATCTGATTGCGAATGGACTTCAATTCGGGGCTGGCGCTATTTCTCATGACGCCGCCGTCATCAAATGTGTTTTCAATCTTTTCTTCGATGTTAGGGTAGGTACTGATGGACTGTGCCAATCGGCGCAAATTGGGATAATCTTCGGTGGTATCCTCCAAATATTCCTTTACAATTCTGCCTGCTCGCAAAGTCTCCTTTATCAAAATAATCTCCTCAGACAGCAGAATCTCCTCGCCATTCTCCAACTTCTCCATAAGCGGAAACAAGTCGTGCAATCCACCCAACGGCAGCCGAACATTGGGCGATAATAACGCTTTCAATTCCGTCGTTTCGGCGATAAGCTGTTCGAGGCGATTAATATCAGTCAAAGGACGAATCTGTTGCGCTAAGTTCTTGCCTAAACCAGAAGTAGCATAGCTTACCAACCATTCTTTCACCTTATCGTATTCCAGCACATCCAGAGTGTGTTGATTCATTTTAAATTCCTTTTGGTGATGTCTTCTCCTTTGATTTTGCTTTTGGTGATGACAGTGAGTGCTTGCCTAAACCCAGTCAGCATCTACGTTACGCGACCTTCACCCTGATTGCTGGTGTTGCCTTAAGACCTACCATCTGGATGGCATGTTGGGAAGGTTTAGTTAAAGCTGAAAGTCAAAGACTAACCCGTTCCTTGAGCTTTGCCCAAGCGTCACCATCGGAATGGAGACGCAAAATTTCAGCGGGGTACTCAACCTTTAGCTTCAGCACAAAGGTACAAAAGCAAGGCACATTGATTTTCGATGCAATAATAAATAAAACGCAAAAAAAGAAAAGAGAACGCTGAGAGGCTGGCAGAGACACCCGCTCCTACTTCTGTGTCCTCAGCGCCTCCTCTGCGCTCTCTGCGGTTATAAAAAAGTTAAGAAAAAGATAAAGAATCAAATTCATAGGTACTTATTACGCATTACGGTAACCACCGTGTGCTATTTGGGATAGAAAAGCGCAAATTTTTTAGGTGTAACTTCTAAAGGAGTCCTTCATGCTTTACAGTCAACATGAAGTGCAACAGCGCTTTATTGGATTAGCGCGCCAGGTTGCAAATAATTTACTTGCTGAACGGAAGAACATTCTCGCGATCAATTCCCTTTTTTCACCCAACTATTCAGCCATTACTTCACACATCACGTATCACGTTTCACACATCAGTTGTTAAAAAATTTACTCACCTTTGCCTTTTGGCGGTAGTTCGGCTCTAACTTAGCGGCTTTATCAATCGCTTCTGAGGCTTTGTTATTATCGTTCTTGGCTGAATACAGGCATGCCAAACAGTAGTACGCTTCGGCATCTTCTGGATTCTGAGACACGAAATCCTCAAAAGCATCTATGACTTCTAAATGTCCTCTCCTGGTAAGTCGATGCTTGATGTAACTCGGCCGGTTTAGCTCATCGAACCTACGGATAGCTTCTTTGTATGTCGTTACCGCCTCTGCATATTTTCTTTTGGTCGCCAGGTCTGCGCCTTTGTTGGCATAGGCGACTGCCAGATTCATTTTATAGATGTCACTTGTTACACCCAACTCGCTGGCTTTCTCAACCGCCTTCTGCATATAGAATATAGCTTGTTTATAATTCCTTTCATTGAGGTATATTCCTCCGAGGTTATTGTATGCCATATTGATACGATACGCCCCCGGCTTACCATAGAACTGCTCCGGATTGACTTTGATTTCCGTAGTTTGTTTGTATATTCTTTTTGCTTCCTCTATATCGCCCTGGCTCTGGTAAGCATGCCCCAAGTATGCGTAAGCTTCGAAATAATCAGGCTTTAAGACAATAGCGTGTTTCAGAGCCGCTATTCCATTTTTTATGTCACCATTATCTGTATATGCCTCGCCCATTTCTTTATACAATTCCGGGTCATCAGGATTAAGCTCGAGCAACTTTTTGCATGCAACTATCGCTTTGTCATAAGCTACTTGAGCGTCATCACGTTTGTCTAAACAGCCAAGCGAAATCGCTAAATTGTAATACGCTTGAGGATAATCCGGTTTCAGTTCCACCGCTTTTTGATACCATTCGACAGCCTCCTCATATAATTCCTGGTCTTCTTTAACCAAGCCTACATAAAAATGGGCTTCCGCATGGTCGGGTTTAATCCCGATAGCTTTCAGAAATGCATCTTCTGCTTCGCTCCATTCCCCAGCACAAAGATGTTTCTGTCCCTCTGCCATAATCTCATCCAATACTTTCTGAGTAAATTTCGGCCCCAGCCTGTTGTCTTGAAAAATCTCTTTTGCCATTTCGTTTGCCTTGTACTCATCAACGCTTCTATTAGTTGATGCTTTGACGAGCACAAGGCAAACAACTTTCAAAAATTCCTCCTTCAATTGTTTTCTGGCTCTCTGCAATCTACTTTGAACAGTGGATACAGGAAGATTCAAAAAGTCGCCTATCTCTTTGTATGAAAGGTCATCTAAGTAGAACATAGTGATTACAGCCTGGTTTTTGGACGGTAGTGCTGAGAGCGCTGTAAACACACTTTCCTGAAATTCCTTGTTAATGTATATGTCCTCCGGGGTTACATCACTTGCAAAAGATGAATCATCTTCACGAAAAGAGGTAGTTTCATCATCATCTTCTTCGTTTCGCAACGATGATACCTCAAAAAGCGATTCTCTCGTTGATTTCCGCAACCACATCTTGCAAAGATTGAGAGTGATAACGCGCAGCCAATTTCCAAATTTCGCTTTATCTTTAAGGGTGGAAAGACTGTTGTATGCTTTAATAAATGCCTCTTGCGCTATGTCTTCAGCGTCGTGAAAATTCCCAACCACGTGGTAAGCAAGTCCGTAGACCAAACTGCGATACCTATCAACTAAGACGCCATACGCGCTCATATCACTCTTTAACGTTTTCTCCACTAACTGAGAGTCCGTCAATTTATCGCGCATTAGCTTTGCCTCCTTATTCCGTGCTTCTATTAGTATAGATGCAAAAGCCCTTCAAAATCAATCGTTTTCATGGAAATTTTATTGACACTCAAATGCAAATATACTAAGCCTGGTTCAAAAAGGAATTTGGATTTTATTCGTAGGGAAATACCGGAGGTTGAATAGATGTCTTACCAAGAAGAGTTTCCATAGGGGACGCGTCAGAAACCGAGTTTCTGGGGAAAACTCGGTTTCTATGTACCTATAAACCGCTTCAAATTTTCCACTAACGAAGCCAACGGCAATCCAACGACATTAAAATAACAGCCATTGATCTTTTTCACAAAAGCCGCAGCTCGTCCCTGAATTCCATAAGCGCCTGCCTTATCCATGGGCTGTCCGCTTTCCACATATTTTTTGATTTCTATATTGCTCAATTGCCTGAACCACACCGAAGTCTTCTCTGACCAGACGTATTCTCGATTATTGCGCGCATTAACTAAGGCGACGCCAGTTATAACTTCGTGCTTTTTTCCACTTAGTCGCTTCAGCATTTTTATAGCATCAGACTGGTCTTTGGGTTTTCCCATCACTTCGTTCTCATGTACGACTATCGTGTCCGCGCCGATGACAATGCCTTCGATTAATTTCTTGGCAACAGCTCTTGCCTTTTCAAGCGCCGCTCGTTCAGCAGTTTCAGCAGGATTGTTCATACACACGCGGCTTTCATCAAAATCACTGGGCATCACTTCAAATTCTAAACCAATCTGTTTCAAAAGTTGCTCTCTGCGAGGCGATGCGGAAGCTAAGATTAATTTGGGATAGTGGATATAGTCTTTAGTAATATTCATTTACAAAATTGCAAACCGTGATACGTGATACGTGATGAGTGATGAGTGATGAGTAATTCACCCATCACTTATCACTCATCACTCATCAGTTGAGCATATTGCCTGAGCAGCCTTTCCTGTTCTCTGCTAAGTTCTTTCGGCACAGCAATTGCGATTTTAACAAGCTGGTCGCCTCTATTGCCTCTTGCATCAGAAATTCCTTGCCCTCTCAATCGAAGCATCTGGTTGCTCTGGGCGCCTTTTGGGATTTTCAAAGTGGCGATTCCTTTGAGCGTAGGGACTTTAATTTCTCCGCCTAAAGCGGCTGTAGTAAAAGGGATAAAGGCTTCATAGATTATATTTTGGCCGTCTCGTTTAAAATCTGGATGTGGTTGTACTTGTATGTTCACATAAAGGTCGCCTGGTGGTCCGCCTTTAAGACCACTATTACCCTGTCCTTGCAGTCGTAAATTGGCGCCGTCTTCTATACCTGGCGGTATTCTAACGGCGATAGTGCGGTATTGAGAGACCTGGCCTGAGCCACGGCAGGTATTGCATACGGATTGAACCACATTTCCCGAACCGCCGCACTGGTTGCATACCTCGCTGATGGTAAAAAGTCCGCGTCCACCTCTGGAACTCCGACCTGTGCCTTTGCATTTTGGGCAGGTTGTGACGCCTGTTCCTCCTATGCCGTGACAGATATCACAAGATTCAGAACGCGGAATCTGGATGGATTTTTCTGCTCCAAACGCCGCCTCGAGAAAAGAAATGGCGAGTTTATATCTTATATCACTGCCACGTTGGGGACCGCCCCTTTGTCTATTAGAACCCCAAATATCTTCAAAACCGAAACTACTGCGGTCTCTGCCAAAAATATCGCTAAATCTACTGAAAATATCTTCAAAATCTGTGAATCCCTCAAAACCCATATCGTGTATTCCAGCTATTCCTCGCTGGTCATAAGCTTTGCGTTTCTCCGGGTCGCTTAACACTTCATACGCATTGGACGCTTCCTTAAATTTCTCTTCAGCCGCTTTATTGCCCTGATTTTTATCAGGATGATATTTCATCGCTAACTTGCGATACGCCTTTTTTATCTCTTCGGGAGTCGCATTTTTGTTGACACCCAGAATTTCATAATAATCTCTCATTTTCAACTCGCCTCATTCATCTGATTTTATATTTCATTGAAATTATATCAATATTCTATCTTAAAGGCTTTACGAAGTTCCTCGGCATCACCGCGAAGAGTGCTGTTAAATTCCTCAATTACTTCAATGTAGGCTGAAACTCGCTTAGTTCGAAATGCTTGTTGGAGAACATCTGCTCTATTATTAATTTCAACAAAGAAATGTGTTCTTTGTGACTTTGTGGTGAAATTCATGGGCAAATGTCACCTACTTCATTGCCCATTACAAATTATACCAAAAATTATGCTGAAAATCCAGTAAATCTTAATAGACGAGAAAACGTTATAAAAACAAAATTCCAACCTTCCGAAGTCTTTGGAGACTTCGGAAGGTTTCGGATAGGTAAGGAGAAATAAATGTTGCTTGTTTATAAAGAAGACTGGGACGAAACTAAAGAGCGTTATCAGGTGTGGTGGAACGGCGAATATTTCGGCCGATGCGCATTGTGGGTCACTGCGCCGCGAGAAAATGCGTCTGTTAATCCGCCACTTCTGCAGAAACCTAAAGATGCAGTTGAATATTGGACTAACCTTGATTACATATTCGCTCAAGTAGAATATCACCTCAACCGCACATTCTATGGTGCGGAAGCCTTTCCTCACTGGTCGCCGGGTTATCCGGGCACTGGTTCTATTTCGACGTTTCTCGGCTGCCCTCTGCATTTAGATTATCAAACCGGCTGGCATGAGCCAATATTGGTCGATGATGACTGGGACGTTCGGAAACTCAAAATCGACAAACAAAACCGCTGGTGGCAATTCACGATTGAGTTACTCAAACGATGCGCAATAGAATCAGCAGGCAAAAGCATTCCCAGTATCGGCGCATTTGGCGGCTCTGGAGATACTTTGGCTGCCTTGCGCGGTACTGAAAGATTGCTCTATGACGTGGTAGATTGCCCAGAAAGGGTACGCGCGGCAGACGAATACCTCATGGAAATGTGGTTCGAGGTTTATGACACATTCTATGCAATCATCCGTGACGCCTCCGACGGCGGTTCAACCGCCTGGTTTCCGCTCTGGGCGCCGGGCAAATTTTATCCCACGCAAAATGATTTTTCCTATATGATTTCACCAAAAATGTTCCGTGAACTATTTCTGCCCGTCATTCAGCGCCAGACAGAATTCCTTGACTATTCTGTTTACCACGTAGACGGTATAGAAGCCTTCGCCCATGTTCCAGCTTTGTGTGAGTTGCCGCGGCTTCAAGCTCTTCAAATCCTGCCCGGCGCTGGCAAGCCCAGTCCTCTCTATTATGCTGAAACTTTAAAAACAGTTCAAGCCGCCGGAAAAAACCTGCACATAACGATTCCAATCGAAGAGGTTAAACCCGCTCTTGAGATGCTCTCAGCCAAAGGGCTTTTCATTCACACAAGCGCTTCGACCGAAGCCGAGGCTCGCGATTTGATTAAAAAAGTGGAAACTTGGTCCCGGATGTGAGGGAAGGGGCAAGAAAATAAAATGGCATGCGCATCAAGTTAAGAATTGAAAATTGGGAACTGGTAGATACCATGGACTTCATAGACCGGCTCGCATTCCGACAGAGTCGGAACAGACAAACCTGGACTTATAGCCGCCTATCTCCAGACATCGCTGATAATTATATAAATCAGCGTCGTCTTTAAATCAGCGGCTATATTCCACTCATTTACGCTTAAGTTGATGCGTATGGGGGCTAATAGTTCCTTACCATTTTACCCTTTCACCATTTTGCTTTCTTGCCCCCTTGCCATCTTGCCCCTCGCCGAAATTCGTCATTCATAATTTTTACCAAAGTCAAATTACTTATATTGACGTATTATTTCCTTTATGTTATAATACCTTCCAAAAGTTAATACAACTCTTAGATTTCGATGATTGGGATATTCACCCCGTTAGAAAGAAAGCCCCGTCGGGGTTTAAAATCCAATAGGTTTGGGCGGGGTTTGAAGCCCCGCCCAAGCTTTCTAACGGGGTTCACCGTATATAACAGAACACAAGGGAAGGGGGAAATTATGCCAACACGAAAAAAAAGTCGCATTACAGCCGAAGATTTGTATCGCTTTCAACTGATTACCGATTGCGCAATCTCGCCGGATGGACGCCACGTGGTCTTTTGCCTTCAGCGGGTGGATAAAAAGGCCGAGAAAAAATATTCCAACCTATGGGTTGTTCCCATTGACGGAGGGCGCGCCCGGCAGTTCACTTATGGTGACCAGGTAGATAGTCAGCCCAAATGGTCGCCCGATGGCAGCAAAATAGCTTTTATTTCCAATCGAGGCGATGAAAAGCAGCCGCAGATTTACATTATTCCATTTCATGGAGGGGAAGCGCGAGCTCTCACCAACATGAAAGGCATTTTCGGCGCGTTTGAATGGTCGCCTGATGGCAAACAGTTCGTCTGTCAATTTCGCAAGAAGGATAAAGAGGACATTGAGCGGGAAGAGGACGAGCAAAAGAAGAAATTGGGCGTCGTTTCGCGTCACATTACACGTGTCTTTTTCAAAGAGGATGGTGTAGGATTTCTGCCCAAGGAACGCTGGCATATCTGGACGATTGACTCCCGCACAGGTAGAGGGAAACAATTGACTGACAGTGAAGTTTATGACGAACATTCGCCCCGCTGGTCGCCTGACGGAAAGGAAATCATCTTCTGTTCCAACCGCAGTAAGGACCCCGACTTCGACCCGGATGCCGTTGATTTGTTTGTGATTCCGGCAACGGGCGGTGAACCGCGCAAAATTGAGTCGCTTTTGGGGCCAAAAGAAAGCCCCAATTTTTCGCCGGATGGAAAGTGGATTGCTTACTACGGGATAGAGGGCCGATGGCAGTGGTGGAGGAATAATTGCCTGTGGGTTGTCCCGGCGGATGGCAGTGGAGAGGCGCGGAATCTAACGGAAAAGTTTGATTTCAATGTGTCTAATTGGACGATTAACGACATGCCGGACGGTCTGTCTATGATGCCGCCCACCTGGTCGAAAGATGGGAGTAAGCTCTATTTTCAAGTAGCGCATCATGGGAACACGGTTCTCAAATCGATAGCGCTGGATGGTAATGAGCAAAGTCTACAAACGGTTATTGGCGACAATGGAGTTGTGGGGGCGTTCAGTTTTGACAAAGAACAATCGAAGCTTGCCTATTTCCATGCCGATATGACCGACCCAGGACAGGTCTGGGTGCGTAACCATAAGACGAAGTCGTTGGTGAGCCTTGCGAACATGACCACTGGACGCTCACGCAAACTGACGCACGTCAACGAGAATCTGTTGCGTGCTCGAGATTTAGGCGAAATAGAGGAACTTTGGTTCAAAGGCGCTGCTGACAATGATTTACAGGGCTGGATTCTCAAACCGCCTGACTTTGATGCCTCGAAAAAGTATCCCTCCATTTTGGAAATTCACGGCGGCCCTCGAGTACAGTACGGCAACTTTTTTATGCACGAGTTTTACTATTTGGCGGCAAACGGATACGTCGTCTACTTTTGTAATCCACGCGGCGGCCAGGGATACGGCGAAGCGCATTCCAGAGCCATCTGGAACAACTGGGGCACGGCGGATTACGATGATTTGATGGCCTGGGTTGATTTCGTCCAGCAAAAACCGTACATTGACCAAGAAAGAATGGGCGTCACCGGCGGTAGTTACGGCGGTTATATGACCAACTGGATTATTGGACATACGGATAGATTCAAGGCGGCGGTTACGCAACGGAGTGTCAGCAATCTAATAAGCATGTACGGTTCCAGTGACTTCAACTGGTCTTTTCAAGTGGAGTTCGGAAACCAGCCACCATGGGAGAATGTTGAAAACTATTGGCGGCAATCGCCCATGAAATACATTGGCAATGCCAGAACACCAACCCTTGTCATCCATAGCGAACAGGATTTGCGGTGCGCCATCGAACAGGACGAACAGATCTTTGTGGCGTTAAAGAAGTTGGGAGTAGAAACTGAAATGGTGCGTTTTCCAGATGAGCCGCATGGACTCTCGCGCGGAGGACGCACAGACCGTCGGATTGAAAGGCTGAACCACATTCGGCGCTGGTTTGACCGTTATTTAAAAGAGGTGATTTAACATGAAAACCGCACAAGTTAATCTTGTGTTCTTGCGAGGACATATAAAACATGGACAGATAACAAAAATCGCTCAAAACCTCAATATCCATCCTAATACGCTCTCACGAAAATTGCGTGGTGATAGGAGTATAACGATTGATGAATTAAACGCTATTGCCAAAATACTTCGAATTGGTGTTGACCAGTTTATCACCTTTGAGGAAGATGGAGACGAGTCTATCGAAGACGATAATCCTTTAAGTATAGCGCGGTTCGAAGAAGCCATGCAAGAAGTTCGACAAGGCTTTGATTTACTGGGCTATACAGAAGAAGATGCTCTCCGCCTTATATCGAAAGTTCGCAAAGAAAGAGAGAAGGAACTTGCCGCCAAGAAAATACAGGATTCCAGTTGTGCTTAACACCAGTGTCATCATATCTCATTTGTATGGTGGCGCTTCTCGAAAAGTAGTAGACCTATGGAAACATGGACATCTGCAATTGATTATATCTACTGAAATCGTAGAAGAATACTTGCAAGTTTTACAAAAAAGTCCGCTTTTAACGGAACGCGGTTTTCAAGCTTTGCAACTTTGGTTTTCCCATAAATCCAAAGTCACAGCAGTTCGCCCTGGTATGCGCTTCAAGGTCTGCCGGGATGAAAATGATGATATGTTTTTGGATGCAGCTTATGCTGGAAAAGCAAAATACATCATTTCGTGGGATAAGGACTTGCTTGCAATAGAGAAATTTAAGGGAATTAAGATAGTCAACCCCGGTGAATTCCTCGATATTTATGAACAAATGCGAGGTATTTGATAATTGAAAGGAGAATAAAATATGCCGAAATTAGCTTTACTTGGCGGTGAAAGAGCTATTCCAGAAGAAATGCCTGAACCAGGAAGAGTGTCTTTCGCAGAAGCATTTGCAAGGCATATGGGCGTAGAATATGCGCTTCTGGGAAGTTGTGGGACGAGCGCGCTTATCTGCGCGTTAGCGGGAGCAGGCGTTGGTTGTGGAGATGAGGTTATTGTTCCATCGTTTACATGGATAGCCAGCGCAGGTGCTATTCTGCGGGTTAATGCCATTCCCATCTTCGCAGACATTGACCCAAGAACTTTCTGCCTTGACCCTGAAGATGTAAAAAAGAAGATTACTGACCAAACCAAAGCGATACTTCCGGTTGATATTTATGGGCATCCCGCGTCAATACCTGAGTTGATGAAGATAGCTGAAGAACATAACCTTATGGTCGTTGAGGATGCCGCGCAGGCAACGGGAGCGCAGATAAACGGCAAATACGTTGGAAGTCTATCGCACGTAACTGAATTTAGTTTTTCCGGCAAACCTCTCGCATCCACTTCCGGCGGCGTCATGACTACTAATGACCGAGAGATTTATGAAAGAGCTATGCTGTTTGGCACGCATCCCGCCACTCTTCATGGCGCCATAACTATACCGAAATTTCGTAAGTATACCACATTTGGTTTAACAGGTGACAGGCACACAATGGATAGTCGCGCTCAAGATTACGCTTATGAGCAGTTGCAGACCCTGGATGCGAGAAACAACGCTCGGATAGCCAATGCGAACTATCTTACTGAGGAATTAAGTGAGCTCGATGGAATAACACCGCCTTACGTTAAACCCGGATACAAACATGTGTATCATTATTACACATGCCTGTATGATGAGGAAAAATTCGGTGTTCCTCGAGATAAATTTGTAGAAGCGTTGAGGGCTGAAGGTTTGAATGTGGGCCCTTATGTTGATGGCGCTTATCATATGGGCGGTAAGGATGTCCATGCCGGGCCGTTGCACCATCGCGCAATCTATCAGGAGTTAAATGTCTACGGGCATGGCTGCCCGTTTACGTGTCCATATCACAAAGGCGGCCCTCCAAAGTATGAGATTGGTTCTCTTCCTGCCACGGAAGAGATAATCAAAAAGGAGTTCAGCCTTTCTCAGCCTGATATCTCTGCTCCCAATAGCCGAGGGCAGATGAAACAGTATGTAGAGGTCATACGGAAGGTTATAGATAATATAGATGAATTGAGGGACTAATCGCCAGAAACCCGTTTTCTCCAGGAAAACGAGTTTCTGAAAGAGGAATTTTATTCATGGAACTCGACCAATTTATAAAGGAACTTGTTGTCGATTTTCTGATGGAAATCATAGAGTTGTTCTTTCCCGACCTGGCAAGAAAATTGGATTTCTCTCAGAAAAAAGACCTAAACAAGGAACTTTACACCAGAACACCTGAAGGCGAAGAGAGATTTGTGGATGTACTGTTGGAGGTGGGATATAAAATTCCACCTCCATCTGTTTTGCTTGTCCACGTCGAATCGCAACAGCAGAAGCGGTTTGATTTCCCCGGGCGAATGTTAGCATATCAATGTCTGATTTATGGAAGAGAAATAGAAAAAGAACGGAAAGATTCCTTTACCCTTGCTGAGTTTACTGAATGGAAAAACAGGAAACATCTTCTGTCATTCGTCTTTTGCAATTATTCCCTTAATGCTGGTATTACAGAAGAAGAATGTGAAACAACTTTTCATCTAAGTTGCCGATATACTTGTATAAGTTTGCCTATGCTATCCGCAAGAGAATATTTGCAGAAGGATAATTCGGTGGTTTGCGCTTTGGCGGTTTTCATGAATTTAGACGGATTGTCAAAACCGATTCTCAAAGTCGAATGCTATCGAAAATTGCTTTCATATATGAAAACCTTAACCACTCGTCAGATTAATCAAATCATATATGCGCTTGAAACTTATCTGACTTTGACAGAAGCTGAACGAGAAATATACCAAAGATTGATTAACGAAGTGTATCCGGAGGTGAGTGAAATGCTTACTAATCCATTAATCGAACAAGGAAGACAACAAGGAATTCAACAAGGAATTCAACAAGGCCGGCAACAAGAACTGCAAGATTCAGTTGTCAGAATTCTCTATCGTAGATTCCGACAAATTCCACAAGATTTGCAAGGGAAAATCTCGTCTTTGACTGATATTCAAAAACTGCGAAATCTCCTTGATGCTTCGGTAGAAGCAAAGTCTCTGGAAGAGTTACGAATGAATGGATTTTTTGATTGATAGAGACGTAAGGAGGAAATATAATGAACGGAGAAGTACGGTTTGGTCGAATGATTCCAGGTGAAGTAGTTCGCCGCCGCGAAGTTTGCCCTGTAGCCTACCTGCCAGTTGGCGCGTTAGAGTGGCACGGCGAACATCTGCCGTTTGGCACGGACTATCTCACCGTAGAGCATATTTCAGAACGAGCGGCGCGTGAGATTGGCGGTATCGCATTTCCGCCGCTGCTTTACGGTGATGTGCGTTACTATTTACATGATTCACGTTCGGAGTGGCGGGATGAATATACAAAAGAAATGCGCATTCCGCACAGTTACGCTTCTGCTTTCCCGCTTGAGGCGAACGAAGATAAAAGCGGACATACACTTCCTGTTGCGCCTGATCTTGAAAGTGTAAGGGAACCGCTTCCCTTTTCGTCCGGAGAGCAATATCGCTGCTTTGTGGGAATCATCGCGCAGACGTTGCTTTCAATCTACCTTTACGGTTTTAAGGTAATTATCTTGCTACCCGGGCACGGTCCAAACGTTGGGCCATGCTTACAGGCGGAAAAACTTTACGCCGAAAATGCTAAACGACGGCAAAGTTTTCAACCGCCCGCTGTTACGAAGACATTCTTTTATATTGAAGTAGCAAAAGAGATTGAGCCGCGCCTGCGCAAACACTGGATTCATGCTGATAAGTGGGAGAGTTCGATTGTAATGGCAGCGGCGCCGGAGACGGTGCATCTTGACCGTCTACCGAAAGAGAAAAAAGCTATTCCGCCAGCCTATCTGGGCATCCCATACCTGAACGAACATACAGGTTATTCTGAGGCACACCAGGAGCTATGGGAAAACTTCGATGCGTTAGACCCCAGAAACGCTAACGCCGATTACGGCAAGGAACATATAGACTACGCTATAAAACGCCTTGGAGAAGAAGTTAACGCGATCCTTCAAGAGATTAGAAAAGATTGAAAAAATCAGTTGACATTAAGGAGTGTGGATGCTGATGGCAGTCAAGGTAAAAGAAATTGTCCAACGGGTTGAACGGTTGGAAATAAAGGTGCAAGACTTGGAACGCCAAGTCAAACCGGAAGGCAAAGTCGAAATTGGGATGACCGTGGAGGAGGCTTCGGAACTGTTCAAAAACCCGCCGAATCGAACGCCCGAGGCTATCAAGAAGGCATTGAGCATTGTCGGCATTGCCAGAGGTGGACCAGATGACTTGTCCGAGCACTGCCGGTACTACCTCTATGGTTTTCCTAAGCAGAAGCGGCGCAGAAAGGGGGCGATGTGAAAGTGCCGGTCTTTGTGGATGCCTCTGCATGGGTAGGGATTGCTAATCCACGCGACCATACGCATCAACTTAAGCTCCTTTTTCAATTCCCCTCCCTTGACGGGAGGGGTTAGGGGAGGGTGATAAATAAGAAAGTGAGAAAACTGCTTTCTTGCTTTCTCCTTTCACCCCCACCTAGCCTCCCCCGTCAAGGGGGAGGAACAACGTTATGATTGCGAAGATTGTCTTAAGTTGATGCGTATGGGATTGCTAATCCACGCGACAAACGGTATCGGCAGGCAGAAGCCAAATATGAGGAGCTATTGCGTCAAGGCGAGCAATTGGTTACGATAAACTGGACAGTGTATGAAGCTCTAACTCTGCTCAAGGCACGGGCAGGTTTAGAGAAGATGGAGGAAATTTGGGCTGTTGTCAACACACCTGAAATCGTTACCCTTATTCGCGTAACTGAAGAGATAGAGGCACAGGCGCTGGACATATTCTTCCATTTCAAAGATAAACTCTGGGGCATCGTGGACTGTGCCAGTTTGGTCGTGATGGAGAGAATAGGATGTACCCAAGCATTTGCCTTCGATGAGCACTTCATCCAAGCCAGCAAGCAGCGTGGATTTCAAGTCATTCCGTGAAACAGCCAGGAAAAGAAAAAGTTTGGAGGGATTAAAAATGAAAAATAGAATTTACGTTTTCATAAGTTTGACATTAATTGGTTTTTCACAAATCTGTATTGCAGAGAATCAGGAAAAAGCAGAACAACAGCCGGATTATCGCTTCGTCTTCGCGAATCCGCAGATTCTCTCGTTTGATATCGCAATGAGCGCGGAGGCTTATGAGCAGATGCAACCAGAACAGCGGGAAGCAGACAGCCCAGAACGTATGAGTTCACGCAGTATGTTCAATCTGGAATTTAACTATGTCGAAGCCACTGTGACTTGCAACAACGAAGTCTATACGAGAGTCGGAGTTCGTCACCGAGGGAACGCCTCGATGGTGATGATTCCACCCAATGGAAAGAAACCGTACAAGTTCGATTTTGATAGGTTCAACAAAGAGCAGACATTTCACGGCTTTAAGAAACTAAACTTTATCAACTGCTTTCGTGACCCGTCAATGCTCAGAGATAAATTGACGTATGACCTGATGCAGAAAGTGGGCGTTCCTGCTCCTCGCGCAACCTTTGCTAACTTATATCTGACTATCGAAGGCAAAGAACGTGAATATCTTGGGCTTTACGTCGTCGTTGAGCAGGTCGATAGTGTGTTCCTTCAGGACAGATTAGGTAATTCCGACGGCTTGCTGATAAAAGGCGAAATCATAAATGATTTGGAATATCGCGGCGATGATTGGGAAGCTTATGCCCACGATTACGAATTCAAATCCAACGAGGAAAATTCGGACACATCACTTTTGATTAAATTTCTGCAATTTGTGCATCAGGCATCCGATGAGCAGTTTGCCGCTGAGATTAATCAGCGCCTCAATGTGGATAGGTTTTTGGCGTGGCTTGCTATCAATACACTGCTCACAAACTTTGATAGCTACGCCGGGCTTGGTCATAATTGGTATCTTTACTACGATACTGCCGCGAGAAAATTTGAACATATCCCCTGGGACGTTAATGAATCTTTCGGTAATCTTCAACTCGGCGATAAGCCGGAGCAAATGCTCGATTTTGATATTTACCGCCCTTATGTTGGCGAAAAGATTCTTATACGGCGTTTGCTCTCTGTGGAAAAGTACAGAGAACAATACCTCGCCTACCTCCGGGAGTTTGTCGATGGAGTTTTTGCGCCAGAGACGATGCATGCGGAAATCGACCGATTGCACGAATTTATCAAAAACGCGGTAGAAGCTGACGCCTATAAAATTTATCCAACAGCCGCCTTTGAGAAAAGCATTAACGATACTGTCCAACCGCTCTTTCCAATTTTCAGCAATGGCATCATCGGGCTTAAACCGTTTGTCGCCGGGCGAGTCGCTTCTGTCAAAGCACAACTTGCAGGCGCAAAGGAGGGCTATAAGTTTGAGTATTCTCCGATGGAAAATACTCCTCCACCACCTGCCCCCCAAGCAATGGAGAAAATCGAGGTTCGGAAGAAAGCCCTGGAAGCCAGGCTTGAACAGATTGAAGCATCAATTCAGGGTAATCCGATGGATGCTCAGTTGTATGCCGAAAAGGGGCTCACTATGGCGGAATTAGCGGGCATGAGTGGACCGACAGAGCAGATGAAATATGCGCTTGGAATGGCAGAAGCGTTTGAAAAATCGCTCGAACTCGACCCCGAAAATATCCTCGGACATTTCGGGCGCGGGCTTGTGCGCTTATTCACACCAGAAGCGTTCGGCGGCGACCTGGATGGCGCAATTTCCGATTTCGAGTTTGTTCTCAGCACAGAATCCTCGAACGTTCAGACGCACTTTTTTATCGGACTTGCCTACAATCGCAAAGGCTTAAAAGACAAGGCTATCGCGCATCTTGAAAAGGTGTTGGAGTTGGACCCGCAGAATCAACAAGCGAAGCAGGAACTTGAGAAACTGAAGTAGAATTAAATCCTTATGTGACCGTCCTGAGCAAAGCGAAGGAACACGCGAAATTGCACGAAAAACGCGAAAATGTAACCAAACTTTTCTTTTAGACACGAGTTTTTCAGTTATCAGAAGATAGTGCGTCTTTAAGAGCAGATTCAACCGCCGAGAACACAGAGAGGGCGGCGGTTTAGCTTCTAAACGGCTGAACTCAGAGCACGCGGCGAAAAAGAGTAAGAGAAAAGCCTCTGCGTTCTCCGCGCCTCCTCCGCGAACTCTGCGGTTAACAAAGGA
>Ga0194125_10003405_pt1 | contig 25639 bp, 25 predicted proteins | sample TA2KigC250mmetaG_FD_148626 | JGI IMG/M metagenome (GOLD analysis project Ga0194125, IMG submission 148626) | Freshwater microbial communities from Lake Tanganyika, Tanzania - TA2015034 Kigoma Deep Cast 250m | ecosystem: Environmental > Aquatic > Freshwater > Lake | place: Tanzania: Lake... | reverse complement strand
CAGGAAAGTTCACGAATGGTTAAAAAGGAATTAGCCTTATGTCCATGAAGGAAGATCAGAGAGAAGTCTATTGGCGATTTAATGTTTTTCATCGGTTTATTCACCTGGTGATGATGATCACCTTTCTAGGCCTGGCTTTAACCGGGCTTCCCCTCAAATACCCGCAGGCCTTCTGGGCGCAGGGGCTGATCTTTCTCTGGGGAGGGGTAAAGGGAGCCGGACTGTTTCATCGGTGGTTCGCCGGGATCACCTTCGGTTATTTCGCCCTCCATCTGCTCTATGTGTGCTATTACCTTGTTATATTAAAAGGGAAGTTATTGGGGCCCCATTCCATGGTTCCTTCACTAAAAGATTTTCGAGATCTCTACCAGCACCTTCTCTACTTTTTGGGAAAGGGATCTCCGCCGCAATTTGGCCGGTTTACGTACTGGGAGAAATTTGATTATTGGGCGGTCTTCTGGGGAATCACCTTTATCGGGGGATCCGGCCTCTTGCTCTGGTTCCCGGAATTTTTCTCCGGGTTTTTGCCTGGCTTCTGGTTCAATATCGCTTATACGATCCACAGCGATGAGGCGCTTCTGGCCATGGGGTTTATCTTTGTTGTCCATATCTTCAATGGACATCTCCGCGCCAGCGTCTTTCCAATGGACAAGTCCATCTTTACGGGTCAGATGGAAGCTAAAAAGATCATGGAGCATCATCCTCTGGAGTGGGAGGAGTTAAATCGACATCCTGAAGAGAAAAAGAGGCGAAAGGTGAGAAAAGACCTTCTCTTTCTTTTCCTCATCCTGATCCTCTGTGGGATGCTCCCGACCCTTTCTTTTGCCCGAGGAATGACCGATGAAGAGATGATGGAGGCGGAAAAGAAGATATGTCTGCGCTGCCATCGCCAGCCCAATCTCAACAGCAATGAGGGCATTGCTACGACGATTCTCTTCTGCATGGATTGTCACGGAAAGAAGGATGTGGAAAAGAAGGTCGATGGGAAAACGGTCTCTGTTTATCTTGACCCGAAAGAATACGGAAAGACCATCCATCGAAGAATTGCCTGTGTCCAGTGTCATGAGGGAATTGCCTCCTCACCTCATCGAACCTTACAGTTCAGTTGCGTCTCCTGCCATGGATACCATGGTGAGGGGACCGCGCATGACCCTCATCGGAGCGTCAACTGTGAGGCCTGCCACCATGAATCCAAAGAGGTGAGGAAGGATCCTAAGACAGGTCGGATTTTGTTAGCCAAGATCAAAGATGGCGCGCCTGTCAAGATGACTTCCCATCTGTTTGCCGATTTTAAAAATCACGAAGCCTGCAAGAAATGTCACTTTCCTGAAAATAAGGTGGGAGCTCCGGTTCGTGTGCTTCCGGCAAAGAGTGTGATCTGCATGGGATGTCATAGCAGTTCGGTGTCTCTTAATGATCCGGTCTCAATCGTTTCCGTTCTCCTTTTTCTGTTTGGGATTGGAGGCACGCTCGCCTTCTGGTTTCAGGGGACGATGGTCGATCCTTCCTTTACTGGCCGTGAAAAGCTCTCCTACCTTGGAGAAAAAGCCTGGCAGATCGTCTTCTCCAGGAAGATATGGACCATCCTCAAGGTCTTTGTTGTGGATGTTCTCCTGCTCAGAAGTATCTTGAAGGAAGGTGTAGGTCGCTGGACGATTCATAGTCTCATCTACCTTCCCATCTTTATCCGGTTTCTGATTGGATTGACACTTCTTATCCTTTCCACTCTCTTTCCGATGAACGAGAAGGTGGCGGTGCTGCTCGATAAAAATTTTCCTCCTCTTGCGTTCATCAACGATTTTCTGGGATTATGCATCATCCTTGGAGCTATGTTCGCGATCATGAGGCGCCTACAGGGAAAGAGCCAGAAGCTGGTCACGGGCGGCCAGGATTATGTAGTCCTGGGTTTGATCGGAGCGATCCTGTTGACAGGGTTTTGGGTAGAGGGAATGAGGATTCTTCAAACGGGCATCCCCCTTTCAAAGGCGCTTCCATCTTTTATAGGCTATCCTGTTTCGCTCCTTCTCGGCCTTATTCCTATCCGCTGGGAGATGATCTATCCCTATGGATGGTATGTCCATGCGATACTGACAGGGGCTCTGGTTGCCTATCTTCCATTCAGTAAAATGTTTCATATCCTAATCAGCCCTCTCGTTGTTTTGGTTAAGGCTGCTATGGGGGAAAAATGAACTTAAGCTTTTCCGACAAAGTTCTCCATTGGTGTAAAACGCTGATTCACTCGAGGCGTTTTTCCAGAAGCTGGATGGGGAAGAACCTCTCCATGATTCAACTCATGGAACTGGACGCTTGCACCCATTGTGCCATGTGCAGTTCCCACTGTTCTGTTGCAATCGCTTTTGAAGGGATTCCAAACATCAATATCCTCCCCTCCGAAAAAGTCGCCTCGATCAAGGCTCTGGCTTCCGGCAACCCGCTTACCGAACAGGAGATTCGTGGTCTTCAGGAAGGCGTCTATCTTTGCACCAATTGTTACCGTTGCACAGTGGTTTGTCCGGTGGGGATCAATCTGCAGAATTTGTGGAATAGAGTCAGAGAGCTTCTCATCCAAAGAGGAATTCCCGAACTTTCGGTTCTCTCACCTCTCTCATTTTATCGGGGGTTGATGAAGGCAGAGGCGGTTCAGGGAGATTACGAAAAGCCCCTCATCCAGGCAAGGGAGGCCATTTCATCTCAATGCGATTCAATGAAGAAGAAAGACAAAATCCTTCACCTGACCCCTGTGGATGAAAAATTTAAAAGTGGGCTGGACCTTTCTGCCCAGGCAAAAAACTTTTCAATTTGTTTCGGTTGTCAGACCTGCACGACCGTCTGTCCGGTGGTGAGACATTATGAAAACCCACAGGAGGCCCTGGGGCTTCTGCCCCATCAGATCATGCATGCCGCCGGATTAGGGCTGAAGGACCTGGCCATTGGCTCCAATATGCTCTGGGATTGCCTCACCTGCTATCAGTGCCAGGAGCAGTGCCCCAGGGGGGTATCCGTCACCGACGTGCTGTATGAGTTGAAGAATTCAGCCATCAAATACACGAAAGAGAAGATATGATGACATACGCACTCTTTTTAGGTTGCCAGATTCCCATTCGATTGCAACAATATGAAACCTCCTCCAGGGCGGTTTTGGAGCGGCTTGGTGTGGAGCTGATGGATATCGAGGAGTTTAACTGCTGCGGGTATCCTCTGCGGAATATCGATTTTAAAACCTTTCTTCTGGCGTCGGCAAGAAATCTTGCTCTCGCAGAAAAGAAGAACCTGAATGTGATGACTCTGTGCCAGTGTTGCTATGGAGCACTGAAAAAGGCAGACTTTTTACTTAAAGAGAATCCCTCTCTTAAGAAGGAAGTGAATGCGGTTCTTCAGCAGGAGGGTGTTTCCTACGAAGGAAAGATTGAGATAAAGCATCTCCTGTCCGTTCTTGATCAAGAGGTAGGAGTCGAAACGATCCGGAAGAAGGTCGAAAAACCTTTTGAAGGGCTTAACATTGCCGCTCACTACGGATGTCATGCTTTACGGCCAAGCCAGGTTGTCCAGTTTGATGATCCCGGGAATCCCTCCATCTTTGATCGTTTGGTGGAAGTAACCGGGGCAAAAAGTATTGACTGGTTGATGAGACTCGAATGTTGTGGCGCTCCTCTGTTGGGGAGCAATGATGAGCTATCAACAGAGATGACACTAAAGAAACTGAACAATGGACAAGCGTCAGGCGCGGATTACCTCTGTACCGCCTGTACCTATTGCCAGATCCAGTTCGATACCGTTCAACAGATGATTCTTTCTCGGAGAGGTTCAGGCCATCCTCTTCCCTCCATCCTCTATCCTCAGCTCCTGGGCCTGAGCATGGGAATTCCACCTGAACCCCTCGGACTCCAGATGAACAAGATACCGATCCGTGAGATCGGATCATGACATACAAAGCAGATAGTCATGCCCGGATAAAATAACTTTCACTCTAAACACTTCATCGATCCTTCTCTCTTCTTTAAGAGGGTCGAAAAGAACCCTTCAAAAAGAATAGTTGCTCTTTCAATTTACATTTAGCAATCTACTTTCTTAGAAAGCACTGTGGAATCCAATTCGATGAGTTCTTCCGAGAGCAGAGATTATTTAGATTTGAAAGCCATTTTAGTTATCCTTATCTTAACGCTCCTGTGGGGATTGAATTACTCCGCCATTAAAATTTCCAATGAGGGAATTTCTCCGGTCTTCGCCTCAACCCTGCGTTCGCTCATCGCCTCGGTCTGCGGCGCGATCTATTGCCTCAGAAAAGGAGAAAAATTATTCCACACCGATATCCGGCTGTTCCACGGTGTGATCGTGGGCCTCTTATTTGGCCTGGAATTCGCCTGCATCTATTTCGGGATGCTCTATACGGATTCGGCTCGATCCGTCGTCTTCGTCTACTTGAGCCCCTTTGTAGTGGCTGTGGGTGCCCATTTCTTCCTTCGTGGGGACAGGCTGACTGTCCTGAAAACCCTGGGTTTGGCCGGTGCTTTTATGGGGATCGTTTTTGTCTTTTATGGAAAGCCGAAAACTGCCAAACCCAATATGCTCATTGGCGATATTCTGGAGATTATTGCAGGAATGCTGTGGGGAGCAACCACCCTTTACATCAAGAGATTCATGGCGGGGAAAGTTGAACCGATTCATACCTTTCTTTATCAGCTCTTCTTCTCGATTCCTATTCTATTTGTCGTCAGCCTCATCCTTGAACCAACGTGGGTCTATCAGATCAACTCATCCATCGTTGCTTCGCTTTTTTATCAATCGGTGATCGTGGCGTTTATCAGTTATTTTGTCTGGTTCAAATTAATCCATCAGTATTCCGTGAGCCGGCTCAGCGCCTTCACCTTCTTCACTCCCATCTTCGGCGTTCTCTCCGGCATTCTCTTCATAGGCGAAGAATTTACATTTTCTCTCATGGTGGGCCTTCCCATGGTTTCCGTTGGCATCTTCCTAGTCAACTGGAGAAAATAGACCGTCCTTGAATGGATCTACTTTCAGGATAGCATCCCAAACGCCAATTCCGGATTACCATTGACCCTTTCATCTTTTATACCCCTCCTTGAAAAGGAGGGGCTGGGGGAGATTTCCCAAGAAATACCGAATTACCGTTGCCCTTTCCTAATTTCTCAGGATAATTTCATTTGACAATGGTAGCTACCTTAATATAAAATGTAGCTATGATAGCCACAGGGATCAAAGAACTAAAAAATAGGCTGAGTTATTATCTGAGAGAAGTAAAGAAGGGCGAAAAGATCCTGATCACCGAAAGAGACCAGGTGATTGCGACTATCTTACCCATAGAACGGGGGGAAGAGGATTCAAAACTCCTTTCTCTGGTAAAAGAGGGGTTTGCCTCATGGAAAGGGGGTAAACCTACGGGAAGCCATCGCCCTATTAAAATAAAGGGGAAGACCGTTTCTGAGATGGTTCTGGAAGACAGAAGATGATCGTTTACCTCGATACAAGCTCCCTGGTTAAATTATACGTTGAAGAAGTAGGTTCTGAGGAAATAAGAAACATTGCCCAAAAGGCAGCGGTTATTTCGACTTCAAAAGTAGCTTATGCAGAGGCACGGTCTGCCTTCGCGAGAAAACAGAAAGAAGATGGGTTTCCTCTAAACTTACTGAGAGGAGTCGTTTCGGATTTTAACAGGGATTGGGACAGTTACTATTTGATTGAGGTTACGGATGGATTGATCAGGGTAGCGGGTGATATTGCAGAAAAATATCTTCTTAGAGGTTTCGACTCCATTCATCTTGCCTCAGCTATTCATCTCAAGAACCGAATAAGGATAGATATCTATTTTTCAAGCCACGACGCCAAACTGAATCAATCCGCCGAAAAAGAAGGGGTTATTGTCCTCACCTGATAAATAAGGGACAGGGTCACATTTTAAATTTCATTCTACATCTCATCCATTCTCTAACATACTATTGTGAAACGATCTTTAACAAGAAATACCGAATTACCGTTGCCTGACACCGAGGCCCCTTGTAAGGGGCATCGGTGTCGGATTGTGGTGAGTGACTTGGAGCGGAGACGCCCGATCTGGTATGGAGGGGAGGATCGATCGGAACAGAGTCTGGATCGATTTTACCAATGGCTTGGGGACAGGAAGGCCAAGAAGATTCGGTTGGCTGTGATGGACATGTGGAAGGCCTTTGAGAAGTCGACGAGGAGCAACGTCCCCACAGCAGCCATTCTCTTTGATAAGTTTCATGTGATGAGACATCTGGGGGAGGCGCTGGACAAGGTGCGCAAGATGGAATATGCGAGGCTTTCCGGTCAGGATCGTTCCTATATAAAGGGACAGAAGTACACCCTTTTGTCGAGCAAGGAGAACTTGACGCTGGATGGGCGCAAGGCCTTAAGAAAACTCTTGAAGGCCAACAAACGGCTCCATACGGCGTATGTGTTGAAGGAATCCTTTGGTCAGTTATGGAGTTACCAGACGGAAGGATGGGCACGGCGGTTTTTTGACCACTGGAAGGATTCATTGAAATGGCAACGGTTAGTCCCTTACGAGAGATTTGCTGAGATGATTGAAAGACACTGGGATGGGGTTGCAGCATACAGCAAACCTGAAAACAAAGTCTCTTTGGGTTTTGTGGAAGGACTTAATAATAAGATCCGCGTCCTTCAGAGAAGAGCTTATGGTCTTCGGGATGAGGAATATCTCCGACTTAAAATTCTAACTTGCATGCTCAAGGAGATATAATTTTACCCACTCACTTCCACGAAGACCCTCTTTTTCCTGATACCACCCTCGAATGTCCCATCGGTTAGGATATCTCATAGAGTCAGGGCCTAGAACTCTCAGGGCTCTAAAAACGACTTCACCATTTGCCCTATAATCCATTTTCATCACTCTGCCCATATTCCGATATCCACCCTGACACACAGATAATACACTCCCCTCCCCTTCTTTTTTTATTGCAGTTTAATTTTTAAGTAGCTATAATGTTACCAAAGTAGCTATTTTTGGAGGAAGCCATGAGGACGATGACTGCTAAGGATCTGAAGAACCAAACCGGTAAAGCAATGCGAACGGTCTCAAGGGGAGAGAAGGTGATCGTCACGTTAAGGGGGAGACCTTTTGCATTAATATCCCCTATGACCTCTGTATCGCTGGCTGAGAGTTCCCTGCGTTCACCTGAAGATGCATGGAAGGATATAGAGAGCGCCCTTAAAAAGACCAGACCGAGGTTTAAAAATGTCAAGGAGGCGATGAATTGGACAAGAAAAAGGTAAGTCTCTTTATTGATACCAATGTATTTATTATTGATCTCCGGTATCATCGAGACCGCAATTACAAGATCAACCGCCTTTTTCTGGATTTTGTAATGAGGCAGGGAAGAGGGGTAACGAGTATCATCAACCTTCTTGAAGTATGCGGTATCCTATCTTTTAATCTAAACCGACAACAGATCTTGGAGCTGTTTTATTATTTCCCTAAGAAATACCGTGTAGATATCATCCCATCTAGCGAGATGGATATTTTTCTTCCAGAAACCTCAGTGGGAGCAGTAATGGAGATGATTTACCAGAAAGCCAGTTTCGGAGATGCCCTTGTAGCAAATATCGTTAATGTTTCCATGCTTGGAGGGGCTGTATTTGTAAGCTGGGATGCATTACACTTTAGGAAATTGCTTTCTGTCAGAGCAATGACGCCTGAAGAGTTTTTGCGATCAGTGAGCCGGAACGATAGATCCTCCTGAAAAGCACTCTCTTTCTCAAAGAAGAATTCACATTTTCTCTCATGGTAGGGCTTCCCATGGTCTCCGCCGGAATCTTCCTGGTCAACTGGAAACAATAGACCATCTTTGTACCCTATACCGAGTTACCGTTGCCCGGCACCAGAGCGACCCTCTTGCCCTTTTTCTGTCAAGGTCCCCCCTGACCCCATGTCCCATCTCTAAGATTATCCTGTGCGAAAGTCATCTAGGCCTCGACCACCTGCAAACCATCGCGAGGGGATGATCATGGTTAAATACCGTGGATTTAGTTTTTTCGCCTGTTGCACAAACTTATGGTAGATAGGGATAGCACTTGCGCCATGACCGCCATCACTCAACTGATATGGTGGATTTCCCACAATCACATCAAATTTCATATTGAATATCTCCTCTGGATTTTCAGTGTGGATGAACTTATAGGCATGGGTTTCAAGCTCTCCGCCCCGGTCATATTCTTGCTGGCTTGCTCCGCAGGAAACACATCTCCCATTTTCCCATGTATGGTCAATCCGCTCAAAGCGGATGTTGCCCTGCGGATTATCGAAAGTTTCGCATACAGAGTATTTCCCGTTGGCCGTCTTGGAGCAGTAAACGCTTCTACGGGAGAGCAAGGCTGTCAACTCAGTGATGGCAATCCCGAAAAGCTGGTTGTTAAAAATATGGTTGATCCTTTTCTGCTTGTCGGGGATCTTCTGTTCCAGTCCTACATCCAAACGTTTGGCAATCTCCCGAAGAAACACCCCCGTCTTGCAGAATGGATCGAGAAACCGAGCATTCTTATCGCTCCAGATTCCCTCTGGAATCAAGTCCAGAATCTGGTTCACCAGTTGAGGCGGCGTGAAAACCTCATCGCTGCTCAGATTGGCCAGGCAGGTCAATACATCGGGGTTATAATTATTTCTGTTCAACATCGACGAGCCTCAGGTAGTGAGTTAAGAGAAACTCCTTTACCGGAGTAGGAATAAAGGCCTTCTCCCCGAGATCAGAAAAAAGGGGCAATTCTCTTATTTCGCCATAGTAAAATAATTCATGAAAAGCAAAGTCCCTGCGTTTGATCATACTGCCATTGACCGGCGACCATTCGGAGAATACAATCGGCTGCGGATTTTCACCTACCGTATTCAGGGTGAGGGCATCCCCCCAGATAATATTACGCCCAAGGATGTAATTGACCGTATTAAGGCATTCCTTTCTAAAAAGGCTACTGTAATGGCGGTCAAAAATTACAAAAAGACGCTTGCGACATTCAACGACATTATCTTCCAGAATATCGATACCGTAGAGAGAAGACACAGCAAGGATGGCATTCCGCTCATACTCTAATGGACTCTTACTGTAACGTGATTCAAGGATGCACAGTTTCCGTTCTAGGATTTCTGTCAGGAAATTACCTGTGCCGCACGCAGGTTCAAGGAACCGTGACTCGATCCGCTCAGTTTCCTGCTTCACAAGATCAAGCATGGCATTGACTTCCCGCCTGCCGGTATACACCTCACCATGATCAGTGACTCTCTTTTTTGATACAACCTGCTTTTCCATCAGCTCTGTTGAAATCTTTCACTCATTACTACAATCCGTTAGGAGCGAGAATAGAAAGCCCGCTCTTTTGAAGAAATATTTAAATGCCTGTTAACTCCGTCGAATCGGTATACGGAATGATTGCTCCATTGGGTTGTTTCTTCCAGATTTTTTCTTTATGAGCCGCATCATAAACCATTCGTTCTTCTGGAAATTTCAGGGCGATGCGGGTAATTATTCTTTTTTCTTCCGGGGTAAGGGTTTCGGCCTTCGTCTCATTGACTTTTATGATGTCTTCAATTAAGTCCTTATAATTATTGAGCTGGGGCCCGTAAGGAAGTGCGGCATAGGTGGCTCCGGTCATGCTTTCCCCAGTCTCCCGGTGTGCAACCATGTCCGCATACCACAGGTATTTTGCGGCGAACAGCATCTTATCATTTTTTTTAAGAATATGTTTGCCAAGAACGGACTCAAATTCTTTAACCACCAATTTTATCCTGGGGATTGAAAAAGCCCGATTCCCGGTACAACTATCTCCAACGTTTTGACCTCCAAGAGCAATCCTGAGAGCATGGTCCATCGATTTGCTCTGAATCGTGCCGCCTTCCCACCTTTTGATACTTGCAATTCCAACATTCATGCGCTTCGCAAGACCCTCCTGAGTCAAGCTTAATCGCTTCCTCTTCTCAACGATTTCCTCCCCCGTTAGAAGGTTGACTGCCCTGCGGTATATGTTGGCGATCGTTTTCTGAATTGTATCTGTTTGTTCCGCAGTCCCCGCTTTTGTCCCGCACACCCTGCATATATATTGTTCCACGGGACATTTAATGCCAACACCCCGAAAATCGATTTTTTCTACGGTTTTTCTTACCACCATTTTCCCATGTCCTTTCGGACATTCTATTTTTATATCTTTCATATTATTCACCCGTTTTTTTCCTTTCTATCCTCATGCAATGATACAACCCACATCCATTGTCCTTTGAAGCCAAATTTCAAATAGATTATCTCTCCCAAATGCTTACTTACCCATCGAAAAGTAAAGAGTTCGCAATCAAGAATGTCGCTTTCATACGACTTTTGTGGTGGATAACTTCCAGCATAATCATCAGGTGTTATCTCGCTCAAAAGATTGGTGAGAATATTTGAAATACCTTCAATGGTAAACCCTAATTTTAATACATCAGCAGAGACACTAACCGGATTCAAGACAGAAAATTGACCGCCTGATACCGCTTCCTTTGCCTGTTTTATCTTGCGGTTGATTTCTTTGTGAGAGGGTCGATCCATAACCATTATGGTATCAATTGATACCTTTTGTCAACAAAAAAATTATTAGGACTGAGGGCTGGACTTATTGAGGCTTCCAATTCTACCAATGACCCTGATGACTGTTATTTTTTAGGCCCATTCTATCTAAAGCAACAGATTAGTCAAGGCTTCAGTTCTGTAATCTGAAAGAAACAGGAATGGTTCTGGGGGCTGATTTCTGTTCCCCCTATGAAGATAGCGGGCCATCTATTCAGGTGTGTTCAAGAATGGACTGACTTGATGGTCCTTGAATTACCGTTGACCCATTATTTTTTCATGAGCTGGATGACTGCTTTTTCGAGGCCGTCGAGGGTGAGCTCAAACATGGGGAAGATTTCCTGAATGTGGAGGATGGTTCTGGTGTAGGGCCAATCTCCCTGGGGCACCGGATTGAGCCAGACTGAGTGGGGGAAGGTTTGGGCAATGAACTGGAGCCTCATATAGCTTGGCTTTCCTGATCTCTCACCGACATAGATGGAACCGTCCGTGGACATCAGTTCATAAGGGGCCATGCTTGCATCCCCAACAATGATAAATCTTGTCTCAGGATCGAGACGAACCAATTCATCCACAGAAAAAGGTTTGAACCGTCTCTGGGGGTCTTCCCATAGGTGGTCATAGATCGTATTGTGATAATAGAAGGTTTTTAAGTCTTTAAACTGTGACCGCGCATAGTTGAAGAGAGTCTGGACCATTCCTATATAAGGGTCCATGGACCATCCGCCATTATCTATTGCGAGAATTACCTTGAGCCGATCTCTCAGGCTTTGATCGAATATGATCTCGATCTCGCCCGCATTTTTCATCGTTTCGTAAATCGTCTTTTCAATATTGACCCTGTCCTTGGGGCCATGGGGGACCATGTTCCTTAAACGTTTCAGGGCTTCTCCCATCTGAGCTTCGGTGAGCGGGCCATCCTGGGAATAGTCCCGGTACCTTCGTTCCATTGCCACTTTGACCGCTGACTTATTTCGGGAAACACCTCCAACCCGCATTCCACCAGGATGATATCCTGAATGGCCTACGGGAGAAGTCCCTCCTGTTCCGATCCATTTGCTTCCACCATGGTGGGCTTCGGTCTGCTCTTTTAAGCGATCGAGGAAATACTGGATAAGCTCTTCGGGGGTCAATTTACTTAGATCTTCCTCCTTGATGCCGAGGAGATTTGCCAGTTCTTTTGGGTTTTTCAGCCATTCTTCGAGAAGAGAACGGGCGACTTCCGAGAGTTCGACAATATCCGGTTCCTTTAACTCGACTCCCTGGAAGCGATGGGCAAAGACCTGGTCATAGAGATCGAAGTATCTTTCGCTCTTTACGAGAATCGAGCGGGCAGCCGTATAGAAGTCATCCACAGAATTGACCAGCCCCATATTCAGGGCTTTTTGAAGCCTTAAAAATGAGGTCGGCGAAACAGGAATGCCCACTTTTTTGAGTAGGTAGAAGAAATCGACGAACATAATCTACCGATGGAATAATGGAATAGTGGAATATTGGAATATCTGTTTAATAATTCCGAAATCCACAATCCGAAATCCGCAATCTATTTATTAGGCTCTAAACCTTGTTACGGCATTTTGGGCTACGACATAGTCAGGGCTTTTCTTATAGAGAACGCCGAGATAGGGGACCTCCCCCTTGACCAGATCCTTCACCCGAAAATCGGGATCCGATCTCAATGCCCTGATCCAGTTGATCAATTCTCTGGTCGCGGGTTTCTTTTCAACTCCCTTGATCTCTCTGAGGCGATAGAATGTCCTGATAGCGCTTTCCAGCAGCTCTTTATCAATATCGGAGAAATGGACCGACACAATCCTTCTCATCATGTCAGGCTCAGGGAAAGCGATGTGATGGAAATTGCACCGTCCCAGAAATGGGTCGGAAAGGTCTTTTTTGGCATTGGAGGTGATGATAATCACCGGCCGGTTTTTAGCCTTCATGGTTTTGTCGATTTCAATGATGTCAAACTCCATCTGGTCGAGCACATCGAGCATGTCATCCTGAAAATCGGTATCCGCCTTGTCAATTTCGTCAATTAAGAGGACCACCCTTTCCTCTGATACGAAGGATTGTCCGATTTTACCCATCCGGATATATTCTTCGATGTTACTCACATCCCTTTTCGAATCTCCAAAGCGACTATCGTTGAGCCGGGTAAGGGTATCATACTGATAGAGAGCATCGATCAGCTTCATGCTTGATTTGACATTGAGAACAATCAACCTCATATGGAGGGCTTCGGCAATGGCATGAGCGAGCATGGTTTTGCCTGTTCCAGGCTCTCCTTTGAGCAGGAGGGGCATTTCAAGTGCCATTGAGATGTTAACGATTTTGGCGAGTTCTTCATCGAGCACATACTTTGAACCGCCTGTAAATTTTTTGTTTTCATTTGCTTGTTTCATCGACTCAACTCCTTTTGGGATCCAATCCTGTGAAATATTTTACATCACATCATAACCACTCTTACCCCATGTTTCAACCCAGATTTAGGGATTTCCTTGCATAAGGCATGGAAATTTGTTTAAACTTTTACCTATGTTCACCCTCAGCATCGAACACCGATGGTGGTTAACCCTGAATATTTCGATTGGCATCTTTATGTCCACACTCGATGCTAGCATTGTCAGCATCTCTCTACCCACGATCGTTCAATCGTTGAATACCAATATAAAGACTGTGGCATGGGTGATGATGGCCTATCTGATCATCATCACAGGGTGTCTGCTTTTGATGGGGAAATTGGCTGATCTCTTCAGCCAGAGAAGGATCTACTGGTTAGGTTTTTTAACCTTTACCATCGGGTCTGGACTCTGCGGTTTTTCTCACACCATCTATTTCCTGATTGGGGCAAGAATGATTCAGGGCTTTGGAGCATCTGCATTGATGGCGATCGGCCCTGCGATCATCACAAGCGCGTATCCTGAGAAAGACCGGGGGCAAGCCCTGGGGATGCTTGGTTCCATTGTCTCCCTGGGATTTATCACCGGTCCACTGATCGGAGGGTTTTTAGTTGAGCACTTAGGGTGGCGATCCATCTTTCTGATCAACCTTCCTATTGGTATTGCCGGGACCCTGCTTTCTTCAAAAGTGTTAAAGGGAGATCGAAAAACAGCTTCGCAGCAAATTGACCTTCTGGGCGCGCTCCTCTTCTTCCTTTTTGTCACCTCACTTCTGCTCTTTCTGAATCGAGTGGGATGGGAATCCACACCTCTGTTCTGGGCCTGGATTGTATTAGCCCTGGTCTGCCTTGGATTATTTCTCATCACAGAATATCGTTCTTCTTCTCCGCTGGTGGATTTGAGGATTTTTAAAAACCAATCCTTCCTGTCCTCTCTTGGGGCAAGCTTTTTTTCCTTCTGGATGAATGGCGCCCATAACTTCGTTCTCCCTTTCTTTCTACAGATGTTTTTAGGATATTCTCCTTCCAAGATGGGCATGCTCATCTTTCCGGTAGCCCTGGTGGTGATGGTGATTGCACCTATCGGTGGAAGGATTTCGGATCGGATCGGCGTTAGAATTCCCACAACCCTTGGTTTGATAGTTACCTCTCTGACCATATTCTCTTTTGTGTTCCTTAGGGAAGGGGCGAGTGATTATGAAATCTTAGTAAGACATGTGATCCTTGGAGTAGGAATCGGATTTTTCAACCCGGCCAATAATAGTGCCATCCTGGGATCGCTTCCCAAGACCCACGTGGGTGTTGCTTCGAGCTTTTTAGCCCTGGCGAGGAATTTGGGAATTGTCATTGGTGTGGCCTTTGCGGAGATGGTTGTGGCCTTAAAAACTTCCGGGGCACCGGAAGCAATCAAAGGCCCCTCTCTTGAAGGCATTCAGGATGTCTGGCAGATACTTTTAGTGATTGGTCTGATCGCTATTTTTCTCTCCTGGAGAAGGGGAGAAAAGGAGGTGTCTTTATGAAAAAAGCAGGGGGAGATTATGAAAAATATTTGCCGGGCGTGAGCAGAAGAGAGATGTTGAAGATCATGGGGGCAGGGGCGATCGGTGCCTTGCTCCCCGGTGCGAGACGCGGGGAAAGTTCTGAGGTGTTTTCAACATCCGGAGGAGGAGGGCTGATCTTTCTCGTAGGGGATGGGATGCCCCTGGGTGTCATCAAGGGGATGCACCAGGTCAGGACGAGGGTTTATGGAGATAAGGGGACGAATTTTTATTCGAGGATGAAAGATCCCAATTCTGTGGTCGGTTACATGTCCACGGACAGCCTTTCAAGCATTGTAACGGATTCTGCCCCTGCGTCGGTTACCTGGTCCACTGGAGTTAAAACATTAAACAGAGTGCTGGCCTCCCTTCCGGATCGCAGGCCGCTTAAAACCATTATGGAACTTGTCAAAGAGCAAGGCTATGGATGCGGTCTGGTGACGACAACAAGGGTAACCCATGCAACCCCGGCAGCATGGGTATCGCATCAATTGCAGAGGGATGCTGAAGATGAGATCGCTATGGATTTTCTAAAGTTCAAGCCGGAAGTCCTCATGGGCGGCGGCAGCAGGTTTTTCGACTCCTCGAGGAGAAAAGACAAAAATGATCTTTTTAAGGCCTTCACCGATTCAGGCTACGATGTGGTGAGAGAGAAGGCCAATCTTCTTTCAACAGAGCTCCTTTCCTCTTCCAAACCCATTTTAGGCATCTTCAGCTCCTCGCATATGAGCTATTATTTGGACAGACTCAATCAACCCGAACTGGGGAAGAAGCAGCCAACACTGCCGGAAATGACGAGGATTGCCTTGCAGAAACTTTCAAGAAATCCAAAAGGATTTATCCTTCAGGTGGAGGCTGGGAGGATAGACCATGCCAATCATTCGAATGATGCCTGGGCAGCGATCCTCGATACTTATGAGCTCGATCTGATATTGGGTGTCATCGATGAGTATCTCAAAGTCAATCCTAAAACTCTGGTCATCGTCACCTCCGATCACGGGACTTCAGGCTGGGGGATCAATGGCACGGGCCCTGAATATAATGATTCCACCGAAGCGTTGAAGAAATATCAGACCATCAAGGCTTCCTTCGAATTGATCAAGACACGCTTGAAAAAAGAGATGACGCCGGCGGAGATCAAAGATATCTTCGAGCATTTCACTACTTTCAGGATCACGGATGAAGAGGCTTCCACGATCCAGGCTGCGATGCAGCCCGATTATAAACCCTTCCCCGGAGACTACGTGATTCAACCGGATGCCGTGATGGGAGAGATCCTGGCCCATAGCCTCTATCCAAAAAGAAGGGGTGCGATGGTGGAGGGTCAGGCTGTTATCCGAAGAGGGAACGTGGGATTTACATCGACCAATCATACTGGGGAAGACCAGATCATTCTCTCCTTTGGCCATAAGGCAAACCAGTTGGACCTGAACAGGCATGTGGACAATACATATCTCTTCACGGCGATGTGTAAATTCTTTGGGATTCAACACCAGAATCCGACGATGACCGAGGAAGAGGCAAAACCTTTCATCAAAACCGCTTCCCTGGAAGAATGGAGAAGGCACATGGAGTTGCATATTGCTTGATTTCTCCGGAGATTGAAAGGGGGCCATTTTACAAAAGGGAAAAGTTTTAGGTATAATGGAAATAAGAGTTATGAAAAATATATTTTGGGTCAGATCAATTCAAGAACTCTAACGGTAAGGGTAACGAGGTCCGTTTCGGTTATCGGTAACGGTTAGGTAATAATTAATAGACGATCACCGTAACCTTTACCCATTGACCTTTTACAAAACCAAAGGAGAGAGCCAGTGAAACGTCCGGACGGAAGGAAGTTAGAGGCTTTAAGGCCATTGAAGATCACAAGAAATTATATGAAGCATGCCGAGGGGTCGGTCCTGATTGAGATGGGAGATACAAAGGTGATCTGCTCGGCCAGTGTGGAAGAGAGGGTGCCACCCTTTCTAAGAAATACAGGGAAGGGATGGGTTACGGCAGAATATTCAATGCTTCCCCGCTCAACCAATACCCGAACGCCAAGAGATACGGGGAAAGGAAGCGGCCGAACCTTTGAAATCCAGAGACTGATCGGCCGTTCACTGCGGTCAGTGACCGATCTCACCGGATTCGGAGAAAGGTCCATCTGGATTGACTGCGATGTGATTCAAGCGGACGGAGGAACGAGAACCGCTTCCATCACCGGAGCCTATGTGGCGCTGGTTGATGCCTTTCGAATAATGGTTGAGAAAGGGTTGATTAAAAAGATTCCTATCCAGGACTCTGTCGCCGCAGTGAGCGTCGGGAAGGTGGGCGGGGAAATACTGCTCGATTTAAATTATGCGGAGGACTCCCGGGCAGAGGTGGATATGAATGTGGTGATGACCGGCTCCGGAAAATTTATAGAGGTTCAGGGCACGGCAGAGAATGCTGTCTTTTCAAAAAAAGAGATGGATCAATTGATCCGGGTTGCAGAAAAGGGAATTAAAAAACTGACAATATTTCAGAAAAAAATGCTTGAAGGAGAAGAGTAATCAACCCAAAAGGATTAGAACTGATTGTAGCGACAAGAAACCCGGGGAAGGTAAGGGAGATTCGCAGCGTTTTAAAAGGGTTCGGATTTCGGATCCTTGGATTGACCGATTATAAGGATCTTCCTGAAGTAGAAGAGGATGGAAGCAGTTTCATTGAAAACGGATTGAAGAAGGCTCGTTTTTATTGTCAGTTTCTTGGAAAATTAACCATTGCAGATGATTCAGGATTGGAAGTCGATGTTTTAGGTGGGAACCCTGGCATCTATTCAGCCCGTTATGCTGGAATCAGGGCATCGGACCAGGAGAATCGGAAAAAACTCCTGAAGGAAATGGTAGGCATTCCGGTTTCAAAGAGGGGAGCGGCGTTTAAATGCGTGATTGCGATGGTATCACCGGAAGGATGGGAGTTGGTAGCCGAAGGATCATGCAGAGGGAGAATAGGATTTAAGGAGGTCGGGAAAAGGGGATTCGGATATGATCCCATCTTCGTTCTTCCACGATATGGGAAGACGATGGCTCAACTCAGCCTCGAAGCGAAAAACAAGATAAGTCACAGAGGCAAAGCCTTAAGGAAACTGAAAAAGGGTTTAAAGAATTTCACTGGCTTATGACCTGTTGGAATATTTTGAGGGATGTGTTAAAGAAATCTAAGGCCAATTGTTATTTGCTCATTTGGACATTGGTCAATTGGTTATTATTTGGAAATTGGAATTTGGTGTTTGGGATTTGATTTATCCATCGGGGCGTAGCGCAGCCTGGTTAGCGCATCCCGACTGTGTGTCGGGAAGGTCGGCCGTTTCGGCGAGTGAGGAGCAAGCCGCAGATTTGTGATTATGATTTGAAGTGTCGGGGCGTAGCGCAGCCTGGTTAGCGCGCCTGCCTTGGGAGCAGGAGGTCGGCCGTTCAAATCGGCTCGCCCCGACCATTCTTTATAAGAATAAGTAATCAGTTATCGGTGACCAGTGAGCAGTTAAACCAATTGAATCCTTCAAACCTCTTTTAACCAAATAAATAAACCTAAAAATTTCCTCCCTCTCCTCAACCATGCACAAAATGTCGATTTAATGGGAAAAAATCGAACAACATTTTAGTAAAATGGGAGAAAATGGGCAACTCCCGACAACTTAACAAAGTCAAAAATTTCTTATAGTTAGAAGTGGTTCGTGATGAAATATTTCCCAACCTATTGATTTTGGTATGTTTTTTGCTATTTATTACTTGTTATGAAAGAGAGTGATAAGAAAAGGATAATTCTTCTTCTCAGATGGGGTGCTATTATCGTCACCTCTTATCTCATCCTTCTTGGAAGGGGGAAGGTCGCAGACCCAAATTTAAGTCACCTTCTTGTTTTGGGTTACATCCTTTCAAATATTATTATAGCCTTCTTACCTGATAGGTGGTTTTCGAGTCCGAAGTTCTTTTATCCCTTAGTCATTGGGGATACGGGGCTTATCTTAATCGGAATGTATCTTTCCGAGAAGATGGTCACCGATTTTTACCTCGCCTTTTTCCTGATCATCATCTTTGCATCACTGAGTCGAAATTTTAGGCTATTAATGTTCATCGGAGGTGCGACTGCCCTCCTCTATGGATTTCTTCTCTATTCATGGGGGCTTTTATTTTCGGATGAGGGCAGTAGCTATGCCCTCCGCATTCCCTTTATCTTCATCATGACAGCCTTTTATGGTTATCTCGTTAAAACATTAACCAGAGAGAAGCATCAGGAGCTGAGCATTTCAGAGGACAAGTACCGGGGTCTCTTTGAAAATGCAAATGAGGGGATTCTGATTCTAAAAAGTCCGTCATTGCAAATAGCGGATGTGAATCGAGAGGCAGAGAAGACAACCCATTATCATAAGGATGAACTATTGGGAAAGGGGGTTCTTGATCTTTTCGGTCCGGAGGCGATTGAGAAGACAAAGGTTTATTTGGATGGAGTCGTTGAAAAGGGAGAGGGCAGGATTGAAGGTCTTTCTTTAAGACAAAAGGAAGGCGATTTCTTCGAAGCCGATATATCCATCAAGAGGATTGAATTGGGTGAAGAATCTTTCTTCCAGATGATCTTTAGAGACGTCACTGAGAAGAGGAAACTTGAAAGAAAGATCATTGAGAGCAAGAGGAACCTGGAGGCCATTTTCGACGGCATCGGAGACCAGCTTTCCATCCAATCTCCTGATTTTTCAATTCTCCGTGTGAATAAAGCCGTCACGGCGAGACATGCTGCTACCTTTCAAGGGCTGATTGGAAGAAAATGCTACGAGGCCTATTATCAAAGAACCTCTCCCTGTGAGGGTTGCCCTTTGCAGGTGACGGTTGAGACTAAGCAACCGGCATCGGCCATTCTTAAATTTCCGGAAGCAGAAAGGGTTCAGCAGATATTTTCGTATCCTGTGTCAGACGAAAAAGATAATTTACTCTACCTCATCGAATATGTGAAAGACGTTACCGAGGAACAAAAGCTCCAGGAGCAACTCGTTCAATCGGAGAAACTGGCTGGAATAGGCATATTGGCTTCAGGGGTGGCCCATGAGATCAATAATCCTCTGAGTGGGATTATTGGGATGGCTGAGATTGCTCTGGAGGAAGAGGATCCATCCAAGCAAAAGGATTATTTGATGGATATCCTGACCTGCGGGCAAAGAATCGGTGAGATTGTCAACGGCTTGCGGTCCTATTCACGAACCGCCAAGAAAGAGGAGTTGGGTGCAGTCGATCTTCAAGAGGTTCTTGAAACTTCATTGAAGATGGTTCAACTTACGACGAAATCTGCCTCCGTGGAAGTGATTAAAAAATATCAGCCTATTGAGAAGATAAAAGCCAATCCAGGCGAAATTCAACAGGTGTTTACCAATTTGATTACCAATGCCTTTCAGGCGATGAATGGGAGGGGAAACAAGTTGACTCTTTCCAGTAGGTCACTCAAAGATTTTGTTGAGATAAAAATAGGTGATAATGGAGTCGGGATTCCGGCCCAATCTGTTAAAAAGATTTTTGATCCTTTTTTTACGACGAAAAAGATGGGCGAAGGGACAGGCCTGGGGCTAAATATCGTCTACCGTATCGTCACTAAATATGAAGGAACGATTGAAGTTGATAGCACAGAAGGTGTGGGTACCCAATTTACCTTAAAATTTCCAAAATGGAGGGATGAAAGATGAATAAACGGATTTTGATTGTTGACGATGAAGAGGTGATCCGGAAGTTTCTAAAAATCCATCTGACCAAGCTGGGATATGAAGTGATAGAGGCTGTAGATGGAGAAAAGGCATTAAAAAAGTTGGACGAAGGGAAACCCGACCTGATCATCTGTGATGTCATGATGCCTAACAAGAATGGCTGGGAAGTCGTAAGAGAAGCTAAAACCAACCCTAAGACAAGCGATATTCCAATCATTCTTCTTACGGCTAAAAATGATGATGTCGATATGTTCAAAGGGTATGAATTAGGAGCCAATTACTATATGACCAAACCCTTTACCAAAGAACAACTCTTTTCCGGACTAAAATTAATGTTTGAGAGGACAGCGTAAATAAATTTCTTTTTCTTTTAAAAAGTTATCCTCTTAAAGATCAAGCCTCTTTACACCCGCCTAATTAAGTCTTATAATTTGCCTTGAATAAAATTCAGGGAAGTCATATATTTAGACGCCAAGCGCCTGTAGCTCAGATGGATAGAGCTACGGACTTCTAATCCGTGGGTCGGGGGTTCGAATCCCTCCAGGCGCGCCATGCATGACATAGAAACCAATGCAAATTGTAAAATTAGCAATGCAACGTTAGCAATGGGACCTGTTTCTTAGATTCTTAATTGCTAATTGATTATTGTTCATTGGCCATTTTGCGATGATCTTTTCGGTGGTGAGTGTAGCTCAGTCGGATAGAGCACTGGGTTGTGGCCCCAGTGGTCGAGGGTTCGAGTCCCTTCACTCACCCCAAATGCGCCCGTAGCTCAGCTGGATAGAGCGTCGGACTTCGAATCCGCAGGCCGTCCGTTCGAGTCGGACCGGGCGCGCCAAGAAAATAATTAATGCAAATTGCAAAGTTAACATTGCAAAGTTAGCAATGTTAAAGAATTGCTAACTACTTATTGCTAATTGCTAATTTTGCAATGATCATTTAAAAGAGTGAGCCGTTAGCTCAATCGGTAGAGCAACTGACTCTTAATCAGTAGGTTGTAGGTTCGATTCCTACACGGCTCACCAAGTATTTAGAAAAGGGGTTTCGTTAAACGGTGACGATGCCCGTATCGTCTATAAAAGGTTACGTCTGTCGTTTTTAATTCTTTAAAACGTAACCGTTACCGGTAACCGAAACACCTGCCTGCCGGAAGGCAGGGGCTTCGTTACCGTAGCCCCAAGACCGGTTTTACTATTTGGGAGCCGGGGTGGCGAAATTGGCATACGCGCGAGACTTAGGATCTCGTGGTCGAAAGACTGTGCGGGTTCAAGTCCCGCCCTCGGCACCATTTTCAGAATGCAGAAGGAAGTGACCAGCAGGTAGAGATAAGGAAAAAACATTAGAAAGGCTATAGATAGATGAATATCACCGTTGAAGAGATTAGTTCAATTAAGAAAAAGATTAGTGTTGAGATTCCCATTGAACAAGTATCCGGGGAAGTGGAATCTCTTTACAGGGAAGTGGGGAAGCAAGCGAAGATCAAAGGATTTCGACCAGGCAAGATTCCAAGAGATATCTTGGAGAGGTATTTTAAGGATTACGTCAAGGCAGAAGCAATCCAGAAACTGATCCAAGAGACTTACCCAGCTGCCCTCTCCGAGAAAGATCTCCATCCGGTTTCTCCTCCCGTGATCGACCCCGGAGAACTCGAAAAGGGAAAGCCCTTTAATTATTCTGCCACCATTGAAGTTAAACCCGAAATCAAAATTGATGGCTACATCGGTTTAAATATTGAAGGGAAGAAGGAGAGCGCAAAGGACGAAGAAGTGGAGGAAAGACTGAAAGGCCTTCAGGACCTCCATGCTCAATTAAAAACGGTTTCAGAACCCAGGGCCGTTAAGTCGGGAGATCATGTCCTTATCGATTACACCGCCATGATGGATAATAAACCCTTAGAAGAGGCGAAAGCAACAGATTTCAACATCGAGGTTGGAGCGGGACGATTTATTCCGGCCTTGGAAGAGAAGATGATCGGTCTCAATCCGGATGAGGAGAAAGAAATAGCAGTTTCTTTTCCTGAAGATTACGGATATAAGAAATGGGCAGGGAAGACGGTTTCTTTTTTCGTCAAAGTGAAAGAGGTAAAAGAGAAGATCCTCCCGCCTCTGGATGATGAATTTGCCAAGGATCTCGGGGATTACTCCTCACTTGAAGATTTGAAGACTAAACTGAAAGAGGGGATTGAAAAGGAGAAGGAATTGATGTTTGATCGGCAATTGAAAGATCAGGTGGTTGACCAGTTGATTCAAGCCAACCCCTTTGAGGTTCCTGAAAGTCTGGTGTTGGAGCAAGCCAAGGCTCTCGTTTCTGATACCAAGATGAGATTGGCCACGCAGGGAATTGCCCTGAAAAATTTGAATATCCCGGAGGAGAAACTCCAGGAGGATTATCGTGAGGTAGCACAGAAGCAGGTCCGGACCTATCTGATCCTTGAGAAGATTGCTGCCCAGGAAGGGATAGCGGTGACGGATGAGGAAGCGGACGAACGACTCCGGTCCATATCAGAGAAAACCCATCAGAAGCTGGATGTGGTAAAACGATATTATGAAAAGAATGGGTTGATCCCCGAACTGAAGTCAGGGATCCTGACCGATAAGACCCTGGACTTTCTTCTGGGGAAAGCCAATATTTCGGGAACATGAGACTTTCGTAGCAAAAGTGCGCCCCCGATAAACGAGGGCGCTACTAAAACAATGAGGAAGGAGAAACATGGGATTGATACCGATTGTGATCGAAAAAGATGGAAGAGGGGAACGGGCCTATGATATCTATTCCCGGCTTTTAAAAGAACGGATCATCTTTGTTGGCACGGCCATTGATGATGATGTGGCCAATCTGGTGATTGCCCAGATGCTCTTTCTGGAATCAGAGGACCCAGATAAGGATGTTCACCTCTATATCAATTCTCCGGGAGGGATCGTCACCTCCGGGTTGGCCATTTATGATACCATGCAGTATATTCGGCCGAAAGTTTCAACCCTTTGCATGGGACAGGCGGCCAGCATTGCAGCCCTTCTTCTCTCAGCCGGGGAGAGGGGAAAACGGTTCGCTCTTCCTCATTCGAGGATCCTCATTCATCAACCCATGGGAGGGTTTCAGGGGCAGGCTACAGATGTGGACATCCAGGCAAGAGAGATCCTTCGGCTAAGGGAAGAGTTAAATGCCATCTTGGCAAGGCATACCTCCCGGCCGTTAGAAAAGATCGGAATTGATACAGAACGGGATTTTTATATGAATGGTCAACAGGCCAAGGAATACGGCATTATTGACGAAGTGGTTATCCAGCGTCCTGTCCGGTCTCAGGGTTAATTACGGAAGAGATCAGAAAGGAGAGAGTGATGAAATCGAATGGGGGAAGCTACGGGAGCGTATTGCACTGTTCGTTCTGCGGGAAAAGCCAGGATGAGGTGAGAAAACTCATCGCGGGCCCCACCGTCTATATTTGTGACGAATGCATAGATTTGTGCAATGAGATCATCGCTGAGGAAACCGAAGAGAGATTCGTCCCCGGTAAGTTAACCGTTCCCAAACCCATGGAGATCAAGGCGAAGCTGGATGAATATGTCATCGGGCAGGAACATGCCAAGAGGATTTTATCGGTGGCTGTGCATAATCACTACAAACGCATTGACTCAAGGGTTCTCTCTGGCGATGTGGAACTTCAGAAATCGAATATCCTTCTCATCGGCCCCACGGGTTCGGGAAAAACGCTTCTGGCTCAAACACTGGCCAAGATCCTTGATGTCCCTTTTACGATTGCGGATGCCACCTGTCTCACCGAGGCCGGATATGTGGGTGAGGATGTGGAGAATATCATTCTGAGTCTTCTTCAGGCATCGGATTACGATATCGAACGCTGTCAGAAGGGGATTGTCTATATCGATGAGATCGATAAAATTTCAAGGAAGTCGGATAGCCCATCCATTACCAGGGATGTTTCAGGGGAAGGAGTTCAACAGGCATTACTCAAGATCATCGAAGGGACTGTGGCCAGCGTCCCGCCCAAAGGGGGCCGCAAGCATCCTCAACAGGAATTCATTCAGATCAATACCACCAATATTCTCTTCATTTGCGGAGGGGCTTTCGTCGGGCTGGAAAAGATCGTTGAGCAGCGGATTGGAGGAAAGACATTAGGATTTGGAGCAGACATCAAGACGAAGGATGAACGGGATATGGGCGAACTCTTCAAAGAGGTTCAGCCCGAAGACCTGCTGAAGTTTGGATTGATTCCCGAATTTATCGGAAGACTTCCGGTGATCGCTACGCTTTCGGAACTGAGCCTGGAAGCGCTGGTTGATATCTTGAAAAAGCCAAAGAATGCCCTCGTCAAACAGTATCAGAAACTTTTTGAATTTGAGAATGTGAAACTCCGGTTTACCGAAGGGGCACTGACCTCCATTGCGAAGGAGGCTATCAAGAGAAAATCCGGCGCCCGGGGGTTGCGGGCGATCATGGAGAACACCATGCTGGATGTGATGTATGAGCTTCCCTCTCAACCGAATATCCGGGAATGCATCATTAGCGAAGAGGTTGTTCTCAATCATGAAAGCCCGATCCTCCTTTATGAGAAGGAGGCTGGGGCTGCCTGAACTTGACATCGGAAAGGCAGTTCCATTAAATTAACTCTACGGGGAGGGCGGATAGCTCAGTAGGGAGAGCGTCCCGATGATACAGGTCGGGAGGGTCGCAGTAGACATAAGAAACGGAATAGGGGCGGATAGCTCAGTAGGGAGAGCGCCGGCCTTACAAGCCGGAGGTCGCAGGTTCAATCCCTGTTCCGCCTACCATTCGTTTTGCCGAAGGCAAAACGAGTTATGAGTTTTGAGTTCGTAGTTCGGAGTTCAAAATATTTTATCTAAAACTTATTTTTTTCGGACTCAATACTCCGAACTCCTAACTCCGAACTAATAAATATCGGGGGCGTAGTTCAATTGGTTAGAGCGCCGGCCTGTCACGTCGGAGGTTGCGGGTTCAAGCCCCGTCGCTCCCGCCAGATTAAAAGCCCCGTCCAATGGATGGGGCTTTTAATATATTGGTTCATGGCATACACAGTTTATATTCTTCAGAGTGATAGAGATGGAAGTTACTATATTGGTTACACTGCTTGTTTGGGCAAGAGGCTTATCCGGCATAATGAGGGACGGAGTCGGTATACAAGAAGAAAGATCCCATGGAAGGTGATATATCAGGAAGAGTATTTTAATCGTTCTCAAGCCATGGAGAGGGAAAAAGAACTTAAGAGGCAGAAGTCTCATATGTGCATCGACCGATTAGTTAGAGCGTCCTGGCCTCAAGTCGGGGAGGTTGTCCCGACTTAAGTCGGGATCGCTCCCGCCAGATTAAAAGCCCCGTCCAATGGATGGGGCTTTTAATATATTGGTTCATGGCATACACAGTTTACATTCTCCAG
>Ga0194125_10003402_pt1 | contig 25672 bp, 37 predicted proteins | sample TA2KigC250mmetaG_FD_148626 | JGI IMG/M metagenome (GOLD analysis project Ga0194125, IMG submission 148626) | Freshwater microbial communities from Lake Tanganyika, Tanzania - TA2015034 Kigoma Deep Cast 250m | ecosystem: Environmental > Aquatic > Freshwater > Lake | place: Tanzania: Lake... | reverse complement strand
GTGGCCGTCGGGGCGTCGCTTCTGTGCCTCCGATGGATGCAAACTCCCAAGACGTTTCGGTCCTCATCGGGTCAGTCGACATCTCGAAGCTCGACAAGTTTGCCGAGGATGATCCACGCTCACTCTCACTAAACGGTGCGTTCAACGTGGGCAACCGGGGCGTCGTCGAGCTCGTCGAGGTCTTCAAGAACGAGATCGAGTTCCTCCACACCATCATCACGGCAACCCAAGAGAAGAGGGTTCCTTCACCTGGCAAGTCGGACATGTTGCACTTCGACGGTGTCATCCTCGCTCACTGCAATGAGGCCGAATGGAACAGATTTAAGTCAGAACACACAAATGAAGCCATCATGGATCGCATTGTGAAGATATCTGTACCTTACTGTCTTGAACTCAATCAGGAGATAAAAATCTACGAGAAGATGTTGGGTAAATCTGAATTCACATCGCACATCGCACCGCATACCTTAAAGATTGCTTCAATGTTCTCGGTGATGAGTCGTCTTAAAGATTCTGCCAAATGTGATATCCTCACGAAGATGAAGATCTACAACGGCGAAGATGTTCTTGAAAAAGGGCGAGTGCGCAAGGTCGACATCAAAGACCTACGCGAAGAGGCGAAGCATGAGGGCATGGACGGCATCTCAACTCGTTTCATAACTAAGGCTCTCGATAATGCTCTCACAGCATCTGATAAGAATATGATTACACCGATCTCCGTCATGGATTCATTGACGAAGATGGTAAAAGAACAGCTTGTGGATGAACAGTTTAAGTCAAAGTGCCTTGAACTCCTCCAGAAGACAATTCGCGAAGAATATCTAAAGATTCTCGAGAATGAGATCGCAAAAGCATTCATCTCAGCTTACGAGGAGCAAGCACAATCGTTGTTTGAGTCTTATCTTGATAACGCAGAAGCTCACACCACGAGAACGAAGCTAAAAGACAAAGTCACAAAAGAAGAACGAAAGCCTGATGAACAATTTATGATTTCCATTGAAGAACAAATCGGTGTTACTGGCTCTGCAAAGGACGGCTTCCGATCTGACGTCACAGCATACATGTTTGCAAAAATGAGGCGAGGCGAAAAAGTTATTTACTCTACTTATGAACCACTTAAGAATGCAATTGAATCTTATTTGATTTCTTCTGTGCGGACAATGGCAAGAATAGTGACTAAGTCAAAAACTAGGAATGATGATCAACAGAAGAAGTACAGTGATATGGTTGAAACTATGATAAAAACTTACTCGTATTCTCCGGAATCCGCAGAAGAGATATTAATCTTTGCCGCAAATAATTTGTGGAGGGATTCATGAATAATTTCAACCACTTAGACGTCTCACGTTAATTTACCATACATTATTAGTTACTAACTTTAGAAAACCGCATACTTAATTGTATGCGGTTTATTTATTTAGCAAAAAACTTGTTAGATGGCAAGTGTTACGTAGGACAAACGAAAGATTTTAAAGAAAGAGTAAGAGGACATCTTAAAGAGGCAGAGATTGGTAAAGGTTTTAAATTCCATGCTGCAATTAGAAAACACGGAAAAGAAAACTTCATATTTGAAATAATAGAGGAATGTGATGATGATCTCGCAAATGAAAGAGAAAAAATCTGGATAGAAAGATTTGATTCTTTCACGAGGGGCTATAACCTCACCACTGGCGGTGATTGTTGCTTTCAATTTTCAGAAGAAACGATACAAAAAATTCGTGAAGCAAATTCGAATTCGTCTGATGAACAACGATATATCAAAGGTTCTGCTTTTCGTGGCAAGCACCTTTCCGAAGAGCACAAGCAAAAGCTTCGTGAAGCCAACAAGGGTAAAAAACCCCCTCCGCATTCCGAAGAAACTCTTCGTAAACGGTCAGAATCCATGAAGGGAAAGAATACCGGCCCTAAATCCGAAGAACACCGTCAGAAACTCTCCGCAGCTCACAAGGGTAAGAAGCTCTCCGAGGAGCACAAGGCGCAGCTGCGTGAATACAGGGCTTCAGAAGAGACGCGACGCCGTTTGTCCGAGGCAGGAAAAGGCAGAGTCGTGTCTGAGGAGACTCGTCGAAAAATGTCAGAATCCATGAAAGGAAAGAAGTTCGACTCTCCTTCTCAAGAGACGATTGAAAAAAGAACTGCAAAAACAAGAGGCAAAAAGAGAACCAAAGAACAAAAACAAAGAATGAGAGATGGTTGGGCTCGTAAACGCGAAGAAAAACAAAGATCATTAGAGGCGCAAGGTCTACAAGAAAACTCTTCTAGTTAACTAAAATAAAGGCCGGTAGTTTTCTTCTTACCGGCCTTATTTGTTTTTATTTTTTAAATGTCTATATGCATAAACGACGCCTGGAATCACAAATGTCCATGGTGTCAGTAGTAGAATACTAACTATCAAACCTTTTGTGCCCATGTTCTAAAAATCATAGTTAATTTATTTTATTTGTTTGATTCGACGTACAATTAAGCATACGTATCTATGTTGTCAAATTTAATTTATCTTAAAGAAGTAACACATGAACACATGCAGCAATAAAGTGCGTATTATTTTAGTATCTTTTGCAATTGCTCTTATGGGGTGCGTATGCGCCCGACCCAACATAAAAACTTCTTCACAAGATGAAGGCAGAAAAAACTTTATTAGAGATCTTGAAAGCAGAACAGTTGCACTAGTGACAGATGATGGTTCTGGCAAATTAAAGCCTTATTGCAGTGGCGTATGGATAGACGGCGAAAAATTCCTCACAGCAGCACACTGCGTCAATAATAAATTATTGTCTTTTTATATGACGAAAGAGGATCTTGAAGCCGGGAATACACTGAGCGATGGCACTTTAAAATTAGCTTCTTTAATAAAAATTAGCGAAAGAGATGACTTAGCACTCTTTTTAGTGCCCAATAAAATTTCTAAAGAACCAATTCAAATAAGCAAAGATGACCCTTGGGTTGGAATGCGGCTTCACATAATAGGTCACACGTCAGGAATGTGGTGGTCTTACATAGAGGGTTTAATTTCAGCAAGCACAAAATCTACAATCAACGAAAACAGAGTTGGTTCGATACAAGTATCTGCACCTGTCTGGATGGGTAATTCTGGTGGTGGTGCATTCGATGAGCAGGGTAGGCTTGTGGGTTTGTGCTCGTGGATGATAGTTTCTGCACCGAATATTAGTTTCTTCATCCCCGCAAGCGTGATAGAAAATTTCTTAAAAAATTAGAATTTTTTCACGACAATACCAAACTTTTCTAGGTCGTCAATATTGAATGCATACCATCGCTCGAGCGTTTTGTCCCATGAATTGACCGTTTTCTCGTTAATCATCTCTTTAAAAGTGCAAATAGACTGCGTTTGTTTTCCGCTGACTTTCTTAGATACAAGAAAATCTTGACCCACTGACACAGTCCACTTCCCCTCGACTACTGCATCTTGTAGAATTTGAGCTGCAATTTTTCTGGGTCGCGGCTTTCTTGGTGCCCTCTCTTTCTTTTCTTTGACTGCTTCTTTTCTCTTAATTGTCATTCTGTTGTCTCCAATGCCAATACCACGTCAAGGCGTGATCGTTGGGTGCGCTTGACGGCATCTTGTTGAGCACGAATATATCCCAAACTGCTGCTGCGTATTCACCAACTCCAGGAAGTTCACTAGCGTGCTTCCAGTTTGGCTCTAGAAAACTCTTAGATAATTTGATGAGTGTTATTGCCCTTCTATTTTTAAAACCTAGCGGTGCTATGACAGAAGTCAAAGAAGACATATTGCACTCAGCCATGTCCTTGGCTGTTGGACACAGAGCAAAGAGCTGAGGTAGAATTTTCTCAACTTGTTTTCGTGCAGTCCTGTTGAGCAGCACACAGGACACAAGCATCTTCCACTTATCGGGCCACAAGTCTTCTTGTATGAGACAATAGGGCGATCTGGGTGGGATCATGCCTGCTTGATCTTATCAAGATCTGACGCGCTCTTTATCGGCGTAAATCTTCTGTCCCGTTGAACCTCGACATACTGTGTCTTAAAATGCTCTGTGAGCTGCTGCAAAAGCCTTTCATGCTGTATGACCAAACTTCCATCAAGATTTTTCTTGACTCTGTGCCAATGCCAATCTATCATGCTGAAATCAAGATCAGACTTAACTATCATCGTATTGGTGTTCATCAGCTGAAACTGAGTAACGTCTGATTCAGGAGTCATTCTAAATTCTTCGACAATCTGATTTACGCCGCTGTGTTTGCATAACATGCCACCCTTGTCATTTTCAGATTTTCTCACAACTTCGCACGTGACGGGAACATTATTCGCATGATGCAAACCCAAGATAGCAGCGTCGATGTCTGCAGAAACATTGTCAACGTTAACTATGACGACGTGCCTACCACCAGAAGCAGTGAATTTCTTTAAAAGCCCAGAGCTGTCTAGCGCAGGAATGACATCACCGTGTCCGCAAGGGTACAAACTTGGGCCGTCTTTATTTGTGTAAAGTTGATTGTCTGGTGTTAAGCGCACAGACTCGTATTGAAGTACCAACTCAATCCCGTCTCGCATTAATCTAATATTTTCTAAATGATCTTGAACAATATTAGACAGCGACTCAGTAACTATAATCCAGATATTTTTTACATGCGAGTTTTTTCTAATCTTATGTGAAAGAAGTGTCTCACCCTCAAATAAATTAAGCATGCACTTTGAGCCACCTATTCTGGTGCCGGCGCCGCCTGCTAGTATGCATAGCGCAACTGAGTTCTTGTCAATTAGCTCTCTACCTAAAGCTTCATAAGACTCAAGCTCAACATGCTGAAATATTTCGCCTGGATCGACAGTTTCCGGGCAGTCAACAGAGTGATCTTTGGGTTCTAAGATCAAAGAAATTAGATCTTGGACGTCTAGGCCACCATATCGAGAAATTCTTTCAAGAATTTCAGGATGCAATCCCTCTATTTGCTGTTGTAGTTCGTTAAGGAAACCCGGATATCTTCTCATGAGAAGTAATCCTACAAACAAATTTTACTTAGTATCAATCGAAGCTGCTAGAATCATAAAACATGTTGTCGATCATCGGGCCCATTTTTTTATCTAGAAGCTTTACCAAGACCATAACAGCTTTTCTAGCTGGGTCGTCTTCGCGCTTATAGGCATTTAAAGCTCTATCGTAGCGAGCAGCAGTAAATTGATAAACTTGATCTTTGACTTCGTCGGGCAGATCTTCTCCCAAATCTATTTCTTTCTCAGAAATCCAAGTATCAGCAATCATTTGTGCTGCCTTAGAAGCGTCAGGTTTGCTCCTAAAAAATGAAGCTAAACTATCAAAAAACCCTTCTCTAAGAATCTTGCTCTCGTTCATTTTGTATTATATATTATAGTTAGAATTTCTAATAAATAATTTGTCCACATGTTTTTGAGAAGTATTTTTTACGACATTAATAGAGGGAAAAGGGAAAAATTTCCGATATGTTGCGTTGCGTTCTATTCTCTATTGTGGGGTCGTTTGTCAGATTTTTCTCAAACATCACCTACAACTCTTAAACTCTGGCTAAAGTCTATAGGAAATCCATACCACCGAATGATGAATTCAGACAACATTCAATGGGGTAGAATCCCCTGTCCTAAGTGCATCGCAAAAGATAAACTAGGATTGTCGTGACTTTGCTTTTTCTACAGCAGCGTCATACCATTTTTCTAGGTCTTTCCGCCACGGCCACATCCAAAAATATTGCTCTGTGATAAAGTGAGCGAGCATGCCTTCCTTCAATCTCGGCGTAAAAATCTTTTCTCCGTGATATTCGTATAGCGCTTTAAGGCTTTCCTCGTAAGCTTCCTGCTCAAATTTCTTTCTGTAATATGCAACGCCAACCGGAAAGGGAACGACTAGATACAAGAAAGAGAATAGAAAGCGTCCATATTTTTTTGCCTGACGCATGTGTACACGTTCGTGTCGAATAATCTCAATTTTATTGGTAATTGAAGACATCTCCCACGAATCTGGCACGTAGACTTTGTTTCCCATGGTGGTGATGAATCCTGTCATGAAGTTCTTCATCTGACCGAAAGTGATAATATGCAATGCAGCATCAATAAACTTCATGAGAACAGATCGATTCTTGACTAGTATCTCAAAATCTGAGAATTCAGACTTTACTTCATCCAATAAAGATTCATACTCATCTTTGATAGACATTTTACCTCTCTTCTCTAAATATACCATGTGAACAATTCTAACATTTTAGTGATATAATAAAAAAAATGCTGCAAGAGACACTGAATCCAGGACAATTAGCTATAAGCATGATCGATGCTGATCAGCTTATCTTATGGTCGTCTCTTGAGTGTGACATAGATGAGCCCCACGGCTGTGCACAGCCTGATGACATCCTGCTAATTTTAGAATTTAGAGAGATGACACTTGACTTTGGTAAAGCAACTTCGGATGAATGGTCCCAGGGCGCATATCGTGTTTTAGCATCCTCGGGTCAGTCAGGATGGATTGGGGCAGGTTGGATACGGTCAATTTCAGACATTTGATCCCCACAAAGCGTCGAACGTCTGAGTGAATTTGCGCCAAGATTCATCTTTTACAATCGATCCAAAACCATAGTTTTCAAACACTGTTTTGACAGTATCCCAGTCCTTGGTGGGTGCAGAAGATGTCATCATTTCTCTTTCCTCGTCTGACCATTCCATGAAATTGATGAGTCCATAGTTCCTCTCAAATAGTGGAGCAACCTCGGGTTTGCTGAGGAATTCAGACAAAAGATCTGGGTCTGAAGCCAATTTCTCTGCCGTCTTGTCACCGACGCCTGGAATACCGGGAACGTTGTCGGTAGCATCTCCACGAAGAGCCTTCCAGGTCACGTATGGATAGTCTGGTGCATCTACATACGCTTTACGAACAGGATTGTAGAGCTTCAAATTGTCACGCTCTTGAAGAAGCTGAATGAAGTCAGTATCTGATGAAGCGATTACCCAAGGAACTGCTGTCGAGGACCTGCGAACAAGATTCGCGATTGTGTCATCGCACTCAGAAGTTGGATGGCGCACCACAGAGACGGGAAAGTATTTTACAAGAAGCTCTACAATACTGTCCTTCTGCGCAAAGAATTTCAAGAGTTCGCTGCGTCGCGGATCATCTTCTGAAATGACTCTATTGGCTTTGTACGCAGAAAGTGCTTCATGGCGCTTTACGGGGCGGCCCTCGAGAACAACATAGACACGGTTTGGTTTAAACTCATCAACAAGTGCTTTAAATTGTCGAAAGAAGTTAAACACCACAGGCGCCGGGCCGAGCTTAAAACCACTTCGAGCCCGGTGACATTGATTCATGAAATCTACACAGAGAATAGTCATGTTTTTACTCTAATACGCATTCACGTGTTGTTGCCGACACGGTAGCTGTAACCTTTTGAAGAAATGTAATGGTCTATGATGATCTTTTTTTCTTCGTCAGTTTGTGCCCTGCCCCATTTTATCAGAACACAATTTTCAAGATCAAAGAGTTTTTTTGAAAGGTTTGATTTTGATTCTGCTAATGTAGATAACGTGATTTCGTTATTGAGTTCAGGCGACTTAAGCTTAAGTTCTATCGCAATCTGCACTAATTCATGAGCAGAAGATGCCTTTATTGCCTCTGCTGCACGTCTATATAGACTCGTTAATCTCTGATTATTGCCTGTTTTATCTGGGTGTGTTACTGCAGCTATTTTTTTCCACAATTTTTTAAGTTCTTCTGGCTGTGTCGGCTTGTCTGCTAACTGAAAGAATTCATTTTTTGAATGAATTGTTGTTTTTGTTTCAGGGGCAGTGCTGAAATCTGCAACTTTGTGCAGACTTTGCATGAAACTACTAGTATACTCATTCATTTCGTCATTGACTTCTTCAATCTCTAACTTTAAATGCAGCACTGCGTATTCAAGACTTCGAATCTTTCTGCAGATGTTTTGACATCTCACGTTTTGTTTTCCTTATAGACGGCGAGCAGATTGTTGTCCCAGACCCAACCCGCGGCGCCTCGGCTTAGCAAAACTTTATAGAGTTTTTTTCTGTCGAAGGGCATTTCAAACACTTCGACCACAATTGCCACCTCTCGAGAGTCCCAAACGTAAAAACCCAATTCAGGTGAAAAAACAGAACCGTCAGCTGAGCCCTTAAACAGCGAAGAGAATAATTGCACAGAAATCCTGGGCACAACTAAAGACCCAACTGTTAAATTTTCTATTACCACATTTAAATTATGATGTGATCATTATTTCAAGAATGTTTTGTGTGCTTTTTAATTGCACCCTTAGTGATGCGTTGCTCAGGTGGCACAAAATTCATCTCGAGTAGATCAAAGAAGTCCTGTTCCTCAGGGATCCATAGCTGTTCACCTGTGGGCATAGTTGGCATACAGTCAGTCATGCGACCACCCCCGGACAACTTCTTCCAGCGCTGAAAAATTGCCGGCACAAAACCATGAAACGGATTACCGTCGGGCGAAGCGCCGCTGCCCGTTCGCATCATAAAGAGACCACCCCAGTTTTGAGGCGATGCTAAGAAAACATCAAGGTTTATGCCTTCCTCGAGGCGCACTCTGAGGTATTTTGCAGAGGTTTTCGGTTTCCACAAAACTACGCCAGGAACGCCTGGTTTAATGTGCTGACCAACATCACCTAACAATTTAATGAGTTTTTCTCGATCGTCGGGGATGCCACAGATCTCGATGTCGCCAACAACGTCTTTTTGTCGACGAATTGAGCCAGCTACCTCAACCCGAGTCATTGCTGGCGAGATGTACTGACGAACTTTGTCCGCAATAATTTGCGCTTCATAGAGGTCGATCTTTCCGATGCCCATGATTTATACTAACATCTTGTGACGATTTTTTGCACAAAGAGATTGTTAAGAAACTCTGTGTGTTCAGAGATCATGAGATTCATCGTAGCCATCATTGACAAAAAGATGTAATTGGTTTATTATGATTTCTAGAAAAGATACAGCTTTGTGCCGTGTCTATTTCACCAGAGTGGCTATCTAACTAATATAATGACCCTTGGTGGGATGGGACAGATTCGAACTGCCGTAGTCTTGAGTCAAATGGTTTGCAGCCATTCCTCTTTAATCTCTCGGGCATCATCCCGCTGGAGCCACCTGCCCGAACCGAGCGGGCGACATTCTCATTACAAGTGAGATGCTCTGCCAACTGAGCTAAGGTGGCGAAATCTACTTTCATGGAGGAAGCACAGCTTGAGATTCAGAATCTCTCACTTCGCAAGAGTCATTATTCAAATATCTCCCATTGACAACTCTCACGCAATTGTTGTAATGATGTTTTGGAGGTGCTGTAGGGAAATCCCACTCATGATAGCAACCTGTGTGAGCAATGCAAAAAAATAATAGCTGCCTCATGAAAGCAATATTACAGCTGGCTTCGAATTTGTGCATATTTAATTCACCGATTCATGATTAATTCTTCGTCGGAAAATTCTTTTCATCCCGACAACTTGCCAAACGACGCCGAGTTACTCACGCACACAACTGCGATGTACTGCATCAGTTGCGGAGATGATCTAAAGCACTTGTGGGAGGCGCAGTGTTGCAAACTGTGCCTGAAATTAAAGATTAAAGAAGAAGAGGAGGAAGGCTGGGTGTCGAAGAAAAAATTCTATCCTCAAGATTTTCAACCTGGATCTTTAGTCAGGGTGTGGTGGCGAGGCAACAAGAAGTCTGCTTTCATTCGGCTCGTGGTCGCTGCTGGATCAGAAGATGGCAATCCGTGGTTGTCTTTAATCGATCCTGGCACAATGGCGCTGATGTGCTGGGGTTCTCATACGATTCAGCTCAGCATCCTACCTCTACTCAGGGGAGGTCACTTGGGTATACAGAAGATTTATTGATGCAAGTTCACACGACTATACAGTACAGTACAATACATGGCTTTAGGACTTTGTTGTCAATACGTCGAGCTCGAGCGATCTCCTCGAGGCATCGAAAAACAGAAAAATATCTTCGACGAGCGCATCCTGCAGCTGGGTCGATGGAACCAGGGAAAGTATTCAGAAGATGAAATCAAACATGTTTACCTCAGCAATGCTGATAATCTCCTCACCGCATTCCGTCGAGTTGTTAGCGATGGTTACAAGTGCTTTCGTGTTTCTTCTAATCTGATTCCGCTCGCTGACAAGGTTCCTCGACACTGGTGGGACAACGACAAGCTTCGTGAGCGATACTGGAAGTTTGGTGACCTAGCTAAACGCGAAGGTGTACGCATCACTATGCATCCTGGTCAGTTTGTCGTTCTTTCATCAGACTCCTCTAGCGTCGTGAAGAACGCGGCGGGTGACCTTGAGACGCACGCGTGGATCATGGAAGCAATGGATCTAGACAGATCGCCCTTCTACGCGATCAACATCCACGGAGGTAAAGGAGGTCGACCCGATAATCTCATTCGAGAGATCAATAGACTGCCAGATCACATTCGATCAAGACTCACACTCGAGAACTGCGAGAATGCTTACAGTGCTGCAGATCTAAAGCCCGTGTGTGACGCAACGGGTGTTCCCATCGTGCTCGACGTCCACCATCATACGTTTCGAACAGGTGGCTTAAACCTCAATGAAGTCATCGAGCTCGCGTCTAGCACTTGGCGCGGCATCAAGCCATTGCAGCATCTATCAAATACAAGTCCTGAAATTCCTGCAGAGGCACCGGCTTCTAAACGGCGAGCCCACTCAGACTGGGTCCACTATGTTCCCAAGGAACAACGTGCAGTGCTCAGCAAGGTAGATGTAGAGATGGAGTTCAAGATGAAGAATTGGGCTATCGAACTGGCCGTGAAAGAACACGGTCTGTCCATCGTCTAATCTCACATCTCGCTGATGCGTGGGGCATTGCTTCCTGGTTCGCCGATCCGGGGTACGCCCAATTTTCTTTTTTGTTCCTCGTCGCATTTGTCGCAGAGGACCTTGATCCATCCTCCGCCGCGTTTTTCGCCGGGACAGCCACAAGCTTCGCATGTTCTGTAAGTCATTGACTCAGCCATTCTCACCATTCCTTCGATCACGTCGTCACCCCCACTGTAGTAGAAGCGAAGAGTGCCGAATTTCTCTTTTACTTGGTCTGCGACTACCTGCAGCTCCTCTCTCTCTTCTTCAGAGAGCCCACGAGACTTCCAGTCGATGTAACCTTGAATCTCGTGACACAGAATGTCGAGCACATCAAACCAGCCTGAGTCGCACTCAAACCCCCATGCCATGCATGTCTCCATGATAGATCCGTCGCGGTTCTTGAATATCTTTGGATATTTTTGACAGAGAATTTTATCTTCGTCTTCGGTCATGTCTAATTTATATAATAAAAGGGGATGAATTTACATTCGTAATTCATCCCCCATATTTTATTTTAATTTAATCAGCGAGCCATGCGCCCTAACGGACTGTATCTACCTGAACCGATCCCACGTCTCCCTGCAGATTTAACAGGTCCCGCAATTTTACTTGCTGACATGACTTCTTCTACAGCTGCGCGGAATAGATCAATTCCAAGAACGGCAACATCGTTTTCGTCTCCCTCAAAGCCGTTAGACTCTAGCATGTCTTTGGCTTTTTGTTGAATCATCATGATCTCTTTTTTAAGCTGCTCTTCTGTTTTCACTACTGCAGCCTCGTTTTTTCCTTGCTGATCACTACTTTCTTTGCCCGACGACTTGAAAGATTTCATAATATCGTCAAAGAAGCCCTCATTAAGATTCTCTGCTATAATTTTAGCTTGCGAAGCTGTGAGATTACGCCCCTGCGATTCAAATACGACTTTGACGTATTCTTCACGAATTAGCTGTTGTAATTGATCTTTTTTAATTTTCATAAAATACTCTTAAGCAACAATGCTTAGTAAATATTGCCTTGCGCATAAAGCTACAAATTTACTTAAGTTCCGGGTTCACGATCTATTATTTGACTATGACTTCTCTGTTTGTTTCAGACAATTTAGAAAAAACTTGGTCTATGATAATCCTCGAGTTTTTTCGATTAATTCTGGGTCCTTCAGGATGCTTGCTCTCACAGCATCCGGAGGTGGACCAAACTCACGAACAAACTTAAATCGTGAGGGGCGACTCGTGAGGGACACGTCCAACTTCGACACGTCGTTCGCTGACAAGATAACTATTCAACAGTTTGTGAGGTGTTAAACCAGCTGGTCTATTTTTATTCGTTTGTAATAAACAACTTAGACATTTTTTACAAATGACATTGACCGCTTGGATTAATCATTTGAATTCTTTGCTGACAGATCCTCGAGCATCTTGTAGTCACCAATGATACCTTCTTGAGTACCAACTACTGTCATGTTCCGGGGGTCGACGATCGTGTGGTACGGCATGCCGAACACCACGTCAGGTAACATTAGAGCCAGAGGATCAATTCCCACGTCTGCGCCTACGAGATAATAATCTAGTCTCCACTTTAGTGCCGTCTCAGGCGTCGCAGACTTCCCGTTCTCATTGTCGACGACGAGAAGGACGACCTTGATGCCCTTATTTTCTGACTTCCACATTGAGATCCTTTCAGCCAATAATCCTGCCTCTGCAGCGCACTTGTCACACTGATGCTTCGTGGTGATCACCAGCACAGCATTGATACTTCGATCACCTGTCGGATCGAACCAATCACGAGGTCGAAGCGTGATCTTTTTTGAAGCCTCCTGACCTTGACGAAAGCCTTCCCACTGCATGCCTTCGGGAATGATCTGAGACAGGTCCACGCCAGAATCTCCTTGCGGCCACTCAGGCTCTGATCCTCCGCTAGATGAAGAAGTTGAAGTTGCGCCGGCTGACGTTTGAGACCCGAAGATGTTCTTGTCTTCAAACCCGCGGTCGGGCCCACATGCGGTGAGTGTAAATAGCAGACTATAGATGATGTTTTTGTTCATGACATTCTTCTTTTCTTACTGACGTAGTCGTACATTGCAATCGATGCCGCAGATCCGACGTTCATGCTGCGAACTGATCCAAAGTTTGGGATTTCTACGAAAGAGTCGCATAGGTCGAGGATTTCTGCAGGAATTCCGTTACATTCTTCGCCCACTACAATACACGGCGGTTTATCTAATTTCCAGTTAAAATCATGGAGATTTACAGTACCCGGCAGGTTATTCTCAAAACCGATCAAGGTATAACTTCTCTTTAATTCTAAAAGTTTTTCTAAAGACTCTAGAAATGTGACCGAGGTATACTTGTACGTCCCAACTGCACCTCGGCGGTCCATCTTCCGACGTCCGTAATAGAAGAACTCTCTTGCACCGTGAAAGTTCGCTGAACGAATCGCTGTTCCGATGTTGAAGTCACCCTCGACGTGGGTCATGAGGACCGCGAATTCGTTGGATTTCTCAATTAATCGTTGTCGTATGTCTTCATCTGACAGGGATTTAAACTCATCGATGACGTTGCGAGTCCACTGGCAGAAGGGACTATTGGGATCAAATGGCATGTGTTTATACTAACACAACTTAGTGCTAAATTGCAATTAATTCATCAGCAAGTCTTTAATGATCGCGAGCAAAGCTATATTTAATTACGTGCATACTGATCAATCTGCTAGGGCTGTCGACGAGAGTTTGATCGCGTGCGCAATTTCTACATTTTTCTTTGTGTTTTTTGCAAGTTCGTGTCAACCCACTTGGATAAAAACTCGTCATTTAAACAACGCGTGGGCTCCAACTGAATCGTCAACAGTGTGTATTAGTGTGTCGAACGAAACTTTACCCAGCGTGATCGATGCTGTTATGGCTTGGGACAAAGCGATAGGCTCGTGGCGCCGCATGATACCAATAGTGGGTATTAATGGATCTTGCACGTACTTGATCAGGGAAACAAAAGCTAGTCCCGACGTGCCCGATACAGTGTTGGCCTCAGCTCAAGTAAAGGGCAAAGAAGCTAAACTCTACGTGGGAAGATATGAAATCGATCCGCTCGGTGTGACGCTTCACGAGATCGGTCACCTCCTCGGTGCAGGCCACATAGAAGGCACTCTCATGTCACCTTACATCAAACCCGGAGTCTATAGGTGTCCTGATGCAGCGTCCGTTGCACAGGTTGCACTGGCAAATGCAGTCGATCCTTCGTTATTTAAGTGGTGCAATTTTTAAACGATGTTATGCTATGTTGCACTTAACACTTGCTGAGCTGGGACATCTTCTTGCAGAAAGCGAGTTGCTTGTAATTACGCGTTCGGACAGATTACGATTCTATCATGGAAATAAATAGATTACGAGTATTAGCCTCTGCACCTGTTCCCACAGAGTGGGGAACGTTTAACATGCACGTGTTCCGCTGGGAAGAAGATGAGAACAAAACAGGATTCGATTGCGGCCTCTCACGAGATAACATCGCACTCACGATGGGTAAACTCCAGGGTGAAGAAGGTGTGCTTGTCCGAGTTCACTCCGAGTGCCTCACGAGCGAGGTGTTCGGCTCGCTGAAGTGTGACTGCCGCAAGCAGCTTCTTGAGGCGCAGCAGACGATCTCTCAAGCAGGTAAGGGCGTGTTATTGTATCTCAGGCAGGAAGGCAGAGGAATCGGTCTAGCTAATAAGATTCGAGCTTACAAACTACAGTCAGAGGGATACGACACTGTGGACGCAAATCGACGCTTAGGTCTGCCCGACGACATGAGAGACTACACCTCCGCTGCAGAGATGCTCAAGCACTTGGGTGTGGCGTCCATACAGCTGCTCACCAACAATCCTCTCAAGCTGGAAGCAATCAAAAATTGCGGTGTGCGTGCTGAGAGAAAAAGCATCGTGTGTTCCACGAATATTTATTCAAAATCATATTTAATTTCAAAGCGGGATAGAATGGGTCACTGGTTGCCCACTATGTGACGCTTAAATCAATTTTTAGAATATTCTACTGTTCTGGTGGCGCTTGAGTCAGCATCACTGCTCATGGACGACTCCAACTAGGCGAGAGAATGGGCACGGGCTCCTCTATCCAACCTCGATTAAAGTCCCAGATGAAAGATGACCGATGGATAGCCCATGCAAAGATGTAGCCGAAGAGGAGTCCCGTGATGAAAGTTCGCCAACTCACTAGCGATCTGAGACCGCTTAGATTCATAAACGAATCACCTTAACGTAGTCGGAATAAGACCAACCCAAAATATCTCCAACAATAATTTTAATCTGACAATACTTTCGAGGCGGTTCAAATTCCTTCACATCGACCACAGTGCCAATCGTATCATTTTCCCAAATCAAATCAATCGGGTCGTCTTCTGACTCAAGTTTTTCAGGTATTGAATATAAGAAATCTCGGTCGTCGATGGGTATGACCATGTCACCGACGTTGATTCCTCTGCGACGATTCATTTGATGTCAATTACGCAGCCAGCTGTCATCAATACATCTTCTGACGAAGATTTCACCAACTTGCACGTTTCAGGACACAAGGCAACAAGCCCGCCAGTCGCGTCGATATAATATTCATCAGCAGCTCCGGTACAAGATGTCTCGTCCTTCACAAGAACAAGTGCGTCATTTCCTGCACCACTAATCTTTAATTCCACGGTAGCAACGTCGATTGGGCCTTCACTACCACCTGCAGGGATCTCTAACGTACAAATCGAAGTTGTTATAGAATCAATCGATTCTGCAATCTTTTGAAAAACAACATCAAACTTGTCGGCTTGACACACGGGAAAGCGCAAGCCTCCCGTCAAATTGCTGAGCGACTGATATCCTTGACCCGGCGTCACGGCCGTCGAACACGTATCATTAACGATAGCTTCATTTGGATAAAAAGGATCGCCAGGTTTACCGTTCGGGTCGATCTGCTTTCCAAAATCTTCATCTACAGCCTCGGGTTTCTCCAACATTCCCACGATGCTATAAAACACGTAATTTCTATTTTCGGGAGTTCCAAATTGTTGTGGGGCTAACTTTGTTAAAAGTTTATCAAACTCTAGTGCGAAGATTTGACCGCCGATAGTGGATTGAAAATCGTTCAATATCTTCTTCTTGGGTTTGTCAGGATCAGGATACCACCAGCAACCAGGAGAATCATCAGTCACTTCTATGATGACTTTAAATGCAGAAGTACGCAACCATTTGATCCACCCGTTGGGAGCGAGACCAAACGTGTCAGGTCTGTCGTTCACAGAAAACAAAGTATCCAATATCACACAAGGTGAATCATTGCTCTGAACGTCGTAACTATAATGGTAAAACTTCCCAGGATTGTTTCCAGGAGGAGAAGTTCCTATATTAGCACACCCGCCAACTGGAATTTTGCTCAAAGGAGCTTCAAAACATGCGGCGACAGCCCATGACTCGACAGGATTTCCGTGCTTCACAACCATGATGACTCGATAATCCAACCCGGCTTGATCCATCACGGTAGCAAAATGATCGTTAATGTTCTTCGTGATTGCATTTATCTCTTCACTCATCGATCCAGAATTATCAATCACAAAAATAATATCAACGGGTCGTGCGGAAGACACCTTCGTTGCCGTCTCGGAAACGCAGTGTTTCGAATCCTCATTACCGTATGTGTCGAGGTCAAGAACATCGCTCGTTTCTCCTGAACCTATCAACTTTGAAGATGCTGAACATGCGAAGTACGGTATCGCAAGCGATAAAAACATAAAACCAGTGGTCAACGTTTTTCGTAGCATCTCTTTTGCCTTACATACAATAATATGTATCAGTGACTTTCTACATTTTCATCTGCGTTTATGAAAAGATACTTCTACGTCAGAGTCAGTACATAATCAGAATACGTCCAACCTAAGTTTCCATCGACTAAAACTTGTAATCTCGAATAGTCTCTAGGTGGTATAAAACATTCAATTTTAATCACTATTCCTAGCGTGTTGTTCCAAATACGACCGACAGGAGAAAAATTGGAATCCGCTACGAATTCAGCAGAAAATAAAAGTTCGTCAGACTTTACGGGTAAAACGAGATCACCAATTTTCACAGATCGCTCCGTCAAGTTTGTTCGCTATCAAGTAACGTCGCAGTTTTCCACGTCTTGACTATCAGACATTCTTTCCAGCAAACTCAGTATTAGTTCTTCACACTCTCGCATGCGTTTCGTCTTACGCTTCGATGCTTCCTTGCGCTCCTCTGCATAATCTAGAGCTCGCCCTAATCGTGCCTTCACCTTTGGATCTTTCGCTCGACCGTGAGCTGTACGTGTTCTTTGGTGAATTAAATTAATGATTTGCGATTGTCGGGCGTGCGATTTTGCCTTGAAAGATTTCTTTGCTAAGGTATTCTTGATAGCGTTCGCTGATGAAAACTTGACACGAACTGTATCGCCTGGATCTTCGTCAGTATACAAACGTCTATCTGAACCCGCGGGCTTTTTCCCTCGACCCTTTGCTGGATCTGAATCTTCTAATACCACTGCACTCTCGTGAGATAGCGTGTGGTCAATTAGCTCTTCTTGAATATTTTCGCTAATCGCTTGTCGGATTAACTGTCTTAATTCGCTCAATCTTATCTTCACAAACAATAAATATGTGCTTTGACTTTAAAGCAGCGACAAATTAAATATTACAGATCGATGTTAAAATATATACTCGCTAAGTCTGGGCATCTAACGCGTATTGTGGCAAAGTTGTTTCACCAAGGCGACCGAAGACCCTATATCGATTTAAAAATTTTTTTTGTTGAGCTGTTTCTACAACTTCCAAAACAATTACGAGCTCATTTGCCCAAGTGGGCCCGCCGATCGGTAAGACCCTCGCCAGACAACCAACATCAATTGGGAAAAAAATAGTCGGTTTTGCCCAGTGCGGAATACCGATATCGTCTTGATTTAAACTACCACTCGATATGATCGCCGAGTTCATTTACAAATAAATATTCTTTAAAACGCCTCAAAACAAATCAATATTGTTTTTTCTACGTCATATTCTGAAAGACGACAATTAAATCTTTTTAAAAACGTTGTATTATTGTCATATGGATTCTACGCTGGTCTTCAAGATTCTTCTTTCAATTTCATGTAACGGAGAATCATGCGAACTTCCACCACAAGATTCATGGGGATTCATCGATAATCACTGGGTTTATAAAGTCACGCCAGGATTAAAACCTGCCGGATCTCCAGCTTGTCCTGGCGGCGACATGATCGAAGTGAAAGGTTCGGCTGCGCGTGATGTTAACATGAATCCCTATGGAGTAAGAACGATCGAATACCTCCAGAAGACGACATGCACGAAGTGGATCAACAAGAACTTTCCGGAGAGATGCGCAGTGTTTGACCAAACAAAATGGGAACAGATAAGATCATCGTTGCCAAGATCAGATATGCACTTTTGTATCGACCCATATGAATGGCCAAATGAGATCGGAGCAGCACCATGGATTATGGTCACTTGGCATGAAGCAACTAAACTGTGCGAGTCGAAAGGCAAACGTCTCTGCACTGAAGACGAATGGACCTTCGCATGTGAAGGTGAAGAAGTGATACCCTATCCGTACGGTTACGAAAGAGACCCGACGAAGTGTAACATCGATCGTCAATGGATCTTATACGAAGGATCTAAAATGATCCCTCGAGGAACCAAAAAATGCGGTGATGAAATGTTGAGGCTGTGGAAGGGTCATGCGTCGGGCGCAGATCCACAGTGCGTGAGTCCATTTGGCGCCTACGATATGACTGGCAACATCGACGAATGGACAACAGCAACGAGGGCCAGCAAATATCCGTCGATTCTCAAAGGCGGTTACTGGGGTCCTGTTCGCTCAAGATGTCGACCGTCTACGCGAAACCACGATCAAAATCACTCGTTCTATCAGCAAGGGTTCAGGTGTTGCAGCGATGTTAAATCTGCGCAAACTGACACCAATTATTTCCAACCAACCTCAATCTAAGTCTCCTGCCACTGTTCGTCATGAATCGATCGGCCTCGTCGGGACAAACGCCAAGCTCCGATATTAAACTTCAACTCATCAAATCGAGAAAGATTCATTACACCCACATGTACCCGTGGCGTTCGGGTTCACGAACTTAAAACCCTCCCACTTCAAGGTCTTCTCCCACTCAAGAGTCGTGCCCGATAGATAAATGATGCTCTTCCTATCACAGATTACACGAACTTCACCATCGTCGACAGGTACCATGTAAACAAGGTCACGCCCCTCCCGAGGCGGGTCATCGGCAAACTCAATGACATAACTAAACCCAGAACACCCGCCACCACGAACACCGACTCGAAGACTGGCCTTGGGTGTCTTTCTCTTAATCAGCGCCTCCCTAATCTTGCGAGCAGCTGTGGGCGAGACAAAAAAATCATAGACTCGATCAGCGCTTATTGAACTACCGACGGGTTCATTCATATCTACACTTCGCAATATCACTTATGCCGTCATTCGGCGTGATGAACATAAAACTTAATTACTTCAGTGTATTCGGTACCAAACGGATGACAATGTAATTCTTTGTCGACGATCAAATTATTACTGTTATCATCTTCGTATGCACAAATGCCATCTTCCCATTCAATATGCCAGTTACCATCTATTTCATGATTACAATAACTCACTTCAATAAATATGAAGATTTAATGATTCATATACCAACATCAACGATTTAATCAATAGACATGAGATAACATACTCACCAACTTACCCGTAATCCTCCGCCTCCACCATGCGGTATTACAGGAATTGGTACGATGTCAGTGTTTGTTAATAATATTCGCACTTGTAAATCCGTTTGATACCCATCAATTTTACCCACAGGTATCTTAAATTCTACGCCACCATCTTCGAGCTTAATCACTTTCGTAGGTAATCCATACGCCGTCTTTACCGGCGAATTCATCGTCATATTGCCACACCCACATAATATCATCGACAATATCACAACACGCGATTTCATAACTATTTATCTACTTCGGGTGAAGACAAATCTAAAGACAATAATTCCAAAAATCCTGCGACGATTCAGCCGTATACTGACATATATCTTTCACCGCGATCGCACAACATCGTGACAACCACGCCGGCAGGATTGTTACAGGACATCCACCGCTCGGCTGCAACAAGATTTGCACCAGAACTTATTCCAACCAACAAGCCCGTCTCCCTGGCAAATCGCTTCGCCCTCTCGATAGACTCCTCGGTAGAAACAACGATGACCTCGTCCATGTCACTCTGCTTTGCCAGGAAGTCTCGGCCGTCGCCAATACCCTGGATACCGTGGGGAGATTCGGCGGGAACGACCATGCAAATCTTCGGCAAGATCTCGTTATTCTTCATGAAACCATCCGCACATCGAGTGTACTGCCTGATTCCCTCGATAGTACCACCAGTACCAGATCCGTGGACGAAAGCCGCCCATTGCTCGTTCATCAACCACAACCTCATCGCAATCTCAGGCCCAGTCACCTCCCGATGGCACTCCACATTGTCTGCATTGCTGAATTGGCGCGGCGACCAAGAACCTGGGTTGGCAACCAAGAATTCGTCTCGGGCTCGAATCGCGCCCTCAAAGTCGCTGGGCGGAACCTCCACCACCTCGGCACCATAGACGCGCATCATCTGCTTCCTCTCTTCCGACATGTTGCTCGGCATGAAGATGACGCACCTCGACCCCATCGCAGCCGAAACTGCGGCAAGAGATATTCCAGAATTGCCGCTCGTCGCCTCACACACCGTCGTTCCCGGGGTCAGGACTCCATCCTCAATCGCCTTATCGACGACATACGAGATCATTCTATCTTTGACGGACCCGGTCGGATTGTATGTTTCCAGCTTCGCGTACAACTTATCGGCGACCTTGATCAACGGCGTATTGCCACAATTTTTCTTGAATTCCATACGTAGATACGTCGACTATACACCATCCTCCTCGAGCAGGATAGATTTCTTCACAAAGGTAGTACGATCAACGAAAATTTAATCGGGCGATTATAAAATCACCTTATCATACCTTCACGGTCAGTGTAACTGTTCAACTCAGCCTTCACCTTTTCGATGTTCTCACCATCGTACGACTCTCGATCCACGGCATACCACTCCTGCAACGCACCCACAACTGTAGCGAAGACATCACTTCCTCCCGTAAAATTACCATGAACTTCACCGCTCGAAGTATCAATCACCGCGGTTTGCACAGAATCTTTAACGATCCACATCAAATCACCAGACGGTCCAACTTTCGGCCACACAGTTAACGGACTGTCTTTCGACACCATCGTTTCTGCCACTGTCTCCCCGATAATTCTACGTAAATCGCTCATTCGTATCTTCATAGCGAATAATTATGCTGCTTTGTGCAAATGATTATTCTATTCCTCTGGTAGATCGACGGACCACGTAGCTCTCCACCGCCGAACGTCGTTCTTCTAGCTCGGCGATCTCCTGTTCCAAGTCTCTCTTCCGATTCCTGAGGGACCGCATCCGTGACGCTTCAACATCTTCTCTCTCAAATCTGGCTCGATCTAAAGAACCTTGACGGAGACAGAGTGCTACAGACAAGAAGATGCTGCACAATGCAAAACACAAGAACCAACCTCCTACACGGTAGTAATCAGGACCCATAAAGCCGAAACCCACACCCGCTGCACCGCACAATTTAGCGACCACGAAGAACACTAGTGCCCACCGATTTAAGCGCGACATGCCGGAGAAGAGACTCATATATTCCATGAGAAGAATGATACAGTATCTCGCGTAGTTTGTTTAAGTGTGCTGAGATACAACGCTGACGTAATCTGAGAATGTCCGGCCCCAACACGTCTCCCACGAGCACTCTCACATGGTGGTACTCTCTCGGCGAGACCCAGCTGCTGCAGAGGCCCGAGTAGTCGCCGCGCAGGCGGGTCAAGAATCGAGCGCGGGCCCTGGGCGAAAGAGGCGAGAAAGGTGAACCCGGTCTACAAGGACTAGTGGGCCCGCAAGGACCTCGAGGTCTCCAAGGATTTAGGGGCGAGACTAACGGACCCGCAGAGAGAGAACTGTTGGCGAGGTGGGCTCACCAGTCTCTCAAACTACCGGAAGAAGAGAGCGAAAGCTGATCAGCTCATCTTCCTGGGGATGGCTTTGCCTGACCCCGTCCGCTGCCGGAGGATGAGATCAGCCCTACCGCGCGCCGCGGCGGGTCCCATAGCTGCGAGCTCCGCTTTTCTTCGGTCGTGCCAGAAGAAGAAAGCACCAGCGGAGGGCACCGGCAGACCCGCGTCGTCGTCCTTCGTGTACCGGCGCTTCGCTGCTGCTAGCTCCTTCGGGTCGCCCGCGCTGATCACAGCCGCGATGTAGGGATCCTCCCGCAGCTCATCCCACTTGGCGGGGACGTCCGCTAGAGTCTCCCTGATGATTCTGCGTAATTCGTCTAATCGTATCTTCATGGGGAATAACTATACGCTCCGGGCAGGAGACAAAAATTATTACTCAACTACTAAACAAAATAACCCCCAATATCATCAACACAATCGCAATAAACACACCATCTCCCCCAATTTTGCGTATTATAGATCAAAACATGTCAAACTGATTCAGTTTAGAATATTTAAGCGGTGTCCACGATGTCAATTAAAAAACTAGTTCAACATGACCTCTTGAGAGAGTACGTCAGAAGTAAAATTTGGGAAGCTAGAGCTTCGCAGGCTAAGAAAGTAGACTTGAAGAGCAGCGCGCCGCTCGATGTCCCTGCGCCCGACTGGACGGTCTTTACTAAATTGGCACACGACATCGTGGGCAATGCACTTACAATTTCGTCCGATATCAATGAAATTGCAGCAGTTGCGACAGTGAACAAGAAAAGCCCAGTTAACGCTAGCGATGTCGCCTCATATGCGAAAGGCGGATCTGCTTCGAGTGTTATTGAGGAACGTTTTCAGGAAGTGCTGACAAAAGCTCTAGCTGCAGGTTATAGCAAAAAGGAAGCTTCTGTTTATATTGCAGGGGAACTTGCGAGAGGAAGCGCGATGGGCATGGCAGCACTTCAGGACTGCGGTGGAGGAGAAGCATTTTGGACTGCTGACAGGGGTGCCGATTTAGCTGATTTCGTGCAACCGGAAACAAAAGTTAGTCGAAAAAATCCCTCAGACTTCGTGGTTGAAACTGATGACGGGACGGCAATTGGATATAGCGCAAAGGCAACTGCCGGAGCCGCTTCTAATTTTAGCAATCCGAGTCTAGCTTCGCTCGAGATACTTGCGGGTTTTCCGCTCAAAAACGGCATTCGTGTGAGGTCACCTCAAGTCGCAGCCGTCTATGCTTCGGCCATCAAAGACATGAACAAAGCTGTGCCGGGCTTCAGTGACATGTCGTCTGAAGAGAAAAAGGATTACAGAGAAGTCGCCAAGCGCAAGGGACTATATGACAAAGTTCAAAGTGGCACAAGAGATGTATTGCTGGCTGCAATACAGCAGAGGCTTGTCACGCGCGGATCAAAAGACCTAGTCGAACAGTTTCTTCGAAGTGTCGTGCCGGATCTGCCAAACCCCCCGTTCAAGGTCGTATTTGGCAAAAAGCTAGGTGGTGCTGTAATCAAGCCACCGAGCGCCGCGGCTGCAGTTGCGCTACACTTATCTACGCCTCGTGCCAAATTGACTGCTGAAGCAGCAGGGTCAAGTGGCATAACTTTTGTCAGCTCAGCAGGCGGAAAACTATTCACATTTCGAATCAAGATGGCCGGCGGCTTCGGATCCAGCCTCAAGGGCGCCGTGACTGCCTAGCCCTCCCCGCAGCTCATCCCACTTGGCGGTGATGCGCCAATTAAGATTCGTCTATCCAGCTAATTTTGTAGACCTTGATGTCGCCCAGTCCCACTACTTCTTCTTCGTTAGCAAATCCTGCGATGAAGTCGAGTTTGTAGAGGTGATCGGTTCCCATGACAAAGTTGCTAGGATTGTCTGCAGTCCTCGCGTGAAGCACGACGCCGACTCGCGACGGATCTCTAAAAAACTTGCTGGTGATTTCTTTATTGACAGTCCACGAAGATCCACTTCCGCCCCGAGGCGTGTAGGTCATTTCGACTTCTTTGCTACCCTTCTCCGGGATGTCCTTCGCAGCCACGCCGAGCGTCTTCGATAACCACGCTTTGCTGACACTCATGCCGCGGAAGACCTCTTTCTGACCGGGGGGAGAAAAAACCTCTGGGTACAGACCCTGTGACAACATGTCCTTGATGCCCATGGCGGCCTTTGCGTTCAGCTTTATATTGTCGGCGAAGTGTGCCACAAGCGCGTTGTACATCCGCTTCTCTTCGGGGGTGTCGGGCTCCGGTGGTTTACCCCTCCGCCGCAGAGGAAACGCGAATTTACCCAAGGGCGAACCTTCAGGTGCCTCCTCTTCTACGTCGTCGAACTTGCTCAGAGCAGCCGACATCTTGACGAGGCTCTTCATCATCAACTTAGCGTCATCGACCACCGTCTCCGGATCAGCAGACCTCTGCGCTCTGTCGATCTTCAGCTTGACCGCGTCGAGCAACTCGTCGCCGAGTAAGATCTTGCCTCGAGTGAATCCCCTGTAGACGTCCACGAACTCGGCGAGCTCTCCTGCGTCGAGCCCGCTCGCGCGGGCCTTGAGAACGAGCGAATCTTTGACTTTCAGGAATAGCGTCAGGGCGTCGACCAACACTGACCGAGACACATTCGAATCGACCTTCTTTGACATAGCTTCCAGCTCCTGAAACACCCTGTCAAAAGACGATTCACGCGCCGCCTCGCGGATCATCCTTCTTAATTCACTCAACCGAATCTTCATGGGGAATAACTATCGGCTCCGTGAGAAGGGATCCGTGAGGTCGGCAAAAGAAAATTCCCAATCTTCTTTACCGTTCTTCTTCGCCTGTCTCGATTTGTCACTCAAGAACTTGTTGTGGTTCGCTTTCATGGCTTCAATGTTGGGTCCGGGTCCTTTTAAAAAATAAGCCTGATTAAGATGGTGATTCGGATTTTCTTCCCTGTCTATATCAATATCCATGATGTTCTCACCGCTGAGAGGTTTGTTGACAACGTCCGGGCGTTTGTCCTTGTAGAATCGCCATATGTTTTCCGCTTCAGGTGTGAACTGGTCGCGATCTCCGTATATGCCTCCCATCTCTGCCATGGCGATGTCGTACATCTTGGGTCCGTAGCCCGACCGCGCGTGTACATAACGAATCATTTTAGCACCCGACTTGTCCGTGTGCCTTTTAGTCTTGCCGACCATGATCACGCCGTACAGGCTCGGCACGAGCTCCTTAGCGTATCCCGGGTTGAATTTCTCGTCGTCAATTGTACTGTACAGATCTAACATCTCGTCGGGATTGTACAGCACGAAGAGGCGGAAATCGCCCTGGTCTTCAACTGCTAGAGCAGGCTCGCCCCCGCCTTGCTTCTTGGTGCTAGCCTTCTTCACGGGAGTCTTCGTAGGGGCTTTCTTAACAGGGCTGCCCTTCGCCTCCACCAGAGTCTCTCTGATGATTCTGCGTAATTCGTCTAATCGTATCTTCACGGGGTATAACTATACGCCTCGGGCGGAGACAAATCAAAAATAAGACTTTTGATCTCCCCAAATCACCTTGTGGTCTCTGATGTCTCCCAACGCAATAACTTCTTTCTCTCGGCGATACACGTCGATCTGGCTCAGCTTGTAAAGTCCGCCCGCGCCCGCGCTGAGCTGGTTTGGATTGTCGGACACTTTTGCGATGAAAACGGCTCCGTGGGTGAAGATGTCGTCTGGGAACGAAAAATCCTTTGCTGTGTCAAAATCG
>Ga0194125_10003401_pt1 | contig 25674 bp, 22 predicted proteins | sample TA2KigC250mmetaG_FD_148626 | JGI IMG/M metagenome (GOLD analysis project Ga0194125, IMG submission 148626) | Freshwater microbial communities from Lake Tanganyika, Tanzania - TA2015034 Kigoma Deep Cast 250m | ecosystem: Environmental > Aquatic > Freshwater > Lake | place: Tanzania: Lake... | reverse complement strand
CCACCTCGAACCCCCCTATTAAATGGACAATCCGCCTCATCCGGCGCTATAGGCATTATAACGGCCGACTAACTTACTCGCATTCTCGACAGGAAATGGAGGTACTAACGTTGGAACTCGGGGACCCGCAAACCCTATATCCTTGCAGCGCCAATCGGCGTAGAGAGGGAGTTCCCTGGACACCAAGCGGATACTGGCCACGCTGGACGAGCGGCGCCGGTGGGAGCAGCGCCGAGCGGAGCTCCGGAGGACCCTCAAGGGCCTCCCCGCGGCCGAGCGGGCCCTCCGGAAGGCCGCGCTGGCCAAGATAGAGGAGCAGATAGCCTATTACGACTCCCTTCTCAAGCAGATGAAGCGGGAGCTTCGGCCGATGGACCGGTCTTCGGTCCTGAGCAAGGGCTGAGGCCCCGCTGGCTCCCAGCCGGGGCGTCCCCGGCTCTTCATATACCGAAGGCCGACCTGGACCAGCGTGGCCCGATGCCGGCCAGGAGGTATCTCGAGGCCGCCAGGAGGCAGACCGACAGCGCCCCCAGCGCGGCCGCCGCCGGCCAGAAGGCCGTGCGGACCAGGAAGGACGCCAGCGTGACCGCTATCAGCGGCGGGACGATGGCGGCGGCGAACCGGCCCAAGACCGCGGCGTCGAAGAGCATCGTGTTGGCACGCAGCCCGGTCATGCGGCCGGTCACTGCCGCGACGTAGACCATGGTCGAAAGGCCCACGAGGGCCGCCAGGGGCAGGTAGGCGCACTCGCCATTGAGCGCACCGATTGCGACCAGGTAGACCAGCGAGACCGGCGTGGTGAGAAGGAAGTAGAGGACGAGCTTGGCGCGCACGACCTCGTCGACGCCCACCGGCTGGACGTTGAGGAACTCGTTGGGCTCGATGTTGGTGAGCCAGGAGTAGGTCATGAGGCCCAAAAAGCCCAGCATCCCGCCGTAGAAGACGACGTTGAACTCGAGCGGCAGCCCCAGCCCGCTGCGGAAGAGCCATATCACGGCGTACACTCCCAGCAGGGGCCCCAGGAAACCGGAGAACACCGGCCCGAGGGCGCCGCTGCGGCGGAGCTCCAGCCACTCCTTGGCGACCAGGGCGGAGAGCCCCTTCGAGAAGGCGAAGCGCCTCTCGGTCTCCAGGAGGGCGCCCCGAAACCTGCGCCCGGGCGGGGCGAAGCGCTCCTTCATGAGCAGGACGGCCGCGGCCGACAGGAGGAGGGCGAAAGCCGCCGCGGACAGAAGGTAGAGGCTGTTTTGGGTCTCCCAGTAGCCCAGCGGCAGGAGCACCTGGCCCGGTACGAGCAGCCGGAGCGGCCACACCAGGGCGACCAGGCCGGCGATGGCCAGGGCGACTGCCGCCGCGGCCGCCCGCGACCGGAGCGCGACCGCGGAGAGCAGGAAGCTGAGCCCCATGCCCAGCATGAAGGTGAGCAGCACGGTGACGAAGAGCAGGGCGACCCCCCCGGGCGTGATGCGCGAGAGGGGGACGGCCGCGGCGATGCCCCCCACCAGCGGGATGATAGAGTACAGGATGTAGAACACGGCGTCCTTGACATAGAAGACCCCCATGACGGTCCGGAACCTGACCGGCTGGAGCGCGGGGAGCTGAAGGAGCATGTTCACCTGCCCCAGCCGCCGGGTCATCACCTGCTCGCCTATCTGCGCCAGCGCCCCCACGCCGAGCCCGTAGAGCGCCGCGGACACGTGGAGCACCAAAAGCACGAGCGACACGTCCATCTTGCGAAGCAGCACCGGCGAGGTGGCCGCCAGCACCAGCGAGAAGAAGAATATCATCACCGGAAAGAACCCGGAGCCGACTGCCCCGACGAAGGACCGGTGGAGCCTCCACTCCTCCCGGAGCATCGCCTTGAAGAGCGCCCAGTGGAGCGACAGGTCCAGATGCCCCCTCTATCCCGCGGGCCTCCCCCCGCAGGCGTCGCCGTTTCTGCCCTCGACCAGCCGCATGAAGATGTCCTCGAGGCCCTCGCCCTCCGTCTGGCGGATCTGGTCGAGCTTTCCCTGCGCGACTATGCGGCCCTGGTGGATGACCGCGACCCGCGTGCAGAGCTTCTCCACGATCTCCAGGATGTGGCTGCACATGAACACCGTGCGCCCGCCGGCGACCACGCCCTGAAGGTACTCCCGGAGCCGGCGCTGGAATATGGGGTCGAGGTTGATGAAGGGCTCGTCGAGGATGAGGAGCTCGGGCTCGTGGATGAACGCCGCGGCGAGCATCGCCTTCTGCCTCTGGCCCTTGGAGAGGTCGCGGCAGAGCACGTCCCTCTTGTCCTCGAGCTGGAAGAAGCCCAGCCACCGGTCCACCCGGGCACCGACGTCGGGTACCTCCCGTATGCGGCACACCAGCTCCAGGAACTCCTGCGCCGTGAGGAAGGTGGGCGGGCTCTCCGCCTCGGGGACGATGCCTATCCTCCGCTTTATCCCGATCGGATCATCGGGCCCCATCCCCATCGTCGAGGCCCTCCCGCGGGAGGGCTCCAGTTGCCCCGTGAGGATGCGCACGAGGGTGGTCTTGCCGGCGCCGTTGGGGCCCAGGAGGCCGAAGAACTCGCCCTTCTCGACCGAGAGCGAGACCTCCCGCAGGGCCTCGAAGTCCCCGAACCTGCGGCCCAGCCCCTCGGTCGTTATCACCGGCATCCGGGCAGAAAAGGGCCGATGGTACGATATATAGTTTGACTCTCAATTCCTGCGACGCTCGGAAAGGTACCCGGCCAGCGGCGGGAGCCAGCAGAGGTTGGCCGCGATGGTCTCCACCGCCGCGAGCGTCTGGGTCGTCGGGCTGAAGCCCAGGAACCGGGCCAGGAGGAGACCGGCCGGCACCGCGAGGATGATAACAAGGCTGGTCACCATCACCGGATGCCGGACATAGGCGCGCAGCGCCGGGCCCCAGGCCCTCTCCCTCCTTTTCAGGAAGACGAGGCCGGATATGTTGGCCCCGATCTGGTCGCTGTTGGAGTAGAAGAACGGGATGTAAAAGCCCCCGAGGCCCAGGACGTCGACGCCGGCGAGGCGGCTCGAGAGGTCGATGAGGCCGGGAACGAACATTCCGCCGAGCTTGCCCCAGCCGTAGGCCTCCGCCATGGAGCCCGCCGCCCTGCGCAGCCGCTGGCGCAGCGCGTAGATGCCCTCGAAGATGCTCTCGCCCTCGCCGGCGAAGGTCCGCACTAGCCAGCCTCCCGCGGCCGACAGCTGGTACCCGAGAGAGTCCAGAAGAACCCCCAGGCCCAGCCCCGCCAGGTAGCCGGCGAACGTGAACCTCAGAAGCTCGGAGAACTCCTCCTGCCGGGGCTCGTTCTCCCCGCCGCCGCCGGGCACCCTTTCCCGGCCGCCCTCCTTCCCGCCGCCGTCCGGCTCCGGTTCCCGGCCGCCCGCCTCAACGGCGCCCTCCTCCATCGCCCCTCCGGTGGTCATCGGCCTACACGCCCTTGGCCGGCAGGTTGGCCTTGCCGGTCAACGCCTCTATGCGGATTCTCCCCACGACCGTCCTCTCCAGCTTGGCCGCGTTCTGGAGGCGCCCGAGCCTCCGCTCCGGCTCGTCCTCCAGCCGGCGGATCATGAACTCGAGGGCGCGCCTTTTCTCCTCGACGGTCGGCAGGAGCTCGACGAGGCCGCGGAAGTGGACGGACCTGAAGGCGTGGTCGCACTCGCCCTGGAGGTAGCCGGAATCCTCGATCACCTGGCCCCACACCACCGGGTTCTCCCGGAGGAAATCGAGCTTCCTGCCCTCCGGGGCGCAGTGGAAGTAGAGGCAGCCGGCGTCGGGGTCGTAGGCGAAATTGAGCGTCACGAGGTAGGGCTCGCCGTCACGGCACATCGCGATGGTCAGGTAGCGCTGGGTGGACAGAATCCGGCGGAGCTCGGACGGGTCGCTGATCTCCTTTTCGGGCCGGCGGAGGTGGTAGGTGGACACGCAGGATTCCCCTGTGATATTGACGGGCCTGGTGGGATTCGAACCCACGTCGCCAACTCCGAAGGCTGGCAGTATATCCTGGCTAGCCCACAGGCCCGCGCCGAACGGATTGGCAACGGGGCTATTTAAAGTTGGGATGCGCGCCGGGGCATCGAGAATATATTTACCAATTCCTTCATATACCCACCATTTCATAATCGACAGCATGCGAAGGCTGCTCGGTACCGTGCTCGTGCTGCTGATGCTCGCCCCGGCCCTCGCCGCGGCAGTGCCTCCCCCGGAGCCGGAGCATTTGCGCGCCCTCGATGTCCTCCGGGCCGACTTCGTCCGGCCCTTCTGGCTCGACGGGAGCGCCCCCTCGCAACCGGCGCTGTCCGGCCGGGCGGTCGAGGTCCCGCCGCCGGAGACGCAGGCGGCCATCCGCAAGGTCATGGACTCCGTCTCCCGGGAATATCTCCTCGCCTACGAGACCAGGCTCCAGGGGTATGGCTCGCGCTACTGCCGCTCGCCGGGGATGCACAACGCCACCCAGTGGCTGCACGACGCCCTCCTGGGCAACGGCCGCATCCGCTCGGAGTTCCACAACTTCAGCTACGTCAACTCGAGCGGCGTCACCCACACCATACGCAGCGTCATCCTCACCCTGCCGGGCCTCAACGCGAGCTCCGACCGGGTCTACTACATCTTCAACCACGCCGACAGCATGCTGAGCTTCCCGAGCCCGACCTTCGACCAGCTCATGTACGATTGCCCCGGCGCCGACGACGACGGGTCCGGCGTGGCGGCGACGCTCGAGGCCGCGCGGGTGATGAGCCGCTACGGCTTCCAGGACACCATCCGCTTCGCCTTCTTCAACGGGGAGGAGATCGGCCTGCTGGGCTCCTACTACTGGGCCCAGCAGATGGCCATCCTGGGCGAGAACATCCAAGGCTCCATAGACTACGACATGATCGGCTACTCCACCGGGGGGGCCCAGTACGATTTCAACCTTGCCTCCAACCCGGCCTCGCAGTGGCAGCTCCAGCACGTGGTGGACGTCAACCGGCGCTACGGCATCGGCCTGAGGATCCTTTCCGAGGTGACGACCCGGCAGATCCCCTCCGACATCACCGCGTTCTACTACTTCGGCTTCCCGGGGGTCTTCGGCATCGAGGAGGAGTTCAGCCCGTACTACCACACCATGCGGGACCGGGTCGAGTACCTCAACCTGACGCTCATAGAGAGGGCCACGAGGCTCGCCGTGGCGGCGACGGCCGAGATGGCCCGGATGATGTACGTCGACCTGGGCGTCCAGGACCTCGCCGCCTCGAGCCTCGAGCCGCTCGAGAACGAGAACGTCAGGCTTACGGCCACCGTCTCCAACGCCGGCAACCTCAACGCCTCGGACGTCGAGGTCCAGTTCCTGGCCGACGGCTACCCGTTCGGGAGCCAGCGCCTCCGGGTGCCGGCCAACGGGACCAACTCCACGACCGCCGACTGGACGGCCGCGCTGGGCAGGCACAAGCTCACGGTGGTCGTGGACCCCGGCTACGAGCAGCCCGACACCGACCGCTCGAACAACACCGGGAACCTCACGGTCACGGTCAATGACCGGCCGCGGGCGGTGCTCTCGGTCTCCCCGCTTGCCGTGCTCACGAACGAGACCGTGCTCTTCAACGGCTCGCTGTCGTACGATCTGGGGACGGTGACCGCCTGGGACTTCAGTTTCGGCGACGGCGACGGTACCGGGTGGTCCGACTCTCCCGTGGCGTCGCACGCCTATCCGGAGGACGGCGTCTACGTGGCGACGCTGCTCGTGAGGGACGACAAGGATACGGTGTCGAATCCCTCCGCAGTGGCGGTCCGGGTCCAGAACCGCCTCCCGGCAGGCACGCCCCACGCCAACGTTTCGAGGGCACTGACCTTCGAGCCCGTCGGGTTCTTCGCCGGATGCGAGGACCCCGATGGCGCCGTGGCCTCGCTCGCCTGGGATTTCGGGGACGGCGCCGGCAGCGCCGAGCGCGACCCGGTCCACAACTACTCCGACAACGGGAGCTACGAGGTGCGGCTGGTCGTCACCGACGACGACGGCGGCACCGCCTCGTTCGCGCTGAGGCTCCTCGTCGATGACCGGCCGCCGGAATGCTCGATAGACGCTCCCGCGCTCTGCGGCACCATAGAGGACGAGCTGGTGTTCACGGCCAACGCCTCGGACCCCGACGGGACAGTGGCGGGCTGGTCCTGGGAGCTCGGGGACGGCGCCACCTCCCGGTCCAAGCAGGTGAAACACACCTACGCCAGGCCGGGCAACTACACAGTCAGGCTCACGGTCCGTGACGACGACGGCTCGGAGTGCCGCGCCCTGGCCGAGGTCGTCATAATCGACACGCCCCCGGAGGCGGTCGCCTCTCTGGGTGCGGCGCAGGCGCACACGTTCGAGAGGGTCCGGTTCGTCGGAGACCGGTCGCGCGACCTCGAGGGCCCCGTGACGTTCCAGTGGGACTTCGGGGACGGCAACGGCTCCAGCGATCCGTCGCCCTACCACTCCTTCGCGGCGCCGGGGGAGTACAACGCCACGCTGACCGTGCGCGACCGCGCCGGCCAGAGCGCCAGCGTCACATTGCCTGCGGTGAGCATACGCAACCGGAAGCCATCAGCCGACTTCCGCGTATTCGGCTGCTTCACGGAGAACGGGACCCTCTATTTCGACGCCACGGCCTCCTCCGACCCGGAGGGGTTGCTCGCGTTCTCCTGGGACTTCGGCGACGGGAGGACCGGCCAGGGCGCGGTGACGGAGCACGTCTTCCCGGCCGCCGGGAACTTTGCGGTGAACCTGACGGTGACCGACTCCAACGGGGATTCGACCACCATCTCCCAGGTGGTCGTCGTCAAATCGCCCCCGCCGCCTCCTCCCCCTCCGAGGAAGGCCGTCGTACCGGAGGACAAGACCACCACCGTGAACCTGCTTCTGGGAGTGGTGCTCCTGCTCGTGCTCCTGCTGTCGGTGGTCGCCTACCGGGGAGCGACGCGCGGTCGCGGCCCCGGCGCGGCCGGCGGGGGCTCACAGGGCGCGACCGTGAACACGGCCTCCAAGGAGTTCTCCCCGGCGGAGGAGCAGCTGAAGGGAGCGCCGAGGCATTGACGCTGCGCAACAGGAGAAACGGGGCAACAGGGCAGCAAGGCAACAAGGCAGCAAGGGGGCGTCAGGGGAATGGTCGACACTCTTCCTGGCCACCCACTGCCTTGCAGCCTCCTTTCCCCCTCGCTGCCTTGCAGCCTCCTTTCCCCCTCGCTGCCTTGCTCCCTTGCTGCCTTGCTGCCTTTAACCAACCTCGCAGCGTCAGGTCTTCCGTATCTGCCCGATGGCCGGCTCGTAGAGCACTCCCGAGTCCATGAGGTCCATCACGATCTGGTCGACGAGCTCCTTGTCCAATCCCTCCTTCTTGGCCCGCTCCACTATCTTCTCCCAGGCGGCGCCGCGCGTTGCGGTCTGGAGGCCCTCGATGATCTTCACCACCTTGGTCTCGGCCTCCTTCGGGTAGGGGGGCCGGTCCTCGCCCGCGTCGTCGACGGCGTCCTCGTCCGGCCCGGCGTCGGTGTCGAGCTCCGCCGCCCCGGGCAGGGGCTCCGGCGACGCGGCCCGGCCGTTCTGTTCGGGCAGGAGGTAGCGCAGGCAGTCCTCGAGCATCCGGCGGTAGCGGTCCAGCTCCGGCTTGCCGTACCTCTGGAGCGCCAGCGACAGGCCCTCCGCCTGCAGCCTTCCCGCGCCCAGCTTGACGAGCGATTCGGCCGTCGGGGCCTCCAGGGACACGGCCTCCTCGGCGAGCTCGATGCGCCGCTTGAGGTCCTTGCAGGATTCGAGGACCCAGAGGTCCCTGAGCGCGGCGGTGGACGGCGCCACCGACTCGGCCTTGAGCGACAGGTAGACCACCCCTTCCTCCGGCCGGTAGCTCCGGACCTTCCCGATGACCGAGCAGAACGCCGGGGGCTTGACGCGCGCGAGCGCCCCCGCCGCCTCGGGCGAGTACTTGCCGGCCGAGACGAAGTAGGTCCCGGTGGGGTCCGAAAGGCGCGCCCGCCAGAGCGGCTCCTCCTTGGTGGCGATGTTCTCCACGTCGGTTATGACGCCTATAACGAACACCCGGTTGACCTGCGCCCCCAGGGGGCTCAGGACGTGGCCGGGGGAGAACTCGCCCTGGGGCTCGAGCTCGACGGTGCAGGAGTTGAACTCCTCGGCGAAGAGCCTCCAGGCGACCTCGCGGGTGCGCATTCAGACCGCCTCCAGCTCCTCGAGCATGGCGCGGGCCTCCGCCTGGACGTCCACCTCGACCATGCGGGCCGAACTGGCGATGAGCATCAGCCCGTAGTCGTCGGCGGTGACGTTGCCCGTAACCTCCATGGGGCGGGCTATTATCTTCTCCATCATCTCGGCGCGCACCGCGTCCGGGTTGGCGAGCTCGGCGACGAGCCTCATGTAGTCCTCGAGCTTGCGGCCGGTGAGCTTCTCCGAAAGCTCCCGGCCGAACACCGCCAGGAGCGCGCCGGTGCCGTCGTCGATGGCCGCCTTTATCCGCAGGTCCGGGGTGCCCTTGACCTGGCCGTGGACCCTGCAGACGCCCTTCTGGACGACGCGCTTGCAGTCGGGGCAGCGCAGGACAAGGCCCGAGCCGGGCTTGACGTCGATGATGATGCCGCGCAAGGTGACGTCGGCGGCGCCGCCGCGGCTGGCCACCTCCTCTATCGTAAGGAGGTTGCCGCCCTTGAGGTCCTTGAGGGCGGGCAGCTTCGACCGCTCGAGCTTCTCCACCTGGGAGCGCTCGTCGAAGGTCAGGCGCGGGATGCCCTTCCAGCCCTTGATGTAGGCGCCGGAGATCTTCACGGCGTCCCCGGGCTTGATGGGGAACTCGTGCCACATGGTGTACTGGGCCCGTCCCGTCTCGTCGGCGAGCAACCCGGAGAACACCGGCTTGGGCTGGTCGCCCACGGTCACCTCGCGGCGCTCCAGCGAGAGGATGCGCGCCTCGACCGAGACGTTGCTCTCCCCGTCGCGGAAGTCCCTGACCTTGAACTCCCGGGGCTCGCCGAAGCGCGCCGCCGCCACCGCCGGCAGGGCGTCCGGAGGCGCTTTCTCGAAGGTCGTGCGGACGCCGAAGGACACCTGGGCCTCGCCGTTGTACTCCCGGGTGTAGGCGTTGCGCACGCGCACCACGTCGCCCTTCGTGAAGGGCGCCTCCTCGTTCCACACGGTGAAGGACTTGGAGGCGGTCTGGTCGGCCAGGATGCCGTAGTGGATGCGCTTCTTGACCCCGTCCTGCTCTATCTCCTTGGGATTGAGGGTGAGAATTCTGCACAGGAAGTCCACTGAGGGCTCGTTGGGTTTGAGCTCGGCGAGCGTCCGCAGGACGCCGCCGCCGGCGCGCAGCGCGCCGATGTCGCCGCCGTACTTCTTGACGATGCTCCGCTTGGCGGTCGACAGGTCCTTGACCCGGTAGACCTCGATGTACTCCTTCAGCTCCTTCTCGACGTCGATCTTCTGCTTCTTGACAATATCGTTTCCCAGCGCCCTGGAGACGTCCTCCACGTGGGGCGCAAGCTCCTCTTTCGATACCATGCTTCTTCCACCTGGACCTGTGTTGCGACAGGGTGCGGTGCACCCCGCCGTCGCATCAGCCGGGCGCCTTCCCCCTGGGGCGCTGTTGGCAGTCGTTGCGCGCCCTGCGGCGGGGGAACCGGTCCCGGCCGGGCCCCTCGGTCCGACAGGGCCCAACCCAGGTAGAGCCTCCGCCCCTATTAATACAGTTGCAGGGGGTCGGTGAAAGTGGGCGGCCCTCTGCGATCAGGGAGGCCGCGTTTGCGATTTGTGCATGGGTGCAAGGGAGCAAGGCAGGAAGGCAGAAAGGCAGAAAGGGAGCAGGGGGACGGGTGAACGGGAGCGACCGTCGTCCCTTGCTCCCTTGCTGCCTTCCTGCCTTGCTGCCTCCCTTTCTGCCTTTCTGCCATCCTGCCTTGCTGCCCTCTGTCCCCTGTCCCCTGCCCGCTGCCCGCCATCCGCTCGTCCCGGACTGAAAGGGCAGCGCGCGGTGTTCACGGCCTCCGGCCGCGCCTGAGCACCAGGAAGGTGGCCGCGCCCGCAGCGGCCAGCACGACCGCCAGGACCAGCCAGGGGACGCCTTCCAGGGTGACGACGGAGGGCTTGGGCCCGGTGACCGGGTTGTCGACGGATATCCGCACCGAGGCCGGCTCCGATGCCAGCTCGCCATCGGAGGCCACTGCCTCGATCGTGTGGTTGCCGTTGCCCAGCTTGGCCGTATCGATGTCCAAACCCCACCGGAGAGTGCCATCGGCCTGCATCCACGGGCCGCCGTCGATTCGAACCTCCACCCGGGCGACCTCGGCCGAGCCCCTCGTGGCGGTTCCGTTGACGGCGAGCAGGCCCCTCACGGTCTCGCCGGCGGCCGGACGGGTGATGGCGCATCCCGGCCTGAGGAGGGCGACCTGCACCGTGAAGCTCTGCTCGGCCCTCCCGCCGCGTCCGTCGGTGACTGCCACCGTGGCGGTACGGGGGCCGCCCTGGGCCTTCGTCGGCGTCCAGAGGATCCTTATTCCGGTATTGCCGGGAAGGACCGGCCCCAGCACCATCCCCTCGGGCCGGGAGGGCAGGGCGTAGGCGAGCGGATCGCCGTCCGGGTCGCTCGCGGTCAGCCGGTACTCGAACTGGATTCCGGCGGTGGCGTTGAGGGGGGCCGTGCTCGTGATGACGGGCGGACGGTTCGGGGGCGTCCGGTTCATGACGAAGCGCCAGGGCGGGGCGGGGGCGCTCCGGTCCCGGCCGTCGAACGCGGTGACGTTCCAGCGGAAGGCCACGCCGTCGTCGAGGATGGTGGCGTTGAAAAAGGTCCCGAGGGTCGTCACCGATGCCCGACCCCGCTCCTCGGGCGATTCGATCCAGTAGGTCAGGTTGTAAAGGAGCTGGTTTTCGTCCTGGTCCTCCCCCCGCCAGCGGAACCTGACCGTGCTCTCGTTGACGGTGGACCCGTCGGCGGGCGAAAGGAGCTCCACGGCCGGGGGATGGTTGGGTGGCGCCGGGTGCAGAATCGAGAACTCGGGAGAGGTGGTGTTCGCCGCCAGGGGGATCTCGGCGCTGTCGTCCCGGGCCGTCAAACGGATTTTATAGGTGCCGTTGGGAACGCGAGCGGTGTCCCATTCCCAGCTGGCCGCAGGGCTCGGGAGCCCGGAGGCGAGGAGGACCTCCCTCCCGGCATCGAGAAGACGCAGCTCGAAGGTCAGGTTGTCGTTGTCCGGGTCCGAGGCGGTCCAGGTGATGTTTTGGGCCCCGGTCCAGTTCTCGCCGCCTGCGGGAGAGAGGATGGCAACCTCTTGGAGCAGGTTGTAGCTGACGGCAACGCTCCTCAGGAGGGGCGTCGCCGAGAGGTCGCCCGTGCCGAGACAGGCCCTGTACTGCGCCCACCGGTCGCCGTTGCGGACGCCGCTCAACCTCCCGCCATTGATGGTATAATAGGTGGCGGCGGTCCCGTCGGGACCGGTGAATGCCGTCGAGAGGAGCCCCTGCTCCGTGCCGGCGGTCCTGAACTGGAACCTGACCGAGGCGGTCTTTTGGACATCGGCCTCCCACCGGAGGCTGCCGAAGAAGGCGCTGCCGCCGGTGTCGAATGGCGACGAGGTGTGAAGGCCGCTTGCGAAATACGCCCGGGAGCCGAACAGCCAGGTGTCCGCCAGCGCATTCTGGAAGGAGTAGCCGCCGAACAGGATGATCCCGTTGCGGGCGGTGTCGTACGCCATCGAGGCCGAGAATCGGCGCGCGGGGGCCGCGGGGCAGGACCGGTTGGTCCAGGTGTTGTTGCCCGCGCAGTAGGTCCAGGTCTCGTTGGGATAGGGGTTGCAGATACGCGCGTTCCCGCCCCCTGCGACATTCCCGTCCCAGCCCCCGAAGAGCAGGATATCGGCACTGGGGCCGCCGTACGCCAAGGCGTAATCGAAGCCGGGCCGGGGCGAGATTGGGGGCGTCACGTCGGACCATCGGCCCCGGCTCGAGTTGTAGGTCCAGGTGTCCCCCAGCTTGCCGGCCTGTCCGTACCCTCCGAAGAGAACGGCCGTCCCCCGGGAAGCATCGTAGGCCAATGAGTGCTGGCCCCGCGCCGAAGGCGCCGGCTGGACCACCTTCGGGAGCCAGCGATTGGCCGTGACGTTGCAGGCCCATGTGTCGCCGAAGTACTCGACAATGTAGGGCGAGTACTGTATCCTCATGCCGCCGAAGAGGAGCACCTCCCCGTTCGCGCTGTCGTACGCCATGGCATGATCGCGCCTCGCGCAAGGCGCTGAGGATGGCCGCATCTCGGACCAGGCGTTCGTGGCGGGGTCGTAGGTCCAGGTGTCGCCGAGGTCCCCCGACCTGCCGACGCCGCCGAAGAGCACCATCAAGTTGTTGCGGGGGTCCCAGACCAGGGCATGGCCCTCCCTAGCGGGAGGCGAGACGGTGGAGGGGGTGGCGGGGGACCAGCTGTTCGATTCCGATGAATAGGTCCACGTGTCGTTCGAGGGCCCCCAGATGAACTGGCCGCCGAAGAGAACGGTCTGGCCGCCCGCGCTGTCATAGGCCATCGCCGCTCCCGACCGGGGTGACGGGGCCGAAGAGGGCTGTAGCTTGGTCCACCTGTTGCCGCCGGCGGCGTAGCTCCAGGTCTCGCTTATGTTGCCGGACTCGTCGTAGCCGCTGAATAGCAGGCTTGCTGCAAGTGCCGGGACATAGGCCATGGCGTGTCCGTACTGGCAGAACGGGGATCCCGGAGGGTCCAGCTCGATCCAGTTGTCCATGCCCGAATCGAACATCCAGGTGTCGCCCAGAATCGTCCTTGTGACTCCGTGCATCCCGCCGAAAAGCACGATGCAGCCGGCCGAAGCGTCGAATGTCAGGGCGTGATCGGATCTCGCCCCGGGGGAGAAGGGCGTCGTGCGGTTGGTCCACGCGCCGGAGGCGACATCGTAGCTCCAGGTGTCGGCGAGCCTGGGCAGGTAGGAATAGCCCGTGCCGGTCCACTCCCTGCCGCCCCAGCCTCCGAACAGGATCATCTCCCCGCTGCGGCCGTCCAGGGCGGTGGCGTGGTGCAGCCTGGCGGACGGGCCGTTGGGGCCGCTCCGGTTCGTCCAGGAATCGGTGGTGGCGTTGTAGGTCCAGGTCTCGTCCGATGATCCGTAGATTTCCCGGACCGGGTCGTAGTATTCCCCGCCGAAGAGCACCACCAGGCCGCTCGACGGGTCGAAGGACATCGAGTGACCGATGCGCGGCGAGGGGGCGTCGGATGGTGACCTCTGGCTCCATCGGTCCGTCCCGGCGTCGTAGACCCAGGTCTCGTTGAAGTACCTGTAGCCGTACTGGGAGGAGTAGCTCTCTCCGCCGAACAGCACGAAGAGGCCCGATCGGCTGTCGAATGCCATCGCGGCGCCATCCAGTGCGCTGGGGCCGCCGGAGTGCCCCATCCTTGTCCAGTCGCCGGCCCCCGGATCGTAGTGCCAGGTGTCGCCGAGATAGGACGCACCGTGGCCGCCGAACAGCACAACTATATCATTGATGTCGTCGCAGGCGAGGACCTGGCCGCACCGGGGTGCCGGCTCCGGGGAAGAATGACCCAGCGGGACCCAGCTGGCAGGGTGGGCCAGGTTGCGGTCGAGCCAGACGCCCTCGTTGCCCGTGATGGTGTTCTGGCCGGTGCCCCGCTGGAAATCGGCGGACCCCTCGTCCCACCGGCTTGTCCCGCCGGCCTCGAGGCTGCCGAGGACGGGAATGGTCACCATGGCCAACACGGCAAGGGGGAGAACCTTCATCCCGATCCACCACGCGCTCATGAAACTGACGCGTATTAAATGCTTCGGCCCGGGGACGGCCCGGGCCGTCGGATTCTACCCCCTTCCTGCCCATCGGGCAGAAAGCCGGCCGGAAGAACGGGGGGGGATGACCTCTCCGGGACGCACAGTAACAAGGACCTCCCAATAGATATTAATATGCGCACCGAAGATGAACAATCAGGAAAGCCCCGGCGCTTTCCAGGAGCGGCATGAGAAGGTTCCTAGCCCTTGCGGTTGCGGCCATCGTCCTGAAGCTCTCGGTGCCCATAATCCACTTTATCGCCCCGAGGCCCGGCCCAGAGCGCGACGGCGGCGGGTTCAGGCCGGTGACGGTCGACGGGATGTTCGACCCGGCCGAATGGGAGGACGCGGCCTTCGCCAACCACACCATGACCATCAAGGGATACGGGAGCGGTCACTACTTTTACTGCCCCAACCACACCCGGAACTCAACGGAAGAGGTTCACGAGGTGCTGATCTACCAGAAGACGAACGGCTCCACATGAACGACTTCTACTCGGACCAGCTCTACCTCTGTTTCGATGTGAACCTCGACGGCTCCGTCGGCGTCCCGGAGGACCAGCCTTGGGACGCCTCCTACTGGAGGGGGAAGAAGGTCGACACCTACGGCTACGGGCCGCCGACGCCGCCGCTTCTCGATTTCCCGGTCCACACCGGCTATGGCCAGGGACAGGGACAGTCCCTGATGGAGAGCCCTTTCGCCACCGGCGATTATACCTTCGAGTTCGCCATCCCGCTGAGAGGGGACAGGTACGGGGACATCCCCATCGACCTCGACAACCGGCCCGGGGACCTGAAAAGCATGAAGATGATAATGAAATATTTAGATGCCCGGATATACAAGGATTTTCCCGAGGGCGAGATCAACCCGGCCGACCTGAAGTTCCAATCGTACCGGCCGTAGCCGCCCGGGGGCGGCCCCCGGACCCGGGCAATCTTGATAAGCGGCCCGGACGATACCGATGATGCGGGGAATGATGCCAGACGGGGTCGTCATCCGCCCCGCCCGGCGCTCGGACCGGGAGGCGGCGGCGGAGCTTTGGAACGAGATGATGGACTACCACCAGAGAATCAGCACCATCGACTTCCGGCGGGTCGGGGGCGCCAGGAGAATCTGGATGAGGTTCTTCGACAAGCACATCGGCTCCCGCACGAAGAAGGCCTGGGTCGCCGAGCGCGACGGGAGGCTCGTCGGCCTAGTGATGGGCGCCGTCGTCCGCAGGCCGCCGGTGTTCCGTGTGAAGTACCGGGGGCACATCGAGGAGATGGCCGTGACCGCCGCGGAGAGGAGGAAGGGCATCGGCAGCCGGCTTTTGAAGGAGTACCTCGCCTGGGTCCGGAAGAAGGGGCTGAGCCACGTGACCCTGGAGGCGGCGCCCGAGAACCGGATAGGCGTCCCGTTCTGGGAGAAGAAGGGCTTCCGGACCATCCTGATATCGATGAGGAGGAGGCTCTGAGCGGGCCGCGAACGCGCCGGGGGGATGCACCATCCAGGACGCCCTGCTCTGGATCTACATCGCGAACGCCACATTGCTCGTGAACCACGAGATCGACGCCGTGTACTGGAAGGAGTGGGACCTTTTCAACATCCGGGGCGGCATCACCGGGTTCATCGCGCTGCACCTCTTCCTCGTCTTCGTCATCCTCGGGGGGCTGGTGCTGGTCATCCGAAGCGAGTTCTGGGGTCCGGTGATGTCCGTCGTCATGGGAGCGGTCGGGGTGTTCACATTCGCAATCCACGCCCATTACCTGCGCAAGGGCCGCCCGGAGTTCCGGGTGCCGCTGTCGCTTGGGATACTCGGGGCGATACTGGTGGTCTCCGTCCTCCAGCTCGCGCTCGCCGGGGCCGTTTTGATGGGGTGAGAGGGTGGAGAAGGTCAACCTCTTGCAGAAGTTCGAAAGGATCCGGGAGTACTGGACGCCATACATCGCCGCCGAGCTCAACGGCCAGCAGGTCAAGCTCGACAAGCTCCGGGGGAAGTTCGTGTGGCACCGCCACGACCGGGAGGACGAGCTGTTCCTCGTGGTGAAGGGGCGGTTCCGCATGGACCTGCGGGACCGGCAGATAATGCTCGAGGAGGGGGAGTTCCTGGTGGTGCCCCGCGGCGTGGAGCACCGTCCCGTCGCCGACCAGGAGGCGTGGGTGGTGCTCTTCGAGCCGGCCTCGACCTTCAACACCGGGAACGTCGAGAACGAGCGGTCGATGCGCGACCTGGAGCGCATCTGAGAGCGGCTTGGGGGGCCGGTTCAGCGCCGCCCGCCGGCGCCCTTTCCTTGCCGGGCCTTCCCCTTCCGGGCCAGGTACTCGGCATAAAGCGCCTCCTCGTAGTCCTTCTCGGCCGGGGGCGGGATGTAGTTGTGCACCCGGGCCAGGCACACGAGCTCGCGGCGGACGGCGCCCTCGCCTTGCGAGGATGCGCCCTGTGCCCTTTCAAGTATCTCGGCCAGCCGGGAAATGGCCACCCGGTGACCTCCGACGAGGAGGTATTCGAGGTTCGCCGCCGCGGCGGCGGCGCAGCAGCTCACCGGCTCGGTGGCTGGCTTTCCACCGCTCCGCTGGGGCATGATGGGATGGATGGGTGTCGGATTATAAAAGTATAAGCTGTCGGCTGGGCATTGCGGGACGGATAGCATGGAGGAAAGGTCCGGCTGCCTGGTCTGCGGAAAGCGGCTCGTGTACAGCGACCGCCACACCCCGAAGAGATGCTTCCTCTGCTGCAAGACCGCTCAGGGCCATACCCGGTGCTCCGCCGGCCACTTCGTGTGCGACCGGTGCCACGCCCTCGGGGCCGAGGAGCTCATCGAACGGGTCTGCCGGGGCACGGACGAGAGGGACCCGGTGCGGATCGCAAGCCTCCTGATGGGGACCGCGGCGGTCAAGACGCACGGGCCCGAGCACCATTTCCTGGTGCCGGCGGCGCTTCTCTCGGCGTATTACAATACCGTCGGGGGACCGGCGATGAAGAGGGCCCGCATACGGGAGGCGCGCCTGAGGGCCCGAAACGTCCTGGGGGGCTTCTGCGGGTTCTACGGCGACTGCGGGGCGGCCGTAGGTACCGGCATATTCGTGAGCATCGCGACCGGCGCCAGCCCGCTTTCGAAGAAGGAATGGCGGCTGGCCAACCTGATGACCGCCCAAAGCCTTCGCACCATCGCGATGCACGGAGGGCCGCGCTGCTGCAAGCGCAACACATTCCTGGCGCTCGGGGAGGCGGTGCGGTTCGCCCGGCGGGAGCTGGGCGCCGGGATTCCGATGGCGCCGCAGGTCAGGTGCACCTTCCATCGCCTGAACAGGGAATGCCTGAAGGACGATTGCCCGTTCCACTGAGATGGTCCCATGCCCGTCCTGTTCCTCCACTGGCCGACGGTGTGGCCGCTCTTCAAGCGGTGGCCGGCCTCCTTCAATCTCGTCGCCCTGAGCATCGGGGCCGTCATCCCCGACCTCGAGTGCCCCTTCCTCTTCGCGTTCGTCGAGGACCGGTGGCACGCGCGGCTCTTCATGCACTCGCTCCTGGGCGCGTTCACGCTCGACCTCCTGCTTGCGGTCGCGCTGACGGTCTGGTTCGTCCCGCCGCTCCTCAGGTGGTCGGAGCCGCGCATCGCCAACAAGAGGCTCTTCAGCTTCGCCGGCGTCGATCTTCGGACCCACCGGACCGGGATGGCCGCCCTGGCCGGCTCGGCCCTGGCGGGCACCGTCTCGCACGTGCTGCTCGACGTCCTGCACCATCCCTACAACCCTTTGACCTTCCCCCTCTCGCAGTACTACGGCTTCAATTTGGTCCTTTTCGGCGACCTCACGATATCCGGGATAATAATGCAGGGGGGCATGCTCGTCCTGCTCACGCTCATGCTCCATTTCTGGTGGTGGAGCCCGGCCCGGAAGAAATGAACCTTCGGTTACTTACCACAACCTTTTTCAATGTGATGCGCCCAATCCCGTTCCGATGGAAGGCGATTTCGCGGCCCGGCTCGTCAAGGCGAAGAGCCTGGCGGACATCTTCGAGGTGGTCAAGGCGGCGGTCTCGCGCCGGCTCAGGCTAAGCCGCGGAGGGCTGATGCTCGGCCTGGCCGACCTGGGCAACCAGCCGGGCGGGTTCTTCGGCGCGTTCTATCCGGTCGGGACCAATATAATCGTCATGAACCGCATCCCGATGCTGCGCATCAAGGAGACCGACCCGGCCCTCTTCAAACCGTACGTGTTCCACGTCCTGCTCCACGAGTACCTCCACTCGCTGGGCCACCTCGACGAGGGGGCGGTCCGGCAGCTGTCGATGGAGATCAGCGAGTCCCTCTTCGGCAAGGAGCACCCGGCCACGAGGATAGCCCGGGACACGCCGGCGTTCTTCCCCAACCTGGTCTACCCCAACATAGGCAGCGGGCAGCGGACAGGGTGCAGGGTGCTGGGTGAAGGGTGCAGGGTGAAGGGTGAAGGGTGCTGGGTGCAGGGTGCAGTGCGGTTCCGGGGTTTATAAAGGAGGTCCTTCCATTTACATGTAAACCTCAACGAGTTTCCGTCCGGGACACCAAGAAATGGTCCGGGGTCGGCGCATGTCGGGCGGCAAGCTCCGGGCATTCATCGATCTGAGCCGGGTCCACGGCAGTCCCATCATAACGGGTTTCTTCTTGGCAGGAATGTTGTCGGGCGCCGCCGTCCCGCATGTATCCTATTTCATCCTGGCGGCGGTCGTCGGGTTCCTGTTCAAGAGCGCTGGATCGGTCCACAACGAGCTTCTGGACCTGGACATGGATGCAAGGGACCCGGTCCTCCGGAAGAAGCCCATCCAGGCGGGCATCATATCCAGGCGCGAGGCCCGCGGTTATCTTGCGGGATGCCTTCTTGCCGGGACGGCCGCAAGCCTGCTCTTCTTCCCTCCGGTCGTAACGGGGCTGGTCCTCCTGGCGGCAGGCCTCATCTTCTTCTACAACGCCCTCGGCAAGTTCGTGCCCGTGGCGTACGAGATGCTGTTTGCGGCCTCGATGGCCATACTGGTCATCGCCGGGGCCTTCCTGGCGGGGGGGGCCGGCAAGCTGACATATGTTCTGGCCTTCACGGTCTTCTGCGCCAACCTCCTCGCCCAGTGGCTGAACGGCTGCAGGGACATCGAGACCGACCGCCCGGCCGGGGTGGCGAGCCTCCCCGCCCTTTTCGAAGGGCGCCCGGACGGCCGCACCCTCACCGCCCTCTCGGGCGCGGCCATCTGGACACTGTTCACCGGCTCGTTGCTCCTGCCCTTCCTGCTCTCCGTCCTCGGGGCGGTCTACCTGCCTTGGACGCTGGGAATCCACGCGGGAATCTCGTTCCATCTCTTCAGGGGCCTGCCCGCCGCCTCGTCCCGGCGGGCCTTCAACCGCCTGCTCGTCGTCCAGGTGGTCGCCTTCTGGCTGATAGTCCCCGTGTTCCTGGTGGACGCCGCGGGCTGGGCCGCGGTATTTGGATTGTGCCTGTTCACGATGCTGGGTACGGTTGTGGCGATCGCGGCCGAGAAGGCGACGCAGTACAAGCTGGCCTTCAGCGGCCGCGACGCCGGTTCCGGGATGGTGCGCGCGGGAGGTGGCGTGGATGGATAGGTGCCTCTTCTGCGATCCGGAGGAGGGCTCGCGGCACATGCTGGAGACCTTCGGCCTGCGCGTGGGCCCCATCGCCTGGAGCAGGAGCTTTTTCATAATGCCCATGGTGGGCGCCGGCGCGGAAGGATACCTTCTGCTGGTCTCCAGGAAGCACTACCACTCCATGGCGGAGCTTCCTATCGAGCAGTTCGCGGAGCTTTCGCGGCTCCTGCCCCTCGTGAGGGCGGAGGTGGGGAAGGCATTCGGGAACCCCATCGTGTTCGAGCACGGCTCCACCTGCCACAACCTGAGCTGCCTCATCGACCACGCCCACCTGCACATCGTGCCGGTGCCCGCGGGCTTCTCGCTCCGGGAGGACATCGAGAGGGACCATCCCCTGCTGAGGCTGCGGCGGTTCGAGGACCTCTCGCTGTGGGCGACCGGCGGGGCGGGCCGGGCCTTCTACGATTTCGAGGACGGGGCCCGCCTCGACGGCTACGACCCGGAGAGGGAGCGATTCGCCGGGTACCTCTACTACGAGGAGCAGGACGGCACCGGCTACGTCCACGAGCTCCGGTCCGTCGACGGTTTCCAGCCGCAGTACCTCCGGAGGCTCCTGCTCGCCCGGATGGGGCGAAGCGTTTGGGACTGGAGGAGGAACATCGACCAGGGGCAGGTGGACGAGGCCGTCCGGCGCCTGGGCGGCATGCAGGAGGCGATCGACAGGGGGCGGCCGGCATGAGGGCGTGCGCGGTCGTGCTGAGCAAGGGCTTCAACGGCAAGACCCGGCTGGACCTCCCGCCGGAGGAGAAGCGCCGGCTCCTGTCGGCGATGCTTCTGGACATCCACCGCGAGCTCGTCGAGAGCGGCCGGTTCGAGACCATCCTCGTGGCCACCCCCGACGCCGGGGTGCAGGAGTTCTGCCGGGAGAACGGCATCTCCTGCCTGGGGACGGACCCGCGGGGCATCAACGGCGCCCTGAGGGAGGTCGGGGAGCGGGCGGTCCGGGAGGGCTTCGACGTGCTGTTCGTCACCGCCTCCGACCTGCCGCTCTTCTCGGCGGGGCTCGTCGAGGCCGTGCTGGCGCGCCTGGAGGGACTCGTCTGCGCCCACGGCCTCGGGGCGGTCTTCTGCCCCTCGAGGAACCTGGGGCTCACCGTCTGCGCGGCGGCGCCTCCCGGCTCCGTGGCGCTGTCGGTGGATGAGTTCACCCAGAACCTCCTCCGGCTGGACAGGGTGGCGGGCCCGACCCCCCGGGCGCTGGAGCCGCGGATGGAGGCCTACCTGGACATCGACACCGGCCCCGACCTGGCGGAGACATACCATCTGATGGCCGAGATGCCCGGCATGCAGTCGCGAGAGGTGTACCGGTTCCTGGCCCGCCGGTTCGGGGGGGCGGCGGCGGCCTCCTCCGGCGAAGTACACGGAGGGGACGCTGCTTTCACAGGCTGAAAGAGAGGGAGCGGGCAGCGGGCAGCAGGGACTCGGCGTGACCGTTCCCCGCTGCCTGCTGCCCGCTTCCCCACTGCTGCCCGCTGCCCGCTGCCCCACGGCTGCCCGCTGCCCGCTGCCCTGTTAAAATATCATCGTTTCCGTCCCGTACATCCCCTCCGAGACGAGCGCGCCGCCGTCGAACGTGCGCACATGCATGACATAGCCGCGCAGCGCCAGCGCCCCGGCGAAGTCCAGCGTTCCGCCGGTGAACCGGTAGGCCGCCAGAACGCCCTCGCCGTACACGAACACGGCGTCGCCGGCGACCTCCTGGATGTAGGCGTAGCCGTCCAGGCCGATCTTGCCCGCGATGGACGGTCCAGCGGCTCCCAGCCCGAGCACGACGAGGTCCGTGCGGGGCGGCTGGTAGGCCGGCGCCCCGCCCTTGACGTCGCTGCCCCCGCCGGCGCGCATGTCCTCGGCGTAGCCGTAGCCGTAGTAGTACACGCCGCTCGCCAGCGTGAGGAAGGCCTTCCCGCCGCTGACGCGCGCGCCCGTTATGGACTGGTTGGAGAACTGCACCGACCACGCCAGGGAGGCGCTCCCGGGGCCGAGGTCGTACCGGTTGAACGAGTAGGTGTTGCCGGCCGCGAAGCCGTCGTGATTGTACACGTAGGCCGTGGTGTAGGCGGCGGTCCCGTCGGGCGCTGCCCCGACGAGCTCGCCCCTGATGGGCAGGTCGGGGAGCTGGACCGGGCTGGACGGGTTATCGAGCACGACCCGCCGCAACAAGCATGTGTTCGTCCCCCAGAACGTCATGTAGAGGGTCCTTCCCGAGCCGAGGAACTGGCTGACGTAGGAATATCCGCCGTAGCCCTGGGCGGGAGGCGTCAGGGTGACGGCGGGCAGCGCCGACGGCCGGCCGCCGGAAAGGTCGAAGAGGTAGACCGTCTTGGCCTGCTCGCCGTAGTATGAGTCGAGAAGCACCGAGAGCACGCCGTTGTCGAGGAGGGCCGTGCGCAGCGAGTAATAGATGTAGTAGGGCAGGACGCCGTCGCCCGCCCTCTCCGGTGACTCGTAGCCGCCGTAGCCGCCCTTGTGGAGTCCGTCGGGGAGCCTCTGCGAGACCGCTCCCAGGTCCCGGGGCGAGGCCGGGTCCGCGAGGTCGTAGGCCAGGAGCCGAAGGTCGGTCCCATTGGTCCCCAGTATGTAGATGGTGTTGCCGGAGGGGAAGAGCGAGACCTGGGCGAGGTCGAGGGGGATCGTGGCGAGCGGGGCGTCCCAGTCGTCGGCCCCCGGCCTCACGACGCGCAGCCCGGTGGCGCCCTCCCAGCCCTCGCTGTAGAGCTGGACCTCGGCGTTCCCGACGCGCACGGCGTCCTGGATGTTCCACACGAACTGGATGGTGGCGGTGACGACGGGCCGGGCGGTGTCCCGATCGTCGATGACCTGGAGGGCGTAGTCGGAGGTCGCCAGTATGCTGTTCCCGTAGGCCCGCGTGCGCGTCACGGGCTGGGAGTTGGCGACCGTGCCCCTTGCGGCCAGGGTCATCTTCCCCAAATCGAACTCCACGAGCTGGATGCCGTTTTGGGTCCGGCTCCAGTACATGTCGGAGGAGGTGGAGCTGAAGGGCACTATGACGAGGCCCTTCTCGTCCACCACGGTAAGCGCCTTGGGCTCCCAGTTGGCGGCCGACCAGGTGTAGCCGCTTCCTATGCGCACGCGCGCCTTCAGGACCGCGTTGGCGGGGTCGGTGACGTCGAACAGCGAGACCGCGACGTTGGTCTTGCCATCGGAGTCGTCCACGCCGAGCGCGATGAGCTTGGTCCCGCGCACCTCGATGTGGGTCACCCAGCCGGGCATCTCCAGGACGTCGGTGAGGATGGGATTCTTCGGGTCGGAGAGGTCCAGGACGTCGAGCGGGTCGACGGAGCGGGGGAGGTGGATGGTGTAGGCCCGGTCGCCCGCAAAGCGCGTGGCCATGAGCGTGCCGGCGTCGTCTATGTCCAGCGAGCCCAGCTTCGCGATCCTGTCGGGGTCGGCCACGTCGTAGATGGTCAGGGTCGAGGAACCCAGCGCTCCGCCCGTTCCCCAGAAATGGGTGACGATGCGGAAGTTGTCCCTGTAGTGGTCCATCTGGTACTTGTCCGACAGGGTGCCGGCGGCGACGGCGGTGCCCCTGGCCGCTATCGAGCCCCGCGGGTCCGATATATCGATGTAGGTGATCTTGGTGGAGTAGGTGCCGCCGCGCTCGCCCGAGTGGTCGTACCGGGGCTGTGCAAGGAAGAACGCCGTCGGCGAGGCGTGCACCTGGTTGGAGGTGCCGTTGAAGAAGAGCGTCCCGACGCGGCGCACGGCCGCCGGGGTCGAGAAGTCCACGGAGGTAACGTAGCTCCCGCCGCTGTCGCCGCCGTACATGGTCCAGGCGTAGCTGTTGGTCACGGCATAGATGACGTCGCCCACGCGCCGGCTGTCGGTGGCGAAGCCCGGCAGGGGTATCCGCATGACCACCTTCGGGGCGGCCTTGTCCACCACGTTCACCACTGCAATGTGGGTGCCCAGCGAGACCTCGACCCCGTCGATGACCTCCAGGCCCCGCCCCGCCTCGAGCGTGTAGTAGTTGTACCAGTAGCCGTAGGTCGTGGTCAGTATCACGAACGAGAGGTTGCCCACGACGTACATGTCCTGCGGGTAGCCCTGCAGGCGCACGGCCCCGGCGACCGCGGGCCCGGCCCGGCCGGCGAGGTCGACGATGATGAGGCCCCTGTAGGGGTTGAGCACGAATAGGTGGCTGCCCGCAAGCTTCACTATGTCGGCCTCCTCGACCTCGCGCGGCGCGGAGGTCCCGGCGCCCTTCTGGCTGGCGTCGGCGGCCCCGTAGTTCGTTTCCGCACCGCCCGCGTCGGCCACGGGCGGCGGGCGGGCGGCGCTGCCGTTGAGGGCCATCTCCGCCTCCGCCCCCGCCAGGACCTTGAGCTCGCCCATCGTGACGTCGCGGGTGAAGAGGGTGCGGTTGAGGGGCTGCTGCCACTGCCCGGCGTCCCCCTTGTAGGCTTCCCAGGCGTCCTGGTTGGCCAGGGGGTTGGCGGGCTGGTCGTCCGGGGGGACATAGGGACGTTCGGGGGCCGGGAGGTCCGTCCCGCGGGGAAACAGGTAGGCCCCAGGGAGTATCAAGGCCGTGATAACACCAAAGGCGATGACCATCTTGACCGGACCGGAGAGCGCCATCTTCACACCCATCCTGAGTTTGCTACACCTTTGGGATTGATATATATTTGTATGTTGGTGCTACAAATCGAGTACATGTGGGGCCGGGCTACATGTAGCCGTTTACCCTATATATGCCTCCAGCTGCGGGAGCAGGGCCGAAAGCGCCATGAGGGTGGTCAGAACGACCATGATACACATTATCACAGTGCAAACGACCAGCACCCAGCTCCAGGCCTCGCGCTTCCTCGGGACGATGTAATATATGATCACCAGGCCGACCAGGACCTCCACGAACGATTCCGCGACCAGTCCCCGCGAGGCCAGGAAGGCGCCGATGGTCAGCAGGAACATCGCGGAGGCCAGGCCGGCCGCGGTCTTGAGGTGGACGGTGAAGTTCAGGCTGCGGGGGAAGAGGCGGGCCGCGAGGAGCAGTCCTCCGACCAGCATCCACATGATCAGGAAGAGCGCCTGCACCGGGCCGGGGGTCCTCGGCAGCCATTGCAGGCACAGCAGTATCACGAACGACCCCGCGCCGGCGCCTATGGTCTGGAAACGGCGGTTGCCGTCCAGCGGGGCGAGCAGGAGGCCCGTGGAGACCAGGAGCACCCCCTCGGTGAACCAGAGCAGGCTCGGGAAGGGCGGTCCCAGCAGTAGGAACCCGCCGTAGAGCGCCAGGAACGACCCGAGGAACAGCCCCAGCTCGGCCCGGACATTGGCGGGGATGCCGCCCAGGCCCAGAAGCACGGTCTGAAGCGACACCATGACCAGGAAGTACATCGCCAGGAAACCGGGCTCCACGGGCTCGCCGACCCTGTCGCCCAGCCAGATGAACGCCCCGGAGAGCACCGCTGCCGCTATCCACACCGCGGCGAGCTGGCCCCGCCTGACCCAGGGCGAAACGGGGAGGGGCGGCTCCGGCGGCGCGGGCGCGGCGGCGGGGGCGGTCGGAACGTCGGAAGGAGGGCCGGCGGTCACCGGCAGCTCCACCCCGGGAGGCGGCGGCCCCGGGAACTCCATCGTTCCGGCCGGGGCGGGCGCCGCCCCGGATGATTCCTCCCCTTCGCCGGCCTCATCGACCTCTGCCGCCTCATCCTCGAGGACCTGCACCGGCCGTCCATCGGGGCCGATGTTGAGCACCGCGCCCTCGTCGACCGCGAGCGCGAGCTCCACGAGCGGTATCTTCCGCTGCAGTATGAAAGAGGACTCCGACAGGCGGGCGCGCCGGGCCTCGTCGCCCCGGACGAGCGCCACCTCCTGCTCCATCACGGCCGCGAGAGTGCGCCGGGCAAGGTCGCGTCCCGGGACCGTGAGGGCGTAGACCTTGCGCCGGCGCGCCTCGCCCGCCACGCGCCCCTTGAGCTCCTCGACGAGCCCCTCCTCCCGCAGCGACTTGAGCGCCAGCGCGACGTGGGCGCGCCCGAGCCCCGTCCGCCGGGCTATCCCGTCCTGCGTGATCCCCCCCGGGAACCCGCCCTCGCCGCCCGTCGGAGCCGGAAAATCCGAAAGGTGGAGGATTACACGGTCTCGCGCCGGGAGCGGAAACCTGAGCCCTGGCACGGCCGATGTATTGAGGGGGTGACGATATAATGTTTTGGGATTGTTTGTGAAAAAAGCCCTATCGGGCAAGACGACTGAAACCCCTCGATAGCCACATCTCGTCATCTGGATAATGGATAGCGGCTCTGTCTTGAACCCTCAGGTGAT
>Ga0194125_10003399_pt1 | contig 25677 bp, 20 predicted proteins | sample TA2KigC250mmetaG_FD_148626 | JGI IMG/M metagenome (GOLD analysis project Ga0194125, IMG submission 148626) | Freshwater microbial communities from Lake Tanganyika, Tanzania - TA2015034 Kigoma Deep Cast 250m | ecosystem: Environmental > Aquatic > Freshwater > Lake | place: Tanzania: Lake... | reverse complement strand
CGCGGCGAGGCGCTGGTGGATGTCACGTAGTATGATTGAGGAGCTAGACACCGTATGCGTGTGCTTCTTGAATTCCTGTCAGAACGTTTGTCGTCCTGACACGTTGTAGGTCAGGACCTCTTTGTTCGATACTCATTGCCGAAATAGCACCGTGACACCTTGGTGTTGAGGTCCCGATCAGAAGCGTATCGGGACGACTTGTAGTTAAGCTACCCAACCTCAAGGTCGGGCTACCAACAGGATCCACTTTTTCCTTTTTACTTTTCAGTTCTGACTTCTCTTCCTACCGCGTCAACGCCCACACGACGATGTTCGTTCCGAAGCGGAGGGCCTCCTGCCGCACTGATTCGGGGTCACCATGAACCTCCGGGTCGGCCCAGCCATCGCTGGGGTTCGATTCGTACGTGTAGAACACGACAAGTCTCCCCTGATAGAAGAGCCCGAGGCCCTGCGGGGGCTTTTCATCGTGTTTGTGCGTTTTCGGTGGACCGCCCGGGAACTCAAAATGACAGTGATAAAGGCCATAGCTGAACGGCAACTCAACGAGGTCCTGGTCGGGGAACACTCTCTTCATCTCGCGCCGGAATGCCCGGTCCATGCCGTAATCATCGTCGGCGTACAGAAAGCCGCCACTGGTGAGGTAGGTACGCAAGCGCTGCACCTCATTGTCGGAAAACACCACATTTCCATGTCCTGTTACGAAGAGAAAGGAATGGGAGAAAAGCTTCTCGCTCAGGAGGTCAACGAATTCGTAGCGGGGATCGACATCGATGGTTGTGTGCTGGCCGACGAACTTGAGCAGGTTAACCTCTGCGGAAGGGTCGTTGTACCAATCCCCGCCGCCACTGTATTTGAGCCGGGTGATGCGAAACTGGCTTTCGATGCGCGGCTGCGCGTCCAGCAATACCGGTACAGCCAGAGCGCAAAAAACGCTGAGTGAAATGAAGATCTTGCTCACGAAGGAAATGTAGACAATGGGGGGCAGAGAAGCAATGAACGTAAGATGACGGGTGTACAAAAGAAGTCCCCGCGATGGCGCGGGGCCTTCGCGGGGATGGAGATGCGCCAGAGATCTGTGCTTGTACTGACGCGGGTCGGGGGTGGCTGCCCGACAACCCAAGTCCTAATCCATAATCTTCCTGAGAAAGGCGGGCTTGTCCGGATCGGCTTTATCAATCTTTTCGTCGCCCTTGTCTGCCTCTCGCGCGCGGATCGAAATATCAATGCCGCGACGCAGGAACGTCGGTTCTTCGAACTTCTGCAGATCCGCCGGACCGGTCGGGATACGGTCAACGAGCTTTGCTGCGGGTCGCGGCGGCTGCTTTGCCGCGGCGGCTTTCTTGCTGAAGCCGGTTGCTATCACTGTGACCATGATCTCGTCGGTCATGTTTTCATCGATCACCGTTCCGAGAATCACGTTCGCCTCATCACCCGCGGCGTCGTGAATGACGCTTGTGGCTTCATCGACCTCGACGAGCGACATCCCTTTGCCGCCGGTGATGTTGATGAGGATGCCCTGGGCGCCTGCAATCGACACGCCGTCAAGCAGAGGGCTAGAGATCGCGGCGTGCGCGGCCTCCACGGACCGATTCTCCCCGGTTGCGACACCCGATCCCATCAACGCATCCCCCATCTCGCGCATCACTGTGCGAACGTCGGCAAAATCGACGTTGATCAGGCCGGGAACGGTAATGAGCTCCGATATGCCGCGGGTGGCGTTGTAGAGAACCTGGTTGGCCAGTTCGAACGCTTCAAGCAACGGTGTTCGCCGGTCGATAATGTCAAGCAGCTTCTGATTCGGAATGACGATCAGCGTGTCCACCTGCTTCTTCAGCTCTTCGATCCCCTCTTCCGACTGAGCCATCCGTTTCTTTCCCTCGCTGTGGAACGGCTTCGTCACGATGCCGACAACGAGCGCCCCCATGCTCTTGGCAATGTTGGCAACGATTGGCCCCCCTCCCGTCCCCGTGCCGCCTCCCATTCCTGCAGTTACAAAGATCATGTCGCTGCCGGCAAGAGAACGTGCAATTTCTTCACGATCCTCCTCCACCGCGCGATGACCAATGGAGGGGTCCGCTCCGGCACCGAGACCCCGGGTCAGGTTTTTTCCAACCTGGATCTTGTGCGACGATTTGTTCCGATCCAGGGCTTGAAGATCACAATTGACGGCGATGAAATCCACGCCGACCAATCCTTTGTCTATCATGCTGTTGATGGCGTTGCCACCGCCGCCACCAACACCAACGACTCGAATTTTCGCCCCGCGGTCAGCTAAGGTGTCGAGTTCAATCACGGCGCATTCTCCTTGTGTTTTTTGGTAAGAAGTAACGTTCGTAGTAAATCCTTTTCGTCTTCAGAGATAGCAGCATGCAGATTGCAGACGGCAGATTGGAGATCGTCATTTCAGGATCGAACGCTGTAAGCCAATGAGCATGGCAACAATCTCGTCCACCGCAGAAAATGTTTCCCGTTGTATCTTCTCAGAGATGTACTGATTCGAAAACGCTATATCGATACAGCCAATGCACTCGTGAGCCGAACGAATGGCATAATCAAGGAACTTGGCAAACTCTTTGTTCGATCGATTGCCCGCCCCCTCCGAAATATTCAAAACGATGGAGTCAGCCGCGCGACGAAACTGGGTGGTAATTGTGCATTCTCAACTCCTACCATGTGTCCCGGACAGCTGAGAGTGCCAGCTTTTCCGCCCTGTCTGCACACTGCAGGCTGCCATCTGTCATCTCCGGCTACAACTCATCAAACCACGTTTTCATTCTGTTGAAGATATTCTTCACAGATCCCTTTCCCTTCCCGTCGCTCATCGCTGCAGTGATGGCAGATCGATCCCGATGTTTCAACTCGTGCACCACCAGCCCGACACCCGTTGCGTAGATCGGGTTCTCGATCTCACGAATGAGTCCCGCTCCGAAGCCCGAGGGGATACCGATCTTGACCGGCATGCCGAGAACTTCTCGTGCAAGGTCTGCGGTTGCTTTCACCAGTGAGCCCCCGCCCGTCAACACCACGCCGGCCGAGAGATGCTTGGAGTACCCCGACCGCTTGATTTCCATCGAAGCAATTTCCAAAATCTCCTCCATACGGGGTTGGATGACCTGGCAGAGTAGCTTCTTGTCGATATCGATGGGGGGGCGTCCACCGATGCCCGGCAGAACGATCGGCTCGTTGTTGACGATCGCTGGCATATAAGCGTACCCGTGCTCCACTTTGAGCCTCTCCGCTTGCTCGGTCAAAATGCCAAGACCTTTGCGGATATCGTCGGTGACTTTCTTGCCGGCGATGCCGATGACCGCCGTGTGGCGGATCGTGCGTTCCTCAAAGACCGCAAGGTCCGTCGTTCCACCACCGATGTCAAGAAGTGCAACCCCAACCTCCTTTTCTTCGTCGTCCAGAACTGCATAGCTTGAAGCCAGCGGCTCAAGTACCATGTCGTTGATCCGCAGTCCGGCCCGTTGCACGCATTTGTAGATATTCTGCGCGGCAGTCACAAGTCCCGTAATGATGTGGACCACCGCCTCCATGCGGACGCCGGACATGCCAACCGGATCATAGATCCCGTCTTGCCCATCTACAATGAACTGTTGGGGAATAACGTGGATGATCTTCCGATCCGAAGGCAAAGCGACGCGCTTGGTGTCTTCAATGAGACGATCCACATCCTCCTGCGTAATTTCGTTTTCCGTACGGCTGATGGCCACGACACCGCGGCTCTGAAAGCTCTGTATATGATCCCCTGCAATTCCGACCGTAACAGACGTGATCTTCACGCCTGATTGCGCCTGTGCGTCGGCAACTGCAGCCTGAATGGACCGCACGGTCTTTTCAATGTTCGTTACCACGCCGCGCGTCAGCCCGTCCGATGTAGCGCGTCCGATACCGAGAATATTCAGCTTGCCGGGATGCATCTCGTCTGGTGCGGCAACGATGGCACACACCTTCGTCGTCCCGATATCCAAGCTAACAGCAATATCACTTGTCATACAGCCTGTTCTCCCTTTCGGTGTTTGAGAAATCTCTTGCCAGCATGTCAACCAAGAATGCCCGTCGACATCCTAGCCCCGTTTCTGATTCCAGCGAACAACAACCTGATCGTCAAATCGTAAGTCGACATACTGCAGTTTGTCCGAGCCCTGCTCCCGTACGACGTCATTCCAGAACGCTTCAAGGCGCACGAGTTTGTCGGCAATGTTGCCCCGACCGAAGATGATGGGAACACCGCGCTCTGCGCCGTAGAGCACGATGTCACCGCCGTTCCGCAGTCGCGCCTCCGAGATCATATGATACAACTCCTTGCCCACAAGCTTCGAGGTAGCCAGAATGGCGAGCGCTTCCTGTACGTCGGCGTTGTGAATCATCGTCCCGGCGGCAAGAGCAACATCAGGCGAAACACCCGTGAGCACGGGCAGATCGAACAGTTGTTTGGATATTGAGTGCGGAAGCACAATGCCCTCTTCATCGAGGTACAAGATCTCCGCGCCGTTGACGATTGCGAGCGGCGCTCGCTCTGTAACGGTGATCTTCAGCGTGGCTGGAAGATCACGCTCAACAACAGCGTCTTTTATGAAATGATGACTCAAAACGGCCTTTCGGACTCCCATCAGATCGACGTCGTGCAGCTGGGCGTTCTTTTGCATTCTGACGAGGCGCAGAACCTCGGCGGTCTCAACGATACGGTTCCCCTGGATGACGATATGCCTCACTTGCAGGCTTGATTTCCAGAGGTTGGAGGAGACAACAAGCCCCACCAGAAGAATCAGAAGCGCCACAAAACCAAATTTGAGTGTCCGCCTTGTGCTCATGCAACTTCCCGCTTCACCTCGTTGGGAAATCCAATGAGTTTCACTTCAAGTTCCAGAAGGATACCCGTGTTTTGATAGACCGTACGCCTCGTAAGATCGACGAGCGTCAGCACATCGGAAGCCTTTGCGCCGCCGAGGTTCACAATGAAGTTCGCGTGCTTCTCGGAAATCTGTGCATTACCCACGCGCTTGCCCTTCAATCCCGCCTGTTCAATCAATCTGGCCGCATGGTTCCCTGCGGGATTCCTGAACATGCTGCCGGAGTTCGGCAAAGTGAGCGGCTGCGTGATGTTCCGCTTTAGGATGAATTCACGCCTTCGTAGCATGAGCTCTTCCTTGTTCCCCTGCGGCAGCCGGAAGCTAGCAGTCAGCACGATATCGTGTGTAAAACTGGATTGCCGATAGGCAAATTGGGCGTCCTCTTTCTTCACCACCTGAACCTGTCTGTCGCGATACACTTCAACTTCAACGAGATGGTCTGAAATTGTGCCGCCATACGCACCAGCGTTCATCACCACCGCTCCCCCGAGACTGCCGGGAATCCCCGCAAGCATTTCAACACCTGACAGACCCTGCTGAATGCAGAAATCCACAAACGTCGCCATGTGAACGCCAGCCTCGGCGATCACAAGATCGCCCTCCATCCGAATGGCTGAGAGACTCGCTTCAAGGTTAATAGCGGCACCACGCACGCCGTCATCACTCACCAGCAGATTGCTCCCTCTGCCGAGTATCAAGTATGGGAAATTGTTCTTCTGGAAGTACGTCACAATCTCGACGAGATCACGCTTGTCCGTCGGCTCAAGATAGTAGTCCGACGGCCCTCCGACGCGCATCGAGGTGTACTTTGCCATCGGCTCATTGATCGCAATGTGACCCCGGAAGAACTTCTTGATGTCAGCAAGAGAAACCATCGTACCAAGTCAAAATGAAAAGGGAAAAAGTAAAAAAGATACAGCAACGGGGTTTCCGCTCTTCAATTTTTCATTTTCAATTGCTTTAGAAACTCTTCCCCGTACTTCCATATGTCTCCTGCTCCCATCGTGATGACGATATCCCCGCTCTTCACGATCGATTTCAGGTAGCCCGGCACCTGCTTTTTGTCCGGGACATAATGTGCGTCCTTATGCCCGAACCGCTTCGCGGCATCGACAATGAGCTCACCTGTCACGCCCTGGATGGGCTCCTCGCGAGCCGGATAGACGTCTGTGACGACAAGTACATCCGACAACAGGAAGGATTTTCCAAATTCTTCGTAGAAATCACGCGTTCGAGTGTAGAGATGAGGTTGAAAGACGCACACAACCCGGCGACGCCACCCGGCCTTCGCGCCTGCCAGCGTTGCTCGGCACTCTGTCGGGTGATGGGCGTAATCATCATACAGCGTCATGCCGTCAACCTCCCCCTTCTTTTCCCAGCGTCGATAGACACCGGCGAACTTCTCGATGCCTCTCTTAACGTCGTCGAAGGGAACACCGAGCTCGAGTCCTGCCGTAATAGCGGCGAGGGAGTTCTGCACGTTGTGCTTGCCCGGCACCTGGAGGGTAACCTGTCCCAGGTCGGACCCGCCCCGCACAACCATGAACGTCGATGTATTATCCTTGTGATGAACATCGACCGCCTGGACGTCAGCTTGCGGATTCAATCCATAGGTGATGATTTTCTTCCTGCTCAACTGCGACATGATATCAAGCAGCGCGGGCTCGTCGAGGCAGAGCACAACAAAGCCGTAGAAAGGCACCTTGGATGCAAATTGGATGAACGCGCCCTTGATATCTTCGAGGTCTCGGTAGCAATCGAGATGATCCGTTTCCAGGGTTGTGAGAACTGCAATCGTTGGCGTAATAGAGAGGAACGAACGATCGAACTCATCTGCCTCTACGACGATGAAGTCACCATGGCCCAACCGCGCGTTGGTTCCGCCCAGGCCGCTCAGCTTGCCACCCACGATAACCGTCGGATCGAGTCCGCCCTCCAAAAGTACCAGGCTGATCATCGATGTCGTCGTCGTCTTTCCGTGCGTCCCGGCGATGCCGATGCCATATTTCAGCCGCATCACCTCGGCCAACATCTCCGCACGACGGATGACCGGAATCTTGCGCCGCTGAGCCTCCAGGATCTCGGGATTGTCAGGCGGCACGGCAGACGAGTACACCAGCACGTCAACATCACTCGCCACATTGCCTGCCTTATGACCTTCGCCTACCACCGCGCCGAGTTTTCGCAGGTGCTCGGTGATCTCAGACAGGCTTTTGTCCGATCCGCTGACCGAAAATCCTTGGTCAAGCAGAATTTCCGCGATTCCGCTCATCCCGATGCCGCCGATGCCAACGAAGTGAATCTTTTTGATGGAGGAGAACATTTATCTGTGTAGAGCCTTCGTGAGTAATCAGAAGTCAGAATTCTCTTGTTTCACACCGCCTTCCTTCTCCTCATCCCAAATCTCTTCCGTTTGCCCCTCGGCACCTGCTGCGCGATGCGCTCCATTTCCGTCACGAGTTCGTGGTCACGCTCATAGCGGCCGACCCGTATACGGAAAAGACGCTTTCGCCCTTTGAGCTTGAACATGATCAACTGGAATCGTCCCGCTGTCTGCACAAGCATCTCCCGACCGATATGCATCCATTCGATCTCAGAAAAGGGGACGGCGCGTTCACGACCATGACTCTGGAAGATGAATCGATCCTCTGTCACGATGAGCCTTCTCTTCCGCAGGAGATTCAAGACAAGTGTTACCAGCGACATGGCGACAAACAGGATCATGATATACACGATCGGATCCTTGAAGACAAAGCTGAACTGGTCTTCGAAAAAGCTCCCTTTGATCCCCGCGTACAGAAGGAACACGAGCAGATACAGCAGCGCCTGCTGGTAGTAGAAATCCAGTTTGTATTTGAAGACCTTCTCCATCGTCTCGACCATTAGTGAAGCAGAGCAAGGATCTTCTCCGCCAGCACACTTCCGGCTTCCGGCTTCCCGAGGCTCATGCTTGCCTGACTCATGCGAGTGAGGCGGTGCGGATCATTTATCAGCTCAAGCAACGCTGGTTTCAAATTCCCAGAGACGCTGTCATCTGCGATCATCAGGACTGCACCTGCCTCGACCAGTGCCCGCGCATTATGCGTCTGGTGGTTCGCTGCAGCATGAGGATAGGGAACCACGATCGCAGGCCGCCCGACCCTGGTTACTTCCGCAAGCGTCGTGGCACCGGCCCTGCACACCACGACATCAGCCGCTGCAAATGCATGCTCCATGCTGTCAACGAACGGCCCGATCCAACCGGCCGGCTTGCTCCCGATCGTTTGGCGTACTCTATGATAGTCGGACTGGCCAGTCTGCCAGACGAACTGAATTCCCGCCCTCAGCAAATCGTCAAGCGATGCCAGCACCGCTCTGTTGATCGACGCTGCGCCGAGGCTCCCGCCCACGACGAGAACCGTTTTCTTATCGGCCGCGAGGTGGAAGAAGCGTCTGCCCTCATCTCTCGAAATTGTGCCAAGCGCCGCCCGCGTCGGCGTTCCGACAAGCTCACCAGTGCTTCCTCGTGGAAGCCATCGTTTCGTCGCTTCGAACGCGATGTAAAGCCTGTCTGCACGCTTGGCCAACAATCGAGTTGTTATGCCGGGATAGCTGTTAGACTCGTGGACGACAGTCGGAATTCCACTCCAGGAAGCTACGAGAAGGACTGGACCGCAGACATACCCACCGGTCCCGATGACCACATCCGGCTTGAACTGGCGTATGACAAAGAGCGACTGAATAAGTGATACAATCACCTTGAGCGGAAACAGGAGATTATCGAGTGTCAATCTCCTTTGAAAGCCGCTGATCCAGATTGTCCGAAACGCATAGCCGCGCTCCGGAACGACACGGGCTTCGATCTTCCCCCGTGTCCCGACGAACAAGAACTCTGCACCGGGTCTGAGCCTCCTGATTTCATCCGCAATCGCAAGAGCCGGGAACAGGTGTCCGCCGGTTCCGCCACCTGCCACGAGGATTCGTGGATGTCCCCTGTCCACATCGGTCCTTAGTACACTCGTACCGTCTTCTGTTCATGCGGGGGTGCAGCGGATGTCTGCTCAGGTATCTTAGCCGCGCGAGGGTGCATGTCCGTCTGCGCCGAGATGTTGAGGAGCACACCGACCGCAAATGACGTAAACAAGAGCGACGATCCGCCGTAACTCACAAAGGGCATCGGTAGACCGGTTGTGGGCAGAACACCGAGCGTCACCCCTGCGTTCACAAGAGCATACAGCGTGATCGCGCTCGAAATGCCAAGAGCGAGCAGGCGGCCAAAATTGTCACGAGCAAACTTAGCAATCTTGAAGCCGCGCAGCATGAGAACAAGGAACAACGCCAGAAAGAACATCGTACCGATGAACCCGTATTCTTCTCCAACGATCGAGAAGACGAAGTCGCCATATGATTCGGGCAGGAAGAAGTCCCGTTGCTTGCTTTCTCCCAGACCGACCCCGAAGAGCCCACCGTTGCCAAAGCCGATGATCCCCTGCAGCAACTGGTAGCTCGGCCTCCCAGTGCTCGATGTTCCGTTGATGAAGGAACTGATCCGCTGCATGACGTGGGGATGTGTCAGCGCGATTCCAACGAGCAGCGGAAGCGCCGCCGCGACTGTTGCTGCAAGGTGGAGAAATCGCGCGCGACTCAAGAACAGCATGACCATGCTGATGAGAATGATCATTCCTCCGGTGCTGAAATTCGGCTGTACAAGGACAAGTCCGGCAACGCTGCCGATCCAGATCATCATCGGGAGGAAGCCCTTCTTGAGATCCCTGATCGCTTCTCCCTTTGTAGAGATCAACGTACAGAGGTGGAACAGAAGCGCGAATTTTGCGAACTCCGACGGCTGCAGACTCAAGCCACCGAAACGCAGCCAGCGAGCCGCGCCCTTCACCTCACCACCCAGCACCAACGTCACCCCGAGCAACACAACGGCGGCAATCACGACCGGCTTGGTGAGTTTCTTGAACCTCTTGTAGTCGATCGTCATTCCAACAAACAGCACAACAAGACCCAGCAGCACCCTCAGCGCGTGCAAGTTCAGCAGCCGGTTGCTCTCGCCGAACTTCTCCATCGCCCACGTTGCTGAAGCACTGTACACCACGCCAAGGCTGAGCACCATCAGCGTAAGCACCACGATGAGCGTCGGAAGGTCGATATGGTTGCGTTGGGTTCTGGTCATTTCTGTGTAGATGTCCGATTTCTACCTTGAGCCAATCTTTGTTCGGAGGGAGTTCCACTCCCGACGATCTCGTTGGTCGGGAGCGCGGCTCCCTCCCAACTGGATAGGATCACAAATTCCTCACAAGCTCCTTGAACACCTTTCCTCGCTGCTCGAAGTTCTCGAACCAATCAAACGAAGCGCATGCAGGGGAGAGCAGCACAACATCCCCCGGCTGCGCGAGGCTCTGTGCCGCCATAATGGCTTCGTCAATTGACCCTGCGCGCTTGACAGCCATAAAGCTGGAGAACGCTTTCTCAACCTTCTCCGCCGATTCGCCGAGGGCGACGATAGCCCTCACTTTCCGCCGTACAAGATCAAAGACTCTTGAATAATCGTTCCCTTTGTCTCTTCCGCCGAGCATCAGGACGATCGGCTGGTCGAACGCCTGCAGCGCATACCATACGGCGTCCACGCTTGTGGCTTTCGAGTCGTTGTAGTATCGAACGCCATTGACCTCCCGTACGAACTCCTGACGGTGTTCAACGCCCTTGAAGTTCCTCAGCGTTGCACGAATGGAAGCCGTGCTGACACCCAGGAGCTGCCCGGCGATCGTCGATGCCATGGCATTGTACAGGTTGTGAGGACCCTTGATGCTGATCTCGTCAGTATCGATAATCTCATCCTGCTTCCCGCCGAGGACCGCTACCAGCTTTCCGCGGTCGACAAAGGCACCTTCGTCCGCTGCCCGCATGATGCTGAACGGGAGCGTTCTGCACCGCGCGTTGCGAACAACACGCGTTGACCACTCATTATCGGCATCATAGATCAGAACGTCATCGTCTCTCTGGTTCATGAAGATGCGCGCCTTTGCGGCGGCATAATCTCGCATCGAGTTCCCGTAGCGATCCATATGGTTTTGCGTGATGTTCAGGATCGCCGCGATCCGCGGCCGAAACGTTTGACAGTGGTCGAGCTGAAAGCTACTTACTTCCAGAACAGCAATATCTGCCGGAGCCAGCTCCAGAACGACAGATGAGAATGCCGTCCCAATGTTACCCGCAACTGCGTGTTTTTTCTTTGCATCGCCGAGGATCCTCCCGATCAGGGTGGTTGTAGTGGTCTTTCCATTTGTGCCCGTGACAGCCACAATCGGTGAACGACAGAACCAGCTTGCCGCCTCAACCTCGCTAACGACGCTGATACCGCGCTGTTGGGCTTCGACCACCACGGGAGCGTTGCTCGGAACTCCCGGGCTGATCACCATCAAAGAACAATGATACGCTCGTTCAGTATGAGCGTCGAACTCATACGCGATTCCCAGTTTGGAAAGCGACTGAGCTTCTGATTTCAGCTTCTCCGCCTGTTGCTTGTCACTGACAAAAACACGTGCACCCTTGGCCTGCAATAACCTGGCGACCGCGACTCCGCTCCGCGCAGCACCGATGACGGTGACCTCTTTCCCTTGCACTATCGGGTGTATCACGACCTACCGCACCTTGAAAGTTGCCAAACTCAATATCATCAGAATGATCGCGATGATATAGAATCGCGTTACGATCTTCGGCTCGGTCCATCCAAGCAGTTCAAAATGGTGATGGATCGGCGCCATCTTGAATACGCGCCGCCCTTCTCCATATTTGTTTTTCGTATACTTGAAGTACACGCGCTGGATGATCACCGACAGTGTCTCCATCAGGAAAATTCCGCCCAGCGTCGGCAGCAGCAACTCCTTTTTGATGAGCACACACATCGCTCCGATCGCGCCTCCAAGGGCGAGCGATCCAGTGTCGCCCATGAAGACTTGCGCAGGATAGGAGTTGAACCAAAGAAAGCCGAGCGCCGCGCCGACGAGGGCGAAGCAATAGATGGCGAGCTCTCCGTTCCCCCGCAGATGCGGAATGGTCAGATACTGGCTCCACTCCGCGTGGCCGGAGACATATGCGATGATCGCCAGCGTCAGGGCAACAATGCCGACCGTCCCTATAGCCAGGCCGTCGAGTCCGTCCGTGAGGTTCACAGCGTTCGATGTCGCCGTGATAATGAATATCACCGTGGGGATATAGAACCATCCAAGGTCAAATTCAAGATTCTTGAAGAACGGAACGGTGGTCTTGGAGCTCAAGGCCACTAGACTCTGATCGATCCATTGCGGAAAGAAATAGATCACAGCACCGACGATGAGACCTACACTCACCTGCCCAGCGATTTTGTACCGACCGATTAGTCCCCTTGGTTTCTTTCTCACGACTTTAAGATAGTCATCCAGAAATCCCACAGCGCCGAGTGCAATGGTCACGAAGAGAATGAGAATCACATACATGTTCTTGATGTCCGCCCACAAGAAGGCGGGAACCACGAGCGCAGCAAGTACAATCAAACCTCCCATTGTCGGCGTGCCCGCTTTGCTCAGGTGCGTTTTCGGCGCCTCGAGCTTTGCCGATTCACCGATCTGACGCTCGCGTAGCCGCCGGATGATTTTCGGGCCCAGCCAGAACGCAACGATCAACGCCGTAACAGCTGCAGCGCCAGCGCGAAATGTGATGTAACGAAAGACACCGAAGCCTGGAATGTCAAATTGTCTATCGAGATATGTCAGGAGATAATACAGCATATCTGTGGATTCCTCATCCTGCCTTGCGCGGCACGTTCTCCACCTCTTTGAAACGCTCCGTCAGGAATGTCACCACATCCTCCATTCTCATACCGCGAGAGCCTTTGACGAGAACAATATCCCCTTCGGTCACAAGTTCCGCGAGATACTCGGAGAGTGCGTTCTTCTGGTCGTAATGGGCCTTGAACTTCGTCGTTGCGGCTTCGTGGATGTGCTTGGCCAGCGTGCCGTACGTCAGCAAATACTCAACACCGTGCTTCTCGGCAGCCAGCCCAACGCGCCGGTGTTCCTCCACTGCATGTTCCCCGAGCTCTAGCATATCCGCCAGCACAGCGATCTTCTTTCCTGTCGAGTTGGAAGCTTTCAGGGTTTCGAAGGCTGCAATCATTGAATCGGGATTCGCGTTGTAGGTATCGTTCAAGATCGTGATTCCCCTGAGCGTCAGGAGCTGCATGCGTTTAGCGGCAGCGGCAAATGATGCGAGTGCCGTCTGGATTTTTTTTGCAGGCACTCTGAAGAACAACCCGACCGCGGCGGCTGCCAGCGCATTCTGCGCGTTATGCTCACCGGCGACTGAAAGCTCAACGGCAAAAGGCTTTTTGCCTTTCGGTTTCACCCGAACGAGCGCACAGGCGAGCTCGTTGACAGCAAGAATGCTTCCCTTCACAGTTGATGCACCCTTGCCGAAACCGAACGTCAGTCTCCTCTTGATCCCGCCAGCCTGTTTGGCCACGTGGCGATCATCGGCGTTGATGAAAGCAACCGCAGCAGATTTGCGACGCGCGCGGAGCCATTCGAAAACCTCCCCCTCAGCGCGGGCAACACCGTCCAACGATCCAAAGAACTCCAGATGCTCCCGACCAACATTGGTCATCAGCGCATGAGTAGGCTCAAGGATTGAGCAGAGGTACGCAATCTCGCCAAAGTGGTTTGTGCCGATCTCAATCACTGCAATCTGATGCTTCCTCTCCAGCCGGAAGAGCGTCTGGGGGACACCGATGTCATTGTTGAGATTTCCCTCGGTCCCGAGGACCTTGTACTTTGACCGCAGGACAGCGGTGATCATGTCCTTCGTTGTGGTCTTGCCGTTGCTTCCGGCGATAGCGAGAACTGGAAGCCGAAAACGGCGCCGGTAGGCAAGGGCCAGCCGGCCGAGAGCGTGCACGGTGTTCTCTACGATCACTCGCGGAGCGTTCAGGCTGGAAAGCATGATCGGATTCGCTTCCGCCCATCGCTGATCGGCAATGACCGCACACGCTCCGCATTCAACCGCTTTCGTGATGAAATTATGCCCATCAAAGGTTCCACCGCGAATCGCAACGAAAACCTCCCCCTTCTGCAGCGAGCGGGAATCCGTCGAGACACCTGTGCATGCGAATGTCCGCGACTTCTCAAACCCAAGCGCCTCCAGATGAGGGATGCTCAGTATATCCTCTTGCGTCAGCTTCACGAACGGATAACCTCCTCCACAATCTCCCGGTCACTGAAGTGGATCTTCTCTTCACCGATCACCTGGTAGTCCTCGTGCCCTTTGCCGGCGATGAGGATGATGTCTCCCGGTTTCGCCTGCCGCAAAGCAGCCTCGATGGCGGTTCGCCGGTCGACTTCTCGAGTCATCGTCACCCCGCTGGGGATCCCCTTGATGATGTCATCCATGATCCTCTGAGGATCTTCCGTTCGGGGGTTGTCCGACGTAACAACGACAAGATCGCTCAGGCTTCCCACGACGCTGCCCATTAACGGCCGCTTCGTGCGGTCTCGATCTCCACCAGCACCGAAGACCGTGACGATTCTTCCGCGGTTCGCCTCCGGCAGAACATCGCGAATTGTCTGCAGGCACTTTTCCAGCGCGTCGGGCGTGTGCGCGTAGTCGATCACGGCTGTCCAACCGCGCGGCGAGGGAATGCGTTCGAACCGTCCGCGGACGCTCTTGACGTCCGCAATCCCTGTTGCAATGGCATCGGTGGACAATTCAAGCGCAATCCCTGCTGAGAATGCCGCAAGAATATTGTACACATTGAATCGTCCGACCAGAGGGGAAGAAATCAACGTGGACTCGTCACGATACCAGATAGTGAACGATGTGCCGTTCAGAGAGAGCTGTATGTCCCGGGCCTGGACATCAGCAGTCGCATTGACTCCATAGGCTATCTGCCGCGCCCGCGTGGAACCGAGTATTTTCCACCCCCACTCGTCGTCGGCATTGGTAACCGCACACGAGCCCTCCGGCAGTCCGTCGAACAGCAATTTCTTTGCCTCGAAGTACTCCCCCATCGATCCATGGTAGTCAAGATGGTCCTGCGTCAGGTTTGTGAAGACGGCAGCGTTGTACTGAAGTCCGTGAATGCGGTACTGGTGGAGGGCGTGTGAGGAAACCTCCATCGACACAGAGCTGCATCCGGACTCGACCATCCGAGCAAGGAGCTGGTTCAGTTCCAAGGACTCTGGGGTCGTGTGCGATGCGGGGATCACCTGACTGCCGATGTTGTATTCGATGGTGCCAATGAGCCCAACGTTCTGACCTGCGGCTTCAAGGATTGACCTGATGATATGGGTCGTTGTTGTCTTGCCGTTTGTGCCCGTCACACCCACCATCGTGAGATGATGTGAGGGGTGACCGTAATAGTTCGCAGACATCAGTGCGAGGGCCTTGCGGCTGTCCGGCACAACGATTTTGATCACGCCAGCGTGCAGAAATATGGACTCTGGGAGTGCAGCATCGTTTTCTAACACGACGGCAGCGGCACCACTGTTGATCGCTGCCCCGACGAAGCGGTGGCCGTCTGCTCCCGTCCCGCGGATCGCAACAAAGCAGTCACCGCGCTGCACCTTGCGCGAATCGTATTGAAGGCTCCGTATTTCGACGTCATGCGTCACCGCAAACCGGCCATACGTTATCTGAAAGAGTTTCGTGACCAGAACGCCGTCTAAAAGTTGGGCTAACCTCATACCTTTTTCAATACAGTGCTGCAGAAAGCAGGGTGCGCGGCTCACACACCAAGTGGATAGTTGCGCCAGCATGTACGTTTTGTCCCGCTGCGGGGACTTGTTCCACTACGACCCCTGAGCCGCGCACCTGTACATCGAAATTGCTGACAACCAGCCGGTTGATTGCGCGCCGCAAACTCATTCCGCGCACATCGGGGACAGCCGCCCTTCCGCCGGCAACGTTTGCCTCCGTGCCGTTCAAAACGAGCTGAACGACATCCCCGGCTTCCAGTCGCTTCCCCGGATCAGGGATTTGCCGCACGACGATATCACCAGTGCCGATCATCTGGCCTTTCAGCTCTTGTCCTTCCAGGATTTTCGTCGCGATCATCACCTGGAGCGTCCGCACATCCGGAACGCTGATGCCGTTCTCGGGCTGGCTGTGTTCCCTCGGTTGCGGTGTTTTGGTGAAGCGCCCCGTCGTATTCACGATCCGTTCTGCAATTGCCCGGAAGACCGGCGCGCTTGTCAGTCCGCCGTAATACCCTCTCGCGCGCGGCTTATCTAGCATAACAAGACAGACGACCTGAGGATCCGCCGCCGGGAAGTAGCCGACGAACGACGCGGTGTAATGCCCCTCGCCGTATTTCCCGTTGATGACCTGCCGTGCTGTTCCTGTTTTCCCGGCCACGCATACTCCTTCGATGCGAGCGTCCAAGGCTGTGCCTCGTTCGACAACACCCTCGAATGCACGGGTGAGCAGCGTTGCAGTCTCGGAAGAAATAACGCGCCGAATTCTTTGCGGCCGTTGCTCGAGAATGACCTCGCCCTCATTGTTCTGCACACGGGCCACCACGTACGGCTTCATCAGGACTCCACTGTTCGCCACGGCTGCGTAAGCGGAGGCGATTTGCAGCGGTGTAACAGCAACCTCGTAGCCGTAGGCAAGGGTTTGCAGTGTTGTACCCGACCACTCGAACGGTTTCTTCAGCCGTCCCCGAACTTCGCCAGGCAGGTCAACGCCGGTTGGAATGCCGAATCCGAAGTCTCTCGCCTGCCGATACAGTCGTTCGGCACCGATGGTCGGACCGACCTTCGCCATCACGATGTTGCTAGACACCTCGATGGCTTCTTGAAACGTCAGCCAGTCATACGCGTGCGAATCCGTGATGAGCCGAAACTTTGACCCAGCGAGGGGGGCTTTGTACTTGCCGCGCTCAGCGTAGAAGCGTTTCTCCGGACTCACGAGGTGGTGCTCGTACGCCGCCGAAGCGGTCACAGCCTTGAATACCGATCCAGGCTCGAAAACATCGGTCACCACGCGGTTGCGCGCCGAACTGACATCATATGAACTGAGCTTGTTCGGATTCAAACCCGGGACGTTGGCGAGAGCCAGGATCTCTCCCGTTTTCGGATTTAGCATCACCGCGAGGCCGGCATCAGCCTTGTTCACGGCGACGCCGCGCTTCAGTTCTTCCTCAACGATCGCTTGATACGCGAGGTCAATTGTCAGTGTCAAATGATAACCGTCACGCGGCTCTTTGCGCGGATAGTCGACGGAAGGTCGCGGTCGACCCAAACCATCGCGCAGCATGACGATGGACCCATCCTTGCCTCTGAGATATTCTTCAAACTGAAGCTCGAGGCCCGATATCCCCTTGTTGTCAATGTCGGTAAATCCAACCAGCGTCCCGGCAACATCATCGTAGTGATAGAGGCGCTTCGCCTCATCCACCAGCACGATGCCACTGAGGCCAGAGGGCTCAAGGTGTTGACCTAGCTCGGGGTGAACGCGCCGCTCCAGCCACACAAATCGCCTCAGTGATCCAGAGGCAGTAGTGCTTCGCAACTTGGCCAGATAGAACGATCGAGGTTTGCCGAACACCCTTGAGAACCTCCCCGCCACCCGGTCAGCGTGCTCACCCACCATTACGGGATCAGCGGCAAACGAGATATGCATGGAGTTCGACACCAAGACGTTGCCGTACCGATCATAAATGGCACCGCGGACAGCAGGCAGGGCATGTGTTTGCTCATACTGCCTACGGGCAAGGGCCTGATATTTCGCGGCCTCGAGAATCTGAACTTCCACTAGCCGTCCGGCGATGAGAACAAAGAAGAGCGCGAATGCCAGCTTGAGCGCGATCAGACGTCCTTTTGGCAGCTGAACGGCATCCGGCTGGGGTCCAGCTGTTGATGCCGGTGGTACTATGGGGTCCTTCTTCAGCATCATCGTTTAGGCGCAGATTCTTCGATCTCCCGCACCTTTTCCAGATCGACCTGCAGCCAGCCCGGGGCTGTGCTCGGATTGCGGAGCCCAAGCTCCTCCTCGGCGCGCGCTCGAATACGTTCCAAACTTGACATCTGGTTGACTCTGGCGCGGAGTATTTCCTGCTCGTTCAGGATATCTTGCAGCCTGATCTCTTTCTTGTGGATGTCATGGACTAGCTGATCGACGGCAATGATATTGCCGATATACAGAACGATCGCAGCCGCGAGGCCTATCAGCATCAGAATGATATTGAAGGGGGAGACCTTTCGCTTCGCAATCCTGCGGTTCCGCGGTGGAAAAGAGTCGCCGGTTGGAGCATCACCCGGCGGAGGCGGCATCGTGCCGCTGTAGATCAGTCGCCGGGGCGGTTCGGGGTTTTCCCCCACACGAGCCCGCACGGCATGCTCTTTGCCGCTTGTTCGCAGCGCATCAGGTTCAAGCGCACGCTCGGCAAGAACCTCAGCACTGTTTCTGAAGAATTTTGCCATGAAATTATTCGCGCCGAAGCAGCGGGCCTGCTATGGTGGCTGCTTTCTCTAGAGTTTCTCAGCAGCCCTGAGTTTTGCACCCCGGGCACGTGGATTCTCTTGGACTTCCTCCTCCGAAGTCTGCATCGGTTTCTTCATCAAGAGCTTGATCCGCGGCTGAACCTGAGCATCAGGCAGAAGCCTGCTGCCCGACCGTTTGACACTTGCTGCCGCGTTTCTGAACGCCTCTTTGACGATCCGATCTTCCAGGGAATGATATGAAATCACAACGAGCCTCCCCCCGCTGGTCAAAACTGTAATCGCTTGCTCAAGCCCGCGCCTGAGGCTCTCCAGCTCGTCGTTCACTTCTATCCGGATCGCTTGAAAAACTCGGGCCAGCGACTTAACCGGAAAGCGATCGCCGACAACCCCACGCACAATTGCAGCAAGCTCTCCTGTTGTGTCGATCGGTGATGCCGATCGGCGGTGCACAATGGCTCGCGCAACTGCACGAGATTTCTTTTCCTCTCCATAGCGCCAGAACAGGTCCGCCAGTTTTCGCTCAGTGTACCGGTTGACGACTTCGTGAGCGTCCAGAGCTTGCGTTCGATCCATCCTCATATCGAGGCGGTCATCGCTGCGAAAACTGAACCCCTTCGAGCGCTCGTCAAGCTGATACGACGAGACGCCGAGATCAAACAGGATACCGCTAGCTTGGTTGAAGCCCCTCTGCGACAGTGCGGACGAAAGATTCCGGAAATTGTCGTGGACAGTAACAAACCGATCTCTGTACCGCGACAACTTCTCTGTTGCTACGTGGATGGCGTCAAGGTCAGCGTCAATGCCGACCAGTTTGCCGGTGGGATCAAGCCGTTGAAGAATCGACTCAGCATGGCCGCCTCCCCCGAGCGTGGCATCAACGTACACACCGCCAGCCGCTGTGATCAGGAGCGAAAGGACTTCTTCGCGCATAACCGGCGTATGATACGGTGCCAGACGCACAGCCGTGTACGCCAACTTAGGAGCTTGGCTTCAGAACAACCTCGGCAACGGTTTCGTATGTTGCCGGCTGGTTGTTCATGTACGCTTCGTAAATCTTAGGATTCCAAATCTCAATGCGCTCCAGAACCCCAAGGATCAGAACTTCGTTCTCGATACCCGCGAACTTCAACAGATCCTGGGGAATCGACAGGCGAGCCTGACTATCCAGCTGACAGTCAATAGACCACTGTAACAAGGTTCGGACAAAGAACCGGTGCTGGGGATTCGACGGGGAGAGACCGCGTATGGACTCTTCCACTTTTGCCCACTCATCCTGAGGGTACACGAAGAGGCATTGCTCAAAGCCGCGCGTGATGATGAACATCTCGTTTGCTCCCGGGGAGACGTTTCTGCGGAGCTTGGCAGGGAGAGCGATGCGCCCTTTGTTGTCGACAGAATACGAATACCGCCCCTTGAAAGAGGACATAAACGCGCTTTCAGAAGTGCCCGATTTTATTGGCAAATTTCTACCCCAGATTCCCCACTTTTCCCCACACGAGATGGAAATTTACGGAATTGGCTGTTAAAGTCAAGTACAAAAATCAAACAAAATAAAGGGATTTTGAGATGGGTTAGAAAGTGGCTGAAAATGTGGGGTTTTTGGAATTGGGGCAGAATCCCCACTTCAGGTTATGATGAGCTCTTTGTGGGTTCGGCTGGGGAAACGTTGCCTTGGATGAGTGGGATGTGGATAAGTACGGGATGGGGGCGTCGGTGTCCCGTTCTGCCCCACGATCATGTGGAGGTAGACACCGAGCTGTACACTTCAGTGAATCACGAACAGTCTGCGTCAGCAGGAGCTGCCAAGCGAGATCGAACAATCTCCTTCAATATTCCAGGGTCAACGTAAGAGATGGGAAGAAGCGCAGCATGTTTACACGCTGCCCGGTCTTCCGATCGAAGTAAAAGACGTTCTTGTTGTCGTACAGGTTGATAACCTGACCGCCCAGGATCCCTCTGACGCCAAGCAGGTCGAAGCGGTACGCCATGCTCAGATCAAGGCGATGATACGCCGGAAGGCGCGCCGCATTCTTGCTTCCCAGAACGAGGTACGGCATTCCTGTCTCCAACTCAAATTGCCCCGGAAGCGCATCTCCAAGCATTAGTCGGTCGAAGTAGCCCGTGCTCTGTGTGAAGGGGAAGCCGCTGCCAAATTCCCACCGAAGGGATACGTCGGCATGCTCGAACGGACGAACGGTGGCAAGAAGGTTGACGTGATGTCTCCGGTCGTATCGGGGATGGTATCTGAATCCCCGGTTGTTGACCATAGTCTTGCTCCAGGCATAGGTTGCGTAGAGATCGATATCCATAACCTTCGCCCGCACCATTGTCTCAAGACCATAGGATGATCCCGAGCCGGTGATATAGTCTGGATCGCTCGCGTGAACCTTATCACGGTTGTACGCAACAAGCGAGCTATAGTCTTTGTAGTACGACTGGAAACTCACCGAGGCATTTTCCGTGACATTCCCATCGACACCAAGAACAAGGTGAACCGATTTCTCGGGGGGCAGTCTCTCCGGCACCTTGATCCAGGCGTCAAAGATTGACATCACGTCGTCCTCGTTGCTGACGGTGATCGATCGCTGGCTGAACAATCCCCCCGACGCCTTCGCTCTCCAGTTGCCAAACAACTGGTAGCTGACATTGATCCGGGGTTGAAACGCCTCAACCCCCTGTTCCTGCCCCAGCAGTGACGCGAGTTCGGCGTGCAGGCCGATATCAAAAATCCACGGATCGTACCGCGCCTGGTACCTCACCCATGCAGCAACCTCGGCGAAGCCGCTGGATAACGTAATCGGCATTCCGACAAGGTTCACGAGACTGTACTCGAGCTGCGGAAAGCTGAAGTCGAATCCGAAGAAGAAGAGGTTTTGAGCGTCCGTGTAATACGTGGCGGCAGCATGAAGACCGGGCTCTTTTACTAAGGTAGAAGAAGGGGTGATGACCTTCGACGCCTTTGCGTCGCGGTCAGCTCTATAACTGCAACTATACGCAAGAGCCTGAACGAACAACCGGTCAGCAATCAGGTTGGAAAATGTGATCCCGATGGCACTGTTTTTCCAATGGTAATTTGGCTCATCCACGCTCGAGAAGAGGAGCTCATCCGACGAATTCAAAAGGCTGAGGTCAATCTTAGCCGCTCCAAAAGGCTGCCCCTTGAATTTGAAAAACACATCGTAGAATGATACTGGAACATTCTGATTCACAATGCGCTCGAACGTCTGTGAGAAAAGGGACTTTCGGGCGTTGACCATCCACGAGGTGTTGGCAAGTGCAGGTCCCTCAAGCTGGACTTTTGATGAAAGGAAATTCACGCTGGCGCGGCCCGACGGTCTGTCAGCGCGACCATCGCGCGACGAAATGTTCACAACCGAGGAAAGGCGGCCCCCGTACCCTGCCGGAAACGCCCCAGTGTACACTTCCACATTCTGGACAATATCCGGATCAAAAATACTGAAAATGCCGAGAGCGTGGAACGGATTGTATATCTTCATCCCGTCCACCATAACAAGGTTCTGGTCTCCGGCCCCTCCCCGGACATAGAACTTCGAGCTTACGTCGCTCGTCGAGACAATTCCGGGTAACATCTTCAATGCCTGAAAGACATCTTCCTGCGCAAGAACAGGCGTCAGTTTGATGTCCTTCATATCAAGCACATGAACGCTTGTGTGAATCTCCGTCAGCTCGCGCCTTCTTGGCGCAGTGATGAGCACCTCCTCGGTCTCAACGGCCGTCGGGGCAAGCAGGAAATCCAATTCGATAGGCCTTCCAGGCCTCACAAGCGCCCGCTGAACCTTCCGCTGATACCCGATGATCGAGACAGCAATTTCATATTGCCCCTGGGGGACGTTGGGGATTAGATAGAAACCGCTGTTATTCGTCGCTGCTCCCCAACTTGTGTTCAGAATGACGACATTGGCAAACGGGATGCGCTGGGCTGTAACGCTGTCTGAAACGAAACCACGGATGTCAGTGCCCTGAGCCATCAGAACAAGTGGTGAAGCCGCAGCAAGAACACAAGGAGCGACGAGGTGGTGGATGACTGACAGAGACATCTTGTGATGAATGTACAGTCTAGAGCATGTACGCACGAAATTGAACGTTACCATCCGTTCCTCATATACTCGTCCGGTGCGAGACCAGAATCGAACCTCATTGGCTGTAGCGGAAGTCTTTCCGTAGTTCGTACACCAACGAATCGACCGAATATGCGCCAAAAACTCCATAGCCCGAGCTTATGTTCGAGTAATCTGGCTGGTCCAGTCTGGTGGAGTACTTGTCCGCGAAAGCGTTCACGGTCATGTAGTAGTTGAATAGATGCTCCTCAAGCTGCACAAGCCGGAATTTTGCCTGTCGGAATACCAGACCTTCGGCGGGATATCGCCTGCTGATTTCCGAGAGAACCCACTTGTATGCATTCGTTCGAAATGTTGATGTGAAATTTGGCCCGTCGACGCGTTTGACCGTCGGATACGGTGTCATCGCCAGTCCAGACGCCCCATCCACAACAATATACGAGGTTGGTACCTCACGTTCCTTCGTTGTCCAGCCACTCTCCTCGAGCGCGTCATACACAATAATGAACCGAACAAAGTACCCCCTCGCCCCTTTCGACAATGAACCGGTCACCTCAAACGACTGATCGAAAGATGGGGGATACTCCAGCCAGTAATAGCCCAGACCCAGTAGATTTAGATACGGCTTGTCGGGCACGGTCACCGAGGCATTGGCCCTCCCAAGCTGGGGTGAGTCCACGTGAAGCTCGTATGTTTTTCCTCGACCCACAGCAAACGGCCGTGCCACATAACAAACGATAGGAGTCTGATACCGAGAGTCCTCGGGCCTCGGAAGAACCGTATCTCGAAGCATGGTCGTTGTCCCCTCAGAGTAGACGCTGACGCGTGCATCCGTAACGACGGGTTCCGAGGTGTTCTCGTACGGATCGAAACCCGTGACATCATAGTTGCTCGACACCCGCACGAAGAGAACGGCTCGGTCTGTCGCCAGAACTGAAAACACAACAAGCTTTTTCTCGAACGGACCGCGTGGACTCAGCGGTTCCTCGCAACCCGACACTATGCTGGCAAAAAATGCTGCGGCGAGCAACACAGTTGATGGGTAACTTTGAGGCATGACTCGCTCTTCAACCAGAATCACGGCGTGCCGACCAGCGAGGCTCGTCTAGACACGAACTCCGAGCACAGTTGTCATGTACGCATTTCCCCCACCAATGACAACACTATGATGATGGCAGATGCACGTGAGAGCTAACCGTTTTGGGGAGGCAAATTCTCTCTCCTTATATTGCGTCTCTCTATGCTTTTGGCTAAAATGATCACACCTGCAAGAAAAGCGAGACACAGAGATCGTCGCCGATGCTGAGACAGAACATCATCCCTACCTTGCCTTGCCTCCTTTTGCTGGCAGCCTGCAACCAGCCCTTTGATCCGAGAGCTCCACTCAAGGAGCAACTGGTGGTCTTTTCCATTCTTTCAACCGACCGTGATGTCCAATTCGTTCGGGTGCAGACTACATATATGCCCCCAGACTTCGACCCGCTTACGCATGTGTCGGAGAACCCCGTTACGGACGCTGTGGTGAATATCAGGGGCCCGAGCGCAAGCTATGTTCTGCGAGATACGATCCTCGCGCGACAGAATACAAGTCGATACAAGTTTCCTATGCACGCGTATGTTCTCAAACCGTTCGTTCCTCAGCGCGGTTTGTGGTATGATGTGATCGTCCAATCACCTACCTTCGGGACCGCCTTCGCCACTGTCGTCGTCCCGGAGAAGACGGCGATTTCCATTTCGGCGGTTGGGCAGTCGACTCTGTACTTTCCCGACAGGCACGGGCCTGACGCGATTATTCAGTACCAAGCGAATGTTTCCCACTATGCCAAGGGGTACGTTGGACGGCTGTTCATCGACTATGACGTTCTAAACGGAACACAATGGGTAGAAGAGCGTATCGAAGTGCCGATCGTATCCGGGGCCGGGGAAGAGAAGCGATATACCCTCGAGGCTGCAGTATATCCGCGACTGACGCCAAAGCCGAGCACAACGCAAACGGGCTTTGTCTTCCGGAACGGTTACTACAACGCCATGGTCAATCACCTGAGGTCCACTGTGTACCCGCAGCGGAGAATCACCTTCAACCGCGTCGTCTTCCAACTTCTCCAAGTCGAAGAAAACCTCTACCTATATTACAATCTCGTTGGTGCCTACGAGGATCCCCGGTCCATTCGCCTGGATGCACCGTCGCACTCAAACATCGACGGTGGGATTGGCCTCGTCGGAGCGTACTCGCTCGACTCACTTGTGCAGATTCTGCCCGAGAACTTCATCGGCAACCAATAGCTTTTTCTCCGTTGTTTTCGTCTCACTTCTCAATTTTTGCCCATCAGCATCTTTTTCCATGCCACAGGAGCTTTTCACCTGTGAGCGGGGTTCCAGTCCCCCCCCATACGGCATGCCGCCTTATGTGTACGAATCATCGTGGCGGGAAAGGCGGAACCGTCGCTTTTCGGACGAGATGGGCGCGATTGGCGGACGTCCCGACAGAAAGCATGATTGCGCAGGGCGGTCTGCCTGACCACAAGTCACGCAGTGCGGTCGGGCAGGAAACCCGCCCGACTCCCGACACCACAACGCATCCTATGGAATGAGGGCACTAGCCAATTTTTCAGCTGCGACGCTTGTGCGAACGTTGCGCAATCACATGATTCCCAGCGTTCGCAGGAGAGCCTGCAACTCAGGCGTGCCGCGGAAGAGATGACATCCCAAACCACCTTGGTCAGCAGCGCTAAGGTTTTCCTCCAGGTCATCGATGTAGAGGATTTCCCGCGCTTCAAATGGAAGCTGCTTCAGAACCTTTTCAAAAATCAGCGGTTCCGGCTTCAACGACCGAAGCTGGAAGGAGAGAAAGTGGTGAGGAATAAGCTGAAGGACGGGAAGGGCGCTGCGGCATGAATCATAATGCAGCGGGTTCGTGTTGCTCAACAGTCCCACCAGCACCGACGACGCCACGCGGCGCACAAGGTCTTCCATCCCCTCAACGGGTTTGCCCACAACGGCTAACATCGCTTGGGTAAAATCTTCGCGGGTAAAATGCCTGTTGCCCCCGTAGGGGTAGGTCTCAGACCCACCTCTACTGTGATTAAACAAATCATCCAACCGGTCCAAGTATTGTTCCGTCGTATCATCGCCCCGCTCGTAGCGTCTTACGATTTCAACCACATGCGGGCGATAGTATTGCCGACTTTCCTGCGTGCCGATCCCCAACGTTTGAAGAAACGCCTCGGGATGTATGTAGACGAGCACATTTCCGAGGTCAAAGAGAATATATTTCGGTTT
>Ga0194125_10003397_pt1 | contig 25688 bp, 20 predicted proteins | sample TA2KigC250mmetaG_FD_148626 | JGI IMG/M metagenome (GOLD analysis project Ga0194125, IMG submission 148626) | Freshwater microbial communities from Lake Tanganyika, Tanzania - TA2015034 Kigoma Deep Cast 250m | ecosystem: Environmental > Aquatic > Freshwater > Lake | place: Tanzania: Lake... | reverse complement strand
CGGGATACAGCGCGATGGCCTCGAAGTAGTTCTCATAGCCGAACTGCGAGTAGTACATGAAGGGGCAGTCGCTCGCGAGGTAGTACGGCAGGATGAGGATGTCCTCGCTGCCCTCCGCGTCGTTCTGTCTCCACGTCGCAACGCAGTGGTCGTAGCACGCCTGGCGGTCGAACTCACGCCGCACGGTCTCGGGGTCGGGCAGCGCGAGGCAGTAGTCACGCACCTGCTCCGGCGAGTGGAACCCGCACTGCCCCTGCCGCGAGAAGTTGCTCGCGCTCCCATCCCCCATCTCGGTGGACTGCTCGGCAGGCTTCGGCCCCACGACCTGGATGACCAGACACGCCCCCTGCGCGCGCACCGTCTCGAGGGCGGCCCGCCGCGAGTCCGTCCACGGGTCAAGCCCGCTCATCCTCCGCAAGTACGCGGCATGGGCAATGAACCCGCCCAGCATCGGCACACGATCCGTCGGCTGGAACTGAAGTGCGCGCAACGCGCGTTCGCGACCGGTCATGGTTCCGGGAACGTCTCCCCTCTGCTCAAGGTGCGGGAGAGCCGGGCCCAGATCTCCGCCAGTCCAGCCCCTCCGTGCAACTGCAGATGCCCGTTCGGTTCGACCTCGTTTCCCAGAGCGTCACTGACGATGTGGACACCTGCGTCTGGCAGTTGGCATGCATCCAAGACCTCTCGGGCCGGGAGCGCTGCGACTCGGAACCCTCGGCGGTACATCGTCTCGGGGGAGGGTGCACGCTTGCCGGTACCGCAGAGCCGGCGAGCGATCGCCTGTCGGGAGATTGCCGCCAGCACATCCGAGGGCGTGGCTTCGGCCTTCACGGAGAAGGAGAGCGTCGGCGAGGGACGCCCCGTGCTGCGGTCGATGCCCGTGTACTCGAAGGCCTGCGGGAGGGGGCCTTGGGCGTCGTACTCGCCCGGCCGCATTGCCCGGTAGAGGACGTCGTGGGGATGAAGCCGACGGGGGGCATCTGCCATGCACATGCGTCCCGACAATCAGAGACGGCGGAGTCGATCGAGCACTTTCCCCCGCTCGGCGGTGCCTCCGCCGTGCTCGTACGCGAGAGTCGCCCAGTGGTACTCGAGGCACCGCAGGTCGGCCGTCCGTACGAATACGGTCAGGCTCTCTTGGGGGGCATCCCAGGTCAGCGCGACCGCGCCTCGGTACGACCCTGAGGGCCTCGGGAGGCCAAGGTCGGGTCGCACGGCGCAAGCCTCGCGGGCGAACTCAACCGCCGCACGGCAGGCGCTCGCCCGGATGGCGCGACTCCGTGCCCCATCCCAGTTCCACGGACGCCGGAGCCCAAGCACCCTCGTCTCGAACTTCCGCCACGACGCCGAATCGCGGTCCGTCCGCGCTCGCACGCGTCGAGGCGTTGCCTTCTGCCCTTGCAGAACCGCTGCAGCATCTCTGACCGCCATGTTGGTCACCTGCGGGGGACGTCCCCACGCGAGGAGTATACCCGCCGCCCTCGGCGCGGTCAATCAGTGCTCCTCGATGGTCTCCTCGATCTTCGTGCCGAAGTGGCGGCCGGCCTTCTCGAGGGCGACAAGGACCTGAGTGCCAGGCGCGAGGGCGACGACGGAGATGGGTTGGCCTTCGGGCGTTACGAGGCGGATGGTCTCCGCGTTCTGCAGGATCGTCGTCAGCTCCTCACCCCCGACCTCGGCCCGCACCAGCGCGAGCGGCCGGCGTTCGACCTTCACCCGACCGATGACTGCGGTGTAGGTTGAGCCATCGCTGCGCACGACGAGGGCCGGATCGCCGGCGTACAGCTCGGAGAGGTAGCGCGTCTTGCCGCCCGGAACGCGGACGTACGCGTGCACGGGACCGGCGTTGACGCGGAACGGGCGCGGCTCGACATACGGGTTCTCGACGCTCTCGGAGTGGACGAGGAACATCGCCGCGCTGCTGCTGCCGACCAGCATTCCCTCGCCGATCCGCATGTTGGTGCAGGTGTCGATGCAGACGCGGTCGCCCATGCCGAGGGGCTCGACCGCGAGGATCGTCGCCGGTTGCAGCTCGATGCGCTCCGCCTCGCTCTTCACGCGCTCGACCGTACGGCGGATCTCGGAGGGGTCGCGCGTGTCGAGCACGACCCCGGCCGTGCCGACCTCCAGGATGCTCGTGGCGGTCGCCGCCTCGGCGGCGGTCTTCACTTCAGCGAACACGTCGCGGGCTTCGGCGAGGATGTTCTCTAGAGGGATGATCGTCCAGTCCGTCGCGCGGACGATGACCGTCTTCCCCTTGGCGAGTTGCACCGCCCGCTGCTCGTCCGCCTTGCTCTCGATCGTGACCTCGACCACGTCCTCCCCGAGCTTCAGATCGCCGTCCGGGGCGATGGTCGTGATGATGCCCAGGTCGCGGATCTCGGCATGGCGGGGCTCCGAAGTCAGGACGCCGTCGGCGCCGCTCTCCAAAGCGGCCGTGACGAGCGACTTGTCCCACGGATCGACCTTCACCCAGACGCGTTTCATCAGGCCCTCCGCGACCTATGCCTGCAGCATCGCCATCGCATCATCCACCGACTTCCCTTCGTGTACGATGGCGCAGATCGCCCGGGTGATCTTCTCGGGGCTCTCGTGCTGGAAGGCGTTGCGGCCGATCGAGGCGCCCGCGGCTCCGCCCTCCATGGCACCCGCGACCATCTCCAGCAGCGCCCGGTCCTCCCCCAGCTTGGCGCCTCCGGCGATGACGACCTTGACCGGCCCACACCCCTCGGTGACCTGCCGGAAGGTCTCCGGGCTGCCCGTGTAGTCGCACTTGACGATGTCGGCGCCCAGCTCGGCGGCCACCCGCGCGGCGTGTTTGACCACTTCGACATCGTGTTCGTCCTTGATGTTCGGGCCGCGCGTGTACACCATGGCGACCAGCGGCATGCCCCAGTTCTCGCAGGCCATCGCCACCTCGCCCAGGTCCCGCAGCATCTCGCTCTCATACTCGGCGCCGAGGTTGATGTGGACCGACACCGCGTCCGCGCCGTACTTGATCGCCCGCTCGACGTTGCTGACCAGGACCTTGTGGTTCGGGTCGGGACCCAGGCGCGTGCTGGCCGAGAGGTGCAGGATCAGACCGATGTCGGGGCCATAGCCGCGGTGGCCCAGTCGAGGCAGGCCGACATGCCCCAGAACGGCGTCCGCGCCGCCCTCCGCGACCTGGTCAACCATCGCGGGCATGTTCAGCAGGCCGGGGATCGGCCCGACGGTGACGCCATGGTCCATCGGCACGATGACCGTGTGCCCCGTCTGCCGGTTCATGATGCGTTCGAGACGAATGCTCTTGCCGATACTCAACATCTGCAGGTCCTCCCTTCAGGGCCGCGTCTCTTCTCCTTCGCTGTCCATACGTCCGAGTCCTGGCCCGGAGGCGGGGCCTGGGCGCGGGACGTGCCACGCGCTACCCGCGCACGCCTCCAACGCGTCCCAGCGCCCTCCCCAACTCGTGTAGATCACGCCCAGACACTCCTCGCCGCGCAGGCGGGCGTCGCGGCACTGCCGGGCCCACGCGACCGCACACGGCTCACTGTACCACGGCGAGCCGGTCGTTGGGAAGCCGTGCGCGCCGAAATAGCGTAGGCTCTCGGCCCCCTGGCGGTCCGGTTCGTCGGGGCCGTAGAACCACACGTTGAGGATCAGGTCTCTGGGCAGCAACGGCAGCGCATCGGCCGTCGGGTCGCTGGGGAACTGCAGCCCATTGTGATAGGGATTGACGGCGTCCTCCCACATCATCACCCGCACGCCCGGGTCGGCCTCATGGGCCGCGTCGTAGAGCCGCCGCACATCCTCTGCGAACAGCTCGCCGTTGGTCAAGGGCTTCGGGCGAAACCGGCAGCGACTGTCAGAGTTCATCAGCGCCGGCTCGTCATGGCCGAGGTGAATCGCAGCGGGCTTCAGGTAGCGCACGGTGTTGGTGATCGCAGCCGTCATGATCCGCGCCACACGCGGTTCGGACGGGCAGTAGGGGCAGTTCTCCGAGTTCACCCGCGAGACGTAGTCATAGCTCGCGTATACCGTGGCACCGTCCGGGACTCGGCCGCCCGGTAGGCGCCGGACTCGATAGGGCGGCGCTTCCGGTCGGTAGACGTGGCGCGTCTCGCCGTTGAGGACCTCGTAGTCGCGCCCCTCCGTGTACCGGATCCCCTGGGCGTTCTCGATGACGACGTCGGTAGACTCTGTCCGCAGTACGTTTGGGTGGACGAGGGCGGTCGGTTCTTCGGCCTTGAGCACCAGCCGCTCGCGCTCGACGTACGCGCCCTCCGCGCACATCGGGTCGATCGCCAGCACGAGGTGCGCCCAGCCGAAGCTCTGCAGTTCGGGGATTGGCTCGATGCCGTACGCTCGGAAGTCGCTGAAGGCGTCGAGCGCGGTCTGCCGCTCCCGCTCGTTGTCCAACTGCCACCAGATGCCGTCCTCGATGATGACCGCGTTCACGCGCAGGGCCGCGAAGCGCTCGCACCACGCGAGGCGCTCATTGCGGTCGCGCGGCAGCCCACCCATGTACGCCCCGCGCAGGGGCAGGTCAGGCGCGTCTTCCAGACGCACGGCCAGCAGCTGCCAGTGCCCGTCGGGAGCCTGGTCGAGCAGGCCCGGGAGCGCCATGAGACCATAGAGCGCCCCGAGGACGTTGGGGGCGCTCAGCCGCACTCCGGCCTCGCTGCAGGCCAGCACGTAGCTCTGGTCCGCCTGCCACCAAGGCGAGGTCGGCGGGGTGTCATCGTCGATGGCGACCGTGAGCTGGGGCTCGCCTTCCCCGGCCGCCAGCGTGACCGCGCCTCCCGTCACCTCGGAGATCCGCCGCGCCAAGATCGCGATACCCCTGGTGAGCAGATCGGGCACGGGTTCCGGGAGTCTCACATCCAACCGATCACCCAGCGGCAGGTTACGTTCCGCCTCGACGAATTGCGCCCGCGCTGCGGGGACGACCTCGGCGATCTCCTCCACCGCGATGTTGTCCACATACGCGAGGCCCACAGGGCCCTCCGCCTGAACGCGGACCGTAACGCGGCCATCCGGCGGGCTTTGGAGGATAGACGCGTGCCGCTTCCATTGACCCTCGGCGTGGTCGAGCGCCACTTCGCCGAGGAGTCGGTCAGCAGACCACACACCTACCGAGAGACGCCCACCCTCCAAGAGGGGCGCCTCGAGGTCGGCGCTCAGCGACAGGTTCCGGCCGGGCGGCACTTCGACCGACTGCTCGACGCCGCCGCGGCCGTTCGCCTCGCTGGTCAGGCTCAGGATCGTGCGCCCGAGCATCCCCTGCTCGGCGCCGCTGAGGTGCTCGGACTGCCAGATGATCTCGCCGAGCTCGCCCTCCCGCATGCCGTAGACTTCCGCGTAGGCGTCGCCCCGGAACCCGGCCGTGCGAACCCACAGCGAGACCGCGTGCTGCGTCCCCGGTCGGCACGCCAGGTCCTGCCAGATGCGCGACATGGCGGACTGGTCCTGGTGCAGGCAGACGCAGCGCTCGCCATCGGCCGCCGCCTCGTCGGCGACCGAGATGGTCGTCCCGACGTTGTCCTGGCCCCAATCGACCAGGCGGTCACCCTCTGCCGCCTCGAAGCTTGGGTTGCGCAGGTCCAGTCCGTCGATTCCGACATGATCGAAACACACCGTGCCTACGCCCGTCTGTATCCTCAGGTACAGGCGGAGGGCGCTGTAGTCGCGGGTGTCGAGCGTCGAGGTGAGACGCGTCCAGCCCGGTGCAGGCACGCGCCGGAGAGTGACCCCGTCGCCGAAGCGTGTCCAGAGGCGGGCATCGGCGGCCTCGAAGTCGCCGTTGGGGAGCTGGGCCTGCGCCGGGCCGAGCCAGGCGGTCGTGGCAAGCAGGAAGGCGACGTGGATCGTCATCGGCGGGCTCCTCCATCCGCAAGCGCCGGGAGTGCGGCCTCGGACAGGGACGGGCCGCCGCGGCGGCGAAGCAGCGTCCGTGGATTCCCAATTGGCCATGCACCCGGCACTTCCCTGCCGGCCGAGCCCGGCTCGCGTCCTGCGCTTCGCGGAGACATGGAGACAGTGGGGCGGGCATTCTTGCCCGCCAGAGGCCGTGGCGGGCAAGAATGCCCGCCCCACTGTTTCCCAATCTCTCACGGACTCAGTAGGTACGCTGAACTGATGCGCTGTCCCTCATGTGGCTCCCAACTACCGGTGGAGGACCTGGACTGCACCGCGTGCGGTGCGAATGTTGGGTGGTGGATCAGGACGCACGGCGGTGAGGAGTCCGGCCCGTACACGTTCACACACATCCAGCACCTGACCCGCCGAGGAGGGTTGGGGCCGCTGGACCGGGTGCGCATCGGCCTGATCGGTGAGTGGGTGCCCGCGCCCGATCTGCTGAGCCCCGCCTTCCAGCGCCCGCGCGCCGCCACGACGCCCACGCCACATCCCTACCCAAGACCCCGGCGCCGCAGCAACGTCCCGGCGCTGCTGCTGGGCGGAGCGGCGCTGATCGGGCTGGCCGTTGTGGCGGCGGTTGTCGTGTCAAGAGGCCCACGGACGCCGCAGGGCGAGGACGCGGGGCCGGCGTGCTCCCGCAACCTCATGCGACTCGCCCGCGCCCTGAGCCTCTACGCCGAGGACCAGGCGGGCGGCTACCCGCCGTGGGAAGTGTGGGGTACCGCGGCATTCACTCGGGTCACCGACCGAGCCGTCTTCGTCTGCCCGGCAGCGCTCGGCGAGCCGGGCTACGCGTACAATGCCGCGCTGTTCGGCCTGAAGCCGGCTGCCGTCAGCGACCCGGCCAAGTGCGTCATCCTGTGGGACGCGGGCGCGCTCGGCCCCTTCCCCGGGCTGTCCGCGCTCGGTCAGGAGCCGCGCCATGACGGGGGAGACAACTACGCCTTCGTGGACGGCCACACCGCCTGGCGCATCCGCGGGCCGTATACGCAGGGGGACATCGAGCTGCGTCCTTTGGGTCAGTAGGGCAGGACGACCGGTGTGAGCGTCACGCCGAGCAGCAGAGCCTGCACGAGGCTCAGCACGACCGCCAGGATGGCTTCCGACCGCCGCTCGGTCAGCATCCGGCGCAGCCGATGGCCCGCCCAGAGGATCAACGGCGGCATCAGGAACATCCAGACCCGCGCCACTTCCCCGCGCACGCTGCCGGACAGGTCGAGGGCCAGCAGAACACACACTCCGACAAGCCCGATCAGCTCCGCGTCGCCCAATCCGCGCAGCCTCCGCCGCACCGCGCCGCCGGTAGCGAGGCCGAGTGCTACGAAGCCGGGGAACCCCAGGAAGCAGACGAACTCGACCACGTTCAGGCCGATCCACGTCGAGTAGCTCCGTCCGAAGCCCTCCCACGTGAGTGCCCGGTGGGCATCCATGGCCTGCCGGAAGATGAGGGGCAGCTGCCCGCCGCACAGTAGGTGGAGGGTCAGGATGGCCGCGAGCCACACACCCAAGCCAACGGCTGCGCATACGCCGGCTCGCCTACGCTGGGTCTTCGGTAGGCGCCCGATGAGGAGTAGGCTTAGTGCACCGACCGTCACCAGGGCTGCCGTAGCACCGAAGGTAATGGTGCAGAGGAGCCCCAGCACCAGCCCGCCGACCGCGCCCGCCCCGAGGCGCTGTCGCTTCACCGCGGCGTAGGCGAGGGCCGTCGCGGTCGTGGCGAGTAGCAGCACGAGGGCGTCCAGTCCCTGGAAGAACAGCACGGGCGCCGGCGTCAGCGCGAACAGGGCGCAGACGACAATCGCCGTGGTTCGGCTCGCGGCCCGCGAGGCGAGCCAGTAGAGCGGGACCAGCGTGAGCGCTCCGCACAAGCCCAGCGCGAGGCAGCAGAACAACGCGGGGCCCACGTCGGCAGCGGAGAGGTTGGCACCGGGATAGGAGTTCGCGGCGCGGGCGATCTCGCTGGATGGGGCGCCGATGATCCGTTCGGTGGCTGAGGCGAAGGCACCGCCGGGGAACAGCGGGCTGTCGTACAGCCGCAGGCAGAGCCAGTAGGCAAGGGCCGCGCCAGGCGGATGAGTCGCCACATGATGGCCCAACGGCTGCGTGGCCGCGTAACTCCGGCAGTAGACCCACGGGTCGCCAATGCTGCGGGCCACGGCGAAGTACTCGGTCGCCACCGAGCTCCCCGTTCCGGCAACCAGGAAGAAGCCGGCCCGCGGCGCCAGAGACGCAACCGCGATCTGCAGCGCAAACACGAGACCCACCAGCGCAGCCACGATGCCCACATCCGACTGACGTTTCCTCCGAATCCTCCACAGTCCCCACCACGCGACCCCCACAATCGCTGCGCCGATCAGCACAGCTCTCAGCAACCCCGCAACCGGCAGCGGTCTGCCATGCACCTGCCAGGCCCACTGACCGGGCACACCGATCGGTACGCCGCTCAGCAGCCATGCGGCCAGGACGAGCAGCGCCGCCACCTGGGCCACGATCACCAGCCACGCCCAGTTCGGCGCCCGCGGAGCATCGCTCATGGTTCGGTGGGTGGTTCGGCGGCAATGAGGTCCAGGGCGAAGGTCGTGCCGGAGGCATCGCTGCGTACGAGCCTCAGCTCACCTCCCAGCAATCGCGCCAGCGCGGACGCAATCGTCAGCCCCAGCCCGAGGCCCAGGGGCATCGGCGGCCGCGACTCGCCCTTGCGGACGAAGGGACGGAAGGCGCTCGTGCCGAGGCCGGACGGGATGCCCAGCCCGTCGTCGGAGAACTCCATCACCAACCTCTCCCCCTCGCGCCGCGCTACGAAGCGCATCCTGGGGTCGCCAGGATGGTAGGCGATGGCGTTGCGCACGAGGGCCTCCGTGATCTCCAGCAGACGCCGCTCGTCTGCCAGAACCGCCTCGGCGCCCGGCTCGACGACGACCTCGACCTCGGCACGCCCCTCGGAGAGCGTCTCGGCCTGGGCGCACACCTCGCGCCCGACCGCCTCCACGCTGATGACCTCCGGCTCCGCCGTGATGCGCCGCGCACTGAGCTTCTCCGCGAAGACCAGCTCCTCCAGCACATAGGTCAGGCGCTCGGCGCAGCGCATGATCTCGTCGGCCGCGGCCTGCTGCTTCTCGTTCAGCGGCCCGTGCGCCCCGAGCGCCAGCAACTCCGCGTGCCCCACAATCGGGTGCAGCGGCGCCCGCGCATCGTGGTTCCCGTCGCTCAGCAGCGATATGCGCGGCCGCGCCCAGCGCGTCGCGGGCGGGGCGGGAGCCTTCTCGTTGGGGAACGACTCCCGCCCGTCGTGCGCCCGCTCGTAGACCTCCCGGCACGAGACGATCTCCATGCCCTGCTCCCGCACGTAGCCCAGCAGCAGGTCGATCTGCCGCGCGTCGGAGCTGAGCCGGTGGATCGACCACGGGTGCATTGCCGGCTGGTAGACGCGCAGGCCCGACTGGAGCACGAAGTCCGCGCCCTGCCGCCAGATTGCGAACTCCTCTTCCGGCGTCTCCGGCGGCGCCGCGGGCACGCCCCATGGTAGCAGCGGCGGCCAAACTACGCGTCCCGGCGTGTAGCCCTTCAGGATGTTGTCGTGCCAGTATTGCAGCGGCAGCTCCAGCATGGACCACTGCCCATTCTGCCCATACCAGTACGGCTGCGTGAAGGGCGCGGGCACCGTGCCGTCCGGCCCACGGCCATCGGACCGCACGAACCGGATGCCGCTCTCCCACAGCACCCCGAGCAGCTCCTTGCAGCCCAGCAGGCCATCTGTGAACGCACCGGGGGTTGTCAGCCCGATCGCCTCACGGCCGAACACGTCCGCGATCAGCCGCCGGGAGAGTTCGACCTCCCGGCGGACTTCCTCCGGCGCGCTGGTCTTCACGTTCAGGTGGGTGTGCGTGTGGGACTGGATGTCGAAGAGGTCGCCATCGAGGACTTGCCGATACTCGTCGCCCGCCGCTTCCAGCAGTCGGGTGACGACGAAGAACGTCGCCGGGGCGTCGTGTCTTCGGTGCACCTCGGCCAGCGCGCGGACCGCCGGCAGCGAGACTTCCGGCTCGGCCTCCAGGTCGTAGCCCGCCACGTACAAGGGCGGCGACGCGGGCGTCTGTGTCATGGCGCTTCCCATCGGCGCTCAGGCCACGCGGTGCTGTTTGACGAAGTCGAGGGCTGTCCGGAGCTGCTCGTCGGTCACCTTCCCGGCCGCGCGGAGCCGCTCGAGCAACTCCGTGATCGTCATCAGCGAGTGCAGCCGCAGCCCGTGTTGCGCGAGGACCTCCGCGCCGCCCTGCTCGCGGTCGATGACGACGAGCACATCCCTCACTTCAAGGCCAACGTCCTGCAGCGGCTCCCAGGCCTCCAGCTTGCTCGCCCCGGTGGTGATCACATCGTCGATCACGAGTACCGTTTGGCCGGGCTCGAACTTGCCCTCGACCTTCTTCTTCGTCCCCGAGCCATGCGCCTCACGCCGCGCGTACACCAGCGGGATGTCGGTCAGCAACGACACCGCGACCCCGATCGGCAGCGCCGCATACGGGATGCCCGTGATGAGGTCGAAACGGAACTCCTTGATCCGTTCGGCCAGAACCTCGGCGAGCAGCTTCAGCGTCTTGGGCTCACTCACCAGCGGGCGCAGGTCGATATAGAAGGGCGCGATCGTGCCATCCTTGAGCTGGAACTCGCCGAAGCGGATGGCGCCTATCCGGTGCAGTTCGTCGGCCAACTGCGCGAGATCGGCGGGCATGGGGGCCTCCCTGAGGTGACAGGTCAGGGAGTGATTCGACGCGGGGTCAGCCCAGGCCTTCGTGGGGGCGCGTCTTGCCGTGCGCGATGAGGTCCTCGACTTCGTCCATCGTCGCCAGCCCGGCCCGTCCCCCCAGCGCGCGACAGGAGATGGCGGCCCCCGCCGACGCGAACACGAGGTTGTCTGCAAGGCACTTGCCGAGCGCAAGCCCGTAAGCGAACGCGCCGTGGAACACATCACCCGCGCCGGTCGTGTCCACAACCGGGACACAGAACGCGGGCACCTGATGTACGTCGTCACCTTCGACCGCGACGCAGCCCTGAGCGCCCAGCGTCGCGACCACAGTCTGCGGCCCCATCTGCTGGATCGCCCGACAGCCGTCCAGGGGCGAGCCGCTCTGCGCGAAGCTCGCCGCGTACTCCTGGGGCACCACCGGGTGCGTGGCGAGCCGGAGCAGCGCCTCGCTCCCCGCGCTGCTGCGTTCGACATCGAGCACCACGGGCTTGCCCTGCTCGCGGGCGATCTCGGCACACCGAATCCCGCCCTCGCCGCTCGTGCCGTCGATCAGCACGACCTTCGCGCGCGCCACGAGGTCCGGGTCGATCTCCTCCGGCTCTGGTGTGCCCGCCGTGCCCGTGTCGAAGAAGATGCTCCGCTGCCCCGTCGCCTCGTGAATGATGCAGAACGCGAACCGGCTCCGCGTGCCGGACACCACGCGCAGGTTCGTGGTCTCAACGCCGACGTCGCGCAACGCTGCGCTGATCTTCTGCCCGGAGGAGTCGTCCCCTACGTTGCCGAGCATCGCCGCGCGGCCGCCCAACTTGCCGACCGCCGCGAGCGCGGTAGCCGCCAGGCCTCCGCCTTGCTCGATCAGCTCCTTCATCCCCACCTTCTCATCGAGCGCCGCATACCGCTCGACGATCCCGAGCATGTCCCAGCACGAACACGCCATTCCGAGAACGTGGAAGTCGAGCAAGAGCACACCTACCGGAAGGGCTCGGGGTGATGCGGAACTGCAGGGCCCCAACCTCACGACAACCGCAGCTCGATCGACGTCTCTCCCCTCGCTGCGTCATGCTTCCGCATGAGGTCAGATTCGCTCCTGCCTGCCCCGCACCTCTTCTCTGGGGCTTCAAGACCGAGAGGTTCCGCCGTCACCGAGGGGGAAGACGCTGTCCCGTGCGACACCGCGCCGGACGCAAGGGGATTGCTCGATCATGCCACAGACACACACCGGTGAGACCGACCACTTCTGGTATCGCCCCGGGCCGGAGGGGCTTTACATCGACTCCCAGCGCGACAACAAGGCCTTCGCTCATGCCCCCGGCCGCGTCATGCTGTCCGAGGACAACGGGGAGACGTGGCCTCATGGCCTCGCCTTCCCCAACGCGGACAACATCACGTTCAGCTGTATCCTCAAGAACGGGAACGTGGTCTTCGCGACGCGTTCGAAGCTCTACCTCAGCACGGACAACCTCCGCACCTGCGAGCAGATCACGGTGAAGGGCCTCGATGGTCCCGCCTACCTGCCGCATACGCCGAGGAACCCCGATCTTCCCGGTTGGTACTTCCACACCATCCCCGGCGCGAACTCGTTCGATGTGCACGGCACGGAGATGCTCGTCTGGGGGAACTACTGCAACGTGATCGGCGGGGCCGCGCCGGTCAACATCTACTACTCCACCGACGGCGGCGAGACCGTCAAGCTCGCCTACCAGTTCGGCCAGAGCCCCTACACCCGCGACGACGGTTCACCGGGCGGCGGCACGGAGGGCACGTGGCTCGGCAACCCCGACAACCCGCTCTGCTGCCGGCACGTGCATACGGTCGCCTACAACGCGTGGGAAGACGCTTTCTACACCTGCACCGGTGACGCCGACAGGCCGGAAGGGTTCGAGTGCCACTGGCTCAGGGGGACCTACGACGCAGCAGCTGACCGCTGGGACTGGCAGCTCCTGGTCTCGGATCACTTGAACTCACGCTACAAGGCTGGCGGGATCAGCTTCGTGGATGGGCAGCTCTACTGGATCAGCGACTCGAACGGCCCGGAGCCGTACGACCGGGGCATCTTCCGCTGTGCGCCGGAGGACCTCACCCACCCCGAGGCCCACACGCTCCTGTTCAACCCAGAGGTCGAGTCCGGCAACATGATCATCCAGGACAACGTGATTCTCGCCTCGCACTGCGCGCCGGCCTCGCCCCTGGACACGGGCATCATCATCTCCACCGACGCAGGCGAGACGTGGGCGCAGTACGACCTGAAGGAGTTCGGCAAGCGCTCGCCGACGCGCTTCCATCAGAAGAACAGCGAGGGCTGGTTCCGCATGGACCTGAGATCGGGCTGGGTCACCTACGCCGACGTGCTCTTCCTCAAGCCCAAGGAGCCGTAGGGCGAGCGAGGGGCGCTGGTCCGGCCGCCTCGCTGTCACCGCGTCCCCTGCAAGCGCACGATCTGCTCGGCCATCCTCGCCCGCAGTTCCGCGGCGCGCCCATTGCCCCACTCCGGCTTCAGCTCACTGCGCCAGGGGACCTCGGCGATCACCTCCCGCAGAACTCGTAGCCCGCGCTCGCGTTCCGCCCCGGTGGCCTTGGCGATGGCCTCCTCCAGCGTTGCGAGGTAGCGCCAGTCTGTTGCTCCAGCGCGAATCCCCTCCCAGGTCACGGTCGGGATCAGTTGCCCGTCGCCGTCCCGGTAGCTGAGCAGGCAGTGCTTGAACTCCCCACGGAGGTCGTCATACTCGTCGGTGAACGGCGCGGGGTTGTAGTACGTCCAGGCGGTCATGGCCGTCACACCGGCCTTGGCCGGCACGAAGCCGGCGACCTCCCTGGCCCGCCAGAAGTCGTCCCACATGGCCGGCCATTCGATCCCCCAGATTTCCCCGCCTGCACGGCGCAGGTAGTCCTCGCAGGCCTGGTGTGCCTTCTCGTCGGCGGCTGGCACGACCACGTGACACGCGCGGACATCGAGCCACGGGTCAAGACGCTCCATGATGGGGATCGAGTACACGGTGCAGAAGGTGCGCGCGGTCGGCACCGCCTCCCGGGTCAGCCGGTACTCCAGCCGAGCGGCGGCCATCCGCCAGTCGCCCGGGTCGTTCGGCTCATCCACCGGGTAGAACAGCGTGGGCGGCCACTGCGCCTTCTCGGCATGCCGGTAGATGTCCCTGACGACTTGCCGGTACGTCTCGTGCAGGGACGCCGGGTACTCGCCCTCCTTGAACACGCGGATCGTCTCCCCGTAGTTGACGACCGTTGGGAAGGGGTCGGCCAGCCCGAACCGGTCTAGCAGGATCGTGGCCAGCCGGTCGTGGAACGGGTTGTAGACCAGCGGGTCGGTGAAGCCGACCTTGCGGTAGGCTTCCACGAAGGCGTCGGAGGTCGTGAAGTCCACGACGGCGCGGTCGCCCTCCCGCCGCAGCGGGGCCATCACCTGCGCCAGGATCACCGAGGTCATGCCGTGCTCGCGCATGTCGCGGAAGTAGAGTTCCGCGTCGGCCGGGTCGTTGTTGTAGAAGAACAGCATCCACGGCTTGCTCCGGCCGAGACGCAGGGGGAGAACGCGCAGGCTCAGCGGGAGGGCCATTGGGGCGCCGTCCGCCTCGACGCGTATCGTCCCTCGGTAGTTGCCGGCGGGCGCGTCGGGAGGCACGTGGAGGGTGAGCCAGTACAACTGCGGCCGCTCGGGGGCAACGGCGGTCTCGGCGTTGCAGACCAGCAGCTTGGGCACGACGCAGTAGTCCGCGCCCGTGTACCCGACCCGTTGGATGACATACCGACCCATGCGGGCATCGAACGCCGTCTCCGGGATGGTCGCTCCCCCCGGCCCCACCAGCGGCCCGGGCGTCACTGTCACCTTGCTCAGGGGCTGCAGGGCGAAGACCGCAAACGTGACTGGCTCATACTGGTCCGGCGCTGCCAGCACGTCCAGCGAGTCGATCACTTCCTTGCGCGAGGGGACCGTTCCCGGGTAGATCGCAGAGGGGTTGTCGCTTCGGAAGACCACGAACTTCCGCGACGCCTCGGTCGGGGTCGACTCGAAGGCGGTCGGCCCGTGCGACGGCCTCAGCTGCACCTCCATGAAGTCGCGGCCGTCAACGCGCAGGAATACACCGTCGTCATACACCCGCTCGTCTACTCTCTCGGCTATCGGCTTCTCCGACTGCAGCTCCGGCGTCGACAGCACCACGTCATCGAACCACACGGTGCCCGTCGTGGTGTGCATGCCCAGGTAGAAGGTCGCCTTCGTGCAGTTCTCGCCGATGGTCCAGACCGCGCTGATCCTCCGCCAGTCGAAGGTGTAGAGGAAGTCGATCTCCAGGTCGTGATCCGCCTGCCCGTCGTTCCAGACCAGTGTCGCCTTCGCCTGGGAGTAGGGGTAGGCCCCGATCACCACATCCTCGGCCTTCATCCACGCATCCAGCCGCAGCCGCTTGCCCTTGATCCGTTCGGGGTCGATCGGCTGGATCACGTAGGTCGAGCCACTCCGGTCGGAGGAGCTGAGCCGCGCACACTGTCCCCGTGGACCGGGCACCACATCGACCGTCCCGCCCGGCGGCTCAGTCGTCTGCCAGCCCTCAAGGGCGCGCTCGAAGTCCCCGTTCTGCAATAGGTTCCCGGCGGCAAAGGCCTTGCCGGCGGGCCCCAGCATCAAGCAGCACATCAGTGGCAGTACCTCGGTTGTTCCCATTCCCCGCTCCTACCTCTCGGGAGCCCGCAACCTCTCGGGCCGCCGGAGCTTCATTCGGCGTCGAGCCGTCTTGCCGCCCAAGCGCCGGCGCCGGGCTGGCTCACGGGCTGGCTGGCTTGGGGACGTAGGCCGCGAAGGCCAGTGGCCCCCCCCACTCGTCGCTGCGCCGCAGCCGCACCGGCACGCCCGGCACGAGGTCGAACCAGTTGTCCGAGAGCACCTCGCGGCCGTGGTCCTCGACGTGCACGGCGTGGCAGTAGACCGGGCTGGAGACCTCAAGCCAGCCGTTGCCGGCGTCAGCCACCTCGATCTGCGGATCAGGCAGCGCCAGTTCGCGGTGCGGGGCCACAATCCACACCGACTGGTCAAGTGGCTCCCCGTCCGGCCCTCGCACGACGGCGGCGTAGAGCCACTCGCGTGGGTCGTGGCCGTCCGCGTCTAGCGGAGCGGAGGCAACCCCCACCATGTCGTTTGCCGGCGCCTGGATGGCGCGGGTCGTCACTTCACGATCCGAACCGTCCAGGCGCCACCAGCCGGTCTCGACGGTAGCACTGGCCGGCGACAGCGTATCGTTCACGACCCGCGTGACCAGCGCGTCGCCTCGTCGGCGCACGATGACCTTGAGGGGCGCGCAGGCGCGCCGGAGGGCATAGTAGCCGGCCTTGCGCCGGAGGTAGTAGTCCAGGACCGACCAACCCGTCTCGCCCCAGCAATCGGAGTACGACCAGATCAGCGCCCCTGCGCAGTCGTCGTGCGGATCGTGCTTGCGGAAGCGCTGCGCCTCCATGGCGTGACCGTGGATGAGCGCCTGGAACATCTGGCCGCAAAGCACATACTCCGGCACACTCAGCGCCTCAGGGTCCGCGTAGTGCAGGCGTATGGCCGCCGGCACCGTGTCCTTCTCGAACAGGTTCGTGTGGATGCGCCAGGCCTCGGTACCCGGTTCCGGCTCCTGCGTCCCCAGGCACTCCCGAAGCGTGTCCAGGTGCGGCGGGCCGATGACGCCGTACTCGCTCACGAAGCGCGACCGGCACTCGTCGAACACCTCGTGGCGGATCCGCCGGTCCATGTCCGGGTTCATGAAGAAGGGATGCCACCAGTGGCAGTCACCCGTGAGTTCGTCGTTGGGGTCCTCGCCGCCCGCGGGGCTGCTCGGCCAGTACGGCCGCCTCGGGTCCAGCTGCCGGCAGACGTCGGGGAGTATCTGGTTGTAGAGGACCTGGCCGCCGAGGTCCAGAGGCTGGCTCTTGTCGGGGTTCCACCAGTCGCGAAAGCCCCACGTGCATTCGTTGTTCCCACACCACAGCGCGATGCTCGGATGGTGTCTGAGGGCCGGGACGATGGACCGCGCTTCGGCCTCCACCGCGTCGCGGAACTTCGGGTCCTGCTCGGGGTACGTCGTGCAGGTGAGCATGAAGTCCTGCCAGACCAGGATGCCCATCCGATCGCAGGCGTCGTAGAAGGCCGGAGCCTCGTAGATCGAGCATCCGTTGATGCGGACCATGTTCAGGTTCGCATCGCGGGCCTCGGACACGAGCGTCTCGTACTTCTCGTCTGTCACGCGGGCCAGGATCGCGTCCTGTGGGCCGATGTTCCCGCCACGACAGAACACCTCCTGACCGTTGACGCGGAAGCAGAATCGGCTGCCCTCAGCCAGGCGCGTGCGGTCTATCTCCACGGTGCGCAGGCCGATGTGGAAGCGCCGCTCATCGCACACGACCCCCTCTGCATCGGTGACGCACGCCCTGACCGCGTACAGGGGCTGCTCACCCATGCCGTTCGGCCACCAGAGCTGCGGGTCGGGGACCTCGATGCGGTCGCGAACGACGGTCCGCCCGGGCGGGGCGTCAAGGTCGTACTCGCGCGCGATGCTAGGCCCGTCCCCCGGGGAGCTGATCGTCAGCGTCAGCACGCAGCGGCGCTCGGCCCACGCATGGAGGTTCTCGACGACCGCCTCCAGCTCCAGGAACGCCCGGTCACCGTCGAGCACGGTGTCGAGCCGGATGTCGTCGATGACAGCCAGGCTGCGTCCCTCCAGGCGCACGCCGCGCCAGATACCGATGTTGGGGAGCGCGTCCACCCAGTCCCATCCATAGGTGAACTGCGGCTTGCGCAGCCACTTCTTCCCCGGCCACATGCGCCCGCGTCCCGGGTCGCCTTCGGGTACCGGATTGGGGATCGAGCCATCCGCGGCGGTGTTGGGCTGCGGGGCCTGGCCCTGCCCGGCGGGTGTCGCGTCGGCCGCCAACTCACTCCCGGCGGTCAGCCGCACCACCAGTTCGTTGGGGCCCTCCACCAGGTACGGCTTCGCGTCGAACACCGCAGGCACGAACGCGTTCGCGGCCTCGCCGATGAGTTCCCCGTTGACGAAGACCTGAGCGTACAGGTCCAGCCCGTCGAACACCAACTGCTGCCGTTCGTAGGGCAGGAAGTCAGGCCTGACCTCGAACTCCACTCGGAACCACCACGACCGCGTCTCCGGCCAGCGGCAATCGGGCGCGTTAGCGCCGATCACCGGGTCCGGCATCTGCCCGGCGCGCATCAGGTCCAGGTGGACCTCCCCTGGCACCGTGGCGTCCAGCCACCCGTCCCTGGCGGCGAGCACCCTCGCCAGCCCCGCCACCCCTGCGCAGTCGAACGCCTCCGGCCGCACGGCCCACTTCCCGTCGAGTGAGATCGTCTTCATCGCGTGTCCCATCGCCTCCCTTCTCCGCGAATCGTCCGCTTCCGCACGCCGACGCCCCTATCGGATCTCCCGCCACGCATCGATCATGACCTCGAAGTTGCGCCGGACCGTGTCCGTGACCTCGATGTAGCCCAACGCATCGCCGGGCGCCATGACGTAGCCGCCGCCTGGGGCCAGGAGGTCCGCCACCTCCCGCACCGCCGCGCGCACCTCTGCCTCCGTGCCCACCTCCACGACGTGGTGGTTGTTCACGCCTCCGCAGAGCGCATGGTCCCGGCCGAAGGTCTGCTTCATGGTGCGCAGGTCGGTGCGCGGAGCCAGGGCATCCACGTTCGAGAGCATGTCGATGCCCGCCTCCGCGAAGTACGGGAGCAGCGGCATGGCGCCCGTGTTCATGACGTAGTCGTAGGTCGCTCCGGCCTCGTGGGCGAGCTGCACCTCCGCCTTGAGCGGCTCCAGCAGGAAGCGCCGGTACAGACTGGGCGACCAAAAGTCCGTGCTTTCGTACCAGCCGCGTCGCACGACGTGGTCGCAACCGGCGTCGAGCGCGACCTCCAGCAACCGCCGGTCCCAGCGCGCAACGAGGTCCACATACTGCTGCATGAACGCCGGCCTCTCCAGCGCCGCCACGACCGCGTTCTCGATTCCTGACAGCCAGATCAGCGGGTCGCCGATGCCCGGCAGGTACGTGGCCATCAGTACGCCCTTGCGGTCGCAGAACTCACGCACCTCCCGCGCCCACCCGAAGTACCCGCCCAACTCCTCGTCGGCGAGCGGCCGGAGGATGCACTCGAGCGCCGGCAGATGCTCCTCGGCCGTGACCAGATAGCACCGCGACCGGCCCGGCGGAACGTTGTGGTCGGAGAACAGGGGCACGTGGTCTGGGTAGTCGTCTGTCTTGCGGACGACCTGCCGCAGCGACCCGCCGGGGGTAACGTACTCCTTGTGCAGTACCGGATAGCGTTCGCCGGTCGGGTGCTCCATCCACTCGCGAGTCTCATGCCCCCGCCCCGAGATCGACGGCGGGTTGCACGTGAACGCCGTGTCGATCTCCCGGTCCAGGTAGTAGCACGCCCGGTCGAACGGGTCGGGGAGCGCTTCCACGAGGAACCGCGGCGCGCCGTGGCAGATGCCCTCGAAGCAGAGCGGGAGATGGTCGGTCGGTTGGTGATGGATGGCTGCCAGAACGCGTTCGCGAGACGTCAGGTCACTCGCCATGCTGAGTCCTTAGCGACTCTCCATTGGCATCTTCTCGCCGGGCGCCTCGTACGGCCACTCGACGCACTTGCCCGTTCCCGCACTGTCGTAGGCCGCGAAGATGATCTCCATCACCGGGCGGCCGTCCTCGCCGGTCACGAGGGGCTGCTTGCCGTTGAGGACGCAATCGACGAAGTGGGCCATCTCCTGGGGGAAGCCGCAGTGCCTCCAGGGCTCGGCCTACCCGCCAAGCCAGTCGGCGACAACGTCCGTATTCCCCGCGGGGGGCGGCGTCGCTCTGACCTCGGCCCATGGCCAAAGGCGAGCCGCCCGCTCCAGGGGCGGACAAGGATCCACCAAGAGCACGTCGCGCACGTTCTCTCCCGCATCCCTCAGCAGGTTGAGGACAGCCAGGTCGTAGGGGTTGAACGCGAAACCGAACACCACGAGGCGCTCGGCGCGCCGGAGTATCTGTTCGGCCAGCGCCCACACGGCGCTCAGCTCCCTCGGCGGTTGCTTCTCAGGGGTAGGCGCGACGATGAGCGCTTCCCCGGTCAGAGCGCGCCTCCCGTCAGTGTAGTGGGCCGTGCGGTCCCAGGATATGCTCCCATGGACCTTCGCGAGCGGGGTGCGCCCTCGAAGAACGACTGGATTCCGCCACTGAGACACCGGGTAGGGTCCGCGCCCCACCAAGTGCTCGCCCGGTGTTCCGTAGTTGAAGCCCCTGGTGGTCAGGGCATACTCCACGATCATGTCGTAGTTCGTCGTGACGATCCCGCAGCACGAGGCGTTCGCCAACCTCCCGATGAGGCCAGCTCCCGGCCTCGGGGCGCGGCTTTCGTCTATCATGAAGACGTGCCGCCGCCACCTCTGTGCATGGAACTCGACCCAGATGAACGGCTCTGACAGCCTGCGCGCAATGTACCACAGGACGTCCCTGCAGTGCCGGTCGGCCATCTGGAGCGTCTCGGCGATGAACTGCTCGGACTCCCCGCGTGGATGTGCGTCGTCCCAGCGCTGCTTGAGGGCGACCACCCGCGCCAGCTTGCCCGCCTCGCGCGGGCCAAACGGCTCAATGGCGAAGTCGAAGAGCTCTCTCGCCACGGGCAGGCGTGCCGCCCAGCAGGAGAACCCAGCGCCGAGAAACACGCCATGTTGCATGCCAGCTGACCTCAGGCCGCCCGTGCATCCGCATGGACCGCGTCCGCAGGCCCCGAAGACAGGATGGCTCGCACCGCGGTTCCGCGCCCCGGGCCTCGGTGCGTGGCCGCCTGGGCTGCGAGGTCAGCCCTCGTCGGGCACTCGCTGCCCGTACCGGGGCTTCTCGCCTCGTCGGCCAACGACGTTGTGTAGGTGCCTCCCGAGGCGCGAGACCTGTGCGTCATTCAGACCATGGCCGCGCGGGTGCTGGGATGGATGGTAGACCGCGCCGTGCGCAACCCAACGGAACGTGGGGTGGACGCCGACCCGGCGTAGCCCCTGGCGCCCGGCCGAGACGTAGCCGTGCGCTAGTCCCATCTCACCCGACGGATCCCAGTACTGGGCAGCGTCGTCGGCCTTGGTCTGATCCTTCAGACGCATCGACGTGAGACCAGCCGTCACGCGGAGCAACTCGGCAACGACCGGCCGCGCATCTGCCTCGGGCACCCCTGCCGCGAGCACAACGTGCCACGCACATGTGACTAGCGCACCGTGTGTCCCCCTCCCCTGCCCACTCAGCGGGCACAGCCCATGGTCGTACCACGACTCGAGCGTACGCAGGTAGCCCTCCTGGAGCCTTCGAGCCTGCTCATGTGGCGTCCCGATGGGAGGGGGCATCCACATCTCAGCCGGCGTCTTGTCCCTCGGCGCCTCGTAAGGCCACTCGATCCGCTTCCCCGTCCCTGCGCTCTCGTAGGCCGCGAAGATGATCTCCATGACCGCGCGGCCGTCCTCGCCGGTCACGAGGGGCGGCTTGTCGTGGAGGACGCAATCGACGAAGTGGGCCATCTCCTGGGGGAAGCCGTAGTTCCACATCTCCTCGAAGGTGCAGAAGCTCCAGCCCTGCGTGGTGGAGGCCTTCTCGACCGCGTAGTCATAGCCCGTCTCGCTGTAGACGCGCATCGCGTTGCCGTGGAGGAGGTCGGCGAAGATGACGCCCTTCGAGCCATAGAACTCGGCGAGGTCGTCCATGCCGCCGACCTTCGCCCAGGACTCCTCGGCCATCCCGCGCGCGCCGCCCTCGAACTCCACGATGATGATCGCGTCATCATCCCCGCGCGTGCGGTCCTGATGCACGTAGGTGCCCATCTGCGCGGTGACGGCGACGACCGGGCGGTTGCCGAGGATCCAGCGGAAGAACTGGAACGCGTGGCAGCCCATGTTCAGCGTCACGCCGCCGCCGGAGCGCTCGACGTCCCAGAACCACGGCGAGTGCGGCCCGTTGTGCTTCTCGGCTTGTTTCACGAGAAACACTTCGCCGATCGCGCCCATGTCGATGAGCTGCTTCGCGCGCACGTACTTGGGCACGAAGCACAGCTCCTCGGCATACATGAACTTCACGCCCGCCGCACTGCACGCGGCGATCATCCGGTCCGCCTCATCCATCGTGCGGCACAGCGGCTTCTCGCAGATCACGTGCTTCCCCGCCGCCGCGATGTCGCAGACGATCTGGCAGTGCAGGTCGTTCGGTGCGCCGACCGTCACCAGGTCGATGTCATCCCGCGCCAGCATCTCGCGGTAGTCCGTGTAGGCGTGCGGGATGCCGTGCTTCTCCGTGAAGGCGCGTACGTGCGCCTCCGTCGGCGATGCCGCCGCGACGATCCGCGCCTCCGGCACGCGCTTGAGCGCCTCCGCGTGCAGCTCTGCGATGAACTGCGATCCGATCAGGCCAATGCCGACCTTGTCCACGGGGGTCACCTGCCTTGGGGGGTACGGAGACGGAGCTGGCGCTCCGTCCTACGAGTTCCTGTAGGTCGAAGCGCCAGCTTCGACATCCCGTCGTACGAGTCCGTCGTAGGTCGAAGCGCCAGCTTCGACACCGCTCCTACGCGAACGCCTTCTCCTCCGGCTCATCCTCGTCCGCCACGGCGAAGGCGTCGCTGCCGGCGAAGGCGGGCGTCTCCTCCGCGACCTCGGCGGCAACGGGTTCGGGCTCGGCGGGTTCGGGAGCGCCCGTGGGGGTTTCCTCAACCGGGGCCTCTTCGGCGGCTGGCTCCTCGGATTTCTCGGTCGGCAGCGGGCGGCCCGCGAGTTTGAGGAAGGTCAGCGCGAAGGGCTCGGCGGCCGCGAGATCGACATGGCCCTCATCGCACATGAAGGTCCCGCGCCGGTCGAACACCTCGCCGGTGCCTTCCTTGGTGATCTCGATCCAGCGCGATACCCGGAACCCGGGCGAGACCTGCGTCTCCTCTTCTTCCTCCTCCCCCTCCTCACCCTCTGCCGCCTTGCCCTTCGCGGGGTCGATGTGTGCGATGTCCAGTTCCTCGAAGGGAATCTCGCCGCGCAGCCACTCGGGCAGCGGCGAGTCCTCCGACGTCTCGATGAGCAGCTTGCCGTCAGTCAGCGTCAGTCTGGCCTCGGCACCATCCGCGCCGAGCTTCGTCAGCGTCAGTTCGCGCACTTCAGGCGCTTCTTCAGTCTCAGCAGCAGGCGTCTCTTCGGTCACAACAGGGGCTTCATCTGCCACGACAGGTGTCTCCCTTCACGTCCGACGGCCAGTGATACCCCCGCTGGAGGACAGGCGTTCCTGCCTGTCCTAGAGCTGGAGGACAGGCAAGAATGCCTGTCCTCCGGGTTGGGGGGCTCTCAGCAGCCCCAGTTCTCCAACCTGTCGCGCAGGTCTTTGAGGAACGGCGCCGCCTCCGCGCCGTCGATGGCGCGGTGATCTACCGTCAGGACCATGTTCACGGTCGGAGCCGCGACGATTCCGTAGTCGGTCGGGGGCGTACCGGGCTTCCACTCCCGGGCGCGCTCGACCACCGGGCGCAACGCCATCGATCCCACGGTCAGGATCGCGACCTGCGGCGGGCTGATGATCGCGCTGAACGCGTCCACGCCCACCGGGCCGATGTTGCTGACCGTGAAGCCCGCGCCCATCTGCAGGCTCGCCCGCAGCTTGCCGTTGCGGGCTAAGTCTACCATGTCCTTCGTCTCGGTAGCAATGTCCCAGACGGTCTTTTTGTCCACCTCGAACACGGTTGGCAGCACCACGCCCTGCGGCGTCGCGGCGGCGAAGCCGACGTTGATCGGCTTCAGCATCTTCACCCCCGCCTCGTCGATCCACGCGTTCAGCACGCGGTACGTGGGCAAGAGGTCCCCGACAGCCTTGATGATGATGTCGTTGTACGTCGGCAAGACGCGGTCTCCCGCCTCGGCCTTGTACTGCTCGCGGGCGCCGACGATGGCATCCGCCCGCACCTCGATCAGCATGTCGAAGGTCGGCTTCTCGCGCCGGCTGAGCGAGACGCGGTCGCCGATGGCCTTGCGCGCCGGTGGAATCTCCACGAGGTCGAACTCAGGCTCGCGGCTTACACGGGGCATTGGGGACGTCCTTTCAGGAGCTGAAACACGAAGACCGCGAAGAAGGCGCGAAGATGCACAAAGACGACCTGCCGCTCTTCGTGTGTCTTCGTGCCTTCTTCGCGGTCTTCGTGTTTCAGGATGTTGTGAGTCCTACCCGACTCCCACGTCAGTCCGCGATCAACGGCAGCTTCACCGGCTGCCCGCCCTGCTCGGCGGACAGGTCCATGGCGATGCAGGCCTCGTGGGTCTTCACCGCATCCTCCACGTTCACGTAGGACTCGCGGTCATTGAGGATGCAGTCGATCAGGTGGTCGATCTCGCCCACGAACGGGTGATGCTCCACGTCGCCGCTGTCGGGGAGGATCGTGGGGATCGTCGCGAAGTGCGTTTGGCCGGGCATCAGCTTCTTCGAGTAGAGCCGGTTGTCGCGGATCGTGCCCTCGGTGCCCAGCAGGTCGATGTTGAACTGGTAGGGTGAGACGATGTCCACCGAGGATGAGATCTTCCCGACGGCGCCCGAGGTGAACCTCACCGCGCCGACGACGGTCGCCGGGTACTCGTAGCGCTTGTCCCAGCCGCCGGCGAAGCCGCAGACCTCCGCGATGTCCCCGCAGAACCAGCGGATCGCATCCACCGCGTGGCACCCCGCGAAGAGGAACGATGACCGCCCGCCCTCCTTCGTGTGCGCCCACGGCCAGCCCGAATACCAGTCGCTCACGCCGTGCCAGTAGTCACCCTCGCCGTAGAAGATGTCCCCGATGGCGCCCGCATCGAGCAGGGCCTTGGTGTTCAGCAGCGAGGGGTTCCAGCGCAGCACGAAGCTGACGACGGTCTTGACCTTCGCCTTGCGCACGGCGTCGCGCATCCGCCTCAGCTCGTCGAGGTCCAGGCCGATGGCCTTCTCCACCGACATGTGCTTGCCCGCCTCGGCGGCCATGATGACCTCCTCGCAGTGCAGGTGGCTGGGTGTCGTGATGCTCACCACGTCCACCCGCTCATCGGCGAGGAGCTTCCCAAAGTCCGTGTAGATCGTCGCGTCCGGCGCGCCAGCCTCAACCGCCTTGGCCTCCGCGCTCTCCCGCTTGCGGCTCCCGACCGCCACCACCTCGCAGTGCGGGTTCTGCTGATACGCGCGGATGTGCTCCGTGGAGACCCACCCGGCCCCAAAGATCGCGGCTCCCAGCTTGCGGTCGGTCATGGCAGTCGCTCCATGGTGGCACGCGCGGCCTCGCGCGTGAATGTCATCCACCGCCACACGCGCGAGGCCGCGCGTGCCACCAACCACGTCACCGCACCACGCACTCCTGGAAGTGTGGGTTCATCAGCAGCCCCTCATCGATCCGCTTCGTGACGGCCATCTGTTCCGCGAGGGCCTTGGCGGCCTCGCGGTCGGGGGCGCGCAGGCCCATCAGCCACAGCACGCCCTTGGTCAACGTCGCGACCCGGTCGCCGTATGCCAGGCGGCCATGTAAAGCGGTGAGCGCGCCCTGAGCGGAACCGTCGTTCGGGTCGGTGATGAGGACTTCGACCTCGTGCGTCGCTCCCGCCGATTCCGGCGCCGCCTGACCGGGCAGACGCAGCTCGTAGACGTGCTTGTTCGGATTGACGAACAGGTTCGTCTCCTCCGCCAGTTCCTTCGCTAGCGCCAGCGCCTCATCCACCGTTGCGACGTTGAGCCCCAGCTGGTAGTAGTCCGCGCGCCGCAGCCGCTGCAGTGCCTCAGAGTAGCCCATGCGTCGGCGCAGCGAGTTGGCGGCCGTCAGTGCGGTAACATCGGGGATCTTGAGTCGGACGAGCAGTTCAATCTCGACCATCGCAGGTTCACCCTGACTGCCGTAGCCGGGAGCGCGGACATCTTCAGCCCGTCCCCAAAGTCATCTGAGCTCAGGGCGATGACGGGCCGATGGTGTTGGGGAGGGGCGGGGGCCGCGCTCGGGTTGCGGGTTGGCCGAGGGGCTGTGTCGGGTGGCCCCGGGTCGCGACAG
>Ga0194125_10003396_pt1 | contig 25694 bp, 18 predicted proteins | sample TA2KigC250mmetaG_FD_148626 | JGI IMG/M metagenome (GOLD analysis project Ga0194125, IMG submission 148626) | Freshwater microbial communities from Lake Tanganyika, Tanzania - TA2015034 Kigoma Deep Cast 250m | ecosystem: Environmental > Aquatic > Freshwater > Lake | place: Tanzania: Lake... | reverse complement strand
GGTAACGGCGAAAGCCACACTCGTGATATCCATGATGTGCGCCTCCTGGCAAGGTTGGCATCAGGATACCACAATTCTGTAAACTGGCAAGGCAATGCTGTGGCAAGGTTTCATTCACGGGTATTGGTGTTTAAGGGGGTTGGCGAAATCCTAGTTCCCGGGAGGACGTTGGTGTATCTTTTCTATCTCTTGCCGACAAACTCTACGCTGTTTACGCCCACTATGGTTTGTCGCTCTTTGCGGTTAGCGTAGACAAGGCGGTTCACCGAAAACTCGGTCCTAGTCCGGCACATCCTTATGAGATTGCCTTTGCAGCCTTGCTTCAGAGTATCAATCGTTTCCTGGTTGGTTGCGATGAGATCGGCCTGTGTTTTCTGGATGAGTTCAAGGGTGTGGATCGCCAGGTCATCAGCGAGTATACCTGGCGACGTCGGGCTGGAGGAAAAGCCGCTCAGACGGTCGAACGGATCATTGAACGTCCGGCGCTCGTGACATCACACGACACGCAGATGATCTCCTTGGCTGACATTCTCGCGTACAATGTCTATCGGCGGTTTCGCGAGAACGATCCAACGTATTCGTACTTTGTCCGCCTTCAACCGCAGCTTGTTGCAGTACTCAGGTTGCCGGAAAACGAAGAGCCCCCAACCGGTGGGGGCTCCAGATGATAGTAATGATAGGCGGACGCTTTCGCGCCCCTTACGGCGGCTCGGAACCGCTCGCCCATCTATGGCTATCTTAGCACGTGATGGCGCAGATGTCAAATGCGGTTTGTGGTCTACCGCGATCATGGGTTACGCCGCCACCGGTAGCATCTGAACCGACCTTACGAGTGCCTGATCGGCCAAGTGGACGGCCTCTTTGATAGCTTCGCTGGTCAACCGGCTGAGAGAGTAGGCTTGCGCAACCTGCTGTACCGATTCGCCCGCAGCGATGAGCGCGAGGATCGTGCTCACTTCCAGGCGCGTATACCTGAAGGTCGGCCGTCCGCCGCATACGCCCGGGGCCGCGACGATATGTTCGCCGAGCGGAAAGTATTCGTAGATATCGCCGTTACATATTTCCCGTACGAGCTCGCGTCGCTGAGGTTGTGACCGAATCGTTTTCATTGCAGATGCTCCTGTTCGTCGCTGATTTGATTATACATCGTTTGCCCGTTTGGTTCAACTCCCCGATAGTAAGATCCTATCGTGAGGCAACGCATACCGAATTGCGCACCACACACCACGACGAGGAGGTCGTTCATGAAAGAAGTCGTCATCACCAACCCGTTGCGCACCCCGAACGGCAGCTTTGGGGGCGCGTTCAAGACCGTGCCCGCCTATGACCTGGCGAAGCTCGTCATGGCGCGGGTCATCGCCGATTCCGGCATCGAGGCTGGCGAGCTGGATGAGGTGATCTTCGGCAACATCGGCCAGCCATCCGAGGCGGCCAACATCACGCGCGTCTCGGCGCTCTACGCGGGCATCCCCGATCACGTGCCGGCCTATACCGTGCAGCGCAACTGCGCTTCGGCCATGCAGGCGATCATCAATGCCTTCCAGGCTATCCAGGTGGGAGATGGCGCGCTGTACCTGACCGGCGGCGCCGAGAACATGAGCCTGATCCCCTATCTCGTCAAGGGCGCGCGCTGGGGCCTGAAGCTGCGCCACAGCGAGTTCACCGACGCGCTGTGGGAGGGTCTGACTGATCCTACCTGCAATCTGATCATGGGCGCGACGGCCGAGAACCTGGCCGCCCAATACGAGATCAGCCGCGAGGAGCAGGACAAGTTCGCGGTGCAGAGCCACAAAAAGGCCTTCATGGCCACGCGCATGGGTAAGTTCAAGGATGAGATCGTGCCCGTGGAGGTCATCAAGAAGGCCGCTGGCCAGGAGGTGGCGAAGGAGCTCATCACCCAGGACGAGAGCATCAACCCGGCCCTGACGGTGCAAAAGGCCGCGCTCTATCCGACTGTCTTCAAGAAGGATGGTTCGGTGACGCCGGCCAACGCCTGCCCGATGAACGATGGCGCGGCCGCGCTGCTGGTGTGCACGGCTGAGAAGGCCGGGAAGCTGGGGCTGAAGCCCATGGCGCGCATCGTCTCCTATGCAGTCACAGGGGTCAGCCCGGCCTATATGGGCATTGGCCCGGCCACTGCGTTGCCCAAGGCCCTGGACCGCGGCGGCTTGAAGTACGATCAGCTCGATCTGGTGGAGCTGAACGAGGCGTTCGCGGCTCAGTCGTTGGCGGTCGGCATCCGCATGGTTCAGGACGGTCATGGCTGGGATTGGGAGAAGACCAACGTCAACGGCGGCGCGATCGCCCTCGGCCACCCGGTCGGTCAATCGGGCGCACGCCTGGTGGTCACCTTGCTGCACGAGATGCGCCGCCGCAACGCTCGCTACGGCGCGGCGACCCTTTGCGTCGGCGGCGGGCAGGGGTCGGCGCTGATCGTGGAGAGGGTGTAGGACGGCGTACTGCGTGTTGCGTATTCCGTGAATCTGCATAGGGCGGCGATGGTATGTCGTCTCAGCCGAGCCACGGACTCCGGACTACGGACTACGCACTACATCGCCGGCTCAACGGTGCACTTTACTCAGCGAAAGGAGTTCGTTATGTACATTTTCAAGGCCGCGGTCGTCGGCGCGGGCACGATGGGCGGGGGACTGGCGCAGGTGGTCAGCTTCAGCGGCCTGCCCGTGGTGCTGAAGGACGTTGACCCGAAGATGCTCGACAAGGGCATGGATGCCATCCGGCGCATCTACCAGAGCCGGGTGGACAAAGGCAAGATGAGCGCCGGCGAGATGGAGAGCAAGCTCGCCCTCGTTGAGCCGACCCTGACGTATGATGGCTTCGGCGATGTGGACATCGTCATCGAGGCCGTGCCCGAACAGATGGCCGTCAAACGCAAGGTGTTGCAGGAGCTGGACCAGGCGTTGCCCGAAACCGCCATCATCGCCAGCAACACCTCCGCGCTCTCCATCAGCGAGATGGGGGCGGCGACGAAGCGGCCCCACAAGGTCGTGGGCATGCACTTCTTCAATCCTGCCCACGTCATGAAGCTGGTGGAGGTGATCCCGGGCCTCGAGACGAGCCAGGAGACGATTGACGATGTGGTGATGTTCGCAGAATCGTTGCGCAAAATCCCGGTGGTCGTGCAGGAATGCCCCGGCTTTCTGGTCAATCGGCTTCTGATGCCGTATCTGAATGAGGCAACCTACTGCCTGCAAGAGGGCGCAGCGACCGCCAGCGACATAGACGCTGCGGTGGTGGCGTTCGGCATGCCGATGGGCCCGTTCACCCTGATGGACATGCTCGGCATTGACGTCTGTCGGCACGTCGGCGACTACCTGTACGAGGAGTATGGCCCGCGCATGGCGCCGGCGTCCCTCTTCTACAAGCTGGTGGATGCCGGGCGTCTGGGCGAGAAGACCGGCAAGGGTTTCTATGGCTACGGCGACGAGACCGATGAACCGGTCAAGGAGATGATCGCTGCGTTCAGCCGCGAGCCGCAGCCGTATGTGAGCGAGTTCAGCATCGAGCGTGCGATCTATCCTCTGATCAACGAAGCCGTGCTGTGCGTGACAGAGCGCATCGCCTCGGTCAACGACATTGACATGGCGATGATCGCCGGTACCGGGATGACCTACGGCGGCGAGCGTAAAGGGCCGCTGGCCATCGCCGATCAGATCGGCCTGGACGCGGTGTTGGACAAACTCAATGCGCTCCACGCGCAGTATGGCGAGCGTTTCCGGCCGGCCCGGCTGCTTGGCACGAAGGTGCGCGCGGGGTACCTGGGCGTGAAGACGCGCCGCGGATTCCATGAGTACGCATGAAAGGAGTCAGAACATGGCCGAATACACCAACGTCAAAGTAGTGGTCGAGGAGCGCGTCGCGGTGCTGACCATTGACCATCCGCCCGCGAACGCGTTTAACAAGGCCACTGTGTTGGATCTGGAGGCCGCGTTCGATGAAGTCGCGGCGAATGACCAGGTCAAGGTGATTGTCATCACCGGCGCGGGCCAGTTTGCCTTCGTGGCCGGCGCCGACATCAACGAGATTGCCCAGATCAAAACCTCCGAACAGGCGAAGGAGCTGCTGCTGAAAGGCCAGGCGATCTTCAACAAGATCGAAGCCAGCCCCAAGCCAGTGCTCGCGGCCGTCAATGCCGTGGCCCTTGGCGGCGGGCTCGAGCTGGCGATGGCCTGTCACATGCGCATCTTGTCGGATCGGGCGCGCGTGGGCCAGCCAGAGACCAATCTCGGCGTCATCCCCGGTTGGGGCGGCACGCAGCGGCTGGCGCGGCTGGTAGGGCCGGGCAAGGCGCTGGAGCTGATCCTCACCGGCGACATCATCAACGCACAGGAGGCGTTTCGGCTGGGCCTGGCCAACAAGGTCGTGCCGGCCGGCCAGGTGCTACACGAGACGATGGGCCTGGCCAAGAAGATCGCCAGCAAGAGCGGGCTGGCGACGCGCGCGGCCCTGGACGCGGTGATCAACGGCTTGAAGATGCCGCTGGCCGATGGGCTGCTGCACGAAGCCGATCTCTTTGCCTCGTTGGTGGGCAGCCACGACTTCGTCGAGGGGCCGGCCGCGTTTCTGGAAAAGCGGCAACCGAAGTTCACCGATAGCTGATGGTAGGGAGCCTATCCGAGTCGCCTGTCGCAGCGGGCCTGGCGCACGCCAGTTAGCGCCTGTCAAAGAATGACTTCCCGCTCTGGCCGGTCTCCGACCGAGCCAGTTCGGGCTTACGATTGGCAATGCTACTGCTTCTCGGATAGGCTCTCCCGCTCTGGCCGGTCTCCGACCGAGCCAGTTCGGAGCACGCTCGCCGGAGGCTGGAAGCCAGCCGGCTGCTTTAGTCAAAGGATAGTTGCCCGTATGGACATGCGACCCAATGGACCCCAAATCGCAGTCTTCATTGATTTTGAAAACGTCGCTCTTTCAGCCGAAGCCAACCTGGGTGATTTCGATGTCGCCACTGTCATGGATCTGCTGCGCACCCGCGGCAGATTGCTCATCAAGCGGGCTTATGGCGACTGGGGGCGTTTTCAACGTTATCGCCGGCCCATGCTCGAAAACGGCATTGACCTTATTCAGCTCTATGCCGTGGGCATGCAACAGAAGAACCGGGCGGATGTCCGCCTGGCGATTGACGCCCTGGAAACTGTCTTCACGCGACCCAACATTGACATCTATGCGATCGTTTCGGGGGACAGCGACTTCACGGAACTGACGCACAAGCTGCGCGACCACGGCAAGTACACGATCGGCATCGGTCTGCGCGCCGCCACCAGCGACCTCTTGCGTCGGGCGTGCGACGAGTTCATCTTCTATGAGACGCTCGTGGCGGAGGAGTTGGACGACATCTCCGACGAGCTGCAACTGCCTGATCCGCGCGATCTGCTGCGGCGGGCGATGAATATCGCCGTGCAGAAAGGTGAAGTCCCGATCTTTGCGGGCCGGCTGAAACAGCTTATGCTCGGCCTGGACTCCTCGTTCAGCGAGGCCAACTACGGCTATCCCCAGTTTCGCGCCTTTCTCGAGGCGCATCGCGACCTGATCACGATCGAAGATCAGGGTATGCAGGTGTATGTCAGCGCCTACCGGCCGCCTGCGCCGCCGGCCGTCGCCACAGCGGTCGTGGCCCTGCCTGCCGGCGACTTGCGTGCGCCGGTCGCGTCGCCGGCCGAGATCGGACACGAGCCCGTCATGGCGGCCGCGGCCCCGCCGCCTGCCGCAGCCAAGCCCGCAGCCGATGTGGGTCTGCGTTACCGTGGCTTTTTGCGTGATGCTGGCCTGCGCGTGGTGGAACAGGGCACGCGGCAGCAGGTGCTGGCCGATTTCCTGGCGATCTTTCAGGCTCGTCCTGAGCCGCTCTCGTTGAACGCAGCCGCTGATCTGCTCAAAGATCGCTACGACGCGGAGAATGCGCTCACCCAAAAAGTCGCGGTGTCGGATGTCATGCGGCTGCTGCTCATGTCTGGCGCGCTCGAATTCGCCGGCGGCCAGGGGGGCTGCGCCGCGCCGGTGCGCTGCGACGAGGCGCTGGTGTTGGATCAGCTCATCTTCGCCTGCGACAGCGTCTTTGTCTGGCGGCTGGTGGAGGGCGGAGTACAGGTCTATCCTGACCAACTGCTGCCGGTCCTCTACGATGCCAGCGCGGACATCGCGCGCGTGACCGCTCTGTGCCGCGATCTGGTCGAGCGCCGCATGATCGTCCCCAACGGCGACAGCTACCTGATAGCGCCTGAGCAAATCAGCCGCCTGCTGCAGCGTGAAGGGCTGGCGATGCCGGCGAACGACCTGACCAAAGTGACGTGGCCGCCGGCCGAACCGATCACAGCGATCATCGCCGAAAAGCTCTTTCACGAGGGTTCGGAACTGCGGCAGAAGGACTTCGCGGGCAGTTCGCAGCGCTATTTGCAGGCAGCCCGCGTCCAACTGGAGGCGTTGCGCGCGGGCCAGCCGCGGGCGGGTTTCGACGACCTCAAGTGGTATCTGGCCAGCTATTGTTCGGTCAAGGCCGGCCATGCCTTTGTCAGCGGCAACTACACCGAGGCGGCGCCCTACTACCTGGCCTTCTTCAGCCTGGCGCAAGAGGCCGATAGCGTGTGGCCGCGCATCCAGCGTTTGGTCAACCCGATGGCGAGCTACTACTTCGCCATCGCGGGCAAGCAGTTGAACGAGGCGGTGCCGCCCAACCTGGGCAAATCTCCGGCTTCTCAGGTGGCGATTCGCATTCACAACCATCCCTCCGCCCTGGTCGCCGACGCCTGGGAGCGAGCCGTGGCCCGGCTGGTCGAGGTGAACATGGGCATCGTGCGGCAGGTTCACAAGGAGCTTTCCGCGCAGCTCGGCTCCGCGGCGCAGGCTGACCGCGGGTCAGTGGCGGGCCAGGCCGGTCAGAACACGGCTCGCATCGAGCGGACCCGAGCGTTTCTGGCCGATCTGATTGCCCGGCATGAGGGCTGAAAGGAGCAGCCATGGACTTCTCTCTCACTTCCGAACAGCAGATGTTCCGGCAGATGTTTCGGGACTTCGCGGCCCGCGATGTGGCGAAAGCGGCCGACCAGGCGGACAAGCAGGAGGAGTTGCCGGCCAGGCTGCTGAAACGGGTGGCTGCGCAGGGCTTCATGGCCGCGCTGGCGCCCGAGGAGCCTTACGGCGGCGTGGGGCTGGACGCCGTCACCTATACCCTGCTGCTGGAGGCGCTGAGCGCCGAGTGCATGAGCGCCGCTCTGACCATCCACGTTCACAACAGCCTGGGATTGAGGACCATCCTGCGGCACGGAAGCGCGGCGCTCCAAGAGGCGCTGGTGGCCGAAATGGCCGCGGGCGAACGCATCGCCGCGTTCGCTCTGACCGAACCCGCAGCGGGCAGCGATCCCACATGCCTGCGCACGGCGGCCGTCCGTGATGGCGATGCCTACGTGCTCAAGGGCGAGAAGTCGTGGGTCGCCAACGGCGGTCTGGCCGGCGTATACCTGGTGTTTGCGCAACTGGACTCTCGCATCACCGCGTTCGCCCTCCCGGCTGAGACGCCCGGCCTGGTCGTGGGCGGCCGGCAGAAGACATTGGGGCTGCGGGCCGCAGCCATCACGCGCTTGTATCTGAACGACTGTCGTGCGCCGGCCGAGAACCTGCTCGGCGCGGAAGGCCAGGGCTACAAGATCGCGCTGGAGGCGCTCGACTTCGGTCGGGTGGGCCTGGCGGCAGTGGCGCTGGGCGTGGGCAGGCGAGCCGTCGAGTTAGGCGTCAAGTTCGCGGCCGAGCGGGTGCAGTTTGGCGGGCCTATCGGCCAAAAGCAAGCCATTCAAGACTATCTGGCTGACGCCGCGGCCGAAGTCGCCGCGACTGAGTGGCTGGTGCGTCATGCGGCGTGGCTGGCCGACAGCGGCAAGCCTTTCGGCCAGGAGGCGGCCATCGCCAAGCTGTTCGCCAGCCGCATGGCCGCGCAGGTCACCAACCGCATCGTGCAGGTCCATGGCGGCTACGGCTACATCACCGACTATCCCATCGAACGCTATTACCGTGACGCCCGCAGCCTGGAGATCATGGAGGGCACGACTCAGGTGCAGCAGATCGTGATTGCGGGCGGGCTGTTTGCGGGCACGAATGTGCGCGTGCGACCGTAGAGGCGCAGCGTGCGGCCGCCCGCATGGGCAGGCGGGGCCGTAACCTGCGTGCGGCCGAAGGAGTCACACATGGACTTCACCATTCCCAAGACCCATCAGCTCTTCCGCCGCATGGTGCGCGACTTCGTGGAGCACGAGGTGCGGCCGGCGGCGAAGAAGATGGACGCGCTCGGCTACAGCGATATGGATCTGGTGCGCAAGCTCGCCGAGAACGGTCTCCTCGGCGTGCCGTTTCCGCAGGAGTATGGCGGGGCGGGGCTGCGTGAGCTGGGCTACTGCATCTTGATGGAGGAGCTGGGCCGCGTCTGTACCAGCACGGCAGCGATCGTGGGCGCGCACACCGGCATCGGCGCCATGGCGATCTACCTGGGCGGCGATGAGGCACAAAAGGCGAAGTATCTGACGCCGCTGGCGCGCGGCGAGCGCATCGCCGCGTTCGCGCTTACCGAGCCAGACGCCGGGTCCGACGCCGCGAACATCAAGACGCGCGCGGTGCGCGACGGCAACCGCTATATCATCACCGGCTCCAAGATCTACATTACCAATGGCCCGATCGCCGACCTGTTCGCGGTGATGGCTGTCACCGATCCGCACCTGGGCGTGCGGGGCGGCGTCACCGCGTTCATCGTCGAGCGGGAGATGGCGGGTTTCTCGATCGGCACGGTCGAGCACAAGATGGGCATCCGCGGCAGCGCCACCTCGGAGCTGGTTTTCGATGAGGTGATCGTGCCAGCGGCCAATGTGATCGGGCAGGTGGGCGCAGGGTTCATCACCTTCATGCAGACGCTGGACACCGGAAGGCTCGGTTTGGGCGCGGCCTGTCTGGGCGGCGCGCAGGCCGCGCTGGAGATGATGTGTCGCTACGCAGCCGGCCGCGTGCAATTCGGGACCCCTATCGGCGATAAGCAAAGCATCCAGTGGATGATCGCGGATACTGCGACCGAGATCGAGGCGTTGCGTTCGTTGGTCTACCGCACTGCCTGGCTGGTGGACTCGCATCAGCCCTTTACCCTCGAAGCGGCTGTCTGCAAGCTCTTCGGCTCGGAGATGGCATCGCGTGCGATTGACCGGGCGCTGCAGGTTCACGGCGCGCTGGGCTACAGCCGCGATTTTCCCTTGGAGCGCATGTGGCGCGATGCCCGCATCGCGGAGATCTTCGAGGGCACCAACGAAATCCAGCGCATCGTCATCGCCGGGCAGGTGCTGCGGCCGTACGGTCTGCGCGTGCGACCGTGAGGCGGTGAGGGGGTGACATGGTGACATGGTGACAAGGTGACAAGGTGACAAGGTGACGGGGTGACAAGGTGATTTTCAGGAGTCGCCTGGTCACGTTCTCGCGAAGGAGGAGGTTTGATGCGAACTGTCGTCTGCGTCAAACAGGTCTACGATCCCAAAAGCATTCGGGTTTCGCGCAGTCGGGAAGAGCTGGATCTGCGCGAGGCGGTCGTGGTCGCGAACCCGGCCGACAAGTACGCGCTGGAGGCGGCCCTGCGGCTGCGCGACGCAGTGGGCGGCGAGGTGGTGGCGCTCACGCTGGATGGCGCTCCTCGGCAGGGCCAGGATGCCGTCGGCGGAGAGGATGCGGTGCGCGAGGCCATCGCGATCGGCGCGGACCGCGGCGTGGTGTTGACCGGAAGCTGGCAAGGGGATGCCAGGCAGTCTGGCCTGCGGTTGCCGGCTTCTAACATCGTGACGCGCGTCATCGCGGCCGCGCTGGGCAAGCTGGCTCCCGTGGACCTGGCGCTGACCGGCGAGGCTGGCCTGGTGGATGGGACGGGCAGCCTGGCTCCGAGATTGGCCGCGGCGCTCGGCTGGCCCGTCGCGCTGGACGTGCTTTCGCTGGAGTCCCACGGCGATGGGCTGGTCGCCGTAGTCGGCCAGCCGGATTCCGCCGACTGCTATCGTATGCCGCTGACGCTGCCTGCCGTCGCCGCGCTCGGCCGCTGGGCCGAACGTCCGCGCTATCCTCATCCCAGCCGGATCGCCAACGCGTGGGGCGATGGATTGGTGGACGTTTGGGACATCGCCGATCTCGGTCTGGCGGCCGAAGAGCTGACGCCGGACGCTGAGCCAGCCGGCCTCATCCTCGGCCCGGAGCGCGCCCGCGGCCAGACGATCGGCGGCGCGCCGGCAGAGGCGGCCCGTGACCTGCTCGGTCTCCTGCGCAGCAGAAGACTGATCTGAGAGGGAGGCATCGATGAGCCTGGATCTCTCCTACTTCGAAGCCTTGCTGGGCGGCCCGGCCGAGGAGCCGTCGGGAGCCGCTGGTGGGATTTGGGTCGTGAGTCCCGCTGGCGCGTTCGACGACGGCATTTTGCGGCTGGTCGGCAAGGCCCGCGTCGTGGCCGATGCGTTGGGCGCGACCGTGACGCTGCTCCTGGGAACGGACAGCGCATCTGATCCCAACCGAGCCAGGAGCGCGATCGCGGCCGGCGCGGATCGTGTGCTGCTGGCGACGGGGATTCCAACCGTGGCGGACCTGACCGATTTCTTCCAGTCGCGCGCTGCGCAAGCCATTCTTTTCCCCCGCACATCGTTGGGCAGGATGCTGGGGCCAGCGCTGGCACAAGCCCTGGGCGGTGGGCTGTGCGGCTACGCCGCCGATCTGGCCGTAGATCCCATCAACCAACGGATCGTTGCGCACCAGCCGATTCTGGGCGACGCCGCGCGGCAGGCGATCGGCCTCCTGGCTGTTCCGGCCGTGGTCGTCGTGGATACTGCTGCACTGCCGGCGGCCTTCAATGAGCCGTGGCGCGCCGGCGACGTGACAGACGCCGGCGTGACCTGGCCCTCGGCGGTCGAATATCCTCGCGCCAGGCTGCCGGTCGCGGCCGCGTCTGCGCCCCAGGCCGATCTGGGCGGCGCGAAGACCGTCGTCGCCGGCGGCAGGGGGTTGCGGACCGCCGAGGGTTTCGCGTTGGTGGATCGGCTGGCGAAGGCGCTGGGCGGCGCGACGGCCGGCGACCTCGCCGCGCTGGACGCCGGCTGGATCACCGAGGAGCAGCTCATTGGGCTCACAGGCCACAGCGTCGCGCCGAAGCTGCTCGTGACCCTGGGCATGGACGGCGACACGTCGCTCTTCATGGCGACGCAGGAAGCGGCCACGATTGTGGCAGTGCAGCCCGATCCCCTCGCGGCCATCGTGGCTGTGGCCGATCACAACGTCATCGCCGATCCGGCCGGGTTCGCCGAGGCGTTGCTGGAAGCGTTGGCCGAGGCGTGATGGATCGAGGAGTACGCAGCCGCGGATACGCGCGGATAGGCGGATGACCATAGTATCTTACCAGTAGAATTCTTGCACCGGCGACAAGAATTCTCGGCCACGGATTACACGGATTTCACGGAGGAAAGGGCCAATCTGTGTAATCCGTGCCATCCGTGGCCAATCGTCCTGTTTGGTTCCGGCTCGTCCGGGTTAGGTTAATGGAAAAGTCCTATGATCAGCATACCCGTCCACTATGAGCGAATGCGACCATGCCCGATCTACCCGTACTCATGACCTTGGTGATTCTCGTCGTCGCCATTATCCTCTTCGTCACCGAACGGCTGCGCATGGATCTGGTGGCGCTCTTAGTGCTGGCCAGCCTGGCCGTCTCTGGGCTGGTGACGCCGGCCGAGGCGCTATCCGGTTTCAGCAACCTGGCGGTCGTGACCGCCACGGCCGTCTTCGTCCTCAGCGGCGGCCTTTCGCGCACGGGCGTGGCCGGGCTGATCGGCCGGCAGGTGCTGCGTCTGGCCGGACAGGGAGAGCTGCGGCTTCTGATCGTGATCATGCTGGCAGCCGCCGGGCTGTCGGCCTTCATGAACAACATCGGCGTGGCCGCGTTGCTTCTGCCGGTTGTCGTTGACGTCGCCCGGCGCACCGGCCGGCCCCCTTCTAAGTTCCTGATGCCCCTGGCATTCGCGGCGCTGCTGGGCGGATTGGTCACCCTGATCGGCACACCGCCCAACATTTTGATCAGCGAAGCCCTACGCGACGCCAATCTGCGCCCCTTCCTGATGTTCGACTTCGCGCCGGTGGGGCTGGCTGTCATGTTGGCCGGCATCATCTTCATGGCCGTGGTTGGCCGTCATCTCCTGCCGTCGCACGACATCGTCAGGGACTTCCAGACTGCAGACCGATCGCCGCTGCAGCCTTTCCACGATTTCCGCGAGCGGCTTTTCATGCTCCGGCTCCCGGCCGAAACCGCCCTGGTCGGCAAGACGTTGGCCGAGAGCCGGCTGGGGTCTGCCCTGGGCATCAACGTGATCGCGATCATCCGCAACGGCCGCACGCAACTGGCGCCCGGCCCGGAGACGATCCTGCGCGCCAGCGATCGTCTGTTGGTGGAAGGGCGGCTGGAACAGGTCTCCGAGTTCCGCAGCCGCCGCCACCTAGTCGTAGAACAGGGCAAGCTAGATGTGGAAGCCCTGATGTCGCCGGAAATCGGCATGGCCGAGGTGAGCCTGTCGCCGCGGTCGGCGCTCGTGGGGCAAACGCTGGAGCAGCTTGACTTTCGCCGGCGCTTTGGCGTCAACGTGTTGGCGATCTGGCGTGAAGGTATTCCCCGGCGCACCAATCTGCGGAACCTGCCGCTGCAACTGGGCGATGTCTTGCTGGTGCAGGGTCCCCAGGCGCGTATCGAGGATCTGCGCAACGATGCCAACTTCCTCGTTTCGGCCGCTGGCCAGGCCGACGTCTACCGCCTGCACGAACGGCTGGTCGCGGTCACGGTTCCCGCCGAGTCCGCGTTGATCGGCAAGACGCTGGCCGAAAGCCGCCTGGGCGACGCCTTCGGACTGACCGTGTTGGGCATCCTGCGCGCAGGAATGACACACCTGATGCCTGCCGCGGAGGAACATCTGCAGGCTGGCGACACCCTGCTGGTGGAGGGCAGGCCCGAGGATCTACTGACGCTGCGCGGCCTGCAAGACCTGGAGATCGAGCGCGAAGCCACGCCCCCGATGGATCTCAGTGGTCCGGAGTCGGAGCAAGTCGGGCTGGCCGCGGTCGTGTTGTCGCCGCTTTCCACGCTGACCGGAAAGACCCTGCGACAACTGCACTTTCGCGATAAGTACGGGTTGAGCGTGTTGGCCATCTGGCGCGAGGGGCAGGCCTATCGGTCGAACCTGCGCGACATCGCCCTGCGCTTCGGCGATGCGCTGCTGCTCCACGGCCGCCGAGAGAAGTTACGCGTGCTGGGCAGCGAGCCCGAATTCCTGGTGCTGACCCAGGAAGCTCAAGAGCCGCCGCTTTCGAACAAGGCGCTGCTCTCTGCACTCATCATGGCTGGCGTGCTGCTGCCGGTGATCCTGGGTTGGGCGCCGATCGCGATCGCCGCGGTGGTGGGCGTGGTGCTGATGGTCATGACCGGCTGCATGACGATGGACGAGGCGTACCGGGCGATCGAGTGGAAGGCGATCTTCCTGATCGCCGGCATGTTGCCCCTGGGCATCGCCATGGAGCGCAGCGGCGCGGCGCGCTTCCTGGCCGACGGCATGGTGGCGGCAGTGGGAGGGTTAGGGCCGCTGGCGGTAGTGGCCGCGCTCTTCATCCTCGGCGCGCTATCTTCCCAGGTGATGCCTACTCTGGCGGTAGCTGTGTTGCTAGCGCCGATCGCACTGAACACCGCCCACGACCTGGGGATTTCGCCGTATCCCCTGATGATGACGGTGGCGATCTCGGCCTCGGCCGCGTTTCTGAGCCCAGTCGGCCATTCGGCCAATGCGCTGATCATGGGTCCCGGCGGCTATCGGTTCACCGACTACATCAAAGTCGGCGCGCCGCTCACCCTGGTTGTGTTGTTGACGACGTTGTTGACGCTGCCACGCGTGTGGCCATTCTAGCTGTGGCCGTACTCAAGGAGGGATACTGACCTTAATCCCAGACATCGTTCTTACATTGGGCATCATTGTTGTCGCAGTGATACTCTTCGCCACTGAGAAACTGCGGGTAGATGTGATCGCCTTGATGGTGCTCCTCACTTTGGTGATCACCGGCCTGCTCGACGCCAGGCAAGCCTTTTCAGGCTTCTCCAGCACGGCCGTCATCACCGTCTGGGCAGTCTATATCGTATCGGGCGGGCTTTTTCGGACGGGGGTAGCAGACTTCATCGGTGTCAACATCATCCGGTTGGCGGGCGCCAGCCCGGTGCGTCTCACCGTGGCGATCATGTTGACTTGCGGCATCATGTCGGGCTTCATGAACAACATCGGCGCAACCGCGGTCCTGCTGCCTGCAGTGGTGAGCATCGCCCGCCAGGCCAAAATCCCGGTGTCGAAGCTGCTGATTCCCCTGTCCTTCTCCTCGCTGCTGGGCGGCCAACTGACCATCATCGGCACGCCGCCCAACATCCTGGCGAACAACATCCTGGCCAGCCGCGGGCTGCCCACGTTCGCCTTCTTCGACATCACCCCGCTGGGCGCCGTCGTGCTGGGGACCGGCATCCTGTTCATGGCGCTGGTTGGCCGGCGCCTGCTGCCGGCCCGCACTCCCGTCGGCGAGCAGCCGGCCGCGCACCTGCGAGACTACGTGAGCGAGGTGCGGATTTCGCCCGACAGCCCGCTGGCAGGCCAGACCCTGGTCGAGTCTCGGCTGGGCGCGGACTATGATCTGACGGTCATTGCGCTGGTCCGCGATGGCAAGACGCAGACCGCGCTGCACCGCGATACGCGTCTGCAGCCCTACGATCTGCTGATGGTGGAGGGGTCGGCTGAAAACCTGTTGCGCTCTCGCGAAACCCTCGGTCTGGTGATCGAGGCAGAGCACAAGTTGGAGCTAGAGGAGATAGATGAAGAGCAGGCCCACATCGTCGAAGCCACGCTGGCGCCGCGCTCCCCCATGATAGGTCGCACCCTGCGCCAGATGCGGTTCCGCGATCGCTACGGCTTCACTGCTCTGGCCATCTGGCGCCAGGGCGAAGTGCTCACGCAGCGTCTGCGCGACGTGCGGCTGCGTTTCGGCGACACCTTACTGCTGCGCGGGCCGCGACGTCGTCTACCCGCCCTCCAGGAAAGCAACAAGTTTCTGGTCCTGGAGCCGGTGAAGGTGGAACTACGCCGGCAGCGCAAGGCGCCCATCGCCGTCGGCATCATGGCCCTGGTCCTGGTTCTGGCCACCCTAGTTGGCTTCGACATCTCGACCGCAATGGTCACCGGCTCGCTGCTGATGGTCCTACTCGGCGTCTTGACGATGGACGAGGCCTATGAGAGCATCGAATGGCGCAGCGTGTTCTTGATCGCTGGCATGTTGCCCCTGGGTCTGGCCATGGAAGCCACCGGCACGGCCCGCTTCCTGGCCGATCTACTCATCGGGCTGTTGGGAGGCCTGGGGCCTCTCGGCGTCTTGGCCGGCATCTACATCCTGGGCTCGATGATCACCGAACCGATGTCCAATGCGGCGGCTGCGGTCCTGGTCGTGCCCATCGCGATTGACACCGCGCTCGGGTTGGGCGCGAATCCGCAGGCCTTTGTTCTGGCTGCGGTCATCGGCGCAGCCACCAGCTTCCTGACGCCGGTGGGACACCAGGCCAACGTCCTGGTCTTCGGCCCTGGCGGCTACCGGTTCTTCGACTACACCCGCGTGGGCGCGCCCCTGAACGTGGCGCTCTTCGCGGCGACGATGATCTTCCTGCCGCTGCTGTGGCCGTTATTCAAGTAGCCAGCGTGAGGAGAGTGGCAAGCTGTCATCCGCTTTGATACGGCGCACGGCCATGCTCACCAGGACATCTGCTATCCTGATGGTAGGTCTTTGTGCGCGTCAGGTTGGTACCCGAAGTGCGCACGATCTTCGTCCCTCGCCTGAGCGTCGAACCGGCTCTTGCAGCCTGATGCCAGATAGCCAGCCTTATCCGACTGCAACCGCGCCGCGATCCCTGCGCTCGCCGAGAAAGTGAAAGGGCCGCCAGACCACTATCGCTAGTGGCGGTGGCCCTTCTGTTGTTGACGTGGTATGAGCCGCACAGGACTCGAACCTGTAACCCGCTGATTAAGAGTCAGCTGCTCTGCCAGATTGAGCTAGCGGCCCGCGCCTTCATGAACAGGGCCGATCATACCAGAATTGAGCAGGCGTGTCAAATACGCTGCTCGGATCGCCCTGCAAGCCACCCTGCGTCTGTTGGGCCAGCCGCTCGGCGCTGAGGAAGGCTCAATTTGGGGCCGGGGCGCGCTCGCGAAGATCATCTGGCCCGCGCTGCACCTCCCACGGATAGACGATGAAGCGATCGGTGATGGCCGCATAGTGCTCCGGTCCAGCCTCTCGGAAAAGACTGGCGCCGGGCTTGTAGTGCAGCACTGCTACCTCTGGCCTGCCGCCGGCCGCCTGCGTGCGCCCCCGGACGGTGTTGATGGTGCGGCCGTGCGCCCAGATGTCGTCCACGATCAGCACGCGCTTGTCGCGCAGGAGCGCATCGCTGGGAAACTGCGAGAAGGTAGGCCAGGCCAGACGCTCCTGGTTGCCGCCTGGGAACTCCACCGCCGCGGTCAGAATGTAGCGAATGTCCAGCGCCTCCGCGATCAGCCCGCCGGGCACGATCCCGCCGCGCGTGATCATCAGGAGCGCGTCGTAGGGACCGCGCAGTTGCAGCAGCAGGTGCTCGATCAGCTTCTCCACATCCAGCCAGGTGAGGAAATCCGGGACAGTGGGCAAGGGCGTAACAGGCATGCTGACTCCTCAAAGGTCTTCTGCTCGCGCGAGCGCCACGCGCGCTGGCGCGCCGTCGCCGCCAATGATGCGCAGAGGTAGGCAGATGAGCTGATACGGGCCAGGGACGATGCCGTCCAGCGCCAGGTTCTCCACGATGATCATCCCCGCGGCCAGCAGCTCCTGGTGCACAGGAAACTCCTCGGCCGCTGCAAATGGCTCAATCGAAGGCGCATCAATCCCCACCAATCTGACCCCGCGCGCGATCAACCAGGCCGCGGCGTCGGGGGCCAGCGCCGCGAAATCGGGATCGAAGGCGGGGCGACCGGCATGGCGCGCCGCGTGCGGGTCGGTGCGAAGCAGCAGTCGGATCGCGCCGGCCGGGATGCCGGCCCCAGCCAGCCTTGCGGCTGCGATCGGGCCAGGTCCCGGCAGGTGGACAACCCACGCCGGACCGATCAGCGCCGCCAGCGGCAATTGATCCACCCCGACCCCCTTGCGCACGCAATGGGCGGGGGCGTCCACGTGTGTGCCCGCATGGCTGCTCAGGCGGAGTTCCGAGACGGCCGGTAACCCCACGCTTTTGCTGATCGCCACGGGAGGATCCCCGGGCCAGACCGGCAGTTCAGGGCCGATGGGCAGCGAAACATCATACAGCAGCGTCATCGGCGTGAGTGTATCACAGGCTCAGGTCGGGGGCAAGTCTTCGCCAGACTTTGGGTGTGGTTCAAGGTTTTGCGCCAGGCGCCCAGATCAGTCATGCGGCGACATGTTCCAGGCAGCGGGTCAGCCAGCCCAGACACGGCGCTCGCGAGAACCAGCGAAGCATCGCGCCGCTGGTTGGGGCGGGTCAAGCACGAGAGATTCTTCGCTGATCATGCGCCGTGGCGACAGTCTCGCCGCCAACCCGCTCAGAATGACGGCCCCTCGCAAAACTCTGTACCGCACCCCCAGGCTTTCACAGATCTCCAGCGGGTGGAGTCCAGCCGTGGACCAATCACATCGCCACTCCGTTCAGATTCAGCTCCGCGGCAAAATGGCAGGCCACATGGTGCAATGGGCTGAGTTCGGACAGCGCGGGCGTCTGCCGCGCGCACACTTCCTGGGCATAGCCACAGCGCGGATGGAAGTAGCAGCCGGAGGGCGGGTTGGCAGGATTAGGCAGCTCGCCTGACAGATAGAGCCGTATACGCTTCGAACGCGGGTCGGGGCGCGGGATGGCGTGCAGCAGCACCTCGGTGTAGGGATGTTTGGGGCTCTGGAAAAGCTCGACCGCGCTGGCCGTCTCAACGATCTTGCCCACGTACATCACGGCCACCCGGTGTGAGATGTGATGGATGACGCTGAGATCATGCGAGATGAAGAGGTAGCCAACTTGATAACGATCCTGGAGCTCGAGGAGCAGGTTGAGGATTTGCGACCGCACCGACACATCGAGCGCGGACACCGGCTCGTCGCAGACGATGAACTCAGGGCTCGTTGCCAGGGCTCGCGCCACCGAGATGCGCTGGCGCTGGCCGGTGCTGAAGGCGTGCGGATAGCGCTCCATGTACTGCGGGTTCAATCCCACGACAGTCATCAGCTCCTTGACGCGTTCCACGATGGTGGTCATGACCCGCCCTGGATTGGCCCTCAGAGGTTCACTGATGATGTCGTACACCGTCATCCGGGGGTCCAGGGCCGAGAAGGGATCCTGAAACACCATCTGCATGAAGGGCCGCATCTGGCGCAACTGATCGCCGCTCAGGCTGCGGAAGTCCACCGGCTGCCGTCCCTGCAAGTGATAGAGGACCTCGCCGGCCGTCGGCTCGATGGCGCGGAGGATGCAGCGGCCGAGGGTGGTCTTGCCGCACCCCGATTCCCCAACCAGGCCCAACGTCTCGCCGCGGCGGACGAACAGATCTACGCCATCCACGGCCCGCACATGACCGATGACACGGCGCCAGAAGTTGCTCTTGAGCGGGAAGTGCTTTGTCAGCCCCCGGACTTCCAGCAGGATCTCATTGTTGTTCATGGCAGCAAACTCATCGTTCACACCGCGACCGCAGGCGGCGGCTGGCGCAAGAAGCAGCGCACGCGGTGCCCAGGCCGCACCTGGACAGCCGGAGGATCAGCCACGTCGCAGACGCCCGCGACCGCCTCTCGGCAGCGCGAGTAGAAGCCACAGCGCCGGCCCAGGTTCAGCGGCACAGGCACGGTACCTTCAATCGTATTCAGGCGAGAGCGCGGCGTGCGCCCCAATTCCGGGATCGAACGCAGCAGCTCGACGGTGTAGGGGTGCATCGGCTCGTGAAAGATCGTATCCACGTCGCTCTGCTCGACGATGCGGCCCAGGTACATCACCGCAACATCGTCTGCCATCTCCGCCACCACGCCCAGATCGTGGGTGATGAAGATGACCGACATGCCGAGCTCGGCCTGCAGGTCCTTGATCAGCCGCAGCACCTCGGCCTGCACGGTCACATCGAGCGCGGTCGTCGGCTCGTCGGCGATCAGGATGGAGGGATGGCAGGCCAGCGCCGCGGCGATCATGGCGCGTTGGCGCATCCCGCCCGAAAGCTCGTGGGGATAGGCTTTCATGCGCTGCTGCGGGTTCGCGATCTTGACGCGCTCCAGCATCGCCACCGCAGCATCGTGGGCCTCCTTCGGGTCCGGCGTCGTGTGCAGCAGGATGCCTTCCACCAACTGGTTGCCGATGGTGTGAACCGGCGAGAAGGCCTTCATCGGCTCCTGGAAGATCATGCCGATCTCGCCCCCACGCACCTGCCTGATCTCATCCCCCGTGGGGTCCAACTTGCCGAGATCAACCGGCGGGCCGCCAGCCTTGCGCCGTAGCCAAATCTCGCCGCGCATTTTGCCCGGAGGCGGGATGATCTGCAGAACGGCTTTCACCGTCACGCTCTTGCCGCAGCCGCTCTCGCCCACGAGCCCGACCGTCTTTCGCTTGCGAACCACGAAATCCACGCCGTCTACGGCCTTGAGCAGCCCCTCGCGCAACTGAAACGAGACGTGCAGGTCGCGCACATCTAGCAGGATGTCGGAATCATCGTTCAATGTTCAGCCTCAGATCAGAATGGGTCATTGCGAGGCCCATCGTTTTGAGCCGCAGCAATCCCCCTCGATGCAGGAGACTGCTTCGCAAAAGGCGCTCGCAGTGACGGTCCTCGCTCACTTGTACGGGTCCGATGCGTCACGCAGGCCATCGCCAAGGAAGTTGAACATCAGCACTGCGACGAACACCCACACCGCGGACAGCAGAATCCAGGGGTGGTGGGCGATGCTGGTCAGGTCTTGGGCATCGCGCAAGAGGACGCCCCAGCTCACCACAGGCGGTTGCAACCCCAAGCCCAGAAAGCTGAGCGATGTTTCGCCCAGGATGGTGCGCGGGATGGAAAGGGTGAGCGCCACGATGATGTAGCTGGCAAAGGATGGGATGAGATGGCGCAGGATGATCTGGAAATCGGAGACGCCGGCCAGCCGGGCCGCCACGCAGAAATCCTCCTCGCGCAGCGACAGGAGCTTGCCGCGCACCACGCGGGCCAGACCCGCCCAGCCGATCAGCGATGTGATCACCACAATCCCGATGTAGACGCGCAGGGTCGGCCAATCGCGCGGCAGCGCGGCCGCCAACGCCATCCACAGGGGGATGGTTGGAATGCACACGATCAGGTCAATCGTCCGCTGGACGATCGTGTCTATCACCCCGCCGAAATAGCCCGAGATGCCGCCGAGGAGCAAACCCAGGGCGAAGGTGAGAAACACGCCGATGAGCCCCACCGACAGCGAGATGCGTGAGCCATACAGAATCCGTGAGAAGAGATCGCGGCCGAGGGCATCGGTGCCGAGCAGAAACAGTGGACCATCGCCCGCGCCGAAGAGATGAATGTCGGTGCGGATCAGGCCGAGGAACTTGTAGGGTTCGCCGCGCACCCACAACCTGACCGGAAACTTGATGGAGGTATCCAGCGCAAAGGTGCGCTTCATCGTGCGCGGGTCGGTCTGCCGCTTGACATCGTAGACAAACGGCCATTGCAGCTTCCCTTCCCGGTCTACGAAGCGAATGAGTTGGGGCGGGCAATCCTTGTACAGTGGAAAGCGCGCGTCTGTCGTCGTCGGGCTGATGAAGTCAGCGAACAGCGCCGACAGGTACAGGACGATGAGCACCGGTGCCGCGATCATGGCGAGCTTGTGCTGGGTGAACTTCCACCACATGAGCTGCCACTGGGAGGCGACGTAGTAGGCCTCCTCGCGTTCCTGCTCAGCCCGGCGCCTGTCGCGGCGACGGAAAATGCCCTGGAACGGATCGCGCGCGCGCTGCGGTTCGTTTTCTACGGCCACGATTTGTTTGCTCCTACCTCACCCGGTCACCGCGAGCGTCTTTTGCGACACTTGCATACCTGGGTTTCGAGCCTTCAGGCGGTTTGTAGCGGTGACCATCAGACCGGCTAAAGCCTCGATACCGAACGCAGAGTTCTTGCCAGCGCACATGCCGCCGCCCGGGCATCGGGGACTCGCAATGACGCATCGCCAGCCTACGCCTCTTCGGCCACCGCGCCGAAGCGGATGCGCGGGTCGAGCCAGGCTAACAAAATATCCGAAAGCAATGTCCCGATGACGGTCAGCGTGCTGGTGATCAGCAAGATGCTGCCGGCCAGGTACATGTCCTGAGCGAGCAGCGACTGCAGAAGCATCGGACCTGTCGTCGGCATGTTTAGCACGATGGAGACCAGCGCCTCGCCCGATACGATAGTAGGCAGCAGCCAGCCGATGGTGCTGATCATCGGATTGAGGGCCAGGCGCACCGGATACTTGAACAGGAGCTTACGCTCCTTGACACCCCGCGCTCGCGCCGTGGTCACGTATTGCTGCTGAAGCTCATCCAGCATCATCGCGCGCATCGTGCGAATGAGGGACGCGGTCCCCGAGAGACCCACGATCACCATCGGCAGCCAGACGTGCTTCAGCGCGTCCTCGATCTTGGCCCAGCTCCACGGGGCCGCGATGAACTGAGGCGAGAACAGCCCGGTAATCGCAGTTCCTGTGACAGCGAAAACGCTGTACATGATCACCAGCGCAATCAGAAAGCCAGGTAACGAAATGCCGATGAAGCCGATAAAGGTCAGCGCATAGTCGCCGAGCGAATACTGGTGCGTCGCGGAGTAGATGCCGATCGGCAGCGACACGATCCAGGTGAAGAGCAGCGTCGCGATGGAAATCGTCATGGTCAGCAGCAGCCGCTCGCCCACCAGCTCCGCCACCGGCCGGTTCCACTGGAAAGACATCCCGAAGTCCCCGCGCAGCAGGATATTCGTGATCCAGCGATAGTACTGCTCGTAGATCGGCCGATCCAACGCGTACAACTGCGTCAGGTTTGCGATCTCCGACTCTGAGACGGCCGCGCCGACATTGCGAAGCTGCTGCATATACATCGTCAGGTAGTCGCCGGGCGGGAGCTGGATCACGATGAAAATGATGATAGACAACGCGAATAGCAACGGGATGATCTGTAAGACGCGACGCCCGATGTAGCCTGCCATGAGTGATTTCCTTGGACCTCTCGTCCCCCTTTCCAGTGAGGAAAGGGGGACGGGGGTCAGGTCAACCCCTTACTTCTTGTAGAAGAACTGCTCGCCGCTGAAGTTCGACCCGATGGCGAACACATCCTCCGAATCCGACACATTGGCCAGCTTGACGTTCGCCAGCATCGGCTGCATCATGTTCTCCACCGGCACCAGATAGTAGATGTTGTCGTTCATCATCTTGCGGACTTCATCATAGGCCTTGCGACCCTGCTCCGGGGGAACGGCTGAGATCTGGCTGATCTTCGTGAAGAACGCCTTCACGTCGGCCGGCGGCTCCTCGCCCTGCTTGCCGCCGCTGGTCCACCACTGTTGCCACAGGGTTGCCCAGTACGGTTGGCCGAGATCGCCCATATACCAGAGCGGCGTGTGCGACCAGAAGATCGTCGCCTGGTGCTCGCCGGCCGCGATGCGCTGCGACCACAACGAGCCGTCAATCTTCTTGACGGTGGTCTTGATGCCGATCTTCTTCCAGAACGCCACCAGCAGCTCCAGCGTGGGGATCTGGTCGGCGCGCTGCGCGCCCGTCTCGAACGGGACAACGAAGGTCTTGCCGTCCGGCCCCAGGCGGAAGCCATCGGCATCCTTCTTGTCCAGCCCCATCTCATCCAGCAGCTTGTTGGCCCCGGCGATATCGAGCTTGCCCGGGATGATCGTCGAAGGCTTGGCGTAACCGTACCAGATCGTGTCAATGATCTCCGCCCGGTCAATCGCCATGTTGAGCGCCTGGCGGAAACGCTTGTCCTGGACGACCTTGCGCCAGGTTTCGTCCTTGTAGGTCAGGTTGAGGAACACGTCAATGACGGTGGCGTGCAGCCGACCCAGGCGCATCTTGTAGCCGCCCTTCGCCTCGTTCTCTTTGTAGAGGGGCAGCTTGATGAGCTTCGGATTCGAGCGGGCGAAGTCGCACTCGCCGGCCATGTTCTTCAGGTCAATGACCTCGACATCCGCCACATAGAAGCTCTGGATGGTGTCAATGTAGGGCAATTGGTTGCCCGCCGCATCCACCTTGAAGTAGTACGGGTTGCGCTCGAAGGTGGTGAGCTGAGGAGTCACGGTCTTGATCACCCAGGGATGCAGCGTCGGCATGCCAAGTAGCTGCTTGTTGGCAAACCCACCGCCCAAGAAGGAGCGGTCTTTGAGGGTGTACAGACCGACCCATTCTGTCACGTTCTCCGCCTTCATGGCGGCGTCCAACTCCTCCGGTTTCGCATACTTCTTGTGGAACTTCTTCAGATAGGCGCTGGGCTTGAGGAACTCCGCATAGTTGCGCCAGCTCTGGACGGCCAGCACGAGCAGGAAGCCGCCATACGGCTCCGCGAAATCCAGCTTGAAGGTAACATCATCAATGATCGTCGCTTTGGCCGGTTGGCCGTCGAACTTGCTGGCCGTGCGCAGCCACAGCGGAAACGCCTTGGTCAGTTCAGGGTTCTGCAAGACGTCCTCGAACGCGTAGCGCACGTCTTCGGTGGTGACGGACGCGCCATCGGACCACTTCAGCCCCTTGCGGAGCTTGAAGGTGAAAGTCTTCTGGTCGGGGCTGACTTCATACGCCTCGCAGATGTTGGGCGTGACCTCCTCGCCGAGAATGCCGGGGGTGTTGATCAACGGCTCGTTGCACAGGACGAAGACATCGGTGTCCTGCCCGACGGAGGGCGTCAGGGTGCGAATGAAGCCGCCGTACTGCCCGATCTCCGGCTTCAACTGCGAGGCGGGCATTTCGTTGGCGATCTTGGGAGTCACAGGCAGACGTTGATCCACAGGCGGCAGCTTGCCGGCCTTCACCAGGTCGGCCAACATGGGCGCTTCCTTGTACTTGGCGACCGCGGCCGCAGTGGGCGGCGCGGCCGTCGGGGCCGGGGCCTTGGTAGCGGCCGGCGGCGGAGCAGCCGGGGCCTTGGTTGGCTCAGGCGCCTTGGTCGGCGGGACAGCGGTCGGCGGGGTTGCGCACCCTGCTGCGATTGCGGCCGAAGTTGACGCAGTCAGGACCAGGAATGAACGACGGCTCATTTTGCGAGAGTTCATGGTATGGTTTCCCCTTTCCTTGAGCACTGATTACCGTAACGACGGTCACTGCGAGGAGCGGTGTTGGCGAGTACGAAGCCTCCCCGTGGGACGAAACAGTCTCCCCCCGAGTGAGACTGCTCCTGCCCACCAACCGGGCCTCGCAATGACTTGAGTGATGTTACTTTGCGTATTCGATCACCCCCTTTCCGCGCAAGCCGAAGGGCAGCACGAAGTAGTCATCGGTCCAGTTGATGCCCTTGTCGCCCCGGCCGCCGTAGCCGTCCGACAGCGCGCCGTGGCCGGAGAAGGCTGAGGCCCACGTGTCATCCGGCTCGCCCGGCTCTCGATGGTGCGGACCGAGGAGATTGCGCAGCCCGGTCACCAGCTCGACAGACAGACTGGTCGGCCCGGCGTTCACGAGTTCGGTGATCTCCACCCGATAGGGCGGCCAGCAGACCGGCCCGGCCAGCCGGCCGTTGACCGATACGTGCGCCAACGCGGCGCCGGGGTCGGGCAGCGTCAGGTACACACGCTCCCCAGGCTCCGGCGCTGGCAGATTCACCATCCCTTCCAGGGCCAGGCGGCCCGCGAAGAACGGGTAGCCCGCCATCGCCAGGTCGCCCCGCACCGTCGCCGGCTCGGCGGTCAGCGCCAGATCGGGCGCGATGCGGACACACCGCCCGCGCGCCGGCCCGTTGGAGACGGCGGAACGCACGGCGAAGTCGCCGGTCAGATAGATCGCTTCCAGTTCCACGCCGGTGTGGGTGTGGAACAGCCGTTGTAACACGAATTGCGCCTTGGACGGCGGCTCGAACACGCGCGCCAGCTCGATCACGTTCTCGCCGGAGACGACGTGCGGCGTGATGTCTACCGGGTTGAACGCCCGGTCGAAATAGTACGGCAACCCGGCATAGGCGACCGGCTGGCCGTTGATCGTGATGCGATAGTCGGCGGCGTCTTCCACAACCACGGCCAGCGACAGGCCCAGGGTTGCCAACTTTCGGAAAGTTGGCAACCCTGGGCTATCCACCCGGAAGTCGAAACGCAGCGTCACCGGGCCGTGATACGCCTCGTGCTCCAACAGATCTTGCACGGCCAGCACCGGCGCGGGCGCGCTCCACGGCTCGTCACCCTTGCGGAAACAGCAGATGTCGAGGGTGAGCGCATTCGGGTCGCGGCGGCGCACGGAGAATGCGGCGGGCAACTCGAAAGTACGCGTGACGGCCGGCTGGCGGAGCGTCACGTCTGGGGCGGCGGCAGCCTCCTTCAGCACGAGCAGGTGTGAACCAAGGGGCGCGAAGGTCAGCGCCGTGGTCAGTTGGTCGCCCTGGCGGCGCTGCGACTGGACGGCCGTCTGGCCCGTCTCCA
>Ga0194125_10003395_pt1 | contig 25698 bp, 24 predicted proteins | sample TA2KigC250mmetaG_FD_148626 | JGI IMG/M metagenome (GOLD analysis project Ga0194125, IMG submission 148626) | Freshwater microbial communities from Lake Tanganyika, Tanzania - TA2015034 Kigoma Deep Cast 250m | ecosystem: Environmental > Aquatic > Freshwater > Lake | place: Tanzania: Lake... | reverse complement strand
GCCGACACTGCGTGTCTTCTTGTAGGCCGACACTGCGTGTCGGCGAAAACCGTTCCGCTCCGCAACAACAAAGCGCCGACTCACAGAGTCGGCCTACAGCACACGAGCCAAAAGCGCACACTCCCAAACGCCAGCGACGGCTGGACATGATCTTTGGCTCCGCGCGGCCGCTGTTCTTCCTGACCATCTGCACGGCCAATCGGGCGCAACTACTGGACAACTCCGCCGCGCACGAGAAGTTCATGGCGTTCTCTGCCAAGTCAGCCGAACTCGCCCAAGTCTGGGTGGGTCGCTACGTTCTCATGCCCGACCACATTCACGCCTTCGTTTCCACTGAAGACTCACCGGGTTTGTCGCATTGGGTTGGAAGCTTGAAGAAGTTTCTTGCCGCGCACTGGCGTTCGCAAGGCAAACAAGCTCCCTTCTGGCAGGAGAGTTTCTTCGATCACGCCCTGCGCAGCAATGAAAGCTACGGCGACAAGTGGGAGTACGTCCGCCAGAATCCGGTTCGCGCCGGTTTGGTCACCGACGCTGATGCATGGCCTTTTGCCGGCGAGATTCATCACATCGAATGGGAGGCCGACCGATGAACTCTCGCGCCACCACCGTGGACCGACATTCTGTAGGCCGACTCTGTGAGTCGGCGAAAGACGTGTCCCGCGCCGACTCACAGAGTCGGCCTACAACCCTACAACCCTTAACAGCTCAACTTCCCCATGGGTAAACCTACCGGATTCCTCGAAATCAACCGCGAACTCCCGTCGGACGCCTCGCCGCTGGAGCGGATCAAACATTGGCGTGAGTTCCACGAACACCTCGCGGAAGACAAGCTCCGCGCCCAGGGCGCCCGTTGCATGGATTGCGGCATCCCATTCTGCCACGTCGGGCGCATCCTTGCCGGCGCGGCTTCGGGTTGCCCGATCAACAACCTGATTCCGGAGTGGAACGACCTCGTGTATCGCGGCCTCTGGAAGGAAGCGCTCGAACGTCTTCTCAAGACCAACAACTTCCCCGAGTTCACCGGCCGCGTCTGTCCCGCGCCGTGCGAAGGCTCGTGCACCGTTGGGATGCACCTGCCGCCGGTCACCATCAAACAGATCGAGTGCGAAATCATTGACCGCGCCTTTTCCGAGGGCTGGGTCACGCCCCAACCGCCGAAGAAACGCACCAGCAAAAACGTCGCCGTCATCGGCTCCGGCCCCGCCGGACTTGCCGCCGCCGCCCAACTCAACAAGGCCGGGCACAACGTCACCGTCTTCGAGCGCGCCGACCGTCCCGGCGGCCTCCTCATGTACGGCATCCCCAACATGAAACTCGACAAACAGGAGGTCGTTCTCCGCCGCATCCAGTTGATGGAACAGGAAGGCGTCACATTCCTCCTCAACACGGAAGTCGGCAGGAACTATCCCGTGCAGGAACTCTTCGAGGATTTCCACGCCATCGTCCTCGCCACCGGCGCAAGCGTCCCGCGCGACTTGACAATCGAAGGCCGCGACCTCAAAGGCATCCATTTCGCCATGGATTTCCTCACTGCCAACACCCAGCATCTCTTCGACGCCCAGGTTCCCTTCATCAACGCTGACGGCAAGGACGTCGTCGTCATCGGTGGCGGCGACACCGGCACCGATTGCGTCGGCACCAGTCTGCGTCACGGCTGCAAGAGCGTCACGCAACTCGAAATCCTCCCGCAGCCGCCGCTCGAACGCGCCGCCGACAATCCGTGGCCGCAGTGGCCGAAAGTCTATAAACTCGACTATGGTCAGGAAGAAGCAAAGGCCGTTCAAGGCGCCGATCCGCGCCAATATCTCGTCACCGCGAACAAGTTTCTCGGCAACGGTAACGTCACCGGCATCGAGATTGTGCAAGTCGAGTGGACAAAGACCGGCCCAAAACCGATTCCCGGCACGGAAAAGACAATTCCCGCGCAACTCGTCCTGTTGGCGATGGGTTTTCTTGGTCCCGAAGTCGGGTTGTTGAAAGCCCTCAACATCCAGCAGGACGAGCGCGCCAACATCAAAGCCGAGTACGGCAAGTTCGCCACGAGCCTGCGCGGCGTCTTTGCCGCCGGCGATTGCCGACGCGGCCAGAGCCTCGTGGTCTGGGCCATCAACGAAGGCCGCGCTTGCGCCCGCGAAGTGGACCGGTATTTGATGGGCAACACCGATTTGCCCTAAACCGACACTTGCGCACAACAAAAGAGTCTGCTAGTTTCCGCGCGCTTTGGGAGGTGCGTCCGTAGCTCAATTGGCAGAGCAGCTGACTCTTAATCAGCGGGTTCTCGGTTCAAGTCCGAGCGGGCGCACCAATCTTTTTCCCCTTGGTTAGCTGCTTGTGATTTTGGCGGGGTGTTGGTACGATGCCGCCCCACTGGAGAAGAACTTCGTGGCTGGGAATCACACAGACTTGTAAAAACGATTGTGGGATGTGGCGGATGAACTTCGGGCAAACTCGAAGCTCAAGTCCTCCGAGTATTCCACACCCGTCTTGGGGTTGATCTTCCTCCGCTACGCCGACAGCAAGTTTGCCGTGGCAGAAAAGAAGTTTGCCGCCGGGACGGCGGCGGCTACATCGCGGCGGCGGACCATCGGGAAGACAGATTACCAAGCGCTGGGGGTGATGTACCTGCCGGAGAAGGCCCGGTACGGCTACCTGCTATCCCGACCGGAAGGGGCGGACATCGGGCGGGCGATCAACGAGGCGATGAAGGCCATCGAGGAGGAGAACGAGGACCTCAAGGGCGTCCTGCCCAAGACCTACACCGCGTTCGAGAATTCCCTGCTGGTCACGCTCCTGAAAACCTTCGCCTCGATCCCGATGGACATCGAAGGCGACGTGTTCGGGCGGGTGTATGAATACTTCATCGGCGAGTTTGCGCGCGCCGAAGGCCAGAAGGGCGGCGAAGACTACACGCCGACTGCCGTGGTCAAACTCATCGTCGAGATCATCGAACCATATCACGGGCGCATCTTCGATCCCGCCAGCGGCGCGGGCGGCATGTTTGTCCAGTCGGCGAAGTTCGTGAGAATACACGCTGGACAAACACCCTCACCCAGCCCTCTCCCAGTGGGAGAGGGTGGCGCGGAGCGACGGGTGAGGGTAAACGCTGAACCCATCACCGAAATCAGCGTTTATGGCCAGGAACGCGTCACCGAGACCGTGCGCCTGGCCAAGATGAACCTTGCCGTCCACGGTCTCGCGGGCGAAATCCGCGAAGGCAACACCTACTACGAGGACATCCACAACAGCGTGGGCCGCTTCGATTTCACCATGTCCAATCCGCCGTTCAACGTGGACCGGATTGATAAAGACCGGCTGGCCAAAGACCCCCGGTTCCCGTTCGGCCTGCCGCGCACCGACAACGGCAACTACATCTGGATTCAGATGTTCTACAGTTCGCTCAACCCGACCGGCCGGGCGGGCTTCGTCATGGCCAACTCCGCGAGCGACGCCCGTGGCTCGGAACTGGAGATTCGCAAGAAACTGATCGAGACCGGCGCCGTGGACGTGATGGTGGCGGTGGGGTCAAACATGTTCTACAACGTCACTCTGCCGGCCACGCTGTGGTTCTTCGACAGGGCCAAAGCAGGAATCAGAAGCCAGAAGTCAGGAGTCAGAAGTCAGGATACGGTATTGTTCTTGGATGCCCGGCACATCTACCGGCAGATTGACCGGGCTCACCGGGATTTCACGCCCGAACAGATCGAGTACCTCGCCAACATCGTCCGCCTCTATCGCGGCGAAGCGGCGGAATTCACCAACGGCGGCGAGAAACTGCTCAAAGAGAAATTCCCCGGCTGCAAATACCGCGACGTGGCCGGGCTGTGCAAGGTGGCGACGCTGAAAGAAATCGAGGCTCAAGGCTGGTCGCTGAACCCGGGCCGGTACGTCGGCGTCGGCGAACGCCCGCCCGACGACTTCGACTTCGCCGAGAAGCTGGAGGAACTCAACGAGGAACTGGAAACCCTCAACGCCGAAGCCCGCGAACTCGAAGACCGCATCGCCGAGAACGTGACGAAACTGCTGGAATCGTAACGCATGAGAAACGAGAAAGCCTTCCACCAGCCCTTGCATCCGGTAGACACCGAGAAGCAGACGAAAGGTTGCCGGCACACAAACCCCGATATTTGCGCGAAACACTCGATACCGGCAGTCTGCGCGTTTGTCCGGTCAGACAACATGTGTTTCGCCCCGCCGTTGTCGTGGCCGAAGCAGTTTCAAAAGCTGAAACAGGGCAAGGCAAAATGAAGAAGCGCTTTGCCGACTTCGTTACTCTGCAAAGGGGATTCGATCTCCCGAAGACGGAAATGCGTGACGGGCCGTTTCCTGTTATCGGCTCAACGTCAGTCATTGGTCACCACGATGTATATAAGGTTGAGCCTCCCGGTGTCGTTACCGGTCGCAGCGGCTCGTTGGGTACAGTTCAATTCATCAACGAGCGCTACTGGCCGCACAACACCTCCCTGTGGGTCAGAGATTTCAAAGGCAATGACGCGCGATTTGTTTACTACTGTCTGCAAGGTTTAGACTTTGCGCGCTTCAATGCAGGAGCGGGAGTGCCCACACTGAACCGCAACCACCTCGACACTCTCGAAGTGGACGTCCCGCCCCTACCGGTGCAGCGGAAGATTGCGGGGGTGTTGGCGGCGTATGACGAGTTGATCGAGAACAACACGCGGCGGATCAAGCTGCTGGAACAGATGGCGCAGGCCCTCTACCGCGAGTGGTTCGTCCGCCCCTGCCACTCCGCCAAGCTCCCCAAAGGCTGGGAGATGAAGAAACTCGGCGACATCGCCGAGGAAGACCGGCGCACAGTCGAGCCAAGCGAAGTTGATCCGAACACGCCGTACTTCGGATTGGAGCACCTGCCTCGCAAATCCATCGCGCTGACAGAATGGGGCACAGCCAAGGACGTACAGAGCACCAAGCTCGCGTTCAAGAAAGGTGAAATCCTGTTCGGCAAGATCAGGCCCTACTTCCACAAAGTCGGTGTCGCGCCTCTCGACGGCGTCTGCTCATCCGACACAATCGTCATCCACGAGAAAACACCGGAGTATTTCGGCATTGTGCTCTGCTGTGTGTCCAGCGAGGCGTTCGTCGCCCACGCCACCCAAACGTCGCAAGGCACGAAGATGCCGCGCGCCAACTGGGACGTGCTCACCAAGTATCCGGTAGCCCTGCCGCCAAAGCCGGTGTTGACCGAATTCAACGCCACGATCAACGACTACGTCGCATTGATTCAGAATCTTCTATTCAAGAACGCGAACCTGCGCCGCACGCGCGACCTGCTGCTGCCGAAGCTGATTTCGGGCGAGGTGGATGTGTCGAAACTGGAGATTAAAACGGGAGAAGAAGCCGCATGAGTCTCTTTTTCAACGAGACAGCCATCGGAACTGTTGATGATGCGCTACGGCATTATGGAGCGGACGAGTTTGAATCCCCCACACGGTCAACCGTTCCCTTGCTTTCATGGTTGAAGCATGAGGAGCAGATGGTGGCCGCCTTACTGCGAGACTTGGGGATGCCCGCAGACAGCAACCTGCATCTCGAATACCAAGTGAAGCCTCCGAAGGGCACCGGTAAAGCCTCGCACACCGATTTGATGGCGATAACAGATGGAGGGTCGCTTGCGGTCGAAGCGAAATGGACTGAGCCGCGATATAAAACGGTCAGCGAGTGGCTTGTGGAAGGGGAGAATATACAAAATCGGCGCGACGTGCTCACCGGCTGGCTTGGTTTGCTGCAGAGGCATGTTCAACATCCGCTACGCTTGGAAGATTTCACTGCTGCCGTTTACCAGATGGTTCATCGCGCCGCTTCTGCCAGTGCGGCTGGCAGGAATCCCCAAGTGGCGTACTTGGTGTTCAAGCCGTCTCCCGACCCAAAGACGGCGAGCATCGAACAGATTCAGGCTGACCTTGAGCATTTGCGAGGCTTGCTCGGCAATCCCCGCACCTTGCCGTTTCACCTGATAGAAGTCACCCTGCTTCCGACAGTGGCATTCAACGCAATTGAACCGCTTCCTAAAAAGAGCTCAGCTACGGCAGAGAAAGTTCGCAGCGCTCTGTTGGCGAGCACTCCGCTATTTCATTTCGAGAAGTATCGCCTGGTGACGCTAGAAAATCACCCGTGAACCAAACCCGTCACAAGGAAAAGCAACCGGCATGAGCGACCAGAGCCGACCGGTTTGCGTTTTCGGGTGCAGCAGCAACACGTACGCGGATTGCGTGCAGAAGGGGCTGTTCGGCTCGAATCCCGCTCGGAGCGGGATCAAGGCGGGCGATCTGTGTTTCCTGTACCACTACGAAGTCAGCACCCTGTTCGGCGTCTGGCGGGCCGAGTGCGACGGCGCGCGGAACATCGTCCCCAAAGCATGGGGTGGCCGGTTCCCGTTCCAAGTCAAAGTGAAACTGCTCACGTCCGAGATCGTTGAGATACCCAAGCCCATCGTCACCCCCATCGCCGCAACCTCTAGCAACGGCCGCCTCGACAACCTGCTGGATGCCGGGCGTGCTGGGGAATTGGTGAGGTGGGCGGAGGGGAAGTTGCACTTGCCGGTGTCGTTGAAGTCGTAGTTGTGGTTGCAGTTGTAGTTGGCGTTGTTGTCGGTGTTGGTGTTGATGGCGGTGATGATGTTGTTGTTGGTAATGGTGGTGTTGATGGTGCTGAGGATGACGAAGACGACCAGCACGACGATGGCGGCGATGACGTGCGCGAATGGTGACCGCGGCGGCAGCGGCAGTGGCGGCGATGTAGGAGGCATGGTATTTGGCTTGATGTTTTCACGATTTATGGCACTTTCACGTAACCGTGAAAGTAGGCAAAAGCATGAAATCATATGCAGAAATCGAACGTTTGCTGGTTGAGAGGCTCCGGTCGTTGTTGAGCGACGTAGAGGGAGTCGGTCAGCCCAAAATCGAATCTGTCCGCAAGGCCATGGACGAAGGCTTTGATATTATGGCGAAGATTTCCATGCCGAACGGCAAACAGGCAGTGCTGTGTGTCGAATGCAAGGCCGAACCTCGTCCCAGCCTCTTTGAAGTGCGCGCCGCCAAGGAGTTGCCAAAGTCGGTTATCCCGGTGTTGGCTGCGCCCGTAGTTTCTCCGCGGATGGCGGAGCTTTGTCGGCGGCACGGGTGGAGTTGGTATGACCTTGCCGGCAATTGCCAGTTGCGCGTGCCTGGCGGGATTCACATCGAGCGCACCGGTTTCGCCGCCGTCCATCGTCGTCCGCCGCCGCGGGCGAACCTGAGTACTCCGCACGCAGCGCGGGTGATTCGTGCCTTGCTCGCGTTGGAGAACTTTGGGCAGCATTGGACTCAGTTGTCGCTGATGCATCACATCGGCAGCGTGCCGCCGCAAGCGCCGGTCAGCATTGGTTTGGTGAACAAGGTCATTCGCCATCTCAAGGACGAGGCGTTTTTTGAAGACTTGCCGGACGGCGAGTTTCAATTGCGCGATCCCCTGAGTTTGCTCGCGGCGTGGCGAAATGCTTACCGGTTTGACCGGCATGAGCGCCGCGCCTATTTCAGCTTGTTGCAGGGGAAAAAATTGCAAGCAGCGCTGGCGCGACTGGATTCTGATGCCGGCGGGTTCGCACTCTACGCAGCGTTTTCGGCAGCGGAGTTTCAAGCGCCCCACGTGCGACAACCGAAGACTTGGCTTTACGTGCGCGCGCAGGAACTTCCCAAGTTTGAGGAAGACGCCGAAGCCAAACGGGTGGATTCGGGCGAGAATCTGGTGGTGCTGATTCCGGACGACGACCACATTTTCTATTTGCCGGACGGCGGCAAGTCCGGTGAGCCGCGTTTGGGGTGCACCAACCTCGTGCAAACTTACGTGGATTTGTGTCACTGCGGCGGTCGTAGTGAAGAAGCGGCAGAAGCCTTGCTGGAACAGCGATTGAAACCAGAGTGGAGATTGCGCGGAGTGAAGGTATGAATCCCGAACCACGCAATGAATCGGACTACAGTCCGCGCCAAGTGAAGGCGGCCCGGCGGGTTTTGGTGGATGTCGGACAGGTGCTCGCATCGTTTGTGGATTGTCTCGTGGTGGTCGGTGGTTGGACGCCAGACCTATTGCTGGTAGACGCTACTGAGCCGCACATCGGCAGCATTGACACCGACTTCGTTCTTGATGCCGCGAAGCTGACGGAGGGTCGCTATGCGGAGTTGCTGAAACTGTTGCTGGATACCAAGCGCTACCGCAAAGGAGCAAAAGATTTCCAGTTGGTGGTGGACGTTGATCTCAAGGATGGTGGGCCAATAGTGCAGGTAGAGGTCGAGTTTCTCGCGCCGAAAGAGATTAAGCTCAAAAAGAACACGCCAAAGCTGGTGGAAGGTTTTCGTGTCCTTCAGGCCGACGGATGCGGAGTGGCGTTTAATAATCCGGTTGAGTTAAAGTTGTCGGGCCAGAATGTCCGTGGGGCGGAAAATACCGTGCGACTGCGTGTTGCGTCACTGAGTGATTTCGTAGTGATGAAGGCGCGCGCCATCGGCGGACGTGACAAGCCGAAGGACACTTACGACCTTTGTTATTGCTTGGAACAGTTTCCCGGAGGGATGGAGAAGTTGGCAGAAGATTGGAAGAAGCGGTCCGGCGATAATAACGTGGCCATGGCGATTGAAATCCTGCGTGAGAAGTTCGCCAGCGTTGAATCTTTCGGGCCGCAACAGTTGGTCGAGTTCCACAACGCACCCGATGCAGAAACGCAGGCAATGCACGCTCGGCGTGCTTACGAATTGGTGCAGAAATTCTTGGGCATGTTGTGAGCGCGCACGGATACAGCGAAGACGCCCTGATTGAGCAGCCCACTATCGAGTTGTTTCGCTCGCTGATGTGGAAGGCGGCAGATTGTTTTCACGAGTTCGAGCAGGCGGGCGGGAGTCCGCTGGGGCGCGAGACACCGGCGGAGGTGGTGCTGGTGTCGCGGTTGAGGGCGGCGTTGGGGAAACTGAACCCAGACCTACCGGCTGAGGCGATCACGAAGGCCATCGAGGAGTTGACGCGGGACCGGAGCGCGATGTCGGCAGCGGCGGCAAACAGGGACATTTACCGACTGATCAAGGATGGGGTGCGCGTTGACCTGACCGGGACGACTGAGATTCCTCGACAAGCTCGGAATGACAAGAAAGGGAAAACGACAGAGGCCGTTGCCGCAAACACCAGCGGCGTCTCGTCTGACTCGGCTCGACAGGCTCAGGATGACAACGTAACCAGGGTGAAGGTGATTGATTGGGAGAATCCCGGTAACAACGGTTATTTCCTCGCCAGTCAGTTCTGGATTTCGGGGGAGATGTACAAGCGGCGGGCGGATTTGGTCGGGTTCGTGAACGGGTTGCCGTTGGTGTTCGTCGAGTTGAAGGCATCGCACAAGCGGTTGGAGGATGCGTACAACTGCAATCTGCGCGATTACCGGGACACGATTCCGCAGGTGTTCTGGTTCAATGCGTTCATCATCGTGTCGAATGGCAGCCAGAGCCGGATCGGGAGTATGACGGCGACGTGGGAGCATTTCGCGGAGTGGAAGAAGATCAACAGCGAGGGCGAGCAGGGCGTGGTGTCGTTGGAGACGATGATTCGCGGGACGTGCGAGCCGTCGCGGTTGCTGGATTTGGTGGAGAATTTCATCCTGTTCAGTGAGTCGAAGCAGGGCGTGGTGAAGATGGTGGCCAAGAACCACCAGTATCTCGGGGTCAATGCGGCTATCGCGGGTTTGCAGGAGATCAAGCGGAACAAGGGGCGGTTGGGTGTGTTCTGGCACACGCAAGGGAGCGGGAAGAGTTATTCGATGGTGTTCTTCGCGCAGAAGGCGATGCGGAAGCTGCCGGGTAACTGGACGTTCCTGGTGGTGACGGACCGGCAGGAGTTGGATGACCAGATTTACAAGAATTTCGCGCATTGCGGGGTGGTGACGGAAGCGCAGGCGCAGGCGACGAGCGGGGAGCACCTGAAGCAGTTGTTGCGGGAGGATCACCGGTATGTGTTCACGTTGATCCAGAAGTTCCACACGGAGAAGGGGCAGCAGTACCCGATGTTGTCGGACCGGTCGGACATCATCGTGATGACCGATGAGGCGCACCGGAGCCAGTACGACATCATGGCAATGAACATGCGGAACGCGCTGCCGAACGCGGCGTTCATCGGGTTCACGGGGACGCCGTTGATGGCGGGCGAGGAGAAGACTCGCGAGGTGTTTGGCGAGTACGTCAGCATCTACAATTTCAAGCAGTCGGCAGATGACGGGGCGACTGTGCCGTTGTACTACGAGAACCGGATACCGGAGTTGCAGTTGACAAACGCCGATTTCAAGGAGGACATGGAGCGGTTGCTCGAAGAGGCGGAACTCGACGAGGGGCAGGAGAAAAAGCTGGAGCGGGAGTTTGCGCGGGAATACCACCTGATCACGCGGGATGACCGGCTGGAGAAGATTGCCGAGGACATCGTGCAGCATTTCATGGGGCGTGGTCAGATGGGCAAGGCGATGGTGGTGTGCATTGACAAGGCCACGGCGATCCGGATGTACGACAAGGTTAAGAAGCATTGGCAGGAGTACATCGCGTCGCTGAAGCAGGAGTTACCGGAACTGCATGGCGCATACGCCGAGGAGGCCAAGGCAAAGATCGCCTACATGGAGCAGACCGACATGGCCGTGGTCGTGTCGCAGTCACAGAACGAGGTGGACGATTTCCGCAAGAAGGGCTTAGACATCGCCACGCACCGGAAGCGAATGCTGACCGAGGACATGGACGAGAAGTTCAAGAACCCGAAAGACCCGTTCCGGATCGTGTTCGTGTGCGCGATGTGGATGACGGGGTTCGACGTGCCGAGTTGCTCGACGATCTACCTCGACAAGCCGATGCGGAATCACACGTTGATGCAGACCATCGCGCGGGCGAACCGAGTGTTCCCGCAAAAGAACAACGGCGTGATCGTGGACTACGTCGGCATCTTCCGCGACCTGCGGAAGGCTTTGGCCATTTACGGACCAGCCACGGGTGGTGGAGTGCGTGAAGGCGATCTGCCGGTCATCCAGAAGGCTGAACTCATCAAGCATTTGAAGGGGGCGGTGGAGGAGGCGGTGGCGTTCTGCGACGATCACGCCGTTGATCTGGAGGCAATTGCCACGGCCAAGGACTTTGGGAAGGTGAAAGCGTTGGATGATGCCGTCGAAGCCATCATCGTCAATGATGCGACGAAGTTGGAGTTCATGGCGTCGGTGCAGCGGGTGAACCAGTTGTTCAAGGCGGCCTTGCCGGACCGGGCGGCCAATGAGTTCTACCAGACGCGGACGATGTTGCTGGTGATTGCCGACAAGGTCAAGACGCTGGCCCCGACGGCGGATGTGTCGCAGGTGATGGAGAAGGTCGAGCGGTTACTGGATGAGTCGATTGCGACGGAAGGGTACGTCATTTCGGAGAAGAACAAGCTGGTCGACCTCATGCAGATTGATTTCGAGGCGCTGAAGAAGCAGTTCGAGAAGGGGCGCAAACGAATGGAGGCGGAGCGGCTGCGGCGGCTGTTGGAGAGCAAGGTGGCCGTGATGATCCGCCTGAACAAGAGCCGGATGGATTATCTGGCCAAGTTGCAGGCGATGATCGACGAGTATAACGCCGGTTCGATCAACGTGGAGACGTTCTTCAAGAAACTGGTCGAGTTCAGCCGGTCACTGCAAGAGGAAGACCGGCGGGCCATCCGGGAGGGTTTGAACGACGAGGAATTGGCCCTGTTCGATTTGCTGACCAAGCCGGACCCGAAGCTCACGAAGAAACAGGAAGCAGAGGTCAAGAAGGTCGCCAAGGCGCTACTTGAAACCTTGAAGATGGAGAAGCTAGTTCTCGATTGGCGCAAGCGGCAGCAGTCACGCGCCGCAGTGCGGGTGTGCATTGAGGAAGCGTTGGATCGCCTGCCGCAGCCATTCACGCCCGAGTTGTGGCGGAGGAAGTGCGATGTGGTGTACCAGCACGTGTACGACAGTTACTTCGGCCAGCAGCAGAGCGTGTATGCGACGGCGGCGTAGCGAGTTCGTCAGGCAACTGTGCCGGATTTCGCAATGCTTGCCAGCGCGCCTCCTCCGGCGGTAGAATATCTGCGCAAAAGAGGAATGAGCCAATGGACATCAAGTTCAGTTGCTACAATTGCGGCCAGCACATCGTGATTGACGAATCCGAGGCGGGAACCAAGGCGGATTGTCCAACGTGCGGCGTCTCTTTGGTGTTGCCATTCAAATCGGCGACGACAGAAACTGCGCCCCCTCCGGTTCCGTCACCATCTTCGGACAAAACGAAGGATTTCGCAGAATGCTATAATCCGCAATATGGCGGTGTTCCGCCGGCGACCCAAAAGTGCCCCTTCTGCGCCGAGATGATTCTTGCCGATGCCATCAAGTGCAAACACTGCGGGGAGTTTCTCGATGGAAAACCGGTGGCGACAGACTCCAAAACGGCCGGCGAATACAAACACCGATTGCTGTCGGAGGTTGCGCGGCGGGATGCGCAAGGAGACTTGCGCTGTCCTGTGTGCAACGGAAAGCAGTTTGAGGCCGTTCGCTCGATTGGAAGCAAACTCACGTTCGGTCTCGCGCCGGTGGATCGAGTCCGATGTGCTACGTGTGGAACAACCTTCAAGAGGGGATGAGCAGAGGATCCCCCCCCGTTGCTTGGCACAGATCGGGCTTTGGAATATCCATGAATACAAAACGACGGCTGCGATGTTTCGCGCTTTGGCTGGTTCTGCTGTTTGCTGTGGTGTGGGCGGCCGGCACGGCGGGCGCCCGTCAGGTTGAGGTGAAGACGATTGCCGATCTGCAGAGCGCCGTATCGCGTGCCCGTCCCGGCGATGTCATCCTGCTCGCCGACGGGATGTACGATGGCAAGCGTTGCGCGTTGTCGGCGACCGGCTCCGTCAGCAACCCGATTCTCATTCAGGCCAGGACGCCCGGCAAAGCCGTCCTGCTCCAGCCCATCTCGGTGAAAGGAAGCCATCTTGCGATTGTCGGGTTGCGTTTCGAGGGGAACAGCCCCGTCGAGATCAATGGGCGGGGGATCCGCATGAGCCGGTGCGCCATGGCGGATGTCCAGGCAGGGGTTTGGGTTCATGTTCGAGCCGGCAGCCGAAACGTCGAGATAGATCACTGCCGATTTGAAAACAAGACGATCAACAAGAGGAAGAGCGGCCAACTGATGAAGATGACCGTTCGCAATGAACAGGAACGCCACCACATACACCACAACCATTTCCGGGATGTCCCGCAGGGAAGAGGGAACGGCTTTGAGACGATACAACTCATTACGGAACGAAACCCATTCGACCCGCCGCCGGGCGTTTGCGGGACCGTGATCGAAAAGAACCTCTTCGAGCGCTGCAACGGTGAAGCGGAAATCATTTCCGTGAAGTCACACGGGAATGTCATTTGCCATAACACGTTTCGCGCCTGTCGCGGCGCTGTGGTGTTGCGGCACGGGCACGACAACACGGTCATGGGCAATTGGTTTTTCGGCGATGGGGAGGCGGGCAGTGGAGGCGTGCGGATACAGGGCACCGGGCAACTCATCGCCCAAAATTATTTTCATGGACTCGGCGCCTTCGGTGTGGCCATGATGGACGGCACCGCGGACAAATTATACGTGCGCGTCGAACGCGCCCGCGTTGTTTTCAATACGTTTGTTCGCTGCCGGAACGCGCTTCTGGTGGGAATGAATCACCCGAAGTATCCCAACGGCACGGTTCCCAAGGAGTGTCTTGTCGCTGCCAACATTTTTTGCTCCGCTTCCGATGGCTCTCCCGCAGGAAAGAGCTTGGGACCCATCGTGCAGTTGGTGCAGGGCGATCAGCCGGAAGCGTGGAAGTGGTTTGACAACATCGCTTCTGGAGAACTCGGCATCCCCGAAACGGACGGGATTCGCGTCGGGGATCCGCGCCTGCGCTTTTCGGCGAACGGCCTCGCTTTCCCCTCGGGGGACACACCCGTGGCCAAGGGACCTTTTCCCGGCATCCAAAGTGTTGAAAAAGACCTCTTGGGTGTTCCACGCGGAAAAAGCAAAACCATCGGCGCCGTGCAATTTCCGGTCGCGTCATCCATGGCGGGTCCGCTTGCCGAGCAGTGGACAGGCCCGCACGCAGTGGAGCAACCAGCCAGATGAATCCAGCATCACGCGTCGCGCAAAACCAGTTCGCGGTTCTTCCAGAAAAAATTCCAGCCTGACCAGACGGTCAACACGACCGTTGCCAGCCCCAGCCAAAAGGCGGTGGTGCAAAACACGGCGTTGAATTGCGCGCTGTTGAATCCCCATTCATCTCGCGCAGCCAGTCCGACGAGAATGAGGATGATGACGATCATCTGTGAGGCGGTTTTGTGTTTGCCGAACTTTTCGGCTTGGAGGACGGCACCGCGTTCGCGCGCCACCAATCGCAATCCGGTGATGAGGATGTCGCGCGACACGATCACCAGCGCCATCCACGCTTGGATGAGGGCGTTGCCATTCTGGTCGCGCAGTTCGACAAAACAGATGAAGGCGGCGCAGGTCAGGATTTTGTCGGCCACGGGATCCAGCAGCGCGCCGAACGCCGTCTCCAGCTTGCGGGAGCGGGCCAGCCAGCCGTCGTACCAGTCGGTGATGCTGGCGATGATGAAGATGGCGAGCGCGACGGTCTTGCCCCACGGCGGATTCGGCAGCAACAACGCCGCCACAAACACTGGTGTCAATCCCATGCGCCAGACCGTCAGCCGATTCGGCAGATTCATGGCCGCGCATTGTACGCGCCCGTCCCGTTTTTACAATCTTTTGCTGGCGCGCCCGAACCAACTGTACAACACCGGCAGCACCACCAACGTCAGCACGGTGTCGCTGATGACGCCGCCGATGACCACCGTTGCCAGCGGGCGCTGCACTTCGCCGCCGACGCCGACATTGATGGCCATCGGAATGAATCCCACCGCGGCGACCAATGCTGTCATCAAGACCGGCCGCAACCGGACATCGCAGCCTTGGCGGATCGCTTCCAACAACGGCATGTCCACGTCGAGTCTTTGCCTGATGAACGTTACCAGCACCAATCCGTTCAGGATCGCCACGCCGCTCAGCGCGACGAACCCGATTCCCGCGCTCACGGTGAACGGCATCTCCCGCAACCACAACGCCAGCACGCCGCCGACTGCGCCGAACGGAATGCCGGTGGCCACGATCCAGACGTCGCGGAACGACCGCAGGCTGAAATAGAGCAATACAAAGATCAACCCCAGCGCCAGCGGCACGACGAACCGGAGCCGGGCGTTGGCACGCTCCATGTTCTCGAACTGGCCGCCCCATTCCATCGTGTAACCCTCCGGTGGTTTCGGCATTTTCGACTTTGCCTCGGCCACGAAGCTGGCGACGTCACGCCCGCGCACGTTGCACTGCACAACAATCCGTCGTTTGCCCCACTCGCGATTGATCGTGGCCGGTCCCTCGGTTTCCACGATGGAAGCGACGCGGTTCAGCGGCAGCACGGGGCCGGTTTCGGTCGGGATGAGCGTGTTGGCGAGCGCGTCCGGATCCGTGCGCTGCCGGTCGGGCAGCCGCACCACCAACGGGAACCGTCGCTGTCCCTCGCGCACGTCGCCCACCTTTTTCGTGCCGACGGCCTCGACGACGTTCAGCACGTTGCGCGTCGGCACGCCGAACCGCGCAATCGCCTCGGAATCCACCCGCACCTGCAACACGGCTTGGCCGGTCAGTTGTTCGACGCTGACCTCGTCCGCGCCACGGATGCCGGCCAACACGCTTTGCACCTCGCCGGCAAGGCGGCGCAACTCCTCCAGATTGTCACCGTAGATTTTGATGCCGATGTCGCTGCGAATCCCGGCGATCAACTCGTTCATCCGCATCTCAATCGGCTGGCTGAAGAACGGCCTCATGCCGGGCACCTGCGCGAGCACGGCGCGCATCTTCCCGGTCAACTCCGCCTGTGTCCGCGCCTTCTTCCATTGGTCGCGCGGTTTCAGCGCGAGGAAAAAATCCGCCAATTCCGTCCCCATCGGGTCGGTGGCGACTTCCGCCGTGCCGAGCCGCGTCCAGATGTGTTCGATCTCGTCCGGAAACTCCGCCATCAGCCGTTTCTCGATCAGATGATTCTGGATCACCGACTCGTCCACGGAAATCCCGGCCAACCGGACCGTTGTCCCCACCATCGCGCCCTCGCCGAGTCGCGGCAGAAATTCGCCGCCGAGCTGCGTTGCCAGGAACGCGCCGCCGGCCACCAGCGCCAGCGCGACGGCCAGCGTCAGCCAGCGGAACCGCAACGCCAGCGTCAGCACCGGCTGATAGATCCAGTGGGCGAACCGGACCAACAACGGCTCGCGTTCCTTGACGGTCCGCGACAAAACCAGGCTCGCCAGCGCCGGCATCAACGTCAGCGACAACACCATCGAACCGGCCAGCGCGAAGATCATCGTCAGCGCCATCGGCCGGAACAGTTTCCCCTCGACTCCTTCCAGCGTCAGCACCGGCAGGAACACGATCATGATGATCAGTTCGCCGAACAACGTCGGCTTGCGGACCTCGACGGCGGCATCGCGAATGGCGTCCATCCACGCTTTGTCGCCGCGCCGACCGGCGTGGCGGACGCAGTTCTCGACCATGATGACCGAGCTGTCCACGATCAACCCGAAATCAATCGCGCCGAGGCTCAGCAGGCTCGCCGCGATGCCGGCCTGCAACATGAAGTTGGCGGCAAACAACATCGAAAGCGGAATCGCCGCCGCTACGATCAGCCCCGCCCGCAGGTTGCCGAGGAACGCGAACAGCACGGCGATCACCAACAGCGCGCCGGCCAGCAGATTCTCGCGGACGGTGCGAATGACTTTCTCGACCAACTCGGTGCGGTCGTACATCACTTCGAGCTTCACGTCTTCGGGTAACGATTTCTGGACGCCGGCCAGCTTGTCTTTCAACGCGTGCGTCACCACCGCGCTGTTCTCTCCCATCAACATGAACCCCAGCCCCAGCACCACTTCGCCCTTGCCGTCCGCCGTGGTCGCGCCCCGTCGAATCTCGTGGTCAATCTTGACCGTGGCCACGTCGCGCACGCGCAGGGGAACGCCGTCGATGGCTGCGATGACAATATTCCCAAGCTGCTCGGTGTTGGTTGCCAGCCCGATGCCCTGCACCAGCAATGCTTCGCCGCTGCGCGCGATCTGGCCGCCGCCGACGTTCTGGTTGTTGGCCTGCAGCGCCTCGATGAGCTGCTCGAAGGTGAACTGGTGTTTGATCAGCAGGTCCGTGTCCACGACCACGTGATATTGTTTTTCTTGGCCGCCCCACGAATTCACCTCGGCCACGCCGGGCACCTTGCGCAATTCGGGTTTCACCACCCAGTCGTGAATCTCGCGCAGTTCCGTCAATGTCCGATTCGGATTGTCCGAACGCACGATGTAGTGGAACACTTCACCCAGCCCGGTCGCAATCGGGCCGAGCGTGGGCCGCCCGATTCCTTCGGGCAACTCGACTTCCTGGAGCCGTTCCATGATCAGTTGCCGGGCCGTCAGGATCGGCGTCTTGTCGCCAAAGGTTGCGACCACCTGTGACAGGCCGAACTTCGAGATCGAACGGACGTTGATCAGCCCCGGCAATCCGCCGACCGCCAACTCGACCGGCACGGTGATCTGCGCCTCGATCTCCTCCGGGCTGAGCGCGGGCGCAACGGTGTTGATCTGCACCTGCACCGGCGTCGTGTCCGGAAAGGCGTCAATCGGCAGCACCGTCAGCGTTCGCGCGCCGATGATCACCAGCGCGACAGCCAGCAGGCAGACGAGCAGCCGGTTGCGAAGCGAAAAATCAATGATGTAGTTCAGCATGGCGGCCTCTCAATCATCCGCACAGCCCGCGCCGAGCCGCGACATCAACAGTTGCGATTTCAACGCAAAGCTGCGCGCGACCACGACGACTTCTTCCGGCTTCAGTCCATCGAGCACTTCGAGCGAACCATTGTGTCTCGCGCCCAGACGAACGGCGCGCGCCTCGAACAGGTCGTCGGCCAGTTTCACGAACACCAGCGGGTTGCCCCCGAGCTTCTGCAAGGCGTCGGGCGGCAGCAACATCGCTTGGCTGGCCTGCCGCGTCAGGATGCGGGCGCGCGCAAACATCTTGTCGCGCAGCAATCCGTCCGGGTTCGCCAACTCGGCGCGCGCCAGCGCCAGTCGTGTGCGCTCGTTCACCTGTGCGGCGATCCAGGTCAGCTTGCCCGTGAACGACCTGCCCGGCAACGCGTCCACCGTCAGTTCCACTGTCTGGCCGGCCTGCACGCGGGACAGTTGCGCTTCGGGAATGTTGAGCATCGCCCACATCGTCGAACGGTCCACCTGCGTGAACAGCGCCTTGCCGGCCTCGACCTGTGCGCCGCGCACAGCGTTGCGTTCGATGATCTCGCCGTCAAACAACGCGCGGATCTCAAGATAGACCGGCTCGTCGTCACGGCTGCCCATCACGTCAATAGCCGCCTCGCTGAATCCGTACGTCCGCGCCTGCTGGCAGGCCGCCCGGTGCGCTGCCTCGGCTTCCTGCAAATCTTTTGCCGGCGCGATGCCGTCAGTGCGCAGTTTGCGTTCGCGCTCCAACGTCTGGTGCGACAACACGGCCTTCGCCACCGTCTCGGCGATGGCTGCCGACCAGAGCCGCGCGACGACCTGGCCTTCCTTCACTTGCGCGCCGAGATCGGCCTCGACGTTCTGGATGATGCCGCCCACGGGCGCAACGAGCTGGGCGAGCTTGTTTTGGTTGAACGCGAGTTCGGCGTGACACTCGATGCTCTCCGTCGCCGTTCCAACCGACGGTTGCGCCGTCTCGACCCCCACGATCTTCGCGGATTCCGCCGACGGCAATCGCACGGCCAATCCCTCGCCCGGTTTCAACCTGGCAATCTTTTCGGGATTGCAGATGCCGCATTGCTCCTCTGGCACCCCGTGTTCGCCGCACATGCCCGGCTTGGCGTTGCCGTGCGAACAACCGTGATGATCATGCCCGTCGTGTTCGTTTTTTGTCGTTTTGCCGCACCCGGCGCACAGCGCCGCCGCCAACAGAAATGTTCCAATTCGTTTCATGTCATTGCTCCTTGCTGAGATTGCCCGCCAACGCTTCGAGGTCGGCAAGGGCAAGATTGAGTTCGAGAAGTTTGTCCCAATACGCCAGCCGCACCTCGGCAGCGGTGCGTTGCGTGTCCACCACATCGAGAAAACCGAACTTGCCGGCGGCATATCCTGCCTGTGCCAGTTTCAGCGCCTCCTCCGCGCGCGGCAGGATTCGTGAACGATACGCTTCCACCTGGTCACCGGCGGCGCGCAAACGGGCAGCCGCCTGTTTCAGTTCGCCCAACAGTTGTTGTTCGATGGCGGTCACCTCGTGGCGGGCTGCGGCGGCCAATGCGCGCGTCTCGCGTTTCCGTCCCTGGGCGCGGTCAAACAACGGCAGCGGCAACGACACGCGGAATTCCATCACGGTTTCCCGTTCCGCAAAATCGCGGCCCCCGGCCATCCCCAGCGTCACATCAGGTAGCGGGTCAAGTTTCGCCCGCTTCCATTCGAGTTCCGCCCGTTCCCGCGCGGCTGCCGTTCCGCGCAACGACGGATGTTGCGCCAGCATTCTCGCGCCGACTGCTTCCTCGTCCACGATCGGCGCCTGTGCCCGCAGTTCACCGGCGAGCGCGCCCACTGGTTCGCGTGGACGCCCCATTGCCGCAGCCAACGATAAGCGGGCTTCGGCCAGTTCGCGCTGCGCGGCCGTCAGTTCGACGCCGGCGCGCTCCTGTTCGATTTCCGCCCGCAACCGCTCCTGTTCCCCCACGGCCCCGGCGGCGATCCGTTGACGGGCGATTCGCACAAGCGAACGGTTCAGCGCGACCAGTTCGCCGGCGACGCCGGCCTTCTTCTGCGCCGCCAACGCGCGACAAAACGCGGACTGCACGGCGCGCACCACTTCGCGCTCGCGAACCAGGTACTCCAGTTCCGCCGCGCTGATTTCCTTGCGCCCAATCTCAGCGTCCAACCCTTTCTTGCCGGGGAACGGAACAGTTTGCGAAATGCCAATCAAGTTTTGTGCGCTGGCAATCCCGCCACGGTTGGGCGGGAAGTCCTCGGAGAAGAGTTCCAGTTCCGGGTTCGGCCAGAGTCGCGCCTGCTCCGCGCGGCCTCCGGCGGCTTCGATGCGCTGGCGCGCCGCGGCGAGCGCGGGATGGTTTGTGCGCGCCTGCGCGACAGCTTCCTCCAGCGTCAACGCCGTTGCCGCAGTAGTGACCGACAATAGAATAATTCCAAAAAACAATTGCATAGTTCTTCTCCGGTTTGAATTTGTGAAACGACACACCATCCCCGTCGCAAGACAGGGAGACCGACTCAGGAGAGACTACGCTCGTGGAGGTTGGAAGATGGAATTGTCCACCAATAGCAGTTTCAAAGGTGGCTCTATCAGGAAACAAAAAACCGTCACATTTGAAATGGGAACAACGGCAGCCGATGGCAGAAAAACGCCATGACAGACACAATGCAATCCGCAATGGTCGGTGCCTGCCATTGCTCCATCACAATGGCAGTCGTCCTCGATGGACGACAGGCAACACAACACCAACGCCGTGGCAAACATTGCCATCACAAGCGCCGCAAAAAGCCGTTGGTTCCGTCGAATCATCGCGGCCAGAACCTAACAGAAGCCACACTCCCGTCAAGGTGTCATTTGCCGGGCTTGCCGAAATGCCACCGAGTGTCTGGCTCACTCTGCTGTGGCGAAGGCATTGGCAACGAAGCAAACTGCGGGGCGAAGCTAGGATTCGAAGACACAAGCAAGCGCCACAGCAAACAGGAAGCGCGATGAGTTCATGAACTGGTGAAAGACAAATGCTGAAAATCCCCTGCGTTGTCACTATAATGTCGTCGCGGGTAAGTGTGAACATCATGACAATTGCAATGATTGGAATAATCTTGTCGGTGGCCGGCGCCGTTGCGATGGAGTTCGATGAGAAGGCGGGGATGACGTTGTTTGCGTTCGACAACGTGGCGATTCCGTTTTCACAGAATCTACGGCTGGAGATGCGATCACCCGCGCGGCACCCGGCCAATCCCGTGGTGAAACGCGGCAAGCCGGGGACGACGGACGCCTGCGGAGTGCAGTTCTACGGCTCGGTGATTCGCGAGGGCGGCAAGTTCCGGATGTGGTATGTCGCGTTCGACGATGACACCGCAAACAAGGTGGCGTCGTCGCGCTGGCGCGCAGCGTACGCGGAGAGCAACGATGGGTTGCACTGGGTCAAGCCGGAGCTTGGTCTCGTGTCGTATCGCGGGAACAAGAACAACAACCTCCTCCTGACTGATCCTGCCCCGCTGGGGTTTGTGAATCTGAAAGTGCTCCTCGATCCGGACGATCCGGCCCCGGATCGCCGGTATAAGATTTCGACACACGTCTATTTCCGTCACAACACACGTCTTGGCACGTTGGCGCCGTTTGCGAGCGCGGACGGGCTGCGATGGAAATCGCTTGTGCCAGCCACGACGGTGAAAGCGGAGTTCCGAAAGGAAGATCTTGTGCTCCCTGCCGTTCACTTCGAGCCGTGCGGTGGTTTGTATCAATGGGACGGCATGTATTACATCTGCGGCCAGAATGCCATGAACGCTGTGCGACCGTATCAAGGCCGCGTGACTCGGATGTATCGGTCGCCGGATTTTATCAACTGGTCGCAGACGAGCAGTATCGGTTTTATTCGCGAAGCACAACACACGCCGCTCGGTCCCGGCAGGAGCCTCGAAAGCGAGCAGACACACGAAGGCATCAGCGTCTGGAATCGCGGCAATGTGCTGCTCGGTATCTATGGCCGGTGGCACGGCGGCGCGGAGTGGAAGGACGTGACGATTGATCTCGGTTTCGTCGTCAGCAACGATGGCCTGAACTTCCGCGAGCCGGCGCATGAGTGGACGTTCCTCAAGCGCGGCGAAGACGGCGCGTGGGATCAGGGCGGCCTATTGCAAGGGCAGGGATTCGAGAACATCGGTGACGAGACGTTCATCTACTACGGCGCGTGGGATCCGCGGGAGCATAAAAAGACGCCTGAACGCGGCGGCGTCGGCATCGCCGTGCTTCCGCGTGATCGCTTCGGCGATTTGGTGGTCGAGGAAGCGGGGAAGGGGAGTGGCGATTACCAGATGCCGGTCATCCAGAGCGAGTTCATCACGGCACCGGTTCCGATCAAGACCGGCGTCGCTCACCGGTTTTATCTGAATGCCGACGGACTGGGTGCGCAGGCAGGTTTGAAGATCGAGTTGCTGGACAATTGCGAGCGTCCCTTGCCGGGATTTTCGACAGTCGTTCGCCAAAGCGGTTTTCACACGCCGATTGTGTGGAACGGCAAAACCGCCATCGCCGGTTTGCCGGAACGGATTCGCGTAAAAGTGACCTTCGAGGGCGAACAGAACACGAAGATTCGATTCAGCGCTCTCTACGTGCAGCCTGATACGAAATGAAGTCTTTGTTTCTCAGTGTTGTCGTTGTTACTTGCTGCGCTGGCGCTGATCTGCCTACGCGGAAATTGCGATGTCGCGGAAATTGCGGAAATTGCGATTGCCTTGGACTCCCCGACAGGCGTAAGCTCTGCGCCAATGTAGGAGATTTGCGAACTGCTGAAACGATAGTATAAAACCTAATTCGCGCGGCTTCGGCGGCTGTCCATGAAAAGATTACGTCTCTACCTCGATACCTCGGTGATCAACTTTCTCCACGCGGACGACGCGCCGGAGAAGCGGGAGGCGACGGTGAAGTTCTTCGAGCAAGTGGTGCAGGGATCGGAATCGGTGTTTGTGTCACAACTGGTGCTGCGGGAGATCGAGCGGACGCCAGACCCCGCACGACGAGCGATGCTGTTGAAGGCGATTCGGGAGAATCGGCTGGGGTTTCTGCCGGTGGAGCCGGTGACGGAAGTGCGCGAGTTGGCCAAGGCGTATTTGCAGGCGGGAATCATCCCGGCGAGGGCGGAAGATGACGCAGTACATGTGGCCATTGCGACGGTAAATGAGGTGGACGTGTTGGTGAGTTGGAATTTCAAGCACTTGGCGAACGTGCATCGGGAACGGCGAATCGCTGTGGTGAACGAAAGTTTGGGCTATGTTTATCCGTTGCGGATCACGAGTCCGCTGGAGGTGATGAATTATGGCTGAGATCAAAGAATCAAGAGCGTTGCTCGAAGTGCGCGAATGGAAGGCCGCAGTGTGGCAGGAGGTGGCGCATCTGCCGTTGGATGAAGCCATCAGCAAACTGTTGGCGGATTCCGCCAAGACCGCCAAGCGACTTGGGTTCCACATTCCCAAGCGGCAGGGCAAGCCGGCGTCGCTGGTTGCTGAGGCACCGGCCAAATACACGGCGAAACGGAAACGGCGGTGACCACGGATGGCACGGAATGACACGGATGAAAATGGCCGCAAGAGAACGCACAGAACGCAAAGGTAGGGATTTACCCGCCTCTGGCGGGCTGACGCCGTCCCGTCCGCAGCCGCTTTTCTTTGTGTCTTTTGCGCCTTTTTGCGGCTAAAAACAACCAAGACAACGAATGAGGAACTGAACTAAACCAAAACTGATTGCGCGGCTTCAGCTGCTGGCCATGAAAAGACTACGCCTCTATCTTGATACCTCGGTGATCAACTTCTTGTTCGCGGACGACGCGCCGGAGAAGCGTGACATCACACGAAGGTTCTTTACTGAGTGCGTGCAGTTCAAGGTGTACGACGTTTTTATTTCCTCGCTGGTAGTGGACGAGATCAATCGCACCCGTGATGAGGAGCGGCGTGGACAGCTTTTGGCGGCCATCCGTCAGCACTGTTTGTCGGATCTGCCCTTGAAGCCGTGGACGGAAATTGAGCAACTGGCAGCGGAGTATTGCCGTCTCAAGATTGTTCCACCACGCAAGGAAGACGATGCCTTGCATGTGGCGATTGCCACCGTGCATCAGGTGGATGTTGTGCTGTCGTGGAACTTTGACCATCTCGCCAACGTCAACAAAGAACGTCAGTTTCTGGTGGCCAACGAATCGCTGGGGTATTTTTACCCGTTGCGGATCGTGACACCAATGGAGGTCATGGGTTATGAGCGTCCCCATTAAGGTATCCAAGGCACTGGAGGAAGTCTGGCAGTGGAAAGAGGAAGCGTGGCAGGAAGTGGCGCACCTTCCATTGCGGCAGGCATTGCGCAAACGGATGGAGATCGCGGAGCGCACCGCGCGCGAACTCGGCTTTGAACCCGTCCGCAGCGTCCATCCTATCGCCAAAGTCGCCGAGGTACCGGGGAAATACAGGACAAAACGGAAACGGACGTGATGGCCGCAAGAGAACGCAGAGAACGCAAAGGTAGGGACGGCTGGCCCAGCCGTCCGCGATGTGTTTTGTGTCCTTTGCGCTCTTTTGCGGCTAACAACAACCAAGACAACAAATGAGGAACTGAACTGACAACATGGGCAAGGTTCGGCGAGGTAGATACATTATCAAGTGGTTCATTGGCGATCATCCGCCGCGCCATGTCCATATCGAAACGACAAGCGGGAAGCTGGTGGGCCGGTTGAATCTGGAGACATTGACCGGGATCGAAGGTTGGCAACCGAGCAAAGAACTGCTACAAGTGATTGTCGAGTTAAAGAAAGAAGGCCGATTGTGAGAACAATCAATCAACTCAAAGTGCCATTTGGCGCCGCGAAGATGGTACGCGTGACCGGCGCGAAGTATCTTGCGTGGGAAGACGCCTTCGAGGTGGATTTTGAAGATGGCTTGAGTTTCCTCGAACCGCATCACACGATTCGCAAGGCCAATCACATTTCCCCCAAAGCGATACCGGTTCGCGTTGATCTCGACGAAGAACCGTCCATCGGATTTTTTGTTCACTATGACACCGGCGAAACAGCAGAGGTGTCATGGTCATTTGTCCGCGAACTGCCGCCGCAGCAACCGCGCAGAGTCGCCGAAGCACCGGCCAAATACACGGCGAAACGGAAACGGCGGTGACCACGGATGGCACGGAATGACACGGATGAAAATGGCCGCAAGAGAACGCACAGAACGCAAAGGTAGGGACGCCACGCCGTGGCGTCCGAAGGGGGAACGGGATGCGGCGCGGACGGCGTCCGCGCCCTACCACGGCGATGACGTGGCGGAAGTTGGTAGGGACGCGACGCCGTCGCGTCCGTTGCAGAAAGGAGCATGATATGAGGAAATGCCGAATGTGGATTGCAGCCCTCGTCATGGGGGCGATGATTCCGGCTGGGACGCTGGCGGCGGACCCGGTCGTGTCTAATGTCCGGGCCGCGCAGCGGTCGGGGACGAAGTTGGTGGATATTTGGTATGACCTGTCCCACGCGCAGAGCAAGACCTGCACGGTCACGGTGGCGGTCTCGACGAATAATGGGGCGACGTTCGATCTGCCGGCGGGGAGTTTTTCGGGGAACGGGTTCGGGGCGGGGATTGCACCGGGGAGCAACCGCCAGATCGTCTGGAACGCGGGGGCGGATTGGAATGGGCAGTTCTCGTCGCAGGTGCGGTTTCGGATCACGGCGGATGATGTGACGGGAAGCATGGCGCTGATCCCGGCGGGCAGCTTTGCGATGGGCGATACCTTCACGGAAGGCAGCAGCTTCGAGCGGCCGGTGCATACGGTGTATGTGAGCGCGTTTTATATGGACCGGTATGAGGTGAGCCGGACGTTGTGGGAC
>Ga0194125_10003394_pt1 | contig 25700 bp, 22 predicted proteins | sample TA2KigC250mmetaG_FD_148626 | JGI IMG/M metagenome (GOLD analysis project Ga0194125, IMG submission 148626) | Freshwater microbial communities from Lake Tanganyika, Tanzania - TA2015034 Kigoma Deep Cast 250m | ecosystem: Environmental > Aquatic > Freshwater > Lake | place: Tanzania: Lake... | reverse complement strand
GAGGAAGCAAAAAGAAGAAGAGGAGGAGGGAGTTCTAAATAAGAAATTCTGCAACGTTGATATTATATTCGTTTGGATCAAGTGTCTTCACAATCGTCCATTTAAATTCTCCAGTGGCTTCATCCTTTTCCGTGAGGTCTACCACCTCCCCTCTCTGATATTCACCCTCACTGTAATAGATAAGGTTGACCTTTGGCCGATCGATCAAATCGATCTCCTCCTGGATCTGAATGACGATCCCCATTTCATTCGTATTTAATAAAACAAGGGTGCCGAGTGGAAAGATTCCGATCATGTTGATAAATACTTTTACCAGGCCAGGATCGAATTCTTTTCCTCTTCCTTCGAGTATCATCCCCAAGATCTTCTCAGAGACATAAGGGAAACGATTATATACCCTCGGTCTACTCAAGGCATCATAAAAATCAGCCAGGGTAATGATTTTTCCAAATAGGGTGAGCATCTTCTTTCGTGTTAGTCTGGGGTAACCGGATAGATCGTATTTGAGATGGTGCTCAAAGGCACCGTCAATCATTCGGGTTGAAAGCTCTCCCCATTCTTTCATCCTCATAATGATCTCTGCCCCGATGACCGGATGGTATCGTATGATCGCCCATTCCTCTGGAGATAATTTTCCAATCTTATTGAGGATATCTTTAGGGATCCTCGTCTTGCCGAGGTCATGAAACAGGGCGGACAGGCCGAGATGGGAGAGATATTTTTTAGGGATTCCGATCCTCTGACCAATGGCGATGGCGTAGATGGCAACATTGACACAATGGTTAAAAGTGTAATCATCATAATTCTTAATGTTGGCCAATCCCAGCAGAGACGAATCATCTAAGATGATGTTATTTATCGCATTTTGTATGAGGCGTTTGGCCTTCCGGATATTGACCAAATTTTTACTCTTAACGCTATCAACCACCTCCTTAATTAAACCGATGCTCTTAAAATAGACCTCTTTTGAATATCTTTTCTTATCCTCAGAATCGAAATAGATCTCTTCATCTTTGAAAAACTCCAATTTGTTCACATTCATATATTCGATATTCTGATATTCTAACTGCTTCCTAACAAAGAGATAATTGCTCTCATTATTCACTTCAAGTCCAGAGAGAAGATAAGCGAAATCTTTGAGGTGTTCACCATTCACCTGTGCTGTAAACTCCAGCTCCCCGAGACATCGTTTTCTCATTTCATTCAAAAAGCCCCTAAAAATTGGAAAATTATCGGGTCTCACCTGGATCTTTATATTGTTTATAAAGAAATTGTCCCGAACAATCTTAAGGGCAAGACGCTTATCTGATTTGAATACGTTGTCGATGGGCTCGAGACATTCCTGAGTATATTGATCAATGACTACATTCTTACGGTCATAGATGGTCGTTCCCTTAAGCAGTCGGTAGAACCTGACGATAAATTCTGTCCCCTGTGTGCTCAAGATCCGTTCATCACTGAGGGTAGTCTTTTTCTCCGTTATCAATCTAATGACTCCTTAGAGACTTTTCCTTTCGATGCCTGCAAACAAGCACTCCGAATGGATTCGTCCTTAGAAAGCTTCCCTTTCTCCAAGATGACTTTGGCTTCTGAAGTTCCAATCATGGCCAGAGCATTGGCTGCCCCCATACGAATCTCATATGTGCTTCCCCGGCCGAACCAACCCTTTCGTTCCAAAAGTTGCTGGAGGGCAGGGATGGCTTCGTTAGAGCCAACCATCCCGATTGCATCAAAAAAGGCCTTGATCTCTGCTCGATCCCTTTTCTTAAAATCCTTTGATTGGACAGCCCCCAGAAGGGCAGACAAACCTGCGGTCTTCCCTACCTTCCCAAGATTGATAGCAGCTACTGCCCGAATACGAATATCTCCATCAGTAAGGGCTCTCACCAACAACGAAATGGCTTTGGGACTGCCGATCAATCCCAATGCTTGGATGGCTTCCCTCCTCACTCGAGCGTCTTCATGATTGAATGACTTCTGGATATAAGGAATGGATTGTTCTTTTCCAATCCGACCCAGGATATAGGTGATATTTCGGACGAGATACCATCGTGGATCATCGAGGAAAGGAGTGAATAATTCAATGGCATCCTTTCCGATTTTGGAGAGGGCATCTAAGACCACTCTCCTCGTCTTTAAATTTTTAAGTTCGGCCAACAGCTTGATCATTGGCTTGATCGAATTCTGCTGAAGGAGAACCAAATAACTGCTGAGATCTTCCAGACTGACCCCTTCTTCCTTCTCCAAGAACTTCCCGATAATGTCAATCCTCTGCTCCTCACCAGCATCCAAGATTAACTTCTGAATGATCTCTTTCTGCCAATCCTTCAGCTCATAATTTTTAAGGAAAATATAAGCCCTTTTCAGCAGATCGCTCGCCCTCTGAAAATCACCTAAGGGTAAAAGGGAGTCCAATATTTTGAGGATGATATTGACGGTATCTTGATAGGGCTCACGGATCTTTTCCAGAGCCAAGATTTCGAAAAGGATGTCGATGACATTATATGTAAAGGCTGGAGCGATCTCTGATTCAACCTCATTTCGCAATCTCTCCACTTCTTTATCGGTTAGGAGGTATACAGTTCGATCTAAAAAAGACGATGTGAAGTCTCCGTTCCCCCACCTTAACCCTCCCTCCGTGTCATCTCCAATACCCACATCGACTTGGTGACCAGGGGCTTCAAAGACTAAATTTGACCTAAATTGTATAACATCCTCGGGGATGATAACCGGCTTATCCTGTAAAAATTCATCGGTGGCTACATAGATGTGATTGAAATCCTTCTCCCATAATAAAGTGACCAGATCATCCTCCAACTCGTTAATATTCTCGCCCTGTTTAATCACGTCGAGGAATCCCTGAATCTCCCACTCCTCCAATCCATTGGCGAACCTGATCTTCCTTATCCCATCTTTGTAAAAGAGGAAGGCCAAACTAATATTTATATCCCTATTTTCGTACATGACCTTGCCCTTAAAAGAGAGCTCGTATTCTCCAACCTCAAAAACGAAGAAAGGGTATTTATTTAAAAAAAACTGGAATTTTTTGACCAATTGGTCTCGAAACCCTTTAACGATGGGGTTATCAGGGGGATAAAACCGGACCGCTTTAATCGCCTTGATCAAGGAAGAGATCAAATCCCTTGCCAAAAGAAGTTCTTCGTCTATCTCGATCCCCTCGATCAAAGGCATCTCCTCACCCAGATCGAGAGCTTTTTTCTCTCCTAACACCTCATCCCCTTTCATTTATCTTTTAAAACTATATTGTTTTTAAGACTTTAGCACTTTTAAAAATGCTTAATAAAAATCCCTCCCCACCTCCCCTGCCTACCGGCAGGCTTTTCCAAAGGGAGGAGAAATACTTCCCCCTTTGAAAAAGTCGAGAAGACCCGACCACGGGGGGGATTGAGGGGGATTTGGGATTATATAATATCTTGTTCAGACCTTTTTTTCAAAAAATAAAATGTTAATATTATTTTTATTGTTTTTAACACAATTTGTCAATATTTTTTTTACTTGACATCCACTTGAGTAATCCATAAAGAAATGATAAATTTTTAACTGTAGTTTAGCAAATTTTATTATTCCTATATTGAGCGATTCTGTGCTTAAAGTAAGCCCAGTTTGTCATTCCCGCGAAGGCGGGAATCCAGACTTGTCCCTGCGGAAGCAGGGAACTATACAAAGGAACTGGATTCCCGTCGTTGCGACTCGAAACCGAGTTTTCACGGGAAACCCTGGATTCCTGTTTTCACAGGAATGACATACCATTATTTCACCTATTAGGTGATATTTTTGATGCAGGTAACCGTTTGTTTTCAATGTATTGCATGGATTTTATATAAAAATCGCTCAATTTTGGTATTTTTTAAATTGGCATGCCGAAATGCTTATGAAACTTTTTTCTTTTATTTCAATGTGTTATAAATTTTTATTAAAAAAATAAAAAGCTTTTGAAAGCATGAATTCAAATTCCAATCCAGCACGTGTGACCTTATTCATCGTCTCCACCCCCATTGGGAACCTTGAAGATATCACATTGAGGGCACTCCGAATATTAAGAGAGGTGGACCTAATTGCGGCAGAAGATACTCGACGCACTGGCCTCCTCCTCAAGCACTTTAACATCCAGACTCCCCTTACCAGCTATTTCGAAGGAAATGAATTTAAGAAGAGGGAATTCATCCTCTCGAGATTGAAGGAAGGCAAACGGATAGCTCTGGTCTCAGATTCAGGAACACCTGGTATTTCCGATCCAGGGTATCGCCTTATTCAACTGGCAATTGAAAACGAGATCCCTGTGATTCCCATTCCTGGCCCCTCTGCTGTGATTGCCGCCCTGAGTGTAGCCGGTCTTCCAACCGACGCCTTTCTATTTAAAGGTTTCTTACCCCATAAGTCGAAAAAGAAGAGAGATCAACTTCAGGAATTAAAAGAAATAAAGGAGACCCTCATCTTTTATGAATCCCCTCATCGCCTTCCTCAAACCCTAAAGGATATCTTCGAAATCCTCGGTGATAGAGAAATGGTTCTGACTCGAGAATTAACCAAGATTTATGAGGAGGTATTAAGAGGAAAAGTGAGTGAAATCCAAGCTCAGATTGGAGAGCGGAAGTTAAAGGGAGAAATTACTCTGGTCATCGCTGGAAAAACACGCAAAAAAAAGAATGATAAGGAGATGAGGTGATTGGGGGATGAGGTGTTCGTCTCTCGTCTCCCCATCTCATTATCTCCCCACCTCCTTATCCTTCTTTCGGGTAGAGGAGCGGCTCTGATAGTCGATGGTGAAATTGAACTGTGGAAAACGCCGGGGAATACGCATTAAGTTAAACACCATCACCCCAATTGACAATCTATCCAGCCATGAAGACAGGGGCCAACCAAAATGGACCGTAATTTTTTGTTGGGGCATCTCATATTCTATTAATTTTAAGAGAGAGGTAAGGTGATGAATCAGACCTTGCTTGCCTAAGGTAAAGCGGAAGTGGTTATGGGCTAACTTAGTTGGAATACCTTTCCGTGGAGAAAAAAAGGTGACGTAAACTTCATTTTCCTTGGGGCTTACCATGCTAAAGGTTTCTTCGCGTGGCCGATAAAAGAAGATATGGATCTCGGGATTAGAAGATTGGGCCAGATAAAGTATCATTGACATTTCGCTATCAGTCTTCTCGATCTCCTTGATCTCAGGACCCCTCCTATGAGCAACTAAAAAACCCCCTATCAATACAATACTTGTGACCGTGGCCCACATCATCGTGCCATGGGGTTTCATAGAGGCAAGAAAGATGAAACAACTCATAAAGATAATCCATATCAATAAGGTGATAGAGCGGCTGGTATGGAATTGGACAACCTCTTTCGTCCCCATGAAATAACGGTAGATCAGAAGGGATAACATATTGATACAAAAACTGGCAATCAGTCCCAACGCATACATGTCCGCAAGGATCATCTGGCTTCCCTGAGTAATCAATATGATCACAGAGAAGAAAATGGCATTGAAGAGATGGATTCTGTAAAGAGATTGTCTGCGATTGGTTGCAATGAACCAATGGAAGCCATAGCGTTCTGCAACCCGCTCCATCAACTCACTTGAGGCCACGAAGGCAGTATTGATGGCCATGATCAGGGTGAAACTGGCCAATCCTGCCACGGCAATCCCAAAAGGGATACCGTTTAACAGGGTGGCGTAGTGAGTGATCAGATCGCCTTCATGACGTGCGAAATCAATGGGGGCTGATAAGGCGAGTGTTGCCACTAAAGGGGTCACGAGGCCAACAGTGAGGGCAAGGAAAATATATGCCTTGCCAATTTCCTTCCAAGTGCGTACCAATCCGGCAGTCTGGAGGACAGATTCCACCCCAGAGTAGGCCAAGATGCAACTCGCTGTAGAGGCAATAAAAACTCCATAACCCTGGAATAACGAGCCTGTTTGCAGCCGGTTGGCTGCATGGTTATAGCCCGCTTTTAGCCTGATGAGGGACTCTTGATCGAAGGACAGTATTCCGGAGGCAATTAGATTGAAAAATATAAAAGCAGCAAAGATAAAAATTGAGAAGGTGAAACGAGCATTTTCCCGAATGCCGAGAATATTGAGTCCAGCAATCGCCCAGATGATCAGGAGTACGACGATCATTTTATAGGAATGTGGCATAAGAAAAAAAGAGGTGGCATTTTCCACAGCACTCACTGCTGAAATACAAGCAGTCAGAACATAATCCACCATGATGGAGGCGACTGCAATAAAGGAAACCGTTGGGCCTAAAACGAGATAGGAGAAGGAGTAAACACCTCCCCCATAGATCCCATGATTCTCTAAAATTTCGGCGATCTCCACCAGGCGAGTAGTCATATAATGAATAAAGAAGGCAGTGAAGGTGATGAATAAAATGGCGCTTGGGCCAATAAAACGAAAGGCTTCAGCGGGGGCATAGAATACCGAGGTAAGCTCATCCATCAGAGTAATGATGGCTATTGCCAACCAGGTAAGCCAGACCTTTCCGCCTTGAAAATAAGTGAGCAGGGCTTTCTTTCGCAGCAAAGAAAGAAAAAGACCGACTAAGACCAAATTAACAATTAATAGAATACCCGCCTTCATCTAATCTCTAACTTTATCTCCATTTAATTCATTTTCCATTTTTATATCAGTAGAGGAATTTTAAATCAAGTTTTATGAAAGACATATTACCCTAATCATGTGAAATATGAATGAGATAATGTGAGGATAGTCTAAAAAAGTGTCGGGGGGAAATGTTTAGATGGGGTGAATTTTTTCTATTTGATTTTTTGGACGTCCTCTTCTTTCCCAATCACCACTAAGACATCACTGTCCTTGATGACAAAATCGGCCCGTGGGACCATTTGAATTCGGTCAGGAAGAACCTCCCTCACAGCAATCACTTCCACATGATATCGGCTCCTCAGATGGAGCTCTCCAATCGTTTTTCCAAAAAAACCGGATGGAGGAGCCAATTCACAGATGGTATAGTCTTCAGAAAGGGGAATATAATCGAGAACATTCGGGGAAATCAGACCCTTGGCCACCTTATCTGCCATCTCCCTTTCCGGGATAATGACCTCTGTCGCTCCCACCTTTTCTAAGACTCGCTTATGATCCTCATTGGGGGCCTTCACAATGATACGTTTTACTTTCATCTCTTTGAGATGAAGGGTGATTAATGTACTCGCAGCCAAATCCTCGCCGAATGAAATGATCACCACATCATCTTCCTGAATTCCAATGGATTCTAATACCTCTTTATCCGTTCCATCGGCAAGGATCGCTTTTGTAGAGAAATCTTTTATCTTCTGAATCATCTCTTTGTCCTTGTCGACAGCAACGACCTCAATCCCATTTTCATAGAGGTCTTTTGCAATATTAAAACCAAAAATCCCCAACCCAATCACAATGACCCTCTTCATTCAATTCCCTCCTTGCCCTGAACCTCATATGGTTCAGGGCTTATCCCACCATGACCCCTTCTTCTGCATAAATGACCCCTCTCCCTGTAGTTCTGGAAAGAGAGAAGGCTAAGGTCAGAGGTCCAACCCTTCCCACAAACATCATCAAAATGATGGCCAGCTTCTGAATGTCGCTCATTTTTGGGGTAATCCCCATGGACAACCCCACTGTCCCAAAGGCAGAGACTGTTTCAAATAGATACTCCACAAATAAATGGCGGCTTTCTATGGGGGTGAGGTTTCCTCCTCCTGTTATTAATAAGATTGAAGTAATAATTGACACGGAAAAAGCCGAAGCAAAGATGATGGAAATAGTACGGGTTATGATTTCTTTGGGGATGGTTCGATTAAAGAGACTCACTTCCTCATTCCCTTTCATGCGGTTCCAGATCATTAAGAAGAGAAGGGCCGCACTCGTCGTTTTAACCCCTCCTCCGGTTGAACCAGGGGAGGCTCCGATGAACATGAGGACGATAAGTAGCAAAATCGTGGCATTGGTCAGAAGTCCAATATCTACCGTATTGAATCCACAGGTCCGAGGCGTTACAGATTGGAAAAAAGAGGCTAAAATTTTATTTTGGAAAGGGACCTCTTTAATAATATGACTCCGTTCAAAGAGATAAAATAAAATAGCCCCAGAAAGGATGAGAATAAACGTGGCAATAAGAACGATCCTGCTATGGATGGAAAGTTTTTTCTGAATCCCTTTCAGTTTGGAAAAGACTTCGTATTGGACAATGAAACCAATCCCCCCAATAACCAGCAATCCCATGATGGTTAAATTGATGATCAGATCTCCTTGATAAGCTATTAGACTGTCTGAAAAGAGAGAATACCCACAATTATTAAATGCAGAAATAGCATGATAGACGGCCTGGTAAAGGGCTCTCCCTATCGAAAAATTTTGGGCAAAGCGGATGAAGAGGAACAAAGTACCAAGGGATTCAAAAAAGAAAGTGAACCAGAGCACCGATTTCAGAATGGCGAAGAAATTTCTCGTCGGGGTATGGAGAAATGTCGATTGAACAATTTCCCTGCCTTTAAAAGAAATCCCTCGGCCCATCAAAACAAAAAATAATGTGGAAAAGGTGATGATACCGAGTCCTCCAATCTGAAAGAGGAAGATGGTAAGTACCTGCCCTAAAATGGAAAGATCTTTACCGATATCAATGACAACCAGTCCTGTGACGCACACAGCAGATGTGGCAGTGAAGAGGGCATCTACAAATCGGAGAGTCCCCTTTGTGGTTGAAAATGAAAAACTAAGGAGAATGGCCCCTGTGATGATAACTCCTGCAAAACTTAGGATAAAAATTCTTGGAGGGGTGAGATGCCTCGAAAAGAAGTTCTTAATCCTAACACCAATCTTCATCTTCGATACTTCGGATGTTCTATATTAATAAATACAATATCAGATAAAGTGAAAAAAACAAAAGAATCAGGAGCAAAGAGGCGCCTAAGGTTAATTTTGGAAGCTCCCCAGGGTATCTCCTTCTCTCCTCCTCTAAACTTTGCCGATATTCCTTCACCCCTTCTGGATTTGCGACAAGTTTCTTTAATTTTAACTCGAATTCCTTTTTCTTTATATTTAACGCCTCTGTAGGGTTCCTGCTGAACCAGACCAAAAAACCTGCCAACCTCATTACTTTCATGTCAATGAACCGGGAGAAAGTCATCAGCGGTTTTTCGCAGAACCATATCACCCTCTTTCCTGCCATTCGATAGAACCAATCGGTATCAAGCGTTATTGTGGGCTTGACATGAAGTGTTCTTCTTAACAACCAGAATCCTACAAATGTGAAGAGAAGAAGCTGACAAACGGCGACCACATGACCAGATGTATAAGGTTCGTAATGAACGGGATAAGGAAGAAGGTTATATAGTACTTTTGGACACACACCGAGAAGGAAGCATAAAAAAGCCGTGATACTCATTGCGATGAGCATATTTTTAGGCGGCTCCTTTGCTTCGCATACTGGTTTCTCATTCGAAAACCAGGTACCCCAAGGGAGTTTAAGGCCTACGGAGAGGAAAGTCCCTATTGATGCACCTTCGAGCATCAACCATATAACTGGCAGATGCCATATTGCAGAAGCATGGACGACCATCGTTTTGCTAACGAATCCATTGAACAAAGGAAATCCTGCAATTGAATATGCACCTACCATATAAAGATGGAAAGTAATTGGCATGCATTTATATAATCCCCCTAACTCGGTCAGTTTACTCCTTCCCGTTACCTCAAGAACAGCTCCTGCTCCCATGAAAAGTAGCGCCTTGTAAAGAATGTGACAGAAAGCATGAGCTATTGCACCATTAATTCCCATTTCACCAGCCGCCGTTCCTAACTTTCCCAATCCAACCCCACATACCATATAGCCCACTTGTGAGATGATATGGTAAGCTAAAATTCTTCGGATATCGTTTTCAATTGCTGCGAAAATGACCCCATACACCGTCATGATTGCCCCAGCCCAGATGAGGAGTTCCAAACCTGGAAAACCCCTGATCAACACATATATTGCACTCTTTGTTGTAAATGCAGTTAAAAACACTGCTCCCGTAACGGATGCTTCGGGATAGGAATCCGATAACCATGCATGCAAAGGGGGGACCGCAGCATTGATGAGAAATGCGAGAAGGATCAAGTAAGAAGCAATATCCTCCCAATTCGACCCCCATCCCCAACGAAGAGTTTCAAATACGATCGAACCGGTCATTTGCAGATGTATAAGAATCCCTCCTAATAAACAGATACCGCCGAAAAAGTGAACCAGGATGTATCGGAACCCCGCCGCATATGCTCCTTTTGTCCTTCTGTACCAGATGAGGAATAGGGAGGACCACGCCATCACCTCCCAGAAGAAGAACAGTGTGAAGAGATCCCCTGCAAAAACAACCCCCAAGGTGCTGCCCACATAGAGGTAAGCAGCGACATGCTGTCCATCCTCCCTGATGTGTATTGCGTAAAGCGCCATACAAAATGATGAAATCACAAAAACATAAGCGAAGACCATACTCAACTTATCGATCCGACCAAGAATAAGATCGTATCCAAAGAAAGGGAAAAACCACGCTTTACCTTCCGACGAAAAAACGCCGTTTGACATGAGCAGAAGGTTGATAAACGCCATGGTGGGGAGTAAGAGGAGATATGTCTTTTTCAGCCTTCCCCTTAATACGGGTATCAGAAGGGCTCCAACGATATAGATGAGTCCGGGATGGAACCACTCAATCATTTACACTCACTCCGAATTCATTCGTGCTTCTCATAATAATCTTCCTCCTTCTGTAGCCAGTAATGCCCCAGTGCCTTTGAACCAATGATAATCACAATACAACCTATAAAGCCGTACATAGCATTGAAAATCGGTAATGCCTCCCAAATAAAGTGGACAGAAGGACGAAGATATAAATGAACAAAAACGCCTATTGCGACACTCAAAAAAAGGCAACCCAAAAGTATCCAAAATAAATGTTTCGTTGTTATTTTAATACTTATCTACCCCGTTGTTGCAAAAACATCAGGTCTAACACCTGTCTAATTTCAATGAATCACCATATTTTAAAGCAACTCCGGGATCTATCCTCCTCCTAAGTTGCTAATCGCCACTCCAACTATATAAAATATCACATCGGTGACAGGATTTGGGAAACAAAAAATGATAGAGATGATGGCAGCGATGCTTAATGGTATGATCATGGACATTGGTGCTTCCTCGATCTTCTTTCCTTTTGTCAAATTTGATTCTGTCCCTTCGGATTTGCCAAAAAACGTCGTATATATGATCGGGAAGAAATAAACGATATCCAGCAAGGAACTGACCAGTATCACTCCTAAGAAAATAAGATTGCCAGCTTGCAGTGTCCCTAAACCGATGAACCACTTGCTGATAAATCCAGCGACTGGTGGCGCTCCACACATTCCAAGGGCCCCAACGGTAAATGCTATCATAGTTATTGGCATGGCTCGCCCTATGCCCGCCATCTCACTGATGTTTTCCTTTCCTGATGCAACCAGAATTGAACCGGCGCAGAGAAAGAGGGTGATCTTCATAAATCCATGGAAAGGAATATGGAGCATGGCCCCTGTGATGCCCATAGGACTCAATAACGCAACGCCGAAAATGATATAAGAGAGCTGGCTTATAGTCGAATAAGCCAGTCTTCTTTTCAGGTTGTCCTGTGCGATCGCAAATAGCGAAGCAAAAATCATCGTAAAAGCAGCAAAGGAAGCGAGCATGACGCCCAACCCGATTTCATGCATCAAATCTATTCCATATATATAACCAACCGTCCTTACAATCCCAAAAACACCAGCCTTCACTACTGCCACCGCATGCAGTAGGGCACTGACCGGAGTTGGCGCCACCATGGCCGTTGGTAGCCATGAGTGAAAAGGCATGTAGGCCGCTTTCATGAATCCGAGTATGAAAAAGATAAACAATATGATTAGTACTGAATGAGATGAAGAAACCAACGTTAAGATGCCCCCATTATCAAAATCGGTCGTCCCCGCAACAGAGTATGTTATGACCACTGCACCCAGGAAGAAACTGCCTGAAGGCAGCAAATAAGCAAGATATTTTCGACCTGCGAAAAGTGCTTCGGATGTCTGCTTATGAGCAACCAATGGATAAGTGGAGACGGTTAATATCTCATAAAATATATACATCGTCACCAAATTTCCGGAGAGGGCAACGCCTACTCCACCGAAAATGGCGAGTGCGAAACAAAAGTAGTAGCGAGTTTGCTCATGCTCCTTTAATGCCCGCATATATCCTATTGAATAAATGGAAACTAATATCCAAAGGGAAGAAGAAGTAATAGCGAACAGAAGACCAAAGGCATCAACTTTAAATCCAAAACCTATCCCAGGAAACATCGTAAAGAAATAAGATTCTATCATCTCCCCTTTCAGAATCATCGGTACCATAGAGAGAATGATTGAGAATTGTAATATGCTTGAGAGAAGGGTACAGCTTTCTCTTAAATTTGGCCGCTTGCTAAATAATAGGATAAGGATAGCTCCTGATGCAGGACATCCGATGGCTAACCATGGTTTAAGGGATTCCGCTATTTCTGTCATCAAATCACGACCAATCCAAACATAGCATTTACCTTATTCAGGATAGGTATAGGTATTTTCGTGAGCCATAGAATCCCCATAATGATGCAGAGAGAAGATAGTATCCATATCGGAACGAGCATACTTAGAGGGATTTCATCTTTATAAGAATACGAAGCATGAGAATTTCCTGCTCCTTCCTCTCTTTTCATATACATCATCTCTATCACGCGCCAGAAGTAAATGAGGTTTAGAAGCGAACTTAGCAACATGATGGCAACAAACACAAATTTTTTCGCTTCTAACGAGGCAAGGATGATATATAATTTTGATACGAATCCTACGCTCGGTGGCACCCCGATCATGGATATCGCTGCGATTACAAAGGCCGCACAGGTATAAGGCATCTTTCTTCCCAATCCTCGGAAATACGTGACATACCACAAATCCGCCTTATAAATAAACATTCCAGCAACCAAAAAGAGACATCCTTTCATTAAGGCATGATTCAGGATGTGCATCAAGGCGGGGGTGAGCCCGCCCCAAGGATAGCTCGTCGCGGAGATTGAAAGCCCCATGGCGAGAACAATATATCCCATATGCGCGACACTCGAATAGGCCAACATCCTTTTTAAATTCAATTGGGTTATTGCAAGTATAGAACCGATGATGATAGCTGTTGCCGCAATCCAGCAAAGAATGTCGAATATGGGCAAAAGTTTGATAAAATTCACCGTAAACACCGCGAAAGCTATCCGGATAAAGGCATAGGTGGAAACTTCAATTATAATACCAGAGAGCATCGCACTGATCTCCGATGGAGCAAATGCATGTGCATCAGGTAGCCAGGTATGAAGTGGGAAAAGCGCCATTTTGATACTCAATCCCACGATGAAGAAAACAAATGCCGCCATCACGGCTTTGTTCCCATATAAAGGGGGCAATAACAAGGATAGGTCGTGCATATTTAGAGAACCCGTTACAGAATAGAGGAACCCTATCCCCAGCAAGAAAAAACATGCACCGATGGAACCTAAAACGAGATAAGTGAAGCTTGCCTTCAGTGCAATCTTCCCTCTCGAAGCGATTAATGCATAAGAGGATAAACATGTGATTTCGATGAAAACATACATGTTAAAGATGTCACCGGTTACAGTTACCCCACAGAGTCCAGCGATAAGGAGTTGATAAATAGTATAGAAGGAAGCAATCTTATGAGGTAGTTCGTGTTCAATGCTCCTCTTTGAATATATTGCACAGAACAAAGCTAAAAACAGGAGGATGACCAATATGTAGGCATTCAAAGGGTCGACCACATATTCAATCCCCCAGGGCGGCTTCCATCCCCCCAACCAATAGTGAATAGACTCTTTTGTCATGACATGATTTAAAATGGCCATAGACATAAGGAACTGTGCGATGAGGGTTGCAATGGAAATGAAAACGCACGATTTCTTATTAATCCACCCTGCAACAAAAATGGTGAATGCGGAAAGCAAAGAAATGGCAACAGTCAGGATGGGGAAATGTTCAACAACACTCATTTCCACTTCACCTCTTTCTCTTCCGACTTCTCTATGATCTCATCTTCCTCTATCGTTCCGTATTCCTCATACATCCTTATTATCAGAGAGAGGGCCACTGCGGTGGTTGCCACAGCTACTACGATCGCCGTTAGAATAAGCACATTGGGTAATGGATTCACATAAACATACCCTTTTGCGATCATCTCTTCGCTCACAATCGGTGCTGTTCCTCCTTTGACGGCTCCCAAAGAGATGAAGAAGAGGAAGATGGCAGTTTGAAAGATATTTAGTCCAATGATTTTCTTGATCAAGTTATTTTTCACGATGATTGCATAAAAACCGATTGACATAATGATGATAAAGATCCAATAATTATATTTTGCAAATATTTTTTCAATGAGCAATTCCATCATTTCGATTCTTTTTTCTCCCCTTCTTCTCTGTCTTCCTCTGTCCCTGCAAGGTCAAAAAATATGGAGGCAATAATGCCCATCACCATTATTCCTATGCCAATCTCGACCAGATCCATCCCCACAGCCCTGTTTTTTTCGAAATGGTCCGTGAAAGGAAGAAATCCGTAGTTTAAATACTGAGCAACTCCAAAACTAAATATGATGCATAGGAATCCTAATCCCGCATAAATGTATAACCCAAGGCTGCTAAAAACCGTGTTCACCGATTCGGGTAACCTCTTCTTTCCTCTTATGAGATTAAATGCGATGATGTATAAAATAAAAGAAGCGCCAAATACCACTCCTCCTTGAAACCCCCCACCAGGTCCGCTTGTCCCATGGATGATCACATACAAAGAGAACAACTGGATGAAAGGTATCATCAATCTTGATACGGTCTCAATGATGACACTCCTCTCCTTCTTTTCTTCTTTCAAAGCCTGCCTCGCCTCCTCAACAATAATATCACGGAAACCCCAGCGGTAAATATGACGACTATTTCACCCAGTGTATCAAAACCCCTGTAATCAGCAAGACCATGAGTGACCATATTAGGGACCCCTGTTTCTTCTTCTCCTTTTTCAATCCACCTCACCACAAACGCATACCTAAAAACTTTAAGTTGATCCTCCTCTTTTTTAATCAGATAGTATTTTACCTCCTTGGAATAATGCAGCTCTTCTTTCGGGATAAATGCATTCCATTCCCCTTCCCTTCCATCTACCTTCCCAACTCTGGAAGGTCGTGGGAACCCTCTTCTCAAAAATTGATCTATCAAGCTCTTTGGGATAACGTCTTTTTCCAAAAAATCTTCCACCTTCTCTGCGTTCATACTGAATAACTCTACATATTTGATAGAGGGTGAATTCGGATCACAAAATACAGGAATATCTTCGGCAACATAGAAAAAGAGAGCACATAGGAAGCTAATCAAGATAAGTGCAATGACAGGTAGTCTTGTCATTTCTTCTCCCACCTCTTTGTCCTGGATAGAGTAGCAATAAAAAAAGAAGTGGTCACCCCCGCACCAACAGCCACTTCTGTAAAACCAACATCTACCGAATGCATATTTACCCAGACTAAAGCCATGAGGAAACTATAAGCACTCAGTAACATTACAGCGCTCAGAAGGTCCTTTACTGTGATAGCTGCTATGGCAATGATCACAATGAAAAATAACAGTGCAATGTCAATCGAAAGAATCATTTTCTCCTCCATAGATTTTTTATTGCTCAGAAAATAAAGCTTTCCCCTCACCCTCCCCTCTCACCAGAAGGGAGAGGATTGAGGTGTAGGGGAATTTTCATTGTTCGTGGGTGACGCTCCGTCATGAAAATTGCCAAGAAAATAATTGTCATTCGTTTGAAAATATTACCATTCCATATAAACGTCTGCCACTTTCTTTTGCATGGTTTGACCCACCAATAGGGCATCTCCAGGCTCCTCAGCAAGTGCATGGACCCAAAACTTACCCTTCTCAGGGTCAACATATATGGTGATCGTCCCCGGGGTTAAGGTGATGGAATTGGCCAAAGTGACCAGGGCAAAATCACTCTTCAAGGATGTTTCAAATTCTATGACACGAGGATCGATTGGCATCTTCGGATGTAAAACCCGGTAGGCAACATCAATGTTTGCCAATACGATCTGCCAGACCTCCCAGGGGATGTAAAGTAAAAGCCTAACACCTTTCAAAAGCATTTTTTCACCATTCCCCTTAACCAAAAGGTCGTAAGAGATCAATGCCACAATCGCACTGCAGAGTACTCCTGCAATGAGATGAAAGGCATCAAAAAGACCGGATAGGAGAACCCAAAACAGAAACATAATACAAAACGTTACTAAAACCCTATACCATTTTCTCTTTCGTTTCATCTCCTCTCCTCCCCCAGCCTCCAGGGCGTCAAACCCGTAAGGTAAGCTGCTTTCACGATCGCATGTGTTGCCGTTGGATTGGCTATAAAAATGAATATGATGAGGAAAAGAAGCTTCACGGGTATTAGGGATATTCCAGAATAATAGAAAAAGTGGTAGATGATTAAACCAAGGATGATCAGGCCTTCTCCAAGAGTATCGCATTTCCCCGTAGCGTGTAATCTCGTATAAAAATCGGGGAGCCTCAATAATCCTACAGCGCCGACGAACATGAAAAATATTCCAATGGCTAATAGAATTATTACTATCCCATCTATCAAGACCATAATTCTCCCCTTTCAAGATATTTTGCAAAGGCTAAGGTGCCAATAAAATTTATCATTGCATAAAGAAGGGGGATGTCAAAAAAAAGTGGCCTTTCAAAATAATATCCCATGATGATTAAAAGGACGATGGTTTTGGTCCCTATTACGTTCACGGCCGCCACCCTATTAAAAACTCCCGGCCCAACCACTGCTCTACATAAGCTGAGCAGTATCGTTAACACGATTAACAACCCTGTCACTAAGAAAATTATGATCATCCTATCTTCTCCTTTTCTGCTCGTTTTTCACCGTATTTATCAATGATAACTTACAGCATAATAATATCTGAAATCAAGAGAAAAACTTCGATACATCGGGAGGGTATTTAATAACTTTGCTTTTTAAGGGATTTTTGCTATGGGATGAGAGATATTTTATCAGGTCCGCTGGTGCCAAAACTATCCAAAGACCAGATCTTAGGAAGATGATTATCGAAGTCGTACTTCTAAATTATTCCTCAAAGATGAAGGTTTTTCCCTCTTCTTTAAAAAGAAATTTTGGAAACCCCGACCCCGCTTTAAAACGCGAGGTATTGGGTTCCCCCGGATTTACAGCATCATTCATTGGATGATAGTCGTCATTCCTGCCTGCGGTAGGCAGGCGGAAGCTGAAATCCAGTATCTTTGATGTAATTAATACAAACGTAATAAATCGTTTTACCCCCCACCCATCCCTCCCCCTCAAGTGGGGAGGGTTAGGGTGGGGGTGATGTCATTTTATTTAATGCGTTTGTATTAATAAAGAAAAATCGCTCAATTTAGATTAAAATATATCCGCAGAGAAAATATAGACCTCTATGTCTTTCTCTTTCCAAGCGTTGGAAGGTAGGCCGGCTTTTTGGCAGGTATGTTCCAGGAAAGTCTTTCGATCCCATCCATATTCAGTGGCTACCTGTGGAAGAAGAAGGCCGGAGAACCATCCTTTTTTAATATAGATCCCATGTTTCCCAACTTCAATCTCATTGACGTCTGTTATCTTTTTGAGGGGAGTCAAAACGGATATCTCAATCTCAAGATCTGGAAGCTCCTTCTCAGTCACTGGCATGAACCGGGGGTCTCGAAATGCAGCAGCTTCAGCCATCTCTTCGATAGTCTTATGAAGAGGTCCATGGCCTTCAATGTATCCGATGCATCCCCGAAGTTGTCCTTTTTTATTGACCGTCACAAAGGCTCCTCGATTCTCTTTTAGGATGGGTGATTCGACTTTAAACTCTGGTACTGGTTTTCCTCTTACCTTATTTTCAATGACTGTCTTTGCAATATGATGGAGAGTTTTTTTCTCTTGATCATTTAACCCTAAATCGACACCTACTTTTTTCTCTCCCTTCATTTTTCCCTCACCTCCTGCTGCCTTATAAAAAACAGCAGCCGCATACCCCACTACACGACTCCGATCACCAGTCACATCTCCAGAATTAAGGTATTTCAGGATCTTTCCTTTACTTGCCCCCAGTGCCTTAGCTGCCAACATGATTGAAATGATAGGCCCTCCACCACAGGCCTCACAACGGTTCCCCTTTAGATCTCGATTCAAACCCTCTGGATCAAATCGTTCGATATGGCTGAGGACGATTTTATCCAACTGAACGGCTTTTTCATAGTTGTGAAAATGGGAGAGGTCTGAACTGGCAATTAGTAAGACATTTCTCCCTTTAGCCGTCTCAGCCATGGCCGAACCAAGATATTGGCAGGTTTCCCAACTCCAATAGGGTTCCATCACAATAGGGAGAAGTTTGAATGATTTCAAAACAACTTGAAGAAATGGAATCTGAACCTCAAGAGAATGCTCTTTGGCATGGGCTTCTGGAATAAATTGGACCTCTTTCCATCTCTCCATCATTTTCTTGGAAAGCTCGACATCGATGGGAACAACACCGAGAGGGGTTCGATATCCTCCTCGATCATAAAGAGAGGCTCCTTTGAAAAGGGCCTGATGGCTGGGTGCGACCACAACCACTGTATCGATAGTCTTCCCTTCGATCAATTTATAGGCATAAGCCGCTACTTGCCCAGAATACATATATCCTGCATGGGGGGAGAGCAAGGCGATGACCTCCCCTTCTATTTTCTCCTTTTTTGCATTCTCTAAGTACTTTGTCAGATCTCGGGAAAGAACTTCTGGTCTATCAGGATAAAACATCCCTGATACAGCAGGCTCTCTGATCTCTTTCATCTTTATCTCCTTTCCCCTTTTCAAGGTCTGGGCTATCGAAAGGGACCCCGAGTAGATTAAAAAGGCGATTAGAAAAAAATAATAGAAAAACCCTCGCATCATTATTCCTCATTTCTCCTTACAAATGCCATCGTTCGACAAGCGTTCGACTGATGGTTCGGCGAACGTTCGACTGAGCTCACGCCGAAGTCTCACCATGATCGCCCTGAGTTTATCGAAGGGTCACGCCGAAGTCTCACTATGATTTCATCCTCCAGCATTTTCAGCCCTCCATCCTGAGCCTATCGAAGGATGAACTTTAAGCTTTTTTGCTATCCAAAAGAAGGGTAACAGGCCCATCATTGATGAGACGAACCTCCATTTTGGCTTGGAATTCTCCTGTCTGGACAGGAATTCCCTGGCCTCTCAACTTAAGGATCAATCGTTCGTAAAGGGATTTAGCGATAGTAGGTTCCTCTGCTTCTGTAAAAGAAGGCCTTCTCCCCTTTCGGCAATCGCCGTAGAGGGTGAACTGTGAGGCAACCAATATCTCTCCCTTTATTTCCTGTAACGAAAGGTTAAACTTCCCGGAAGGATCTTCAAAGATTCTGAGGTCGGGTAGTTTTCCGCTCAAATAGGAAATATCATCCTCTCCATCCCCTTTGCCCACACCGACGAAGACGAGAAGCCCATTTCCGATTTTTCCAGACAACCGACCATCTACATAAACTTCAGCGTATTTTACTCTCTGAATGACAGCCCTCATCTTAATACTCAATGTCCAATGATCAATACCCAATGGTCAATAGTCAATGTTTAGTACTTATCATTCAACGGTCAGTCCTAACTTTTGTTCGTCGATCTTTGTTCACTGTCATCGCTAATTGCTAATTGATCATTGCTAATCGGCAATTGATCCTTAACCTTCTTTCTCTTTTTTGGCTTGGGCGATAATCTTCTCACTCAACTGTGCAGGCACTTCTTCATAATGGGAGAATTCCATAATGAAAGTCCCTCTTCCTCCTGTCTTTGAGTTTAGGTCCGGGGCATACTTCAACATCTCTGCCATTGGAACATTGGCTTGAATCACCTGATAATTCCCTTTCACATCGACTTTTAATACCCTTCCCCGGCGGCTGTTAAGATCCCCGATCACATCTCCGATATTCTCTTCGGGTACGGTCACTTCCACCTTCATGATCGGCTCGAGGAGTACCGGATTAGCCTCTTGCACTCCCTTTTTGAAGGCCATGATTGCGGCAATCTTGAATGCCATTTCTGAAGAATCCACTTCATGGGATTTCCCATCATAAAATCGAACCTTGACATCCACTACCGGATAACCCGCCAATACACCACTCTGCATCGCCTCAACAACACCCTTTTCCACAGCTGGAACAAAATTTCTTGGGACGTTCATCCCGGTAAGGTCATTTTCAAATTCAAACCCTGTCCCACGGGAGAGAGGGGAGATATCAAAGTGGACTTCTGCAAACTGTCCACGGCCACCCGTCTGTTTCTTATGGCGATAGATCACCCCGCTTTTTGACCCCCGGATCGTCTCTTTATATGGGACCTTTGGAACGCTCAGGTTCACCTCTACTCCAAATTTCCTCTTCAATTTCTCAACGATAACTTCCACGTGGGTCTGCCCCATCCCGGAAAGAACGACCTCCCCGGTCTGCTCATCCCTACCCATCATCATCGTTGGATCTTCCTCATGAAGGCGTACAAGTGAAGTGGCGATCTTTTCTTCATCCCCTTTGCTTTTGGGTTTCAGGGCATAAGAGATCATCGGAAGAGGAAGCTTCGTTTCTTCGAAGATGATGGGATTCTTCTCGTCACAGAATGTATCACCAGTGGTGGTTTCCTTCAATTTCGCTACCGCAACGATATCCCCTACGCTTGCGAACCCTACTGGCTTCTGCTTCTTTCCCTCCATTAAGAAGATCTGGCCAATCCTTTCCTTTACATCCTTTCTTGAATTGTAAATAGTGGAGTCGGCACTGATATTGCCGGAATAAACCCTGAAGAGGTTCAGTTTCCCTGCAAAGGGATCCGCGATCGTCTTGAATACGAATGCGGAGAAAGGCCCGTCTTCTTTAGGCTCCCTCATCTCAGGTTCTTTTGTCTTAATATTTCTCCCCTGAACCGGGCCTCTCTCCAAAGGCGAAGGGAAACAACGGATCATCAGATCCAGAAGAGGCTTAATACCTATATTGCGGATAGATGCGCCACAGAGGGCTGGAACCAATCTTCTCTCTATCGTCCCTTTTTGAAGGCATTGAATAATCTCTTCTATAGAAATATCTCCAGATTCTAAATATTTCTCCATCAACTGATCGTCCATTTCCACTACAGCCTCAATCAACTTCTCATGAAATCGATCCACTTCTTCTCTCATATCAGGCGGGACATCTTTAAGTTCGAATTCTCCACTCCCATCATCCCGGTAGAAATAGGCCTTCTTCTTAATCAAATCCACCAAACCTTTAAAATTTCCATCGCCTCCAATTGAAAGCTGGATTGGGACAGCGGGCTGGGATGGAAAGGCTTTCTTCACCCCCTCCACCACTTTGAGGAAATCAGCCCGCTCCATATCCATCTTGCTGACAAAGAGGACCCGTGGGATCTGAAATTCATTGGCATACCCCCATACCATCTCGCTCTGTACCTTGACCTCAGAATTTCCTCCAACGACAATGATGGCTCCGTCCACAACCCTCATCGAGGCCTTTGCCTCGGCGATGAAGTTTGCATACCCAGGTGTATCGATAATATGAAATTGATGCTTAGCCCACTCGAAATGAGAAAGGGAAGCGCTGATGCTGATCTTTCGATTTATCTCTTCCGGCTCAAAATCCATCAAAGAGGAACCATCGTCGACACGGCCGAGGCGGGTATTCTCCCCTGTATCGAATAAGATCGCCTCAGCTAAAGAGGTCTTTCCCTCCCCGCCATGGCCAAAGATTCCTATATTACGAATGCGGCTCGGTTCAAATCGTTTCATCTCCTCTCCTTTCTCTTATCCACTGGATCAAATAGAAATATTATATTTTAAATTACTTTTTTCCCAAATAAAAGTCAACCCCTATCCGGGCGTGTAATCTGTAATTGTCACCCTGAACTTGTTTTAAGGTCTAAAAATACCCTATGATAAGTGAAACAAGTTCAGTATCACGTGGAATAGCAAGGGTTTTTTTTGGGTTATGGTCTACCTGCTTTCGTTGACACATGGCAGTGATTCTCTTAGAATGCCAACTCGGGAGGTAATGAGATGAAGAGTAATGTCTTTTTTGCTGATTTGAAGGTTGGCTCTGGAAAAACCATTTTTGATAAATTGGACATCCTTTTAGATCGAACCGATTTAAAGGGAAAGATCAGTGAGAAAGATCTGGTGGCCATAAAACTCCATTTCGGTGAAAAAGGAAATACAGCTTTTGTTCGGCCTATCTTTTTAAGGCGAGTGGTAGACCGAGTCAAAAGTTGCAAAGGAAAGCCCTTTTTAACAGACACGAATACCCTCTATAGAGGTGCACGGCAGGAGGCCATTTCCCATATGACCACTGCTTTTGAGAACGGTTTTGCCTATTCCGTCGTTGATGCACCCATCCTCATCGCGGATGGTTTGAGGGGAAATAGTTCTGTAAAGGTCAGGATCGACAGCCCCCTTTTTAAAACAGTTTCCATTGCCCATGCCATTTACATGGCCGATGCCTTGATCAGTGTTGCTCATTTCAAAGGCCACGAATTGTCAGGATTTGGAGGGGCGTTGAAGAATTTAGGAATGGGCTGTGCCAGTCGTGAGGGGAAATTAAGCCAACACTCAAACATCTCTCCCAAAGTGAAAAAAAAGGGCTGCAAAGGATGTGAACTCTGTTTGAGTTGGTGCCCTAAAGATGCCATTTCCATGCTCCCTCCTCGACAAGAAGATGGGGGTAAACTTAGTGTTGCTTTTATCGATCCCGAAAAATGCATCGGGTGTGGAGAATGTATTCTTACCTGTCCTACAGGTGCTGTCCAAATCCAGTGGAATGAAACCATCCCCATTTTCCAGAAGAAGATAGTGGAATATGCCTATGGAGTGGTCCATAAGAAGAAAGGGAAGGTTCTCTATCTCAATTTTATCACACAGGTCACTCCTGCCTGCGATTGCAATGGATTTTCAGATGCGCCTATTGTCAATGATATTGGAATCCTTGCCTCGGAGGATCCCGTTGCGATTGATCAAGCCTCAGTCGATTTGGTGAACCTTGAGGAAGGGAACCGTTCTTCTAAATTACCTAAAAATTGGGAAATGGGGGGTGATAAATTTCGGGCCCTCTATCCAGAGGTGGACTGGAGTATCCAACTCACCTACGGTGAAGAGATTGGACTGGGCACAAGGGAATATGAATTAATCCAGATATAATTACCAAAGGTTTGAGAAAAGGGGACAGGCTACTTTTTCTCTTTAATCTTATTATAATTTATAATTTGTGAAAAAGTAGCCTGTCCCCTTTTTTCCCTTTCATCATTCCATGTATTTCACTTCTTTAAGGAACAGGCCATGGGCAGGGGCGGTCGGACCTGCCGTTTTTCGATCTCTGGACTCAAGGATTCGTCGAAACTCCTCAGAACAAATCTTCCCCTTCCCTACTTCTATTAAGGTACCTACAATGGCCCTCACCATCTGTTTTAAAAAACCATTGGCTTCGATCTCGAAGCGAACTAAGCCATCTCTCTCCCTTTTCCACTCCACTCGTATCACTCTCCTTATAGACGTTCGCATGGGTGTGCCGACCGATCGAAAGGAGGAAAAATCGTGCTCCCCGATCAAGCTTTGAGCTGCTTTCTCCATCTCTTTCAGATTTAACTTCTGTGGAATATGCCAGGCGTATCCACGATGAAATGCCGACCGAATGGGTCTGTTGAGAATTCGATACTCATAGATCTTACTTTTGGATTGTTTTCGGGCATGAAAATCTTCTTCAACTTCCTCCACCTTTTTAATCACGATATCGGTAGGGAGAAGACTGTTGAGCGCTCTCTGAATTGAACGGCCATCCATTTGGCTCTGTGTTTTGAAGCTGGCCACCTGACCGAGTGCATGGACCCCTGCATCGGTCCTTCCAGAACCAATTAAATTGACTTCTTCTCCAGTGATCAACGATAACTTCTCTTCAATCACTCCTTGAATGGTTGGGCCTTTGGGTTGAACTTGCCAACCTTGGTAGTTGGTACCATCATATTCGATGACAAGCTTAATATTACGCATCAACATTGCTTAGAAAGTTCAAATGTCAAAGGACAAATGTCAAAGTAATGACAAATGCTCAAATGTCAAAATATTTGTTAATATAACTTTGGAATTTGAAATTTATTTGAACTTTGGGCTTTGACATTTGACATTCACTTAACGGCTTACAACGATCTACTTACAACCAACCAATTTTAATGCCCATCCTGGCTCGATTTTAATCGCCCCCTCTGGACAGACCTCCTGACAGCAAAAACACCGAATACATTTCCCATAATCGAAAACTAAACCTGTGTCACTCCTGTTGAGTGCTTTAGGAGGACAGACCTCTGCACATCGATCGCAAACCTTACAAACCTCTTTTTCAACCACTGGCTTTGAAGACAGGCCATTTTTTAAAGCCTTCCTTAGAAACCCTGGAAGATTCCAATCTGGCTGAGAGGGTGTGGGGAACCTGAATTGGGAGATCCTTACATCACTCAGCTTCTCCCCAACTACCTCAATCCCATCTTTTCCCAGCCCTTGTTCAAAGGCTACTCGGTTCGTCAACAAAGATTTCCTTGAAATTCCTAATAGGTCACATACAATTTGATCGAGGTTGAGCGGGTCCCCACTTGCCAAAATTAACCCCAATAGAATCGGTTGACCACTATTAGGTCCATCTCCTTCCATTCCAAGAATTCCATCTAAGACAGTGAGAGAAGGTTGGATCATCCGATAAAGATCCACTAATATTTGGGCAAAGATTTTTCGATCTTCTCCTGCTTTGAGATGCCAAAGGGCTTTTCTGCGGCCCGGAACACAACCGAAGAGGTTCTTCACACCCAAGGTGAGAAGCATCATATTATGGGTCTTCCATTTGGGAAGATTGATAATGACATCAGCTTCCAAGACAGATCGATCGATCTCCCACTGTTTGAAAATTTTTCCTGTTTTCTTAGTCGGGGAAATCGGTTTTTCAAATTCGATAAGAGGACAATTCATCTCATCCGCCACTTTCTTAATCTCTGCTTTTTCAGCCGTCCTCACCAGACTTCCGATCGAGGGACTATCTCCAATGAATGGGATTCCTCCTGCTTCTCGAACGATCTGGATCATCCCTCTGACAATTGAGGGATGGGTGGTCACAGCCTTTTCAGGAGCCTTCCCATAGAGGAGATTGGGTTTGAGAAGGACGCGATTACCCTTTTTCACGAATTCCTCGATCCCACCGATGAGGTCAATAGATCGGCGAAGCCCCCTCAACACTTCTTCTTCATCATAATTTTGACACTTAATGATTGATACACGCATAGAGTCTAAAAATTTTTATATTTTTATTCCGAATTCCAAAATCAGCAATCCACTGCCCCTCACCCTTCCCCTCTCCCCGGGGGGGAGAGGGATGAGGTGAGGGGGACTCGGATCACTCCTTCTCGAAATATGGGGACAATTTCTGTAATGTCAGTTTGAGCACAAAAATTAAGATCTTCTCCAGCACCCAAATCCAAAAGCTCTTTCCCATGCTGAGAAAGGTGAAGGGCTCCCAATAAGTTAGCTTCAAATCTTTGATATAAGAAAAGT